>Ga0137403_10006684_pt1 | contig 13166 bp, 10 predicted proteins | sample CZOMad2_1_16fung_FD_122057 | JGI IMG/M metagenome (GOLD analysis project Ga0137403, IMG submission 122057) | Vadose zone soil fungal communities from Angelo Coast Range Reserve, California, USA - CZOMad2_1_16fungal (Hybrid Assembly) | ecosystem: Environmental > Terrestrial > Soil > Vadose zone... | reverse complement strand
TTCACAAGCACGGCTCCTCGACGGTTCGCTATGGCCGCGGCTCTGTCCTTACCGTCGACCTGACCAACCGTTGCAACATGATGTGCGATCCCTGCTTCATGGACGCCAACCAAGTCGGCTACGTCCACCAATTAGGATGGGAAGAAATTCAGGAAATCCTCGACAACGCGCTGAAAATTAAGCCGCGCCGCCAAATGTCGGTACAGTTCTCCGGCGGCGAGCCCACCATGAGCCCGTACTTCCTGGATGCTGTAGCCTACGCCCGCAAAATCGGCTACAACAGCGTGCAAGCCGCTACCAACGGCATCGAATTCGCGAAGAGCAAGGAATTCAGCAAGAAAGCCTTCGACGCAGGTATGCGCTACGCCTACCTCCAGTTCGACGGCATCGGCAACGACGCCAACAGCCACCGCCAGATCGGCAACCTGTTCGACGTCAAGCTCCGCGCTATCGAGAACATGCACGAAGCCGGCATCGAAATCGTGCTCGTCGTGACCATCGTCAACAACGTGAACAACGACCAGGTTGGCACGGTCGTGAAGTTCGCCATGGACAATCCCAAGAAAATCGCCTTCGTAAGCTTCCAGCCGGTTTCCTTCACCGGCCGCGACGAAGACATCACCCCGGAACGCCGCCTGCGCCAGCGTTACACCCTCTCGCACCTGGCGAAAGACGTCAGCGATCAAGTCGGCAAAGTCGAGCCAACGCGCGACTGGTTCCCTATCTCCTTCATAAGCACCTTCGCCGGCTTCGCCGACATGGTGAAGGGCAGGGAATCCACGTGGGGGTCGCTCTCCTGCGGCTGCCACCCCAACTGCGGGGTAGGCACCGCCCTGATGATCAACAAAGAAACGAAGGAGTGGGCCCCGTGCCGCGCTTCCTGAACGCTACCCAGCTCACGAAAGACGTCACCGCCATCACCGACGCGGCTCGCGGCAAAAACTTCTCCAACTTCATGATGGCCATGGCTCTGTTGAAGAACTACAAGCCCTTCGAAGGACCCAAGGGCCTCACGCTGGGTGCCCTTTTCAAGAAGTTCGACAAAACCTGGGCGCTAACCAAGCGTTCCACCACCAAGTACGGCCGTACCTCGCCGGATCGTGGAATCGACGACGCTATGAAGCGCCGCCAGGACCCTTGGAACTTCCTGTTCATCGCCGGAATGTGGTTCCAGGACTTGTTCAATTACGATTTCCGCCGCACCGAAATGTGCATCATCCCCTACGCCACCCAGCAAGGCGAAATCAGTTTCTGCGCCTACAATACCGGAGTAGGCTGGCGCCAAATCATTGAAAACATGCACAAAAACGCAACGGTTGCCGAGTGGTACAAAAACAACGGCAAACACGAAATCTACGCCAAAGGCAAAAACGTCAATCTCCAGAGCTTCGAGCACTCGCTTAACATTGACGCCGATGATGCTGCCCGTGTCCGCCACCTCGAACACGACATCCCTCTTACCGCAGCCGAAGAAGACCGCGCCCGCCGCAAGAAGGCCTTCGAAGAACAAGCCAAGGTCCGAGCCATCTACGAAGAACTAGTGCTGAAGAAGCCGCAACCAACAGTAGTTCAAATCGGCTCAGTCTCCGACATAGCCAAAGCCGTTCCAGCCAATTTCACTAACGCCTCGAAGCCAGTAAGCATCGCGCCAGCCGCCGGAAGCGGAAATGGCAAGGGCCACGCGAACGGTAACGGCCACTCAAACGGCAACGGTGCCCCCGCGGTCCAAGCCGAGAAAGCCACCGAAGCCGTAGCCGGCGACTAACCTCTCGATCGCATCGCTGTTTTTCCCGAATGGCTCCGGCGAACCCGGAGCCATTTTCGTTGGTGCAAATGCTGGCGCTGACGTGTAGCGCAGGGCGGAGTTCGCGGAGCCCTGCGGCCTCTCGGATCAATCTCCACCGATTCAAGCGTCGCGGCCCGCTCCTCAATCCTGTACGGGCGCAGGACCCCTGCGCCCCGGCTTGTCCGGACGCATTACGTTCGCTCGAATCCGGTTTGCGCTCCACCGCCGAAAACCACTCTGCTAAACTCCATCCGGCAGCGCCAAATTCGGGTCCAAGCCTCGGAGAAACAATGTCCACCCTTTCCAATCGCGTCGCCCTGGTAACTGGCGCAAGCCGAGGCATCGGCAAAGCCATCGCGCTAGCCCTAGCCAACGCCGGTGCCGGCGTAGCTGTAAATTTCAGCACCCAATCCGAAGCTGCGGAAACCGTCTGCCAACAAATCCGCGCCGCAGGCCGTAAATCCCTACCCATCCAAGCCGACGTCTCGAAATCCGCAGACGTAGATCGCATGGTGAAATCAGTCGAAGACAAACTCGGCCCAGTAGCCATCCTGGTCAACAACGCGGGCATAGCCCAAGTCCTCCCGCCAGACCAGGTAACCGAACAAATCTTCGAACACTTCCTACGTGTAAACCTGACCTCGATGTTCCTGGTAACCCAACGGGTTCTCCCTAACATGCGCAAAGCCAAATGGGGCCGCATCATCAACCTCTCTTCGATCGCCGCACAGACCGGCGGCGTCATCGGCCCCCACTACGCCGCCTCCAAAGCCGGCATTCTGGGCCTGACCCGTTCCTACGCCGCCCTCTACGCCAAAGAAGGCATCACCGCCAACGCCATAGCCCCCGGCCTGATCGACACCGACATGGCCGCTAGCGTCCCCGAACACATCCGCAGCACCATCCCTGCCGAAACGATAGGTTCCGCCGATGAAGTAGCCCGCATAGCCGTTCTGTTAGCCGAAAACAAGACCATCACTGGCCAAACCTACAACATCAACGCCGGCCGCTACATGAGCTGAGCTGGTAGGGCCCGCCAACTCTGAACCGTGAAGGGCATCCTGCTAACCGGGATTCCCTTTAGTCGCCTGTAGTGCAGCGCAGTCCCCGGAACTTTGCCGTCCTTCGCTCCCGGACCCTGGTGGCGACGAGCACCATTTCGGCGAAGCCACCACAAAATTGTCATTCCGACCGGCGCGGGCCGATGCCGTTTCTTGCGCGTTCATTTCCTGTGAACGCGTCGGCTTGCGCAGTGGAGGAATCTCTCCTCGGTTTTAACAACGAAGCACACAGGGCCTACCCACGCCGCGTCGCAAACTTGGGATATAATCGCAAGGAAGGATCTTCGAGGTCTAATCATGCCCATCTACGAATACGTCTGCGACGACTGCCAAACCCACTTCGAAAAAATCGTCTTCAACAAAACCCAGGAAATCGCCTGCCCAACGTGCGCAGGCAAAAAGAACTCCATCCAACTCTCCGTCTTCAGTTCCACAAACGGCTCCAGCAATGGCGCGAACGCGAAATCGTCCACCGAATTTTCGGGCGGCGGAGGCTGTTGCGGCGGCGGTTGCGGCTGCAACTGATTGCCGTGTAGGGGCGGGTCTTTAGAATCAATCCATCGTCCAATCCCAGCTGTTGCGACGAGGTCGAATGTCGATTAACACTCCAGAACAATTCGAAAAACTCCGCGCCTGCGGCCAAATCGTCGCCAAAGCCCTGCGCGCCATGGCCGCCCAGGTCCGTCCAGGCATAACCACCGCAGAACTCTCCGAAATTGGCGCCAGAATTCTGGCGTACCACGGCGCCCGTTCGTCCCCGCCAATGGTCTACAATTTTCCGGGTGAGGTCTGCATCAGCGTAAACGACGAGGTAGTTCATGGGATTCCCAGCGGCCGAATAATCCGGTCGGGCGACCTGGTGAAGCTGGATCTAACCGCCGAAAAAGATGGCTACCACACCGACTCTGCGGTAACGATCGAAGTCCCGCCCACGGGCAGCCAATCCCACGCCTTGACCCAGTGCGCCGAAAAAGCCTTCCGTCACGCCCTGCAAGCCGCCAAGCCGGGCAATCGCACCAAAGACATTGGCCGCGCCGTAGAACGCGAAGTCCGCCACCGCGGCTTCCAAGTAGTCCCCGAACTGGGCGGCCACGGAATCGGCCGCACCATTCACGAAAGCCCCTCAGTCCCAAACTATGCCAACCCCCTAGCTCGCACAACGCTGACCGAAGGCTTGGTAATCACCATCGAACCGATCATCGTCGTAGGTAGCGGCCAAGTCTCACTTGACCCCGACGGCTGGACTGTCCGCACCGCCGACGGCACCCTCTCCGCCCATTACGAGCACACCGTCGTCATCACGAAAGGGGAACCGCTGCTGCTGACAGCGGCGTAAACCCGAGATGCTCCCCAACTCATCCGCACTCCTCTTTTTCATCAGCGCCGCACTCCTGCTCCTGGTCATCCCCGGCCCAGCCGTCTTCTACATCGTAGGGCGCAGCATCGGCCACGGCCGTAGCGCTGGCCTGGTTTCTGCGTTAGGCATAGCCGTAGGCTCCCTAGTCCACACCGCCGCCGCAGCCGTGGGCCTCTCCGCCATCCTAATGTCCTCAGCTATGGCCTTCGCCGCGGTAAAATATCTAGGCGCCGCCTACCTGATCTACCTCGGCATCCAGAAATTCCGCCGCGAGGAGCCCTTCGAACTCAACGGCCAAGCCCCGCGCATAAAGCCAAGTCGCATCTTCGCCCAAGGCATCCTCGTCAACGTGCTGAATCCAAAGGCCGCCCTCTTTTTCTTCGCCTTCCTGCCCCAATTCGTAGACCCCATCCGCGGCAACGTGGCCATCCAAATCCTTTTCCTGGGCGTTCTCTTCGCCTTCTTAGGGGCAACCACAGACACGTTCTGGGCGCTGACCGCAGGCACCGTCGCAAATCTCTTCCGCGGCAACCCCAGCGCCATGCGCACCCAACGCTACGTCAGCGGTGGCATGCTGATCTCCTTGGGCTTAGCCACAGCCCTGGCAGGCTCCCCGCCGAAAAAATAGTCCTAATTCCACCAGGAATTTTACTTGACAAAAGTTAATGGTATGGTACAATTACGACTAGACAATTCTGCGCCGTTTTCTTCTAATCCAACTTCCCACTTTTCATGTAACTGCGGGTCCAGATCGATACAATGACGAACGTGCAGCGTGGGATGGAGTCTCGCGGCCTGAGCCTTTCCTAGCCCGGTCGCGGCTGCCCAAGGAATTTTCCGTACTAAGCGCCGAGTGTGCTGTCGAAAGCTAAACCGAATACAATCAACACTTGTGAATCTGTATCAAAACAAACCACTTTAAGTGTCTCTAGAATGAACACTTGCGAAAAAAGGTGGGGGCCTATCCGGTCGTGTTCTCCGCTCCTCCAACCGCCCCTACAATTCGTGGGCTTGGCTCCGACGCACCGAGAGCATTATTCTGCTCCCTCATGAGCCGACTCGACCAACCTCACGTCTTTCCAGCCAAGATCCAAAAAATCTGGATCATGCGCTGCGTGGACATCCCCCGCGATGTCTCCAAAGCCATCCGCAGTTCCGCCGAAGGCGACCCGTTGCACATCCCGGTGCATGGCTGGATCGAAGGCTTGCCGTTCAAAAGCACGCTGGTTCCAAGAGGAGGCGGCAGCTACCGCCTTCACGTTCACAGCCGTATTTGGCGCAAACTTCGCATCGACGCAGGCGCAGCCGTAGAAGTCACCCTGCAACTAGACACCGAACCCCGCAAAGCGGTGCTGCCGCCAGACCTAGCCGCAGGCCTGGCAGACACACCGCGCGCCTTGGCCATCTTTAACGCGCTGACCGTAGCACTCCGCCGCCAAATCGTTCAATATGTGGACAATGCAAAACAAGCCCGCACTCGCGAAAAGCGCATCCACCTGATCGTCCAAAGAATGCTGGAACGCGCCGCCAAGCAGCGCAAACGTTCCCGCAAGCAACCCAAAAAGGTACAAAGGGAAAAAACCTGAGAGCAAGGTGCAGGAATGAGCAAACCCTACTGCGGCCGCGTGTATCGTTGAATGTTGGCAGGCACCGGAATCCCGGCCTTCCCGCGCGGGTCAGCCAAGGGCTCTCCCGGCGTCCACTTAAACGGCAGCACCCCAGTCCAAGCCGTGCCGTCATACTCTTTGTCGTCGTCCACAGCAAAGCCAGTGCGCACCTTCGCTGATGCCTCGACCAGCGGCACCGCGAGCACCATCGTGCCCTTCAATTCCTGCTCGCTAGGCGGACGTACCGTGGCCCAGCGTCCGCGAATCACGTACTCCACGAAATCCCGCATAGCTGCGAGCTTGGCCTCAGGCGACTCGATCACTTCGGCTTTACCCATCACCACAACAGACCGGTAGTTCACCGAATGCCCCGTAGCGGTAGGTGAAAAAACAATGCCGTCTAAAAGCGTAACGCTCAAACAAAACGCCGCGCCGCTGGCCAGCGTCCGCATCAATCGGCTAGCCGTCGAGCCATGCAAAAAGAGTTTGTCGCCCACGCGCACATAATTCGTAGGCACCACGAACGGCAAGCCGTCCACCACGAATCCAACGCTGCAAACAAACGCCTGATCCAGAATGCTGTAAATCAATTCGCGATCGTAAGATCCACGATCGGGCTTGCGCGTGACTTTGGTTCGCTTGGTGGGGGTAAAGTCGCTCATGCCGGAAAGCGTAATTCGCTCTGACCAACGCCGCAAGCGCCAATCTGGCTGGCCAGAAAGCACATCACTTTTTTGTAGGTGCACAGCACTGCGGCGCCCCCGCTAAGGATGGTGTGTGCATCATCGATATTGTCGTTTTTATTTGGTTTTGACGTCGCCGCGAACAACGCGTAGGCCGACGTAAGCGGTCGCGGGTTCGTGCGACGCGCGAGGGTCTGTCGGCTGGTCAGCGCTTCCGCCCATCGCCTTGCCTTTGCCGTCGGAGGCAATCACCCATTCGGCGACGTTGCCGCCGAGATCGAAGATCAGCTCTTCATTGTCTTTGCCCTGGCCGGCGAAGCTCCCGACGGGTTTCAGCAGAGGCGCGGTTCCCGGAAGTTCCGCCAGTTTTTTCTGCAGCCGCGCGACGTCGTCAGGATTGAGCGCGTATCCCGCCCAATAGTCGAGCGTGTTTTCGCCATCCTTCTTTTCATGTAACGCCGAGACTTCACTCTGGTTCGGGATACGCCAGGTTTGTCCGGTCGTTTTGGAAAGCCAGGCGGCGTATGCCTTCGCCTGATCGAAAGTCACTCCGCTCGCGGGATAATTCTCTGTGCCGGCATCGAATTTGTAATTTTTGTCGAATTCCATGAACTGCGCTCGGGTGACTTCGTAGCGGCCGATTTCGAGACCGCCGCGCACGACAACCTCGGGAACCAGTGCACTCTTTCCCTTTACCGTGGCGGCTGTCCCATAGTTGCTTCCGACCCTGCCGATTTTCGTCGAGCGGAACATGGCCTCCAGTGGCGAGCCTTCTTTCACGGCTTCGCTGTCGGGCTTGGCGGTCTTAAAGAAATATTTGTCGAACCACGCGACTTCCTCCTCGACCTTGCGCATCTGGTGCGTCAGTTTGCGCGGCCCGTGCGGCTCACCCGGAAACAACACAAATTTCACCGGCACCTTGCCGTAATACTGCAGCACGCGGAAATACGACCAACTTTGCGCCGGAGGAACGTTAGTGTCCGCGGTACCGTGAAAAATCAGCACCGGCGCCTGCACTTTGTCCATCTTGAAGAACGGCGACTTGTTGATGTACAGTTGCGGATCCTGCATGGGTGATTTGCCGAAATAATACGCGTCAAAGGATTCGCCAAAAAAGACGTTGCCCCAGTCGCTGATCCACTCGATGTCGCCCGCGCCGACGCTGGCGACCTTGTAGCGTTCGGGGTAGGTGGTGATCAAGCTGGTGGAAAGAATCGATCCGTTCGACCAGCCCATAGTCGCAATTTTGTCCGCATCGGCCATTCCTTTGCTGATCAGATAATCAACACCCGCATTGATATCCGGAGTTTCCAGATCGTAGTACTTCCCGCAGCAAATCGATTCCGACCACTTCAGTCCATAGTTGTTGCTGCCATGATAGTTTGGGCGCAAAACAAACGAGCCGCGTTGTGTCAGCAATTGAACCGGGTAAGCCCAGCTTTCGTCCCACAGGTCTTTATCCGACCCCTGCGGCCCGCCGTGAATCGCGGTAATCAGCGGATATTTCTTTCCGTCTTCGTAGCTGGTCGGATAGTACAGGATGCCTTCGACGGTTTCTTCCTTCGCGCCTTTCCAATGAATCACTTCCGTCTTGGCGTAAGCACGGCCATTGACGAGGCCTTCATTTAGTTTCGACACTTGCACCGGCGAAACGATCGTGCCGCCATCGAGTTGCGTACGATACAACTGCGGCATCTTGCTCGCCGTTGACGACACGTAGGCCATCGCTTTCCCATCGTTGCTGATCGAAAACCCTTCCATGTTTTTTACATGGTCGCCAGACAACTGCTGGCGCTTCCAAGAGTCGCCGCTCTTGGCGTAAAACACCGGCTCGTCGTGGCTGCCGGCGGCCAATAAGGCGACAAATCCGCCGGGAACGGTCTGGAGGTCATAGCCCAATCCGTTTTCCCAATCGAGGTTCACCTGCATCGCTTTGGCGCTGGCCAGATCGTAGAAATATACGATCGTGATGCCTGCGGTCATAAAACGGGCATCGGTGGAAAAGGGAGTCGTCACGTAAAATCCCGAATTGTCGAGCGCCCACTGAAATCCTTCGGGGCGGATGCGCAGATCGGCAAGAAGTTGTTTCTCCGAACCGTTGCCGAGGTCGTGCAGCATTACGACTGGGCGAACCTTCTGGTCGAACGCATAGTGCAAGCTCTTCGCGTGCGATGCGACCGCGTATTTCCCATCATGTGAAAGCTCGAATCCTTCGATCCAGTCAGTGTTCGTAGTCAGTCGCGTGATCTTGCTGTCTTTCACATTGATCTTGTAAAGGCGCACGGGCGGCTCGTGGTCCGCGTCGTTCACCACTTCCGAGTCGTCTTTCTTTTTCTTCATCTCCAGTTCGTACAGTGCCGGATCCTCTTCCGCGCTGTAAACCAGTGTGTCTTTATCGAGCCACTCGATCTGTTTGGGAGCGTGCGCGAGTTCGGTGAGGGACCAAGGTTCGCCACCGTGCGCGTCAATCAGCCAGATCTGCATCGGCGCGGTATCGGGCTTGGCTTTCGGACGCGCTCGCGTGCTGACGAAAGCGATCTTTTCGCCGTCGGGCGACCAGCGCGGCTGATTATTCTGGTCGGCCCCGCGCGTCAAGGCGATTTCGCGGCTTTCGGTCAGGCTGGAGAGATACAGGTTCGATATCCGCCCGTCCTTGTCTTTGTCGCCCGACGATTTCACCCACACCAGCCATTTGTCATCCGGCGAGATGCGATATTGCCCCACCGAATCGTTGAATATAAAGTCTTCTGGCTTCCACGGTTCCTTCTTGGCTGCCGGTTTCGCTTCATCCGCACGCACGTTGTGTGACGACCATGCGACCACCAAGCATCCCAACAATCCAACTATAAACAAGCCACTCGCTACGAACGGCTGCCGCATCGTTTCGTCCTCTTGGAGTCAGGCTCCGAACCGCAGCCGACATGGTTAAATATGGCAAAGCGCATGAATGAGCCGCCGCAAAGCATAGTCGAATTGACGCCGATTGGGAATCGTGTAGGCTAATCGACGCCGCCTATTGGAAACAGCGGTGGACTGCATTCCAGGCACGCACATGGCGAAAACCGAACCCATCTTTACTCAGGACACATTCCGATTCTTTCGCGACCTGGCGCGCCACAACCAAAAGACGTGGATGGACGCCAATCGTGAGCGCTACCAGGAATGCGTCGTTCAGCCTTTCCGGCGCTTGCTGGAAGCGACTGCGCCCGTCGTGCTCACGCTGGATTCGCGGTTCGACACTGCCGCGCGCGGCGGCAGGAATTTTTCACGCATCAATCGCGACACGCGATTCGCCAAGGACAAAACGCCGTACCGCGCCCAAATGTATCTGAAATATGCGGTTCCGATCGCCGGCGATGGCGAAACCGGTGAACTATATGCTGGCCTTTCCGCAACTACCGTGACCGCTGGCTTCCGGATCTACGCGGGAGGGAAGTACAAAGACTCCGTGCTGGCGAAGATCGCATGTCCGCGCCTCGCTTCCGAGCCCTCCTGGGGGTCGCGCCAGAAAAAGCGGCTTAGCCGCCGGTACGAAAGCTATTGGTATGCCATGGACAAAGGCGAATGGGCCGAGCAACGCGGGTGGCCAAACTCACTGGAGGATTGGAAAAGGCTTCGCGCCTGGATTGTCCGCCGCAAACTGACGCCGGCGTCCGCGACTCGTGCCGCCTTTACCGGCGATCTTGCGAAAATATTCCGCGACTTGTATCCGCTGCTGCGGTTCACTTGCTTGGGCGACTAGCAGGAGCAGGCCATAGGGAAGTAAAAGAGCCGGCAGGATGCCGGCGCTACCAAGCAGTGCAAGAACTTTGGGACGATGACAAAAAACTCTAGATTGATCGAGCCGTCCGCGATTCTTTGTTGGGCGGGCGTCGCGCTTGCGGTGCTGTTGCGAACTGGCCCATTCTTTGCCGGAACGGCGGCGGCGCAAATTCCCCCGGCGAAAGGTTGGCCTGCGTCGGCGCCTGCCGAGGTGGGATTGGACGCGTCAAAGCTGGCGGTGCTGGACGCCGAGCTGGCGAGCGGCAAGTACGGTCTAGTGGACAGCATGCTGGTCATTCGCTGTGGGAGGCAGGCATTCGAGCGCGCATATAATCGCGACTACGACAGAATCTACGGCGAGCGTGCGAAGACCGCCGGTCCGCTGAATCACGATCTGCACGGACCCTACAACTATTTCAGCACCGAATTTCATCCTTACTATCGTCACAGCGACTTGCACACGATGCAGTCGGTGTCGAAAACAGTAACGTCCATCACTATTGGGGCGGCCATACAGCGCGGGGATTTCAAGGCCGACCTCGACGCGCCGATCCTGAAATATTTCGATGGATACAAGATCGCGAACCTTGACGGTCGCAAGCAGCAAATCACGCTGCGGAATTTGTTGACGATGACCGCAGGGCTCGAGTGGCACGAAGACCTGGCTTACGATGACCCGAAAAATTCCGCCGACGTGATGGAAGCAACGCCCGACTGGGTGCAATACGTGATTGACCAGCCGATGGTCAGCGAGCCCGGCAAGGTGTTTGTCTACAACAGCGGCGTCACCGAACTTCTGGCGCACATCTTCAAGCAGGTGTCCGGGAAGAATGTGGACGAGTACGCGGCGGAATATCTTTTTCAGCCTTTGGGCATCCATTATTTCTGGAAACATTCGCCGATGGGCTTGCCGGACACCGAGGGCGGACTGTACCTGGCGTCGCGCGATCTGGCGAGAATTGGCTTGCTCTTTTTGCAGGATGGCGTCTGGGAAGGGAATCGAATTGTTCCGCAAAAGTGGATCAAGCAGTCTATCGCGCCGCAGATAGCGACCGGAGAGGGCGGCTCGAAGTATGGATTTCAGTGGTGGCTGGTGCCGTATGGAAAATCGCGGGAGAAACTTGCGTGGGCGGCGCACGGATTCGGTGGCCAGCAACTGATCATCGTACCGGAATACGATTTGATTGTCGTTTTTACGGGATGGGATATCCTGCCGTCCTCGGAAAGGCACAAGCACGACCAATTGGAACGAGTCTTGGCCGGAGTGGACTCAAAATATCGTTGCGATACGGCTGCCAAACCGAGCGGGAATTAGATTGAGCAAACTCGCAAACACTTTGGTGTGGTTAGTGATCTCGCTGCTGGGAGCGGGTGCGCTCGCTAAGATTGCGCTGCAGCGGGGCGAATCGCTGAGTGCGATCTGGTTTATTTTGGCGGCGGTCTGCGTCTATCTCATGGCGTATCGCCTGTATTCAGCGTTCGTGGCGGCGAAGATTTTGGCGCTGGATGATTCGCGCGCGACTCCCGCCGAGCGCCACGATGATGGGCGCGACTTTGTGCCCACCAACAAATGGGTCTTGTTCGGTCATCATTTTGCCGCCATCGCGGGACCGGGGCCGCTCGTGGGACCCACCCTAGCAGCGCAGTTTGGTTATCTGCCGGGGACGCTGTGGCTGATTGCCGGCGCGGTGCTGGCTGGCTGCATCCAGGATTTCATTATTTTGTTTTGCTCGATCCGGCGAGACGGAAAATCGCTGGGCGAGATGGCGCGCGAAGAAGTGAGCCGCCGCGGCGGATTCATCGCGCAGATCGCGGTGCTGGCCATCATGGTGATTTTGCTGGGCGTGGTGGCCCTAGTGGTGGTGAACGCGTTGAAATCTTCGCCTTGGGCTACGTTCACTCTCGCGATGACCATTCCGATCGCGCTGCTGCTCGGGTTGTATTTGCGATTCGTGCGGCCGGGACGCGTTCTGGAGGCTTCGCTGATCGGCGTGTCGCTGGTTTTGTTTGCCGTGGTCGCGGGGCAGTGGGTGGCCGATTCACCGTCGTGGGCCAATGCGTTTACGATCGGCGGGATTCCACTGGCGGCGGCACTTATTGTCTACGCATTCGCGGCTTCGGCATTACCGGTGTGGTTGCTGCTGGCGCCGCGCGACTATTTGAGTGCGTTCATCAAGGCTGGCGCGATTTTTTCGCTTGCGGCGGGAATTCTGCTGGTGCGGCCACACGTGCTGATGCCGCCGCTGACGCGATTTATCGATGGCAGCGGCCCCGTTTTCGCCGGCAAGATCTTTCCGTTTTGCTTCATCACCATTGCGTGCGGCGCCATCAGCGGGTTTCATTCGCTGATTTCGTCCGGGACGACGCCGAAGATGATCCTGCGCGAAGGCCATGCGCGGTTTATCGGCTACGGCGCCATGTTGCTGGAATCGTTTGTTGGCGTGATGGCGATGATCGCGGCTTGCGCGATGCCTCCCGGCGTTTATTTTGCGATCAACAGTCCGGCGAGCATTGTCGGCGGCACGGCAGATGCCGCGGCTGCGACCATCAGCGGCTGGGGCTACCCGCTGGCGTCGCAAACGATGACCGATCTAGCGCACAAGGTGGGTGAGATCACGCTGCTCAATCGCGCCGGTGGAGCGCCTTCGCTGGCGGTGGGCATGGCGCAGATTTTTTCCAGCACCATTGGCGGCGACCGCTTGCTCAGCATCTGGTATCACTTCGCGATCATGTTCGAGGCGCTGTTTATTTTGACGGTGCTGGATGCGGGCACGCGCGTGGGCCGCTTCATGATTCAGGAATTGGGTGGGCGTGTGTGGAAGCCGTTCGGGCGCACCGGATGGATGCCGGGAATTTTGCTTTCGAGTGCGATGATCGTCGGTATGTGGGGCTACTTTCTTTACCAGGGTG
>Ga0137403_10006683_pt1 | contig 13169 bp, 10 predicted proteins | sample CZOMad2_1_16fung_FD_122057 | JGI IMG/M metagenome (GOLD analysis project Ga0137403, IMG submission 122057) | Vadose zone soil fungal communities from Angelo Coast Range Reserve, California, USA - CZOMad2_1_16fungal (Hybrid Assembly) | ecosystem: Environmental > Terrestrial > Soil > Vadose zone... | reverse complement strand
CTCAGCTACCGCTCGCAGCTCAAAGGATGGAAGTTCAAGTATCTCCAGGACGTCGAGTGCCCCGCCGAAGTCCCCGTCGAGATGACCGCATTCAAAACGCAGCAGGCGCGCTGGGCGAAAGGATTGATCCAGGTCGCCAAAAAGGTCTTGCCTAAAGTCATGCGCAGTGACGTTCCCTTCCGCGTGAAGATGGAAGCTTGGTATCACCTTACCGCGAATCTGAGCTATCCGCTGATGATCGTGCTCTCGACGTTGCTGCTGCCGGCGATGATCATCCGCAGCTTCGGCGGATGGTTCCAGATGCTCACCATTGATCTGCCGCTCTTCCTTGCCTCGACTTTTTCAGTTTCGAGTTTTTATCTGGTTTCGCAGAAGGAATTATTTCCGAAGACCTGGTTACGAACTTTCTTATATCTGCCATTCTTGATGGCGCTCGGCATCGGACTCACCATCACCAACACCAAGGCGGTGATGGAAGCGCTGTTCGGCATCCAGTCGTCGTTCAAGCGCACGCCGAAATTTCGCATCGAGCCGGGCTCGAAGAAGAAGGACGCGGCGATGGCGCGCAAGTATCGCAAGCGCCTCGGCATCATTCCCTGGCTTGAGCTCGGCATCGGCTGTTATTTCGCGCTGACTGTCTGGTACGCAGTCGACAACGAGAACTACGTCACCGTGCCGTTCCTGTTGCTCTTCGTCCTCGGCTATTGGTACACCGGCCTGATGTCGCTGCTGCAGGGGCGCTTCGAGCGCTTCTCGCAAGGCTCGGAGACCCACACCAAGCCCGTCCCGGTGGGCGTTTAGTAACTACCGCCAGCTACTCACCACTGCTATCCTAGGCAGGCGTGCAGGCCCTATACATCGCTCTACTTGTCGCTATTGTCGCCATTCTGGCGGTGGCCGGAGCCCTGTATTGGCGCGTACGCCGGCTTGCGAACGCCTCGCGCACCCAGTTCATGCGCGCGGTGAAAGAAAAAGAAGCAGCAGAGGCGCAGAACCAGCTCAAGTCCTAATCTCCGTTACAATGAGTATTCATTGATTTCTGAGTGCTGATTGCTGAGTGCTGACTGCTCGGCGATTGCAAGGACCCTCGATGCCGACCAGCACCACTGCCCGTCCGAAAACTTCTGCCACCACCTCGCCCCGCGAGATCACCATCGCGCACAGCCCCGACTCCGACGACGCCTTCATGTTCTACGGCCTCGCCACCAACAAGGTGCGCGTGCCGGGGCTCAAGTTCTCGCATACGCTGTGCGATATCGAGAGCCTGAACCGCAAAGCCATGGACGGCGAAGGCTTCTACGACGTCACCGCTATCTCTTTCCACGCCTATCCTTATATTCAGGAGCATTACGCGCTGCTGACTTCGGGCGGCAGCGTCGGCGAGAGCTACGGGCCCATGATCGTGGCCCCGCGCCAAATGTCGCTCGACGAGGTGAAGACCAAGAAGATCGCCATCCCGGGAACGCTGACTACCGCATATCTTGCGCTGAAGCTTTTTGCGCCTGAGGTCGAGACCGAGGTCGTCCCCTTCGACCAGATCATTCCGCAAGTGCTCAAGGGCGAGTACGAAGCCGGACTCATCATCCACGAAGGCCAGCTGACCTTCGCCAAGTCTGGGCTGCACAAGATCATTGACTTCGGAAAATGGTGGGCTGATCGCCACGGGCTGCCACTGCCGCTCGGCGGCAACGCCATTCGCCGCAGCCTGGGCAAGAAAACGATGTCGCAGGTCGGCAAAGCGCTGCGCTCGAGTATTCAGCATGCGCTCGACCATCGCCCGCAGGCGCTGGAATATGCCATGCAGTTCGCGCGCGACCTCGAACCTCAGCTCGCCGACAAGTTCGTCGGCATGTACGTGAACGAGCGCACCCTCGACTACGGCGAAGACGGCCGCCGCGCCATCAAGCTGCTGCTCGACGAGGGCTACCGCGCCGGCATCATCCCCCACAAAGCCAAGATCGAGTTCGTCGACTCGTTGCTTTGATTCGTGGTTAAAAACATCCCGAGCGTAGCGAGGGGCCCTTTGTAACGACGATCTGCCACCTAGAGGTGTACCGCAAGGTGTAGGCACGGGCGTCCTCGCCCGTGCGCGGCGCATCACGAAAAATCTCACATCGTAGAGACACGGCCATGCCGCGTCTCAGGCCAGGCATAAGGCAGGAGTTGTCATCCCGAGCGAGCGCCCGCCGTTGGCGCGATCGAGGGATCTGGGTTTGCGTGGCACAGCCGCCCTCGGCTGTGCGAAAGCCCGCAGTCCCTGTGCTACCCTTCCACCGCCATGAAACTCGCACTCACATTTTTTCTTCTGGCCACAATCGCGCTCGCCCAATCCAAACCCCGCGCCCGTGATCTCGGCGTCCCATTTGACGGCACGCCCGGCCCACTGAATGCGATCACTGACGTTGCCGGCGTCGAAGTCGGACACACCACATTGATCTCAGGTGAAGGCAAGTCTGCAGTGCGCACCGGCGTCACCGCGATCCTAACGCGCGGCAAGAAATCGCAAGATCCGGTCTTCGGGGGCTGGTTCGCGCTCAACGGAAACGGAGAGATGACCGGAACCACGTGGCTCGAGGAAGGCGGCTTCCTCGAAGGCCCGGTGATGATCACCAACACGCACAGCGTGGGCATCGTGCGCGACGCGGTGATCGAGTGGCGCATCAAGCACGGCTTCACCGGCGAGTATCCCTGGTCGCTTCCGGTCGTCGCTGAAACTTATGACGGATGGCTCAACGACATCAACGGCTTCCATGTAAAGGCCGAGGACGCGTTCCACGCGCTCGATATCGCCCAGAGCGGCCCCGTCGCCGAGGGAAATGTGGGCGGCGGAACCGGGATGATCTGCAACGATTTCAAAGGCGGCATCGGCACCGCTTCCCGTAAGCTCACCACAAAGCAGGGCGGCTACACCGTCGGAGTTTTGGTGCAATGCAATTACGGAGTGCGCGAGAATCTACGGATCGCCGGCGTGCCGGTTGGACGCGAGATCCCGGAAAAGCCGGTTCACAAGGTTGAGACGGGGTCGATCATCGTGGTGGTCGCAACCGACGCCCCGCTATTGCCGCATCAACTGAAGCGTCTGGCTCGCCGCGTTCCGCTTGGGCTCGGCCGCGACGGCAGCATCGCCGGCGACGGCTCCGGAGACATCTTCGTCGCCTTCTCCACTGCGAATCCGAATGCGTTTAGCGCAAATCTTGCCGATGTAAAGATGCTCTCGAACGAACAGCTGAACCCGCTCTTTCAAGCGACTGTTGAGTCAACCGAGGAGGCCGTCATCAACGCGATGATCGCGGCCGAGACCATGACCGGCCGTGAAGGCCACACCGCCTACGCGCTCCCGCACGACCGACTACGCGACGTCCTGCGCAAGTACAACCGCCTTGCAAAATGATGTTGGCGCGCATGTCCCCGTGCGCGCGGAGGTTCGTGTCAGCCCACGCCTTCAGGCGTGGGAAATATGGGCGTGTGAGAATCGGCTTTAGCCGGTGGGTGGAGCAGGCCTTCAGGCCTGCATTTAGATTGCGATTGAAAAGGGCTTTAGCCCCTGCGGCACTTCTACGCGCCGACCGAATCGCGCGAATAATACTTCCCGATGATGATGCCGATATCCACTGCCGCATTCGCGTCCAGGTTTTCAAACTCAAAGCCCACGCGACGCGCGTCAGAGTAGCGCACCGTCGCATGCAAATGGACTTTCAAGTTTTCGCTCACGTCCACGATGAAGATCTCTTCTTTTTTCCCGACCTTGAAGGTGCGCTCCGGCTCCACCATCATGCCGCCGCGTCCGAGCTGGCGCAGCAAGCCTACCCGCTTGTGTTTCTTGTCGGTGACAAACACGCCGGTCTGAAAGTCGATGTCGACGCGCTCGAAGCGGCGCCGATTGCTGGCCGCCTCTTTTAGATTCTTACTCATAGGTACACGGGCTCCAACGAGAGGAACGCGGCCTCTCAGGGCTTGCAGGATGAAAGATTAAGAGCGGATTGTAACCCAGAATTCCTGAAGCTCAAAATGTCGCAAAGTGACGTATTATGAACAGGATGCCGATGCCTCCACAGACCCTCCTCATCGATGCTGACGATACTCTGTGGGAAAACAACATTTATTTCGAACGCGCCATCGCCAACTTCATCTCTTTCCTCAATCATCAGGAATTCACCACGGAGCAGGTGCGCGAGGTTCTGAATGATGTGGAGCGCGACTGCATCCGCCGCCTCGGTTACGGACTGCACAGCTTCGCTCACGCGCTGATACAAACCTTTGAGCAACTCGCGGTCGAGCCGCTGACGCCGGCGCTGCACGAGACCATCCACGGATTCGCGCACGCCATCGCCGAGCATCCCGTAGAGGTCCGGCCGGGCGTGCCGGAAACGCTCGCGCAGCTCGCCGGCAATCATCGCCTGATCATTATGACCAAGGGCGACATCGCGGAGCAGACCCGCAAGGTGGAAGGCTCAGGGTTGAAGCCGCACTTCTCCGCGGTGGAGATCGTCGCTGAAAAAGATGTTCCGACTTACCTTAAGATCGTCGCTAAGCACGAATTACCCAAACCGCGGACCTGGATGGTGGGCAACAGCCCCAAGTCCGACATCAATCCGGCCCTTGCCGCCGGGCTCAACGCCGTCTTCGTCCCCCACGATCAGACCTGGATCTTGGAGCACGAAGATGTGAGCGAACCAGCGCACGGATCGCGCCTGATCATTGTGGAAAGTTTTGCCCAGCTAGTCGAGTATTTCTGAAACCCGCGGGATTGCTACTTCTTGCTCCCCAGTTCCTGGACCTTCGCCGCCACATCGCCTGACTCCAGCTTCACCGCCGTACCCAGCACTTCTTCCATGCTGTTGCCTCCGCTGCCGGTCTGCGATGAATCAAGCTTCGGGCTCTCGTTGTTGCCGATGGAAAACATTTTGAACGCGACCGTGGACTCTCCCGGCGTCACTCCGCCGCTGCCCACGCCGAGCGCTGCACCGAAGACGCTCTTCTTGCTGACCTTGGGCGGCTTGAAGTTGGTGATGTCAGTGAACAATATGTAATCGCAATTTTTTTGCCGCGCCTCGTCCCAGATGGCCTGCTGGCCCTGCTGGTCGAGCGCGACTGCGTCTACGTTCAAGTCGATGATGTCCTGGATCAACTTTTGCCGAATCGATGACGTCGAAGGCGCGCCGCCCGTCTTGGCATTGATCGTGACAACCCCTACACGCACTTTTCCACTGCGTGCCGGCTGCGATGCCGCGGCAATGGCCGCAGGCGATGGGCTACCCATCCCGCCACCCGCTCTCACGCCCATGTACTCGCCCTTCTCATTCTTCCACTGTCCACATGCGAACGGATTTGTCGGGTCGTAGCTGGCGCAGGAGCCGCCAGCGCTGCTCTTTGCGGCGGACGACGGCAAGGCTGCGGTTGTGACGGCACCCCCGCCCGAGCATCCGCCAACCGCTTCCGTGTATCCCGCGGGAATATCGAACAGTCCCGCGTCAAGCTCTGCCTTCGACAGCTCCACCACTTCCGTTGAAGTGGTGAAATCGCCGCGCTCAGAGTGGATCGTTGTTGTCTGCTTCAGCGGATAGCCTTGGCGCCCGCCGTTGCCGGTGCGATGCATGCTCATGCGGTCGCGGCATCCCGGCTTGTACTCTCCGCCCGCTCCACCGTGCGCAGCCGGATGCGACAGGCACGTGAGTTGCGGAGAAAGATCCGCGTACCAGCCGTCGGTCTCCACGTCGGTCTTGTTCTGATAACACGCGTCCGGACTCGACTGCATCTTCATCGCAGTCTTCACGTGCCGCGCCGGGAAACCGAACATCGTCTGCCGCTCGCCCGTGTCGGTCGCGTTGATGTTGATGGTCTGCACCCCGCCGCTGCGCGTCTCCGCGGCGTCCGTGTTCGCGGGGTTCGGTTTCCCGGAAGTCTTAGCAGCGGTCTTGGAAGGAGCGGCCGTGCTCTCCTCTTCATCCAGGCGGTAGACGGTATAGCTCTTGCTGTTCGGGCAGAAAGTGATGACCCGTTTCTGATCGCACTGCAGGATGCTGACGTTCGACATCGGGCCAAAACTCATCTCATCGCGCTTGCGCGCGCCCTTGATGTAGACCGTGCTCTCGGTGCTGTGGCCCATCATGCTGGTCTTGGTCTTCACCTTGGTGTCGGCGGATGCAGGAACAACAATGATTGCCGAAGCGAGAAGGATGAATGCAAGAGGCGACTTCATGGAACTCCTCCGGAAGAATGGCATGGCTTGCGGATGCAGCGGAACATAGTGACGCAAATCGCGCGGAAGCGCAATCAGGTAGTGGCTGTGCCAGAGGCCTTCAGAGGGAAACGGTTCCGCACCGCTGAGCCAAACGTCGCATCGGCTCTTTTGGAGATGATCTCCAGCGGCGAATACCCCCGGTTGCGAGCGATCACGAACATGATGATCAGCCCGATCCCGGTGGTCACAAAATTCGGCCAGGCGTTCAGCGCCCACTGCCCGTGCCAAACGATATCGAGCCGGTGTGAGAACGGGAGCAGATACGGAATTGGCCACTGAAAGCCATCGGGCCCGCGTGCGCCGATCACATCGCCCAGCAGGTGCAGATGAAAGCTGAGCAAGACAAGCAGCGCAGTCTTCCACCTTTGCGCGCGGGCAAATATGAATCCCGCGATGGTCACCACGATCGCAAATCCCAGGTTGTGCCCCAGCACGTGGTGATATTCCGAGAACCACGGAAGCGAATGCGTCGAGCCGCGTGTGAGCAGCTCCGGGACGATTCCCAATCCGTCCAGATCCGGCGCTACGCCTGCCAGCGCGATCGCGGCCCGTTCTCTTCGCCCAAGGCCGCTGGCGCCAGCCACGGACCAGCTCACAAGAAAATGAGTGATGGGACTCATATCTCCACCAGCACGTCATCGCCTTCCACTTTGATCGGATACACCGCCACCTTCGCCGCTGGATTGTGCGCCGCTTCGCCCGTCTTCGGATCGTATTGCCATCCGTGCCACGGACACACCACCTTGCCCTCTTCGATTACGCCCTGTCCCAGTGGCCCGCCGCGGTGCAGGCATACGTTGTCCATGGCGCTCAGCGTGCCTTCACAATTGGCGACGCAGATGGTCTTATCACCCACCACGAACTCTCGCGCCTCGCCGTCAGCGGGCAATTCGGACTTCGCGGCGATGCGCACTAGATTGGCCATCGAGTTTGTAAATCCTCTCTGCTGGTTTAGAGGTCAAAGTGTAGACGCTGGCCGCCGTGGCAGCAATCGCTGGCCCTTGCAAACCGCGGATTATAATGAGCATTCTGGCTAAGTATGGCAAAAGCTGAAGACAAGACGCTTTGGCAGCGGCGCCGCCCACGAGTGATCATCATGAGTGTGTGCGCATTGTTGCTGGTGCTGCTTGTTTTCGCGCAGAACGCATTCAACCTCACACCCATCCTCAGCCCCGACAGTTCACAGCAGACCCTGGTCTTCGTGGCACTCTCCACTCTGATCCTTCTGATCACGCTGGCGCTCTGCTTCGTGCTCGCCCGTAACCTGCTCAAACTTTTTGCCGAGCGGCGCACCGGTGTACTCGGCTCGAAGTTCCGCACCAAGATGGTTTTCGGCTCGCTGATGCTTTCCGCCGTTCCGGTGATCTTCTTCTGCATCTTTGCATTCCTGTTGCTGAACCGCTCCATCGAAAAATGGTTCTCGCGCCCCGTCGAAGAATTGCGCGACGACTCGGCGCAGATCGCCGCCCAGCTTGGCCGTTACGCCTCTGACAATGCCCGCGCCGAAGCCCAGGCCATCGCCGAGCAGCCCGAAACCGTAAAGGCGTTCGAGACCGAGAACTACACGCCGGTCATCCAGCAGTTTCGCCAGCGTCAGCGCACATTGCAGGGCGGCTTCGCCCTCGCCATCGTAGACGACTACGCCGTTGCCAGTCTGCACGCGCCCGAAGCTTGGGGATCGCTGCGCACCAAGCTTCCAGCCGACGCCTTCGCACCGTCCCGCGTTCCCGTTCCACGCTTCGCCTTGAAGAAGGGTGAAAAGGCGGTCGATCCGTTCAAGCTGAACGGCACCGAATACGCCATAGGCAACGCGCACGTTGCGCCGAACGGGTTGATCCTGGTTGCGCTTCCGCTGCCTCCCGAATTCTCCGCGACTTTGCACCGCATCGACGACAGCCAACGTAAGTATCAGGAGCTGAGCAATCAGAAGAAACTGTTACGCCGGACTTATGTCGGCGTTCTCCTCTTGCTCACCGTGCTTGTTCTGTTCGCGACGACATGGGTGGCGCTCTATCTCTCGAAGTTGGTCACACGCCCCGTCTCTGCGCTCGCTGAGGCGACGGAAGAGATCTCGCGCGGCCATCTCGACTACCGCATCGAGGTCCCCGCGGCTGATGAGCTTGGGCAATTGGTGAATTCGTTCAACCAGATGGCGGCCGAGCTGGAATCTTCGCGGCAGCAGATCGAGTCCTCCAGCCGCGAGATCGCCGACGCCAACATGGCCCTCGACCAGCGCCGCCAGCAGATCGAGACCATCCTCGAAAGTATTCCCACCGGCGTACTCTCGCTCGACGCCGAGCGTCGCGTGACTCGCGCCAACAATGCTCTGCTGCGCCTCTTCACGCCCAACTACTCAGGCCCAGGAACTACGCAGCTGTTGCCGCACTTCACCGCCGGCACTCCGCTGCATGATCTGTTTCCTGCTGACGTGATCGAGGACCTCGACCACCTCATCCGCAAGGCCGACCGCATGGGCACCATCACCAGCCAGGCCGAAATTGTGGTGCGACGCACTAAGCTCACCCTCGCCATTACCGTTGCGGCGCTACAGCACGAGAAGCAGGGACTGGGATATGTGATCGTCTTCGAAGACTTGTCAGACCTGCTGACCGCACAAAAGCAAGCCGCATGGCGCGAGGTCGCACGCCGCGTTGCACACGAGATCAAGAACCCGCTCACGCCCATCGCGCTCTCCGCCGAGCGCATCCGCCGCCATCTTGAACGCGGGACCCAGCCAGACCAGGCTTCGCTCGATATCATCCAGGGCTGCGCTGAGACCATCGGTGGCGCGGTCGAGACGGTACGCTCGCTGGTTGATGAGTTCTCCACCATGGCGCGCTTCCCCGCCTCCAAGCCGCAACCCGCCGACATCAACAGCATCATCGAGAGCGCGCTCGCTATGTTCAACGGACGCCTCGACGGTATCAGCGTGCAGACTTCTCTCGCTAAAGACCTGCCGCATGTGATGGCCGACCCTGAGGCGATGAAGCGCGCGGTCGCCAATCTCGTCGACAACGCCGCCGAGGCCATGCAAGATTCGCTCGTGCGTGAGATCCATATCGCGACCTCTGTGCTCGAAGGACGCGAAACGGTCGAGCTGGTCGTCGCCGATACCGGCCACGGCGTGACCACGGAACTTAAGGAAAAGCTTTTTCTGCCCTACTTCTCGACTAAAAAACGCGGCACCGGCCTCGGGCTTGCCATTGTGAGCCGCATCGTCGAAGACCATCACGGCTCCATTCGCGTGGAAGAGAATTTCCCCATGGGCGCGCGCTTCATCGTCGAAGTACCGCTGGCTCCGCAGCAGGAGTCTCAACCCGCCACGAGCCGGCCCTCGCATGCATAACATCCTCATCGTTGACGATGAAGCTGCCATCCGCCAATCCCTCAAGGGCGTCCTGGAAGATGAGGGCTATAAGGTCTCGCTCGCAGAAAGCGGCGAAGCTTGCCTCGAAGCGCTGAAGAAGCGTCCTACCGACGTTGTCCTGCTGGATATTTGGCTCCCGGGTATCGACGGCCTGGAGACGCTGGAGAAGATCAAGGAGGCGAAGGATTCGGAAAACATTCCCGAGGTCATCATGATCTCAGGACACGGCACCATCGAGACCGCCGTCCGCGCCACCAAGCTCGGCGCCTTCGACTTCATCGAGAAGCCGCTCTCGCTGGAAAAAACGCTGATCCTGGTGAAGCACGCCGCCGAGACCAAAAAACTGCGCGGCGAGAATCGCGACCTGAAAAGACAATTGCAACCCAAGAGCGCCATCGTGGGCGAAAGCATCCCCATGAAAGCGCTGCGCCAGCAGATCGCGCTGATGGCGCCGACCAACGGCCGCGTGCTCATTTACGGAGAATCCGGCAGCGGCAAGGAGCTCGCCGCGCTCGCTATCCACTCCGAGAGCTTGCGCAAAGATTCCATGTTCGTCGAGGTGAACTGCGCTGCGATACCAGAAGACTTGATCGAAAGCGAACTCTTCGGCCACCGCAAAGGATCATTCCCCGGCGCGTTGAACGACAAGGAAGGAAAATTCCACAAGGCAGACGGCGGCACGTTGTTCCTCGATGAAGTCGGCGATATGCAGTTATCGCTGCAGGCCAAGCTTCTGCGCGTGCTGCAGGAACAGGAGATCGAGCCGCTGGGCGCGAACCGCCTGATCAGGATCGACGTGCGCGTAATCGCGGCCACCAGTCTGGATCTCACCGCGCGAGTCGCCGATGGCCGCTTCCGGGCAGATTTGTTTTATCGCCTCAACGTGCTCGAGCTGGCCGTGCCGCCGCTGCGCATGCGCCTCGAGGATCTGCCGATGCTCACCGAGCGGATCATGGACGACATCGGCATCCGGATCGGCCAACCGGTCGAGCTCGACGACGGCGCGCTGCTGGCGCTGGCCCGTCATTCCTGGCCGGGAAATGTGCGCGAGCTTCGCAACGTGCTCGAACGTGCGGTGATGATGAACGAATCCCCCCGGCTGACTGCCGACCAGGTGGCGCGCGCGTTGCCACTCGATGCGGTGGTCCGGTGTGCCGCGAAGCAAACTGCCTCGGAAGAAGTGTCGACGCTGCGCCGCGTGATCGCGGAAGCCGAGCGCCGCGCGATACTCGCCGCATTGTCCGCGACCCACGGCAACAAACTGGCTGCCGCGCAGGCATTGGGAATTTCGCGCGCCGCGCTCTACCAGAAACTATCTGCGCTGGGGCTTGCAAACGCCGGTGAAGCATGACAATCGGGATTGCCCGACAGCAGTTCGCTCTCCCACCACACGGCGTCGGCCCTCGTCACTCCGTCCCCGTAAGCCACTGGCCGATGCGCGCCCAGTTCTCGCGCAGCACTTTGCGGCCCATGAAAAGCCCGATGTGTCCGCCCTTCGCTACGTCCTTGCGCACGTCGCTGCTGCCAAACAAAGTTTCGGCCGCAAACACCTGCTCCTTGGGCGTGATGTCGTCCCGGTCGCCGGCCAGCAAGTAAACCGGGCAGGTGATGTGTTTCAGGTCGAGCCGCCGGCCGAGAGCGACGAACAGACCTTTGGCCAGCTCGTTGTCCTTGAAGAGCCGGCTGATCACCTGCAGATACCAGGTTCCCGGAAGATCGATGGTGTGTTCGTACCACCGCTCGAACCGCTCAAAGCGGCTGACGTAGCTCGGGTCGTCGATGTGTTCGTACAGCTCGACAAACTTCTGCGCGAACTGCTGCACCGGATGCATGCTCTTGAAACCCTGGAGCATGAACGCTCCCGGCAGCAAACCTTGGCCCAGGCGGACGAGCTCTTCAAAAAAGAGCATCGGCAGCGAATGAACGGAATGTTTGATCGCCCCTTCGCCGGCCTGGGTGTCGATCGGCGCGCCCGCGATAACCAGGCGCTGCACTTTCTGCGGGAAACGCGCCGCGTACATCGCGGCACACCACCCGCCCTGACACAGTCCAACCAGGCTCGCCTTGCCGCCGAGTTCATCCATGCAGACATTGATTTCCGCGAGGTAATTGTCGATGTCCAGGAATTGCATCTGCCGCGTCGCGCTGCGCCAGTCGGTGACCAGCACACGCGGGCAATGCTCGAGCAGCGTCGCCACCAGACTTTGCCCAGCATCAAAGTCGGCAATCGTCGACGAGTGGCCTGCGTAAGGCGGCAGGATCAGCACCGGAGAACCGCTGCCGCGCGAGAAATCGCGCAACGTCAGCGTGCGCAATTCCAATGCGATGCGATTTTCGGTGGACCACGCCGGTGCCTTCCGCACGATTTGCGTCTCGTTCACCTCGCTCAGGAATTTCAGACTCTTGGATAGAGACGCTAACGTCGCCTCTTGCAGTGCCGCCGCGAATGCCAAGGGCCAGAAAAAAGGAACTCCGACCTCGGGATAATGGTGCGCGTCGCGGACAGTCGTTGCCATATGCTTTGCTGCTGAACGTGTTTGAGTTGAACTCATCGGACCGACACGGGCACGGCTGCTGCGGGTTGTCTCGAATTGCGATGCAGGGTCGTGATCCTCAAGATCGTCTGAGTTGCGCCGCGTGTGCCGCCGGTCGTCAATGACCGTCACCGCAAACTGGAACGCCAGCGTCAGTACGCAATTGGGCGACGTTTGATCACGATCGGATCACTGGCAGGAAACGTCATCCCAAGCGCATCGTCGAGAAGCGCGTCGACGGGGCGTTACCAACGGCCTCGCGCGATAAGCAACAGCAACCTGGTTTTCCTGCATTCATCAACTCCTGCCTAGCTGCAGCGCCCGTCCCGATCAACCACGCCATGCTGGCACGGTGCACCGTGCTCATCTTTCCAGTCTGTGCTGCTTAGGCGCGCGTTCTTGCTGTCGGCGTGAACACGGCGACTTGAACTTCGGGACGAATCCAACCGTAGCAATGTCACGCAGGCCCGCACCTCGGACCAGACTCCCACGGCGGCTTCGAGTGAGAAATTTGCGCTTCGAATGCCGCGGGCGGGTTGAGGAGTTGGCCTCCCCGACCTGCCGGGATCATTCATCCGCGAGTTGGCGTGAGAAACGGACCCGCGTGCGATTGCGCTTCACGCACGCAGCCGGCGGCTTGCGGTGGTCAGGATGGCGCGATTGACCGGGTTGCGGTCGAGAAAGCTGCTGGTGAATTCGTCCGGTACGTTCGGCAGTGCGTTGTTGATCCAGGTGACGCCGCGATGCAGGACGTCGAGCGCGGCTGCGGTTTCGCGGTTGGCGTCGAGTGCTTCGAACGCGTTCCAGTAGAGCATGCCTGGATACAGTGTCCAGTTGAAGGAGCGCGCTGCCGTCGCGAGCATGGCGTGCGCCTTGACCGCGGCGGATTCAATGGCGCCGGCCTTCAGCCGGCAGGCGCAGCCGATGACCTGCGCATCCAGTTGCAGCGGTGGGTGCATGCGCGCCACGGCATCGACCTCGACCCGCGTCGCGAGTTCGGCACCCTGCGCCGGTTCGCTGTCTATCG
>Ga0137403_10006682_pt1 | contig 13169 bp, 11 predicted proteins | sample CZOMad2_1_16fung_FD_122057 | JGI IMG/M metagenome (GOLD analysis project Ga0137403, IMG submission 122057) | Vadose zone soil fungal communities from Angelo Coast Range Reserve, California, USA - CZOMad2_1_16fungal (Hybrid Assembly) | ecosystem: Environmental > Terrestrial > Soil > Vadose zone... | reverse complement strand
CGTACCGGATGGTGTCGGCCGTGATCGTCAGCATCGGGCGCAGGTAGGGCAGGCACGACCACAGCCGATCGAACGTCGACACGTGCGCCTGGTGCAGCTGGCGCGTGCGCGACGCCCAGAAACGCTCGCGCGGGTTGGCAAGATTCCAGACGTTGAGGTCCGCCACCTGGGGCCCCTCGACCGCCACGATCCGAAAGATCTGTCCGGCCCGCACCGGCCACGCCCGCCCCGAGCGTCGCGGGATGACGAACCTCTCGACGAGCGTGCGCTTGCCGGTGTCCGGCGCCAGGCGCGCATAGAAGTCGCGGTTCACCTCCAGCGCCGAGCCCGGCTTCGCCTGGTAGATCACGTGCGGTTGCGCCATCGCCTCACCTCGCCACGGCCCCAGCTGAGTTGACAACGCGCGAGCGGAATAGTCTCATACCCGCCATCTCGATCGAGCGCCTGATCGCCATTGCCGAGGTCGCCATTGCCGAGGTCGGAGGACCAGCCATGAGAGTGTCACGGATCATCACGGTCGCCGTCGTGCTCTTCGCCCTCGCCGCCGCCGGCGGCAACGCCGCCGCTCAGCAGTGTCCGAAGGGCAAGCTTCGCCTCTACACGTCGTGGCCGATGCAAGGCGCGATGCTGCCGGAAGGCACCGGCATGAAGAACGGCGTGGACCTCGCGGTCTCGGAGGTCAACGGCACCGTCGCCGGATATTGCCTCGAGGTGGTGAACCTGGACGACGCCTCGCCGCAGACCGGCAAGTGGGACGGCGCCGTCGAGGCGGAGAACGCGAACAAGGCCATCGGCGACCCGCTCGCCATCGTGTACATCGGCACCTACAACTCCGGCGCCGCCAAGGTCTCGATTCCGATCACCAACCGCGCGCACATGGCGCAGGTGACGCCGGCCAACACCTATCCCGGTCTCACCAAGAAGCGGGGCGCCGCCCCCGGCGAGCCCGAGATCTACCGCCCGGGCGGCTACGTGAATTACTTCCGCCCGATCCCGGCCGACGACATCCAGGGCGCGGTCGGCGCCAAGTGGGCCAAGCGCATGGGCGCCAAGAAGGTCTACGTCCTCAACGACCAGGAGCTCTACGGCAAGGGCATCGCCGACGTCTTCGAGGCCACCGCGAAGAAGATCGGTCTGCCCGTCGTCGCCAACGAGGGCATCGACTGGAAGCAGCCCGACCAGAAGCCGGTGCTCACCAAGATCCGCGCCTCCGGCGCCGATCTCGTCTACCTCGGCGGCGTGATCGAGACGGGCGCGCAGGTGATCATCCGGCAGATGAAGGAAGTCGGGCTCACGGCGCCGCGCACCCGCTTCATGGGACCCGACGGCCTGCTGGAGGAGGAGCTGCTCAAGGGGGCGACCTGCGACGCCGCGCTGGCGACCGACATGCGCGTGACCTTCGCCGGCCTGCCCTTCGAGAAGATGCGGGGCACCGGCGCCAAGACGTACGAGAACTACAAGGCGAAGTTCGGCAAGGAGCCCACCTCGTACGCGCTCTACGCGGCCGAGGGCACCCGCGTCATCATCGACGCCATCAAGCGGTCGGCGCCCGCCATCGAGAAGGCGAAGGACGTCGCCGACAAGCGCGAGGCCCTGCGCAAGGCCATCGCGGCGACGAAGAACTTCGACGGTATCAACGGCAAGTGGAGCTTCGACGAGAACGGTGACGTCGACTACGACACCATGTCAGGCTTCAAGGCCGTGAAGGCCGACAGCCCCATCGGCTGCAAGTTCCAGTTCGAAACTATTCTGGAGTAGCGGCGCCGCCGGTGGCGCGGCGATCGAGGGGCGCCCCGGCTCCGCCGGGGCGTCCCGAGCCACCCCGGGGGGCTTGGGGGGCCCGTTCGAGGCCCCCCATCTATATATGACTGGCTGGGAAGTGCTGGTCCAGCAGACGATCAACGGCCTCACCCGGGGCGCCGTCTTCGCGTTGATCGCGCTGGGCTACACGATGGTGTACGGCATCATCGAGCTCATCAACTTCGCCCATGGCGACGTCTTCATGCTGGGCCTGTTCATCTCCCTCGCCTGGTTCACGCTGCTCGGCGTCACCGGGACGCTGACCGGCTGGCAGCTGCTGACGGTGCTGCCCCTCGTGTTCGTCCTCACCATGCTCACGACGGCGACGCTCAACGTCGCCATCGACCGCGTGGCCTATCGGCCGCTGCGCCGCTCGACGCGGCTGGCGCCGCTGATCACGGCGATCGGCGTGTCGTTCATGCTCGAAAACGTGGCGCTGCTCTGGAAGGGGCCAGCGCCCATCGCCTATCCCGACGTCTTTCCCTCCTTCGACATCTTGCGCGAGTGGTTCGGCGTGGACTCCGCCATCTTCCTCACGACCAAGGACCTCCTGGTCGTGGCCGCCACGCTCCCGCTCATGGTGGCCCTGCACTACTTCGTCACGCGCACGCGGTGGGGCAAAGCCATGCGCGCGACGGCGCAAGACCGGGAGACCGCCCAGGCCATGGGCATCGACGTCGAGCGCACGATCCTGATCACGTTCTTCGTGGGCGGCGCCCTGGCGGGGGCGGCGGGGCTGATCCAGGGCATGTACTACAACATCGGCATGTGGTGGATGGGCTATCAGGCGGGACTGCGCGCCTTCACCGCGGCCGTGCTGGGCGGCATCGGCAGCATGAGCGGCGCCGCCCTGGGCGGTCTCGTCATCGGATTCCTGTCCGCGTGGAGTGACCAGTACATCTCCGCCCGCTGGACCAACGCGATCGTGTTCTCGATCCTCATCATCGTCCTCGTGTTCCGTCCCCGCGGCCTCCTGGGCGAGGCCAGCGCCGACAAGGCATGAGCGCGGTCCGCCGCACGGCGCTCGTCGTCGCCCTGCTCGTGTACCCGTTCGTCGATCGCGAGCTGGGACTGCAGACCGTCCACGCCGTGTCCGACGGGATGATCTACGTGCTGCTCGCGCTGGGACTCAACATCGTCGTCGGCTACGCCGGGCTGCTCGACCTCGGGTACGCGGCGTTCTTCGCGATCGGCGCCTACGCGATGGGGCTGCTCAACTCGCCCGTGCTCGGCTCCCCGCTCTACGGGCACGTCTGGAGCTTCTGGCTGTGCATCTGGCTGGCGGCGGCGGTGTCAGCACTGCTCGGCGTCGTGATCGGCGCGCCGACGCTGCGCGTGCGCGGCGACTACCTGGCCATCATCACCCTCGGCTTCGGCGAGATCATCCCGGTGGCGATCCGCAATCTCGGCGACGTCACGATCGAGATCGGCACGTGGCGACCAGTCGAGCGGCTCAACCTCACCGGCGGCGAGAACGGCGTGAACCCGGTGGGCCGCCCGGTCCTGCCGGGCGTGCCCTTCGAGACGGATCCCGTGCCGTGGTACTTCCTCATCCTCGTCATCGGCGCTCTCTCGCTGTGGGCGATGAGCCGGCTGCGCGACTCGCGGCTGGGCCGCGCGTGGATGGCCATCCGCGAAGACGAGACGGCCGCCGACTGCACCGGCGTCAATCCGGTCTCGACCAAGCTGCTGGCGTTCGCGCTCGGCGCCTCGTTCTCGGGCTTCGCGGGATCGGTCTACGCCGCCAAGCTGCAGGCCATCACGCCGGGCGCCTTCGAGTTCCAGGTGTCGATCATGCTGCTCTGCATGGTGGTCCTCGGCGGCGCCGGCAGCCTCAAGGGCGTGATCCTGGGGGGCATGCTCATCACGGTCTTCGACCGGATCGTGCTGTCGCAGAGCACGTTCCTCGTGCGCTGGATCGGGCGGACGGTCGGCGTTCCGGCGCTGGCCGCGATCGATCTCACCCTCTGGCGGTGGTTCTTCTTCGGCCTCGGCCTCGTCCTCGTCATGCTGCTCCGGCCCCAGGGACTGGCCGGCCGCCGCGTGCAGCCGGTGGCCGCCGACGCCGGCGACGACCAGCCGGTGGCTCCGGAGCCTTCGTCTCTGCCGCGCGTCGAGGCCATTCCGAGCTGGCTGCGAGAGCGCATGGCGCGCGCGCCCGCCGCGCGCGAGGAGGCGATTCTCGACGTGCGGGGCGTCAGCAAAGCCTTCGGCGGTGTGGTCGCCCTCAACGCGGTCGATCTCGTCGTCCCGCGCGGCGCCATCATCGGGCTCATCGGCCCGAACGGCGCGGGGAAGACCACGTTCTTCAACGTGGTGACCGGGCTCGTCCGGACCGACGGCGGCCGCATCACGTTCGCGGGCGGCAGCCTGGTCGGGCTGCGACCCAACGCGATCGTCGCCCGTGGCATCGCGCGCACCTTCCAGTCGATCCGGCTCTTCCCGTACATGAGCGTGCTCGACAACGTGCTCGTCGGCGAGCACTGCCGGCTGGCGGCGACGGTGGCGGGAGCGGTGCTCCGGCCGCCCACCGTGATCGCGGAGGAGCGCCGCGCGCGCGAGCGGGCGCGCGGCCTCCTCGCGTTCGTGGGTCTGAGCGGCAAGGACGACGATCTCGCCCGCAACCTGCCGTACGGCGATCAGCGGCGGCTGGAGATCGCGCGCGCGCTGGCGACCGAGCCCCGGCTCCTCCTGCTCGACGAGCCAACGGCGGGGATGAACCCGCGGGAGACCGAGACGCTGACCGATCTGATCGGGCTCCTGCGCCGCGAGCTGGCGCTGTCGATCTTGCTGATCGAGCACGACATGGAGGTCGTCATGGGGATCTCCGACCGCATCACCGTGCTCGACTACGGCACGCGCATCGCCGAGGGCACGCCGGCGCAGATCCAGCGTCACCCCCGTGTGATCGAGGCGTACCTGGGCACCGGCTACGAGCAAGAGCCGGCCGCCCCGAGCCCATAAGCCGCCGTGCTCGAGCTCGCCGACGTCCACACCTACTACGGCAACATCCGGGCGCTGCGCGGGCTGTCGCTGTCCGTCGAGCGCGGTGAGATCGTCACGCTGATCGGCGCCAACGGCGCCGGGAAGACCACCACCCTGCGCACAATCCTGGGCCTCGTGCGGCCGCGGCGCGGCACCGTGAGCTTCAACGGGACTCGCCTCGACGCCCTGGCCACCGACCGCATCGTCCGCCTGGGCATCGCGCAATCGCCGGAGGGCCGCCGCATCTTCCCGCGCATGAGCGTCCTGGAAAACCTCGAGCTCGGAGCGTTCGCGCGCTCGGACCGCGACGGCATCGCGCCCGATCTCGACCGCGTGTTCGCGCTGTTCCCGCGCCTGCGCGAGCGCCTCAGCCAGAAGGGCGGCACGCTCTCCGGCGGCGAGCAGCAGATGCTGGCCATCTCTCGCGCGCTCATGGCGCGCCCCGGCCTGCTCCTGCTCGACGAGCCGTCCATGGGCCTGTCGCCGATCCTCGTCGAGACGATCTTCCGCATCATCCAGGACATCAACCGCCAGGGGACGACGATCCTGCTCGTCGAGCAGAACGCGCGGATGGCGCTGCGCGTGGCGCACCGGGGCTACGTGATCCAGACCGGCCGTATCGTCCTGCACGACGCCGCCGCCGCGCTGCTGCGCAGCGATCTCGTGCGCAAGACCTACCTCGGCGAGAAGTAGCCACCAGGAAGCCGACTCAGCGACCTCTCGTTGGTTCTTCCGGTATCTGTGCGCCATGCCAGACGCCTACGACCCAGACGGTCTTGTCTGCGACCCGATAGAAAAACCGATACGGGGGGACGATGACCTCTCGATACGGAAGGTCGGGGAACTCAGGAAGGACGCGGCCCGACTGGGGAAACCGCTCCAGCCGGCGCAGCACGCGCTCGGCTCGCCATCGGAACCGCCGGGCGGCGACGCGATTATCCCGAAGAATATACGCGACCGCGTCGAGAAACTGCCGCCGGCCAGACGGCGTGAAGCGGATCCGCAGCCTCACGTATCGGCGAGCAGGCGATCGGCCTCCGCCATAACGTTGTCGAGCCCATGTCCCTTCCCGGCTCGGATTTCGCGATCACCCCGTGCGAGTAGCCGAAGGATTTGCCGTTCGTGTTCGGCGCGCTCGTACACTTCGACGCTGAGCATGACGGCCGCCGCCCTGCCTCGTTGTGTGATGACGAGGGGCTGCTTTGTCGCGCGAACCCGCTTGAGAGCCGCCGCCGCATCCTGTCTGAGATCGGTGATCGGGATGATGTCAGGCATCCTTGGCATGGACGTCCCCTCCTCCAGTACGCCCAAGAGTACCTTCAGACGTCTCTTCGAACAAGCCGGTGCTCCATCGTGACCCACGTGGGCTCGCTGAACCCTTCATGGCAGTGCAGCGTTGTCTCCGCGAAGCCGCACGACGCGAACAGCCGGCGGTTGTCCTCGAGCTCCAGTCGCACGCCCAGCGTCATCCGGGTGAGCGCGCGGCATCGAGCCTCACTCTCGGCCTCGTCCATCAGGGCCCGGGCGATACCGCGGCGCCGGTGCTCCGGATGGACGGCAAGCCGGCCAACATAGAGGGCCTCCGCCTCTTCCGTCCACAACACGGCGCCGACGATGGCTCCGTGGCCCTCGACGACCGCGCCGCCGCCGCGCGCGAGCGAATCGGCGATGGTGGCGGCGGTTTCCTTCAGGGCCCCGGACGGCGGGTTGGTCGGCCGCGACTGCGCCGAGAAGGCGAGCCGCACGAGGTCCGCGATACCGGGCGCGTCGTCGATGCGGGCGCGGCGGAGCGTCAACGGATCCAGCGCTACGCCGCGGCCGGCTTCACCTCGGCGGCGAGGCGCTCCATCGCGCGCACCATCGCGGGCACGCCCGCTCGCGGCAGGTCGAACGTCATCCACTCGGCGCCGAGCGCCCGCGCCCGGCGCACGTCGGACGCCACCTCCGCCACGGAGCCCTGAAACGCGGTGCGGCCGCTCCCCTTCGGGGATTCTGTGAGGTCGAGAAGATTGCGCGGCGCCAGACCGAGCGCCTCGCGCCGGCCGCGCCGGGCGGCGAGGTCGCGCAGCGTCGCGAAGCCCTTCTCGATATCGTCGAGGCTGAGCCCCAACGGATGCCAGGCGTCGCCCAACTCGGCGCAGCGGCGCACCGCCGGCGCGGACACGGCGCCCGGCGCACCACCGACCCAGATCGGCGGGTGCGGCCGCTGGACGGGACGCGGTGAAAAGGTCGCCCCCGCGAAGCTCACGTAGCTACCCTTGTACTCCGGAACGTCGTTGGCCCAGGCGGCCTTGATCGCCCGGATATAGTCGTCGCTCAGACGTCCGCGCTCGTGGAAGGGCAGGCGGAGATCCACGAACTCGGCCTCGTCCCAGCCCACGCCGACACCGAAGATGAAGCGGCCGCCCGACGCCTGGTCGACCGTGGCCGCGGCTTTGGCTGCCACGAGGGCATTCCGGTACGGCAGCACGATGACGCTGGCTCCCAGGCGAATGCGCTGCGTCCGCCCCGCGAGATACGCGAGAAGCGAGAACGGGTCGGGCCAGTGACCACCATAGTGCTGCGTGGTGGCAGGCTTGGCGAGGATGTGATCGGGAACGAAGACGCCGTCGAGACCCAACTGCTCCGCTCGGGCCGTCAGCGACTCCGCGTCGGCGATCGTCAGCTGCCAGATCGGAAGCACGACGCCATAGTTCATGAGAGCCTCCCTGTCAGCGTCGGACGGTCAGTCCCTCCAGGTCCAGCTCGGGCATCCGGCCGGTCATGAGGTCGGCCACGATGCGCGCGGTGCCGCACGCCATCGTCCAGCCCATGTGACCGTGGCCGCAGTTGAGGAACAGGTTGCGGTGGCGGCCGAGACCGAGGATGGGCGGCCCATCAGGAGTCATCGGACGCAGACACGCGCGGTACTCGCCCCGATCGTAGTCGGCGGCGTCGGGGAAGAGGTCGCGCGCCAGGCGCAGGATGTTGTTGAAGTCGCGTGGCGTCCAGCCCCAATCGTAGCCGGCGAACTCCGCGGTGGACGTGAGCCGCAGCCGGTCGCCCAGCCGGGACCAGCCGACCAGCCACTGCTCGTCGACGCCGGAGATCGTCGGGGCCAGGCCGCCGGGCTTGAGCGGAAACGTCGACGAGTATCCCTTGGCCGGATAGATCGGCAGGCTCACGCCGGCGGTCCGAGCGACGATGGGCGCTCCCACGCCGAGGGCCAGCACGTAATTGTCGGCGGTGAGCACGCCGCCGCTGGTCACCACGCCGTCGATGCGGTCGCCGTCCGCGCGCAGGGCCGTGACGCGCGTCCCGAACCTCACGGTGACGCCGTGCTTGTCGCGCGCGACGCGCGCCAGCTCCTCGCTGAACACGCGGGAGTCGCCGCTCGAGTCTCCGACGTCGCGGATGGCGCCGGCGATCCTGCTCTTGACGGGCTCGAACGCGGGCTCGAGCCGCGCCAGGGCGTTCGCATCCAGGATCTCCTGCTTCTGCCCGTGCTCGGCGAGTAGCGCCATCTTCTTGATCCCTGCCTCGAACTCGGCCGGGTCGCGATGCATGTAGAGCGCGCCCTTGTGGATCGCCTGGTACTCGATGCCTTCGGCCCGCACCAGGTCCTTCATCACCGCCTGGCTGTACTGGCAGAGCCGGAGCTTGATCAGCGTGTTTCGGCGCGCGCGCTCGGAGGTGCACTCGCGCAGGAAGCGCAGGCCCCACGCGTAGAGCCGCGGATCGGCCGTGAGCCGCACGCGGATCGCCGTCTCGGCGCCCCGCAGCGACTGCCAGAGCATGCGCGGCGCGCGCGGCGACGCCCACGCGAAGGAGTGGCCGGGCGCGATGATTCCCGCGTTGCCGCCGGTCGCCTCGAGCCCGAGCGCGTCCTTGTCCTCCACGAGCGTGACCTCGTGGCCGGCCTTGCCGAGGAAATACGCCGTGGTGACGCCGACGACGCCGCCCCCGAGGACGAGCGTCTTCATCGCGCTCGCCTCACGCGTCGAGGAGGAACCCGGCGCGGACGGGGTCGGCCGGATCGAAGAGGAACTGGCTGAAGCCGGTGAGGTACGCCGTCCCGGTGATCTCCGGAAGGATCGCGGGCCGCCCCTCCACCGCGGTCTCCCCCGCGATGCGCCCCGTGAAGTCCAGCCCGAGCAGGCCGCGGCTCACGAAGGTCGAGCCGACGTTCATCACGCCGCGGTGGTGGAAGAGCGCCATGCGCGCGCACGTGCCGGAGCCGCAGGGGGCGGCGTCGACCTGGCCCGGGCCCCAGACGAGCGCGTTCGGCGACACGCCGTGCTCGTCCGGCAGCTCGTGGACGAGAACGTTGTCCACGCTGGTCTTGCCCATGCCCGGGACTTCGACGCGGAGCTGGGCGTTCACCGCCTCGCGAACCGCCATGCCGCGCTGCGCGATCTTCTTGACCTGCTCGCGGCGGACCGCGACCCCCAGTCGCCCGGCTTCCACGACGGCGAAGACGTTACCGACGCCGACCGCGACGTCGAGCGGGACCTCGCCGACCCCCTCGACCTCGACGACCTGATCGGCGAGGGCCACGAACGAGGGCGTCCATTTCAGGGTGACCTCGCGCACGCGATCGCCCTCCGAGCGCGCGACCGTCTCCACGGCGCCGGCCTCGGTGTCGATGACGACACGGGTCTCGGCGCCCTGGCGCGCGACCATGCCGGTCTCGATCGCCACCGTCGCCGCGCCGATCGTGCCCTCGCCGCACGAGACGTAGTAGCCGCCGGGGTAGATGAAGAACAGCCCGAACTGCGCGCCGGGCGTGACCGGCTCGGTCATGATCGCGATGAGTAATCCCCGATGACCGCGGGGCTCCAGGCAGAGCCCGGTCCGGAGATGGTCGAGGTGCTCCTGGAACCACCGGCGCTTCTCCGCGATGGTGGCGCCCGGCAGGCGCCCGAGGCCGGTCGTCAGCAGACGCATCCCGATGCCGGCCGTGTGGAAGTCGATGGTCGAGAGCACGCGATCCGAGCGCATCGGAACCTCCCGGGTCGGCGCCATGAAACTGCGTTGCCGCGGCCGTGTCAAGTCCGCACGGCCGCCGGGCCCGAAGGGCTAAGAGTCTGTCGCGAAATCGAGGAGCGCCACGGCTTTGCCGGGGCGCGTGCGGGTCAGAGTATCGAGGGGTGCCACGGCTTCGCCGGGGCGCCCCGAGCGATGGGGGGTTTGGGGGGCCATTTCGGGCCCCCCATCTCCCTAGTTCCGGAGGCTGACGCGCTCGAGCAGGCTGATGTCTTCGAGCAAGATCCCGACGCCGCGCGCGACGCAGGACAGAGGATCGTCCGCGATCGTCACCGGCAGGTACGTCTCCTTGCGAATGATGTCGTCCAGCCCGTCCAGCAGGGCGCCGCCGCCGGTGAGGACGATGCCGCTGTCGACCATGTCGGCGGCGATCTCCGGCGGCGTGCACTCCAGCGACGAGCGAATCGTCGCCACGATGCAGCCGACACAGTCGTGGACGGCTTCGCGCACCTCGTCCTCGCCGATCGTGATCGCCTTGGGCACGCGCGCCACCGCATCGCTGCCCTTCACCACGATCGACTGCGTGTCGCCCGTCCGCCGCGAGGCCCCGAGCGCCAGCTTGATCTCCTCGGCCCGGCGCTCGCCGATCAGCATGTTGTAGTGCTTCCGGATGTACTGAACGATGGCCTCGTTCATCTCGTCGCCCGCCGTCCGCACCGACTGGCAGTGGACGATGCCGGAGAGCGAGATGACGGCGACTTCGGTCGTGCCGCCTCCGATGTCGACCACGACGTGCCCGCCGGGCTCGTGAATCGGCAGGCCGGCGCCGATCGCAGCCGCCATCGGTTCCTCGACCAGATAAACGGCGTGCGCGCCCGCCTGCACGGCCGCCTCGCGCACGGCGCGCATCTCGACCGGGGTGATGCAGGACGGGACGCCGATGACCATACGCGGACGGCGCAGCGGACTGCGTCCCTGCACCCGGGCGACGAGGTGTCGCAGCAGCGTCTGCGCCGCGTCGAAGTCGGCGATGACGCCGTCCTTCAGCGGCCGGATGACCTCGATGGTGCCGGGCGCCCGGCCGAGCATGGCCTTCGCCGGGTGGCCGACGGCCACCACGGAATGGTTAGACCGATCGAGCGCGACGATGGACGGCTCGGAGAGGACGATGCCCCGCCCGCGCACGTGGACCAGCGTGTTCGCGGTGCCAAGATCGATCCCGATGTCACTGATGAATCGCTGGGGAAGACGAAATTTCATGGCCAGCGTGCCAAGCAAGACGCGAGCCGAATCCCGCGTGCCGTAGAGTCAGGCGTTTTGGCGACGCGGGTGTCGCGACGGCGTCGAGTGGTCGACGCTCGGCGTCGAAGAGTGTCGAGAACCGCTATAGGATGAGGCTGCCCATGGCCGATTCGAATCCCGGCCCGACCTCGCACACCTACTTCTCGCAACGGCTACGGCTGCACTACGTGGACTGGGGTAACCCGGCGAAGCCGCCCCTACTGCTCGTGCACGGCGGGCGGGACCACTGCCGCAACTGGGACTGGACGGCCGGGGCGCTGCGCGAGGACTGGCACGTCATCGCCCCCGACCTCCGCGGCCACGGCGACAGCCAGTGGTCCACCGACGGCAGCTACACGATGGGCGGGTACATCTACGACCTCGCCCAGCTGATCCACCAGCAGCGCCTGGCGCCCGTGACGATCATTGCCCACTCCCTGGGCGGCAACGTCGCGCTCCGCTACGCCGGTATCTATCCGGACAGCGTGGCCGGGCTGGTGGCCATCGAGGGCCTCGGCCCGTCCGCCGAGCGGCTGGCCGAGCGCAAGGCCAAAGCGATCGACGCGCGCGTGGACGAGTGGATCCGCGAGCAGCGCACGCTCGCGGCCCGGCTGCCCCGGCGCTATCCGAGCATCGAGGACGCCTTCCGGCGCATGCAGGAAGAGAACCCGCATCTCAGCGCCGAGCAGGCGCGTCACCTCACCGTGCACGGCGCCAACCAGAACGAGGACGGCACCTACTCCTGGAAGTTCGACAACTACGTGCGGACATTTCCGCCCTACGACATGTCCCGACGCGACATCGAGACGCTGTGGGGTCGCATCGCCTGCCCGACGCTGCTGCTCTACGGCAAGGAGAGCTGGGCGGGCGATCCGGCGGCCGACGGCCGCGCCGCGCCTTTCCGCCATGCGCGCGTCGTCGGGGTCGAGCGCGCCGGCCACTGGCTGCACCACGACCGGCTGGACGAGTTCCTCGAGATCGTCCGCGAGTTCTTGCGTCCCTGAACGGCGCGCACCGGCTGGTCGAAGTCCGTCAAAGGAAAAGCCCCGCCGGAGCGGGGCTTTTCGGGGCGGCCGGGACGAGGGACGAGCGGTCGCCTCTTCAGTCGCTGGCCGGCGCGATTTGGCCGCGAATGACACCGCCCGGGTGCGCCACGGAGTGCACGTTGGCGTAGGTATTTCCGTTCCGCATCTGCTGGGCGATCGCAGCGAGGGTGGTGCCGCAGGCCGGATTGACGATGCTGGTGGCGGTGATCGTCGCGTTGCTGACCCACTTGCCGTCGATGTCCAGCCCGGCCGCGTGGAGGCCGCCGAGGAAGATGATGATCGGCCCATTGACGCCCGCGGGCGCGCAGTGGATGTGCGATTGCGTAATTCTTACACCATCGCTGACGTGGAGCTGGAACTCGATCGCCGTTTCGTCCTTGCTGAGGCTGAAGAACGCCTTCCCGGAAGTGTCGGTGACCACCGGGGGGACCTCCTGGTCGCCGGTCAGGGTGGCCTTGAACAATTCGTCAGCGCCTGTCACCCCTGCCATGCCCAGACCGGCGGCGAGGACGCACACCGTCAGAAAGACCTTGAACATCATCGACCGGAACGCTTCGAGTCTCATTGGTATGACCTCCACGTGGCGCGGCGGGAGTGAGTTGCGGTGCGCGAAGAACCGCGCACCGCAAACCCCCGAGCCGGGCGATCGGTTCCGTGAAAGTTCTATGACGAGCGCGCCGGTTCCGGCGGCCGTCGCTCCTTCCACTCGCTCGCCTGCTCATAGGCCCAGCCGACGCGCAGCGCCAGGTCCTCGCGGCCGGCGTGGCACAGGATCTGGAGCGACGTCGGTAGCCCGTCGGTGGTGACGCCGTTGGGGACGGCGAGGCCGCACAATCCCAGATAGTTGCCCGCGCGCGTGAAGAACGCCGCGGTCCCGGACTGATCGACCTTGGCGATGGGGATCGCCGCCGTCTGCGCGGTCGGCGTCAGCAGCGCGTCCACGTCGGCCAGGGCGGCCACGAAAGCCCGGCGGTGATCCTCGCGGTCGGCGAGCGCGATCAGGTAGTCGCGCGCGGACATGCCGCGGCCCACCTGGATGCGCGGGCGGATGTGCGGATCGACGGGCAGGCTCATGTCGTCCACGAGGTGGCC
>Ga0137403_10006681_pt1 | contig 13170 bp, 18 predicted proteins | sample CZOMad2_1_16fung_FD_122057 | JGI IMG/M metagenome (GOLD analysis project Ga0137403, IMG submission 122057) | Vadose zone soil fungal communities from Angelo Coast Range Reserve, California, USA - CZOMad2_1_16fungal (Hybrid Assembly) | ecosystem: Environmental > Terrestrial > Soil > Vadose zone... | reverse complement strand
CGCGGCCGCTGAATGCCCCTCAGCTATAGAGGAAAGTGGACCGCAGATCAAGGCCTCGTCTTATGTTGGAATCTCAGAAGCATGTCATTTTGGCCCTTGCCTTTCGTCGGCCGATACGCCAAAATGACAGCGGGTACCAACCCTGCCTTTTGGCTTCGGCTAGAAGGTAGGCCCTATGGGTCGCTCGAACGACCTGTAGGGCCATTCATTAGAAGGTGGAGGTGAGGGGTATCGAACCCCCTACCGGTATCCTCCAGTCGGACGCGGCGGGAACCATCCCACACCCCCACAGTTCTCAAGGCCAGCGTTCAACTCTTGCCAGGAGTGCGCTGGCCTTTGTTTTTATTGACGATATACTTAACATAACACACACGTTATGTCATAGTCAAGAGAAAAATAACGCTTGCGTTATATTCCGCCTGGTATTATCTTATGATTGAGTTGACCCTCTGGGATTTTCTGACGGTTCGTGGGGAAAATGTCATTCTCCGGTGGGTGAAAGATGCGAGGCTAACCACTCGGGATCGGGCGGCACTCAACCAAAAACTCGCTCGCCTGCGTCAGATGGATTTTGATTTAGCCATTGGGACGAAGTTGCTTGCTGGTCCTATTCAAAAACATAGACATATTTATAAGCTGGTCATTCATGGTAATGTGATGCTCAGACCACTCTTGTGCCGTGGGCCGATTCATCTCGATGCAGAATATACGCTCTTGCTTGGTACCATCGAAAAAGGTTGGCGGTTACCAGCAGGAGCACTCCATCAAGCTGAATCCAATCGGCTGATCATCATTCATTTCCCTTCTCGGAGGGTCAAACATGAACGAATCCCAGAGTAGCCTAGAAAATGAACTGAGACAAGAAGACGAAGAGTATCGGTATGCCTATGCCGAGGATTTTTTGAATACCAGTGTCGCCACACAAATTCGAGTAATACGTGATCAACGCGGATTGACTCAGGAAGAATTAGCGCAGAAAATTGGAACGAAACAGGCAGGCATTTCACGACTAGAAAACGTCAATTATTCAGCATGGAAAACGGAAACACTTCGGAAAATTGCCCGCGCCCTGAAGGTCAGACTCAAAATTACGTTTGAGACCTTTGGCAGCCTCGTCGATGAAGCAGAAGCATTTAGTCGGGAGAATCTTGAACGGCCAACATTTGAGGATGATCCAAGGTTCCATGAAGGAGAAGGAGCATCGGCACCCGCTCCAGCTCTCGTGTTAATCCGTTCCCCAAAGGTAGTGCTTGTAAGCACGGGAAATAAGCAGTACAGGCAATCTGGAACCACAACGCCTATTCCGTTCTTAGATCATGAAGAGCAGACGGTTGATCAACGAACAGGAACAGGAACAATCAAGGCTGGTCGACACCAAGCATATACCACAAACAGGCCATCCGTGAACATTCAATCCGCTTAACGCTCCTGGGGAAATCATGACGGAAAACGATTTACCACAAGATTCACCAGAGCAAGAACAACTAGCCGCTAAGATGGGACAAATATCCGATGCACCGATTTTGTATGTTAATACAACTAGAATTTCAAGCGCGTTCTTTGATATTCAAATGCATTTTGGAGAGACAATCCAGACAAGTAACTTGGAAGAGATCACACGGGCACGGGTGATTGTCGTGATGACGCCGGAGCATGCCAAGGCTTTGGCCGATCTCCTAACGAAAACCCTCGACGATTACGAAGTGCAGTTCGGAAAGCTACGCCGTCTTCCCACCTAACCTGAAAGTCCCGATCCAAGAAATTTACCCCCCAGCAACGCACATTTAGGACACTACCCGTCGGGCATGGGTGTTGCCGGCTTTGGTGATGGACCCCTGGCGGCGTTGCTCACCAGAGGAATATTCCGAGGGCATCAGGCCCAAGCATTTCATCAGTGCTCGTGGATGATCAACACGCGTGAGATCGCCAATTTCTGATACCATGGTTACGGCCACGGTGCATGGCACACCGCGCCAGGCTTGCAGCGCCTCGACCACCGGGTTCACACGCCAGGCGTTCACGTGCTCTTGCAGTGCCTGGTCGAGACGCTGGAGGCGTTCGGTCTGCGCATGAACCGCACGGACATATGCTTGAAAGACGATTGGCTGTGCCGGGGTGGGACAGACCACCGCAGAGAGCCAGCGGAGGTGGGCCGGGCCCCCATTGGCCCGGCCCACGTAGCGGATATCCTGTCTCAGCCAAAAGGCTTTGAGACGGCACTTGGCGTCTTGGAGATCGCTGAGGGCATCTTCACGCGCCCGGGTGAGATCGCGCATGGCTTCATCCTCGACCTTGGGGACATCGACCGCGGTGCGATCACCCGAGCGCGCCAGGCGGGCCAGTTGCACGGCGTCCCTGCGGTCGGTTTTGACCCGGTCGCCAGGCTTTTGGGGGATCAGAGAGGGGGCCACCACCCAGCCATCGTCGCCTTTTTTCATTACATAACGGTAGAGCCAATAGCCGCAAGGGCCGGCTTCATAGACGAAGATGAGATGTTTGGCTTTGGATGGCATCTTTCGGATCATCTGATCGATATCACCCTGGCGGGTGCCGATGGCCCCAAGGTACATGACCTCGGCGCCGTGATCCTGAGCCACGTACGCCACAGCGATGGAGTCCTTGTGAACATCCATGCCAATGAAGAGTGTGCTAGATTGCGACCTGGTTGACCTCCGAGTTGGTAGGTGATGGTTCGCCATCAGGCGGCTCTGGCTTCGGTAAGCTCACCCGCGTGACGTCGGGGGTCAACCTACCGTCATTGGAAGTCATTATGTCTAGGCCTCAAAATACAGAAATGAGGAGCAATTGGTGCCATGAGAATGACTCCGGGTAGACGAGCGTTGGACAAAATATATAAGCGTCGGGATCGCTACGAGATACCCGATTGGCAAAGAGAGGAGGTGTGGGATCAACGAAAAAAGCAGCAGCTTATCGATTCTATATTGCGGGGGTGGAAGCTCCCTAAGTTTTATTTCGTCAAGACCTCGGAGGACGAGTACGAGGTTGTCGACGGGCAGCAACGCCTGCAAGCAATATACGAGTTTTTCGCCAACGAAGTCCCGCTCCCCACTTCATCTGCCAGAGAATTTGGGGGTACTTACTACAAAGACCTCCCCCAGCGTGCTTCGGACGCCTTCGACGACTTTGAAATCGAGTTTGATGAGATCGAGGACGCAACAGAAGAAGATCTCAAACAGTTCTTTCAGCGTCTACAAGAAGGTCTTCCGCTGACGAGTAGTGAAAAGCTCAATGCGGTCCATAGTAAGCTTCGGGACTTCTGTCGACGGACGGCACAGCACCCGTTCTTTCAAGACAAAGTGACGATCCTCAACACGCGTTATGCCCACTTCGATGTTGTAGTCAAAGCAGCTGCAATCGAGATAGAAGGGGTAGATGCCGGACTCCGTTTCGAAGATCTAAAGGAGGTGTTCGAAGCGCAGAGCAACTTCTCCCCAACCTCAGCCGTTGCAAGAAGATTAAAGGCAGCGCTCGACTTTCTCGAGCGGGCATTTCCGGCTCGAAACAATCATCTCAAAAGCCGCACAATCGTACAATCGTTGATCACGCTTATCTGCAGGTTGGTAACAACCGGCCGTATTGACGGACTTGAGGAAGAGTTGAGGAAGTTCTTTGAGGACTTTACACGAGAGTTGTCTCGACAGGTCGAACTTGGTCAAAATGCTACCGACTCCGATGTTGTAACATTTCAGCGATCCGTTAATGCGAACGTCAAATCTGGCGCAAGGATTCGGCACGAAATTCTTCTGAGAAAGCTTCTTGCCAAGTCACCTATGTTGACCTCCGCCTTTGAACCAACCGTCATTGCGGAGAGTGGCACCAGCAACCGCGTAAACCAACTTGGAATGTCCATTTCGGAGCTCGTTCACATCGCGAACAAGGCCTATGCCGGGAAACATGGAGAGGATCTTTTTAAGCCCACGAACAACACTACCCGAGCCCTCACGCGAATCGGAAAGTCCATTGCGGACTTTGATGGCTATGAACAACTGATTGACGATCTCTACTTCCTCTTCCGCGAGAGTGTGGGGCAGCGCCTTACGAGCAGCTGGCCTTCTTTTGCCGACGTGAATACCCTTCGCACAGATCTAAGGCACGACGTTGATCACGGCCCAAGTGGGAAGGTACGGGCCAAACGAAGGGGGCATGCGGAGACATTTGCCAAGTACTCAGGGAGTGGCACTCCGCAAACCATTGAGCCCTCCCATCTCTTGCTGGTCCAGGCGAACCTGCTGACTGCGATAGAGGCGGACTTAAAAGCGATAGTCAGTACCCTGACCTAGCAGCGCCCTTTTCGAGAGGAAGGAAGCCCGTCGATGTATAGCTTCCCCTTGATTCACTCGGGGTCTGCTGAGCGATTGAGTTACTATTGCTGGACATCAGGCGACAACCAACCGTCCAAGAGGTTTGAGACAAGCTACCGGCGGCCTAACCGTGGCATGGTCAAGCAAGGAGTCACGAAAATCATGGAAAACGTTATGCCTTTCGGAGAAGTATTGGAAGCTGTCGACAAATTATCTCTGGAAGAACAGGAAGCGTTGATAGCTGTTCTACATCGTCGCCTCATTGAGCGTCGGCGGGAAGAGCTGGCCAAAGACGTGCAGCATGCTCAGCAGGAATTTGAAGCTGGTCAGTGTCGGCCGGTAACACCGGCGGAGATCATGAAAGACATCGTATCGTGAAACGGCTGATCCTACGCTCCACTGCCTTTGTGCGGGCGACACGGCGCATTGTGAGGAAATATCCTCATGCTGCTGGGGATGTACAAGCCGCTCTGGAGCTGTTGACTGAAGATGCATTCCATCCTCAACTGCGAACTCACAAGTTGAAAGGCAAGCTAGAGGGATCCTGGGCATGCAGTGCGGGATACGATCTAAGAATCATTTTTGAGTTTGTCCAATACGAAGGCTCCGAAGCCATCCTTCTCCAGACAGTTGGAACGCACGAAGAAGTGTACTGAATCTCTTTTCCCGGCCTAACAATACGCTGCAGGTGCGATCCGTTTCCCTGAAACCCGAGTCTCACAAGGGCTCTGGGGGAAAGGGAGCCTAGATCGAACGATCTTTGATAACTGTATCTTCGTGCAGGTGCAATTCCTGCCCCTCAGGTGTAGAGGTGAACGCATATCCCCTGCGGTAGCGACTGACCATCAATCCGCAAAGCGGGGAGAGAAGGTGGTCACTCGGAATCCGACCGGGAATCCCATCGCGCAGAGTTGCCTATGGATAGGCACACGAACCCATGATTGAATCGTCGTGAGCTTGGGCAAGCCTACGCGGATTATGGGCTTGGGCCAAAACGGCAAGGATAAGGGCTGGGCAAGTCTGCAGTTGACCCAGGTACACCCCCGAGAAACCCGGCGAAGAGTGGGGTCCTTCATGCAACGTTATACAGAGATACGGAACGGAGTAACCCTCTGTCGTGCTCCATGAGGAGCAGGTGTCAACCGCATACGGCACGGGGTGGGATTCCCCAAGAAGCCAAGGCCGCTGGGAAAGCCAGCGGATATGCTGACGTGGGGACGGTGCTATATACGTGATCGGGACCAGTAGCGCTGCAGAGGCCGTGAGCACGCCCTTGCGCGATGTATGGATGACCCGTGAGGGGAAGGCGCCAACGTGCAGATCACAAGCCCCATAGGGTGCCCATGACAGGGGGTATATCACTGAGGAGCCGTGTGCCGGGAAACTGGCACGCACGGTTTTGCAGCAGAGACGGGGGGAGCGATTCCCTCGTCTACTCTAACCGGACGGGCGGGACAGTGGCGGTGCCGACGCTGTTGGTACAGACACAAGTCGGTGGTAGTTTCACCGCCCGCCGCTGAGCGTGGGGTGTTAGGCTTACCTGGAGGTCAAATGAGTACCGAAGACAACCCACAATTTCTTACCGGGACCGACTTGGCTGAACAGTCATTCTTCGACCCGTCTCTACTCAAGACGAAATACTTCAGGTCACTTCGTGAACGCTACCTCGAGTTGCAACACTCAGGGTTTGACAATCCTCATCGCAACTATAGGCGGCTGCTATCCAGCCTCGACGCGATCTTCGCATATAATCAAGAACACGCTCGAAGTCTTGCGAAGCGGTTCAAAGCCGAAGACAGCGATCCACGAAATGGTGACGCCATTTTTGCGGAGAGCATCGTGTATCGCGGGCATTTACCACTTATCGGCGAAGGGTATGTTGTGTCTCTTGCGATGGAACCAGATCAGTGCGATCTCATCGTTCACCGCCGAGATGGTTCGATGGCTTTCTTGGAAGTGTTTTCGGTTTGTCCAGATTTCAAGCCCGACCCAAACGGAGTGACGCACATTCAGACGCATACGCAAGAAGCATTGTCGTCAGTGCGTCGCAAACTTCTGCACAAAATTGAATCGCAGAAGCAGATGACCAAAGCGCGCGAGAACTGGGCAGTGATCGAATTGAACCACCAATCGATCGCCGGTGCATTCACGGTGCTGGCATCGTTGTCGGGAGGTTACAAACTGTCTATTGACACCACAACCATGAAGACAGTGTCGGAAGGATTCGATTGGTCCGATTCTGTATTTGGCGCACCCCAACTGCGGTTTCTTCGAGGAGTGATACACTTCGATCTGGGCAACTATGCGGATCGTCGGATCTTGTTGAACCCTGTTTGGAGCCCCCCTGAGCCGCACGAAGCCTAACAACGCGCTGCTGCAGCCAGCGGCGCTAAGGAGTGCGGTCTTGCTCGCTGCGCTCGCTGACCGCATCCTGTGGTACGCCGCTGCAGCAGAGCGCTCGCGTTAGGTGTTTTGAGCTTACACGCCATAAGAAAGGGAAGCAACAATGGCGCAAGTAGAACGATGGCAGTTGGGTGAGCAAGGCCCAGAGGCTTACGAGCAGCACCTGGTGCCTGTCCTCTTTGCACCGTGGGCCGTTTTCCTCGTCGCCCAGGCGGCACTGCAGCCTGGTGAGCGGGTCTTAGATGCGGCCTGTGGCACCCGGCATCGTGGCGCGCTTGGCAGCACCACAGGTGGGGGAGACGGGTCACATCACCGGCTGTGATCTCAACCCCGGCATGCTGGCGGTGGCGCGTGCCCTGCCGCCGGGCAGCGGGGCGCCGATGACCTGGCAGGAAGGCAATCTGGAAGCCTTGCCATTCGCGAACGGGGCCTTTGATGTGATGCTGTGCCAGCAAGGACTCCAATTCTGTCCAAACCGTGCCGTGGCGGTGGGCGAGCTGCGCCGCGTCCTGCGGTCCGGTGGGCGGCGGCTGCTGAACGTGGCGCGGGATTTACCCCACGCGCCGTACATGCGTGCCGTGGTGCAGGCGGTGACCCAGCATGTCCATGCCGACGCAGGGCGGCGCATGAGTGCGCCGTGCACGCTGGGCAACCGCGAGGAGTTACGTGCCCTCTTGCACACTGCAGGCTTTCGGGAGGTCCGTATCCAACTCCACATCCTCCCCATGCGTATTACGTCTCTGGAGCGTTTTCTCTCAGGTCAGTTCGCCGCCTCGCCCATTGCCAACGACATTGCAGCGCTGGAGGCCACGGTGCGCGAGGCCTTCTTTGAACAGATCACGGCAGCGTTGCAGCCCTATAGGGACGATGCAGGCTATATGATTCCGTATGAGACGCATGTTGCCCAGGCACAGGCATAAGTGCCCCAGAGGGGACAACCAGGGGAAGGGTACCCATTCCCCAATCTCACCTAACCCCGCGCTGGAGCCGACGCCCTACAGCCTTGTATCTTTACTAGGTGACGTGAGAGAATCCCCGTCACGTGTGATGTGGACGCGATAGACCGTTCAGCCTGAGGTCCGCCGAGACCGGAGCGGAGCAGGAGTCGTCGCGTCCTATACTCCCAGAGCCCGCACAGTTGCCCGGAGCGCTACAGCCCGTATCGTGCAAGGCTGGGCCATCAGGAGTCTGTATGTCGTCCCAAGTCTTTGTTGGTATTGATGTCGCCAAAGCTCAATTAGACATTGCCCGACGCCCCACGGGCGAACGCTGGGCGGTCACCAATGGGGAGGCGGGGATCGCCGCCCTCGTGACGCGACTCCTGACGATTGACCCGGAACTCATGGTGCTCGAAGCGACCGGAGGCTACCAGCGGGCCGTGGTGGCGGTGCTGGCGGCGGCGGGCCTGCCCATCGTAGTGGTCAATCCCCGCCACGCGCGTGACGTTGCCAAAGCCACGGGGCAACTGGCCAAGACAGATGTCCTCGATGCCCGCGCCTTGGCGCATGTTGCCGACGCCGTACGGCCTGCGCCGCGTCCCCTGCCCGACGCACAAACGGAGGAACTGCGCGCCCTGCTGGCGCGGCGTCGGCAACTCATCGCCATGCGGACGGCCGAACAGAACCGCCTCAGCGGGGCGTCCCAGCGCCTACGGGTCGATATCCAAGCCCATATGACGTGGCTTGACACGCGCGTGGCGGCCCTTGATGACGATGTGGATACCACCCTGCGTACCAGCCCGGTGTGGCGCGAGCATGAGGCCCTGCTCCGTCGTGTGCCGGGCATTGGCCCCGTGTGTACCCGGACCTTGCGGCTCGACCTGCCGGAGTTGGGCACCTTGAGCCGCCAGCGCATCGCCGCTTTGGTCGGTGTAGCCCCCTTCAATCGTGACAGTGGAACCCTGCGGGGTACCCGCACCGTGTGGGGCGGTCGTGCCCCTGTCCGGGCTACCTTGTACATGAGCACGCTGGTCGCTGTTCCGGTACAACCCGGTACTCAAAGGGTTTTATGAGCGCCTGCGAGCCGCTGGCAAAGCGGCGAAGGTCGCACTGACCGCCTGCATGCGCAAGCTGTTCACGATCTTGAACGCCATGGTGAAACACCACACCCGCTGGCAACCTCAGGAGGTGCCGAGTGCATAGCATCCAAGGTCCCCTTGACACACAAGACAGTTGCTCCGCTCCGCTGCGGCTTTCGGGCGCGGCTCACCGCCAGCGTTAGACAGACCTAGCGAGGCATCATCCAGGAGACGTTGTCATGACAAATGGAACGGTTAAAGTCGACGGCTGTGAACTCACGTATGTACGCGAGGGCAATGGCCCCTCAATTTTTGTCATCGGGTCAGCAAGCCACTACCAGAAAGCATTTTCACACCGACTGCGTCAGCATTTCGATCTGATTTTTGCCGATGCACGCCACGTCGTGCCAAGCTACGCACCAGCGTCAGATGCACTGCAACGACTCACACTGGACACTTTTGCGGACGACGTCGAGGCCATGCGGCAGCATGTAGGTGTCGACCGCATGGCGGTGCTCGGTCATTCCGTCCATGCCCAGATTGCTATCGCGTACGCGCGGAAGTATGCTCATCGAACGTCTCACCTCATCCTCATTGGCGGGGTTCCCTATGCGTTTTCGGAGTTTTCCGAGGAGGCCGCTCGCTTTTGGCAGGAGAACGCCTCGCCTGAACGCAAGGCGATCCTCGATACAAATGTCAAAGATCTGGATGCCCGCCTTGCTGCTGCGCCTTCCACGCGGAGCTTCGCGGTGGCCTATCGCGCGCGCGGACCTCTGTATTGGGCCAATCCAGCGTACGATGCGGCTCCGTTCCTTGAAGGACTTGAGAACGGCCCAGCATTCGACCGGCTCTTCGCATTGGTTCCATCGCGTGCTGAAGTTCGGCGATCACTTGAACAAGTGAGTGTTCCGAGTCTGCTTGTTCTCGGCCGCTTGGATTTCGCCATTCCGTACACGGTTTGGGAAGCATTAATTGCTGGCCTCCATCACTTCAAGTACGTCCTGTTGCAGGAGGACAGCCACAATCCACACGCTGAGTCGCCGGAGCATTTCGATACGGAGCTGATCGCGTGGCTCGACGCCAATTGATAGCACGTCCCGGACTGTCTAACATCGCACTGGAGCCGACCGCCCCCAGCGGCAGCTTTTGCCTGGGTGTGCGTCCGTGCCTGGGGGCGGCGGCTCACCGCGGGCGTTAGATGCCAAAGGCAGCAAGGCAAAAACCGCAGGACAATCTCCAACGTCAGGCGTAAACTCTTCCTCACAGGGCGACATGCTCTGAAAGACGCAGGAGGAAACGTATGAGTCAGACGCTCATCCTTGAACTCAGTGACGAAGTCTATACCACGATCCAACGTCAGGCAGAAAGCGCTGGGACGTCGCCAGCCCACTGGCTTGCCACCACCTTGGAGCAGCAGTATGGACCTCGACACGCGGGACAAAGCGCACGGCGGCCACATACCGCGGCCGAGCAGCACGCCGCACGGGTACGCTTTGAGCAGCACTTCGGCGAGGTCGACCGCCCCGACGCCATAGGAGCGGACAACGAACAAATCGACGCGGATGTGGCGCGCGAGTATAGCGATACCCATGAGGCACCCTGATGCTCCTGGATACATCGGGCCTGCTGTGCCTCCACAATCGTGCGGAGCCGCTCCATATACACACGCGTACCCTGTATCATGCTGCCCGCATGCGCGTGACGCACAGTTACGTGTTGGCCGAGTTTGTGGCCTTAGCCCAGGCCCGGCGTCTGCCCCGCATGGCCGCACTCACCTTTGTCAGCGATCTCGTCGAGAACCCGGATATCGATACGGTATGGGTGGATGAGGCGCTGCATCGTGAAGCGATGGCCCTCCTCATGGCGCGGCCAGACAAAACATACTCCCTATGTGATGCGGTGAGTTTTGTCCTCATGCGTCAGCGGCACGTCACCGAGGCGTTAACCACCGATCACCACTTCGAGCAGGAGGGCTTTCAGCGGCTCCTGTGACCGAGACCGCGTCTAACCAGGCAGTGGAGCCGACCGCCAACAGCGTCCGCTGCGCTCCCGCCGTTGGCGGCGGGTCACCGCTAGCGTTAGCCTGTGAATAAAGGCCACTCTATCACGCCCTGGTTGGCTGACAAAAGTGAGGCGTGCCCTTCCACACTCCTCAGATCGGTTTATACTCTCTTTGGGACAACCGTTGGCCAAGGAGGGTAACCATGGAGGGCACGCCTCGTCTGTATGATACGCTGGTACACCTCTTACGCCAACATCAAAATTGGCTGGATCTTCGGCACCTGAAAACCCTGGCCTGGATGACGGTGGGCCTCATGCCGTCTGGCACCATCAGCCTCACGGCGTGGGTGCCCTATGTGCACAGCCGAGCTGTGTACGCACAGAGTGTCGTGCGTCGGGTTGCGCGCTGGCTCGAGAATGACCGGATCGACGTGCACGCCCTCTATGGGCCTCTCATGCCACAAGCTCTGGCGGAGTGGGGCCACCAGGTCCTGTATCTGGCCCTGGATACGTCAACGTTGTGGAATACCTATTGTGTGGTGCGTATCGCGCTCGTGTATCGTGGTAGGGCAATACCGATGGTGTGGACGGTGCTGGAACACGCGAGCAGTCGTGTCACCTATGAGGTGTATAAAGGTCTGCTGGAGCAGGTTGCGGAGCTGCTTCCTTGCCGGTGTCATGTCGTCTTTACCGCGGACCGTGGGTTCGCCGACACGCATCTCATGGCCCAGCTGGTGAGGTTGAGTTGGCATTGGCGCATTCGTATCAAAGGGAGTTTTTGGATAGATCAGCCCGGAAAGCGTCATTGCCAAGTGCGTCGTATTCCGTTGTCTCCAGGTCAGGCACTCTTCTGGCAGCCTGTCTACCTGACCAAGCAGGAATATGGCCCGGTCCATCTCGCCCTGGGTCGTCCCCTCGACAGTCAGGAATACTGGTTTGTGGTGAGCGATGAGCCCACGGAGTTCAAGACGTTTGAGGAGGATGGACGGCGTTTTGACATCGAAGAGAACTGCTTGGATGCTAAATCCAAGGGCTTCCAGCGGGAGTCGTCGCTGATCCGCTCGGCGAACGCCTGAGAGCGCCTGTGTTGTGTGCTGGCCATTACAACCCTCTATCTGGTCGCACAGGGCACAGAGGTAGTCACACAAGGGAAACGTCGCTGGGGCGATGCGCATTGGTTGCGTGGCCAGAGTTATCTGACAATTGGCTGGCATTGGGTGAAACACGCTCTGAGTAAAGGGTATGAACTCATCCCCAGATTCCATCTATCCCCGCAAGCCGATCCTGTACCCGCCATGGCCTCAAAACTCCAGCACCCAAACCACCCTGAGCATTTCTCCGCGCTGGAGTTCCAAGATGCCGTCGCATGAGAGTCGAGAGTTTTGTCAGTCAATCAGCTATCACGCCTGTAATCCACCCGGGGAATTTCAGCTAAGGAGGAACATTGCTATGAAAAGCACGCAGCATCAGCGAGGCACTCCAGGCGCAGGCGAAGGGCTGAACCGCCGTGAGTTCGTGAAGGTGGTCGGGATCACAACCGTCGCGGCTTCCGGGCTTGGGCTACTCAGATCGGACCCAGCCTATGCGAATTCGGCCACAAAGCGGCCCATTTCGGACTTCGTTAATGTTCAGGGGACGACTGTGACGTTCAACCCTCCTGTACCCGACTACGTCGGCTGGAGCAGGCCCTTTACTACTCCGCCCCAGGACCAACGGCTTGCGCTAGGAGACTATGCAGGCATAGCGAACGAATTCATCGAAGACAACTCACGCATTTCGCTAGAAACGCGAGTATCAGGAAGTGTGATCGAGCGTCCGTTGGCAGACGGGCGGGCCGAAGTGACGGTGATTCTTCACACCGAGAATGCGCTAACGTTTGTAATTCCGTTCGCTCTCAATGGTCCGGTGAACCAAGCACAGATAAACCCGCTCCTTTTCGGCTTCCGTCCCCAGGATATCGTGGCGAACCCCAACCTAAGCCCTGGACTGGGAGAGTCCCATCTGGTGCTGGTGTTCAATAACACAGCTTTTGGAGCTCCGCTGCCGGACTTTGTCAATGCCTTCATCTTGGGGAATACGGCCCCTGGGCAAGAGTTGGTTTCGGTTTACTTCCATGCAAGCGCCTCGGGTCCATTGCGGCCAGCCTTCGGCGTCCCGGACGGAACCCCAGGTCGATGCACCGTGGCTGAGACAGGTGTTTTGTTCAGAGGTCCTTTCAAGGGCGCCACCGCAGATGGTTTCCCTGCTGAACTAGTCGAACTCCGAGTCATCGGGCGATGATGCGAGGTGAGAGAACCGGGGTCGGACTCGAATTAACCCACCTGCGAGGTCTGGCTGGCCGAGTCCGTGGCTAACCAAGGCGTGCAGGCGACGGCTTCCAGCGTCCGCTGCGCTCCCGCTTCCAGCCGCGCCTGACGCCCGGCGTTG
>Ga0137403_10006680_pt1 | contig 13171 bp, 9 predicted proteins | sample CZOMad2_1_16fung_FD_122057 | JGI IMG/M metagenome (GOLD analysis project Ga0137403, IMG submission 122057) | Vadose zone soil fungal communities from Angelo Coast Range Reserve, California, USA - CZOMad2_1_16fungal (Hybrid Assembly) | ecosystem: Environmental > Terrestrial > Soil > Vadose zone... | reverse complement strand
ACGCTTGCCGGTGCGCCGCAGGCAAATCGGTGACGATGTGCTTGGCTGTCCAGCTTCCGCCGGCGACCACTGCCGATCGCGCCTTGACGCGAAATACTTTGCCATCCTTCGCGTAAGCAATGGTCAGAGATTCAGCCTTCGCGGGATCGCCGTCATGTTGCACTGAGAGGACCGTTGCGGAGAGACGCATCCGGGCCGCTGCATCCGGAGAATCCAGTGCAGCCAGTTTTACGGCGTTGCGGCTCACACCTTCGACGCTCGCAGGCCCATCAATGCAACTCGGGAGCAGCGTCTTCGCCATCAACCGCGCAATCGTCGTGTTGCCGCCCGGAAACATCTGCACCGCTTCGCCGGAGACGTCATCCAGCGGATGAAGCAACTCCGCGGCGTAATCGCAATATGCGGAAAGCGCATCGGGCCCGAGTCCTGAGCCGCCGCCCTCTACCGGCGACAAGAATGTGCGAATCGTCTCCTGGCTCAGCCCGGAACGCTGCATGATGTGTTGCTCGAGCGTGATTGCATCCAGCTGCCGAGAAATTTCATCGCCCTCATATTTCGGCGGCTCGAATTTCGATTCCCCGGAAGCTGCTCCGGAAAACCATCGCAGTAGTTCCCTACGGGCGGTCTCTGAAATCGGCGCGCCTTGCAACTTCTTGCCGACTGGATCGACAATCCACATTCCCGGCTTTTGCCCAAACTTCGCGCCAAACCAGAACGCATATTGCCCGTGGCTCAGCCCCGCGGATTCATAGGGATGGCGGCTCGTGGCCATGGCCGGTTGCGCTCCCGCCCATTTCTGGTACGAAAGCTTGGGCGTGTGCAAACCAATCGAATCGTAGAAGCGCGCGATAAAACTGTGCGGGTACGGGACCAGATAAATCGCCGAGCCTTGATGCGCGATCAAGCGCTTTCCGTCAACTTCAAATTCGTTCTGCTTCGCTTCGCCGCCAAAAATCGGATGATTTTCCAGGATCAGGGAAGTTTTCCCAGTCCCGGCAAGCCGCTGAAAAAACAGCGCGGCAGCAAGTCCGCTGATGCCGCCGCCAACCACAACACAATCATAAATTTCACCAGTATCAATAGGATCGGTCAGGAGGGAGCGGTACGCGCCATCGCGCATCTTGTGCCCGGCTTGCAACACCTCCAGTGTGTTTCCATTGGCGCGGCGGTAATCGCCAATGCCGCCGTAGCCAGTCCAATCATCCTCAGCGGAAGCGGCAAGAATCTGCGCCGGAGTAACGCCATCCAACAGCGCAGCCCCCGCGCCAAGAAGCGTCGAGCCAAGAAAATCACGCCGCGTAATTTTGCAATCTTCGATCACACCGAACCCAGTCTCCAGTAGGGGCGCAGCAAGCTGCGCCCCAGCTTGCCCGGGCGTAACAGGTTAAAGGCTACGGCCGCGTCTCCAGCGGATGCTTGCTCTTCTCGTAAAACTCATTCTGAATTTTCAGGCTGGCTTCATCCGCTTTCACCGAACGAATGCACTCCACAATCGAATCGATCCAACCCTTCATGTTCCACTCGCCCAACTCTTTCGTGGCCACGGAACCGTCACCCGAATAATGATTTGGAAACCGTGCATACCACCAGATTCCGGTATACAAAAAGTCCGGCAAACTCTGCCGTTTCATATCCGCGCCGGACTCATCCTTGGCGCGATCCAGATGCACAAGATCCGGATGCGAAACCATAGTGTTGGAGGTTTCGTTTTCGCCAGCGTGGTAATCGAGGCCGCTGGATTTTTTCGCCGGCCCGCCGGGACGGCTGCGCCCGCCGTCTAAAACGTAGACAACGTAGTCGTGCGGCTTGTCCAATTGTGCTTGCGCGAAAAACGGAATCAGGTGTTCGTTGCCGCCATGGCCGTTTACGATGATTATTTTTTTGCAGCCGTTACGGGCCATTTCATCGCTGGTTTCCTGCAGCATGCGCAACTGCAAATCCATGCTGTACGCTACCGTTCCGGGTTCGTGCTTGGCTTCGAAGATTTGGCCGAAATAATATTCCGGGAAGACCACCGCGTACTCCTGCGACGCGGCTTGCAGCGAAACGTAGCGCACGTTCAACAAATCCGTACCGAGCGGAAGATGCGGTCCGTGCTTTTCCAGAATGCCGAAAGGTAGAAGGCACGTGCCCTTGGCTTGCTGAATCCCCGAACGAAAATCTGCGGCAGTTAGCTCTTCCCATTTGGTGGAGAGCTTGCTCTGCGCGCTCAGAGAAGTCGCGGCAAAAAATATGAGCGCGAGAAACGACGTTACTTTGCGAAGCGCCACTTTGCGGAACATCGTAAGCCTCCGAAACAGAGGCGCATTGTAACGCCAACTTACGATGCGAGCACGATTAAATCGATTTTATGTTGATAGAACTCGCTTTCTCCGAGAGACGAACAAGACTCCTGACGGACCGATTGTGCTTAGCTGGGGCGCAGCATGCTGCGCCCCTACGCCGGCAGTTTGCATCGGGAGCCGCATGCTTTGGAATAGACGTGTGTGAATTCCGCGCCGAAATAGAGGAGTTGGGCGGAATAATAAATCCACGCGAGGATGATGACTACGGAGCCGGCTGCTCCGTATGCGGACATGGTGACGCTCTTTCCGATGTAGAAGCCGATCAGGAATTTGCCGGCGGTGAAGAGCAGGGAAGTGAGCGCTGCGCCCACCCACACATCGCCCCAGGCGATTTTCGCGTCGGGCAGGAACTTGAAAATGAGGGCCATAAGCGCGGCGATGAAGAAAACCGAAAAGAGAAAATCCATCGCATGGATCGCGGCGGGAGGAATGGGCAAAAAACTGGAAGCGTAAGTCGCCACGGCGGTAAGAGCGGCGCTGAGCAGTAATGAGACCAACAGCAAGAAGCCGATGCCCAGAACCATGCCGAAACTCAGGAATCTGTATTTGAGCATGTTCCAAACGCCAGTCTTGGAAGTGGTGTCCACTTTCCAAATCGTGTTCAGCGCATCCTGCATTTCGGTGAAGACTCCCGACGCACCAATCAGCAAAATCGCGACACCGAAGATGGTGGCGAGGACGCCGTGAGCAGGTTTATGCGCGGACTGAATCATGGTTTGCACGGCTCGCGCGCTCTCTGAGCCAATTAATCCTTGTATCTCGTAAGTGATCCGTCCCTCGACAGCTTCCCGGCCGAAGACGAAGCCAGCGATGGCGATAGCAATGACCAGAAGCGGGGCGAGCGAAAAAATTGTGTAGTAGGCGAGGGCGGCGCCCATGCGCGGCGCTTTGTCGCGGCTCCACTCGTCGTAGGTGCTCTTAAGCAATTCATAGATGACCTTGGGGCGCCAAGTGAAGCGCTTGGTTGGGCGAGCGTCGGGCGGAATCTCGCGCTGTGGTTCGCGCCGCGGTTTTTGCTGCTCCCGCGCCTCCGATTGAGGTGGGCGCTGCGCTTCCGAGGGTCGCTCCGCGACCTGGTCGCCGAATCGGTTTTGTGCCATTGAAGGATCCCGTGAACTGCGTTGTGCTGCTCCTAGGAGAACTTCCTTTAGGCTGAGGGGCTATCCGGCAGAAACACGAGTACTTAGCAGCGTTCATGGTAGCGCGCCGTATTTTTTCGTTCCGCGATCCTGGGCCATACCCCCTCCCCCGGTGTTTCTCATAAGTGCGGATTCTGAAGGACTTAAGAGGTTTTATTCTTGTAACTGCGGATTCTAATGGACTTAGGAAAATTTGAGTTGCCTCTCGCGGTGAACGGGGCACCACCCCTATCGCGACAGAAAGAGTTCGGAAGTCATTGATAATGATGAGATTAACGTGCGGCCGTTGCGCAAAAGAGTTCGTAAGTTCTTGAAACTGCGGGGGTTGGAGGGATGTGATAGGAGAGAAAGGACTTGTTTGGTCCAAAGAGCGTAACATAACCAAGCATATAACATAACGACTCAATTGTCAAGGGGAAAGCCAACTGCCTTGAGAGAAGAGCCCGCTTCAGAAAGCGGGCGCTACAACGGCGACCATGACAGCGCGTCCTTCTGTTGGGATGAAACATCGAAACTGCGGACGCAGGGTAGAGCGCCTATTTTTCGTGGGATAGGCGACTTGGAGACTAATGGCTGGGAGAGAACGGGGACGCGATCTTATTGTGATTGGCGGGTCGGCGGGATCACTGGAACCGCTGCGGAAGCTGGTGGCAGGGCTGCCCGCGGACCTGCCGGCAGCGATCCTGGTAGTCATTCATATTTCCAGCGACTTTCCGAGTTACCTGCAACAGATCCTCCGGAACTCCGGGTCGCTCCGCACGATCGCTCCGAAAGAGAAGCAAAAGCTCGAGCGAGGAGTGATTTACGTCGCGCCGCCAGACCGGCATTTGCTGGTGGAAGACGGCTACGTGGAAGTTAGCCGCGGGCCGCGTGAAAACCGTCACCGGCCGGCAATTGATCCGCTGTTTCGATCGGCGGCGCGTTGGCACGGGCGGCGGGTTATTGGAGTGGTGCTTTCCGGCCAATTGGATGATGGCTCGTCGGGGCTCATGGCCGTGAAGATCGCCGGGGGCCTGACGGTGGTGCAGGATACGAGCGAGGCGCTTTGCCCGGAAATGCCGTCGCGAGCGAAACTGTATGCGGGCGCGGAGTACGAATTGCCGGTCGCTAGAATCGCGGAACTGCTGGTAGAGGCAACGAGCAACCAAGGAGCAAGCGGAACTGCGGCGGAGAATGATATGCCGGACGAACTTAGGAACGAGGCGGAGAAGGCCAAACTGGAGAGTCAGGCAAACAAGGACAAGAACGGCAAGCCTTCGGCATTTGCATGCCCGGAATGCCACGGAGTGATGTGGGAGATGGAGGAAGGGAAGCTGCTGCGTTTTCGCTGCCGGGTAGGACATGCGTACACGGCTGAGGCGTTGCGGACGGCGCTTTCGGACTCGGTGGAGGAAGCGCTATGGGCGGCGATGAGGACGCTGGAGGAAAAAGCGGCGCTGCTGAGACGGATTGGAGCGCGAGCGGGCGAGCGGCAAGCGGTTTCTTACAATGAGGAAGCGGGCGGTTACGACAAGCACGCGGAGACGATACGGGACTTGTTGGTGCAGAATCAGGGCGTGCAAGTGAGAGAAGAGAGTAAGGCGGAGAGTGCTTAGCGGGAACGAAAGAACGAAAAGCGGGCATGCGGTTGTTTTGATTTGAACGGATCGGAAAAGCCGCAGGGCTGGGAGGATCTGCCTGCTGCAAGCAGGCTCCGCCCTGAGCTACAGGTGATGACAACCTGCACGCGTGCGTTGGTTTGAAGATTAGCGGGTGGCGGCTGCGGCTAGGGGGACTGAGACTTTTACTGTTGTGCCGGCTTGGCTGGAGTCGATGTCGAGGTGGCCGCCTAGTTGGGCCAGGCGCTCGCGCATGCCCAGGATACCTACGCCGACGACCTGATTGGCGCGGCCCGATTTGGCCAGGGACTGGGGAGGAATTCCTTTTCCGTTGTCGCTAATCTCGAGCTGGATCGAACCATCATGGCGCACGAGTTTTATTTTTGCCTCGCTGGCACCGGAGTGGCGGCGAATGTTGCTGAGCGATTCCTGGACCACGCGAAACAAAGCTAGCTCGACGGGCTGAGGCAGACGGCCAATCTCCCCATTGATCTTGAGTTCCACCTTAATATTGGCGCGTGCGGAAAAACCATCGACCATCCAGCGAGTGGCGGAGATCAAGCCGGCTTCATCCAGAAGCGGAGGATGGAGAAGTTGCGATAAGGTACGAACTTCCTGAAAGCATTCATCGATCCATTGGGCGGCTTCGACGACAATTTTCTCATGGGACTTGATGTTTCCTGATTTGACGAGGCTATCGAGCTGGAGCTTGGCGGCGGCGAGCTTCTGGCCGGTGGAGTCATGGAGTTCGCGAGCGATGCGGCGGCGTTCCTCGTCTTGCAAGGTCATCAGGTAAGCAGAGAGGCGGCGGAGGGTCTCTTCGGATTGCTTAAGAAGCTCGGCTTGCTTTACGAGGGCCTCATTGGCTCTGCGGCGGTCGGTGACATCTTCGATGGTGAGGAAGATCAGCGATTGCTTGGTATTGAGGCGGCGGGCATTGAGAATCATGACGCGTTCGCCGAGGTGCTCAAAATTGTGGGTCACCTCGAAATCATCCACGCGGGTTTTCTGCTGGACGATTTTCTCGAGCAGGGTGCGGAGCGCGGGAATGTTCCACTGGCGGTTACCGAGCTCGAAAATGGTGCGATTGACGGTATCTTCGCGGGCCACGTGAAAAGAATTGTAGAAAACGGGGTTGGCGACGAGCACGCGGAGATTGGCGTCCAGGATTAAGACGGCCTCGCGAGCAGTGTCGATGAGAGTGTCGGCATACGCGCGGCTCTCCTCGACGGTGTGTTTGAAGGAATCGATGTCTTGAAAGGTGATTACCGCGCCTGCGACTTTGTGTTCGGAAGTCTTGTAGGGGCGAGTGCGCAACATGTACCAGACGCCGAGATTGTCGCGCACTTCAGCTTCGTGGAAGCTAGACGTTTCAATGGTCTGGCGGGCCAATTGGCCTAAATTGTCGAAATCCATGTTGGGGCGAATGTCCCCCAAGTAACGGCCGACATCGCTGGAGAGCAAGTTCAGGAGCTTCTGGGCCGCGGGGGTAAACCTGCGGATGCGCACGTCGTTATTGACGATGACCACGGGAATATTGACGTTCTCGAGGACGTTGAGCAGGTCGTTGTTGGCAGTGCTTAGTTCGAGATTGCGATTTTGCAACTCTTCATTGACGGTGGTGAGTTCTTCATTGGTGGACTGCAATTCTTCCTTGGCGGTTTCCAATTCTTCATTGGTGCTCTGCAATTCTTCGTTGGAGGAAAGCACTTCTTCGTTGGCGGTCTTGAACTCTTCGGAGGTGGTTTCGTGTTCTTCGATCAAGGATTGCAACTGGCCGCGGAGTTGGCGAATCTCGCGAGTGAGGCGTTCATTCTGGCGTGCCAGGGGAAGATCTTTGCTGGCTTCTTTAGCCAGGGACGATTTTGAGGCGGGTTTCGGGGAAGGCTGGGCTGCCACGTCCTGGAACACGACGATATAGAAACTCTCCTTGGTTTCCTCGCCCTGGATGGGAATGACCTCGAAGTTTATCAGGCGGGAGCCTTCGAAAGATTGAATGGACACGCCCTCTTTGCGGACGGAGACATTCTCTTTCTTGGCGGTGTTCAGAGCGGCGCGCAGGTCGATGAGCAAGCCTTCGCGGGCCATTTTAGACAGGCTGAAGGTAGGTTGACCGGCCGCAGGTTCCAAATAGGCGCCGGTCTTGCCGCGAAACTGCAAAATTTCCATTTCGGAATTAACCACGATGCTGGCGGGGACAAAGCGGTTCACGAGTTCGCGCTCGACCTCTTTTTCAATGGTCAGGGCGGCGGGAGCCTTGGGAACTGGGATGTCGCTGCGGCGACGGCGCAAGGAATAATCGACACCAGTGAAATAAGTGACCAGGCGAGCGGCGGTGGCTTTCTTCTGGTAGATCTTGTATTTCTTGTCGATCAGAGTGAAGTAATCGGCAAATACGCCGAGGCTCTCGGCGCCGCCGAGCATGAGGTGAGCGCCGGGCCTGAGCGCGTAGTGCATGGTGGGGATGACGCGCTTTTGGAGCTCAGGGCCAAGATAGATAAGTAGATTACGACAACTGATGAGATCCAAGCCGGAGAAGGGCGGATCTTTGGTGATGTTTTGTTTGGCAAAGATACAAACTTCGCGGACGGATTGAAGAATCTGGTAGCCCTTCTCCACACGCGTGAAGAAACGTTTTAAGCGCTGGGGCGAGATGTCTGCAACGATGGAGTCCTGATAGACGCCGGCGCGCGCGCGATCGAGAGCGGCATCACTGATATCGGTGGCGAATACCTGAACCGCACGGGAACTCTGAGGCGCGGAGACATTAGCATTGTGCGGGCCGACATACTCCAAAAGGGCGATGGCCATGGAATAAGCTTCTTCGCCGGTGGAGCAGCCGGGAATCCAAACGCGGATAGGCCAGTCGGAAGGCTGACGGTCTTTCACAAGTAGAGGAAAGACTTCTTTGCGCAAGGCATCGAAAGCGCCAGGGTCGCGAAAGAATCCGGTGACATGGATGAGGACGTCTTTGTAAAGCTCGTCGAGTTCCTTGGGATTGTCTTTGACGAAGCGCAAGTAGTCTTCAAGGCGTTCGGACTGCGTTAAAACCATGCGGCGTTTTATGCGGCGCTGGAGGGTGGTCTGCTTGTAGTGCGTGAAATCGACGCCTTTGGCTTCGCGAAGCATGGTGAAGAGTTGGTGAATGTCGCTGGGCGACGCGGGACCGAGCAGTTCATCGGGGCGAGTGGGCACGCGAGCGATGTAGGGATGCTTTTCGATCCGGGAGAGTTCCTCGGCGATGGCCTTGGGAGGGAGGACAAAGTCGATAGAGCCGGACTCGACGGCGCTTCTAGGCATGCTGGTGTATTTGGCGGTGGCTTCGTCCTGAGCCAGAGTGATGCCACCAACGGCTTTGATGGCGAGGCAGCCGGAAGTGCCGTCACTAGCGGTACCGGAGAGGATTACGCCGATGGAGCGGTCGCCGCAATCTTCGGCGAGGGAGATAAAGAAGCTGTCAATGGGGCGATGCTGGCCTTGGGTGAGACTCCGCGCGGAGAGACGCAGGGTGCCGTCTTTGATGATCATGTCGGAGTTGGGGGGAATGATGTAGATGTGATTACGCTCGACTTCGATTCCCTCGGTGACTTGGGTTACCGGGATTTTGGTGGCGCGGGAAAGAATTTCTTCGAGCGCACTGTGGTGACTGGGATCGAGATGCTGCAAAAAGACAAGAGCCATGCCGGTGGTTTCCGGGAGATTGGCCAGAAGAGCAGAGAACGCTTCCAGACCGCCTGCCGACGCACCGATCCCGACGACGGGGAAAACCTTGTCCAGCGTGGAAGCTGACGCCGGAGCGTTTGAAGGCGGAGAGGAGGAGCGCCTTCTGCGTTTTGGAGCAGCACGCTTTTTCACAGGACAGACCTTACGCAGCGGGGGAACTCAAGCGGAATACTACAAAACATTGAGTCGACGTCGGCGCTGCAATTTAAGAGTCGATACTAGTTGGAGAGTATAGAACTGTCAATGCGCGGATGAGCGGGGATTTAGCTCGGATTTTCGGCGCGAACGATAGTTTTGTGGCCGGTTTTCTGGCTGTAGATGACGTAATCGCCTGGTTCTACGCCCATCAGGAGCTTGATGCGGCGCTGTGCGCTTTCGAGGTTGTCGGCGGCGGCTTTCCAGATCAGTTGGCCATCCTTGGCTACGAGAAAGATGTCGAGGGGCGGGATCATGGAGGCGGGGTTATATCACAGGCGGTAATTCATGGATGTACAGAGTTGGATACGCGGGCGGACAGTTGGGAATTGGGGTGGGCGGGCCGGATCGATCGTGCCGAGGTGGGGCGCAGCATGCTGCGCCCCTACTAGATTGTGCGAGGCTACGGGGCGGCGGAGATCCACCATAGGACTCTGGCGATGATGCGCCAGCCGGAGCTTTTGCCCAGGACTACGGCTTGGTATTCGCGGTTTTCAGACTCGAGAATATCGAATTTGGGGTAGCGGCGCAGGCGAGAAACGCACAGACCCTTGTCTTCATTGGTTACGATCACGACTTTTCCGTCAAGATCGGCGCGATCGGTTTGCGAGGAGTCCACGGCGGCGATGTCGCCGTCGTGAATCAGCGGCTCCATAGAATGGCCGCGGACGCGAAGGAGACTGGTGTAGCCGGGATTGGGGCACCATTCTGCGGGGGCGCCCATCATCTCGCGAGCGGGAATGTAGTTCAGGTTGCCGTGGCGGTCGCCTTGGCCTCCGTGCGTGCCAACGGTGGCTTGCAAGACCGGAATGGGGACGACCTTGGGTCTGCGTGTGGCGTCTTGTTTTGCGCCGCCACCTGCGGCTGCGAATTCCATCTGCTCTTCGGGGCGCGCGGGAATTTGCTTGCGTTCGCGCTCGCTGAGCACATGCATGATGTCGCTGGTTTGCAAGCCGGCGCGTCCCCAGTAAAACCAGCAGTCCTGCTTGCCGGCGAGTTTACCGAGTTCGATGTAATAACGCGCGGTGGGAGCTAACTGGCCGTTTTCCCATCGAGAAACGGTCATGGCGGAACAGTCGAGCTTGCGGGCTAGCTCGCCCTGGGAAATTCCTAATTTTTCGCGAAGGGTTCGGATCTCTTCCGCCCATTCGGTGGGGCCGTGATCCTTGCGTTTTCTTTTCGGCATTTAGTTCCTTCGCTGCCTGTGCAGCTTGACGCTACGAGAAACTCGGAAAGGTAACGTTGGCGATCTGCGCGGGATCGGGCCTGCGTTTAGGCTGGCCGCTCTTGCAAGAGAAAAATTGCCAATGAAAGCGCGTACGTCTGAGATGAGAACGAAGTTCAGACCAACAGGTGTGGCAAAGCGCCTGATGGAGGATGAACCGCAAGAGTGAAGGGGACGACGCCGCATAATCACCTGCCGCGACCCCAAAATGGAAGTGTACGACTGGGAGAGGAGGGTGTCCATATATATCGAGAGGTTTATAACAGGTAAGAAAGTTGGATGGACGACATTCGGAGATTGCTAATCATAACGGGCTGGATGTACCATTACCGTTAAGCCGCTTGTATGTCACCCCCGGCTCGTGGCGGCTACATTGAAATATCGAGAGCTGCCATGAACGGCGTCCACGACAATAATAATAATCAGAGTATGGATCTGCAGTGCCTGCCATCGCTTTGCCGCGGGATTTACAATCGCGTTGCGCAAAAAGTGGGGTGCGATCCTTCGTATGTCAGCCGCGTGGCGCGCGGCGAGCGGAGGTCGGAAACGGTGTCGGAAGCTTTGCGCGCGGAGATACAGGCAACGTGGGCGAAGGCCAGCGAAGGCGTGGTAGAAACTTTCGATAAAGGTTCGCGGCGGAGAACGCGGGCCGCGTCCGCATCCGCGTAAAAACCTCCTTTAGCCTCAGCGTAGTAAGCCCCCGAGTAACTCCCTTGTGCGACTGCGCTTCGGTTGGCGTCTTGCGGCGAACGATGTACATCTCGATGAACTTTGCTTGAGGAGCGGTCAGGCAAAGCCTGCACTCAAATACCGGAACGGCCTTATCACGATGATGGGATTGGTGTGCAAACTCGGAAGAGGCGAAATATTTTGCTAATCAAAATATTTTGCCAATCAAACGAGGAGCACGGAAATGTCCAGGGAAACGGAAATGAGGCGCAATGCGCGCGACGGCGGGTCGCAAGCAGAAACGCTGCAACGGTGGGGAATGTTGCTGGGCGGCGGGGCGCTGACGGTGTATGCGTTGACGCGGCGACGGCCGGGAATCGCGCTGGCGGCGGCGGGCGGACTGTTGGCGTATCGGGGAGCGACGTTGGGCACGACGAAGTTTCGGGCGCGGGCCAGCTTTGCCATCAATTGCGAGCCGGAGACGGCTTTTCGAATGTGGCGAGGGCTGGAGAATTTGCCGATTTTCATGCGGCACCTGGAGTCGGTGCGGGAGCGGGGCGACGGGCGGTCGGAGTGGACGGCGATTGGTCCGATGGGGAAGCGGCTGCGCTGGAACGCGGAGATCACTGAGGATCGGGAGAACGAGTTTCTGGCGTGGCGATCGACGCAGGATTCGGATTTCCAGAATTGGGGATCGGTGGAGTTTCGGCGGGCGCCGGGGAATCGTGGAACGATTGTGACCGCGGAAATGGAATATGCGCCGCCGGGCGGGGCGCTTGGGAAAGTGGCGGCTGCAATTTTTGGGAAAGACCCGGAGTTCACGATGAGGGAAGATTTGCGGCGGTTCAAGGCGCTGCTGGAGATGCGCGAGATTCCGACTACGGAGGGACAGCCGCATGGGCCGCGCTCGGCGGTGATGTCGGCGGTGCATGCGGTTTATCCGGAACGTCGCAAACCAACAGAATATTCGGCCGGCGAACGAGTTGCCGCGCAAAGGAGAGCGTCATGAAGGCAGTTTGTTGGATGGGAACGGAGAAGATGAGCGTGGAGACGGTGCCGGATCCGAAGATATTGAATCCGCGCGATGCGATTGTGCGGATCACGAGCACGTGCATTTGCGGATCGGATTTGCATTTGTACAACGGCTTCATGCCGACGATGGAGCAAGGGGACATTACCGGGCACGAGTTCATGGGCGAGGTTATGGAAGTGGGCTCGGGCGTGGACCAAGGGAAGTTGCGAGTGGGCGACCGGGTGGTGGTGCCGTTCACCATTGCTTGCGGGAATTGTTTTTTCTGCCAGAAACAACTTTGGTCGCTTTGCGACAACACTAATCCGAATGCGTGGATCGCGGAAAAAATGATGGGCTATTCGCCATCGGGATTGTTTGGCTACACGCACATGATGGGTGGCTACGCGGGAGGGCAGGCGCAATATGCGCGGGTGCCTTGCGCGGACGTGGGCCCGCTGAAGATTCCGGAGGGATTGCCTGACGAGAAAGTAGTTTTTTTGTCGGACATTTTCCCGACCGGGTACATGGGCGCGGAGAATTGCAACATTCAACAGGGCGATACGGTGGCGATTTGGGGCTGCGGGCCGGTGGCGCAGTTCGCGATTCGCAGCGCGTTTATGCTGGGAGCGGAGCGAGTGATTGCGATCGACCGCGTTCCAGAGCGTTTGCAAATGGCGCGGGACGGCGGCGCGGAGACGATCAACTTCGAGGAAACGGATGTGGTTGATTTCTTGCAGGAGACGACCGGGAATCGCGGGCCGGACTCTTGCCTGGATGCGGTGGGCATGGAGGCCAGCGGGCACTCACTATTTTTCGCTACGGATCGTGCGAAGCAGGCGTTGCGAATCAAGATGGATCGCGCGGAAGTGTTGCGGCAGTGCATACGCGCTTGCCGTAAGGGAGGAACCGTTTCGGTTCCGGGCGTTTACGGGGGATTCATCGACAACATTCCGTTTGGGGCGGCGATGAACAAGGGACTCACGTTCAAGATGGGGCAGACGCACATGATGCGTTACATGCGGCCGTTGCTGGAGCGCATCGAGCGCGGGGACATTGATCCGAGCTTCGTGATCAGTCATCGGGTGCCGATCGATCGCGCGCCGGAGATGTATCGCATCTTCCGCGACAAAGAGGAGCGTTGCACAAAGGTGGTTCTGGATCCGTGGGCCGAGGGAGCGAGAGCGGCTTAGGATTTTATGAAGGGCAGGAGATCAAAGAAGGAGAACAAGATGGCAGGAATCGTTACTGGCGGTCCGAAGGTAATT
>Ga0137403_10006679_pt1 | contig 13172 bp, 10 predicted proteins | sample CZOMad2_1_16fung_FD_122057 | JGI IMG/M metagenome (GOLD analysis project Ga0137403, IMG submission 122057) | Vadose zone soil fungal communities from Angelo Coast Range Reserve, California, USA - CZOMad2_1_16fungal (Hybrid Assembly) | ecosystem: Environmental > Terrestrial > Soil > Vadose zone... | reverse complement strand
GCCCGCACCTTTCGCTTGCGCCAGAAGCCTAATTCGTAGTCCTTCGTTAAGTTATCTATTTCAACAATACTCGTCATAGTTTGTGAACTTGTAGTTTTCCATGGTCCCTGGGAAGTCATCACCTGACGGGTACTTTCGATTTAGGATCGAGAGCAACGTCGCAATTGTCACTGACTAAAACGTAAGTTGTTGCTGACGGATCAAGAGGCGCGCCGGCCGAATCCAGGTTCAGGCGTAAAGCGCGCAGCACAGGTTCTATTTCACTCCACGACGAAGGACACCGACCCATTTTGGACCGGTATGCTGCCAGAACTTTGCGTAGCCCATCTCTTTGATCCAGCGATTCGAGTTGCAGCAGTCGCTGGCGGGCCATCTCTTTCACCTGACTGTCTTCCGCTTGCTCATACAAGCGTTCGTATATCTCGCGGGCCAGGTTGCGGCTACCACCTTCGGCGGCCATTTTAGCTTTCATGGCTTCCATCCAGGCCGGCGCACCGGGCAATTTACTGCCTTGATCATACGCTTCGCCTGCAGCCTGGAAATCTCCCTGTTGCCAGTAGATGTAACCAAGGTGTTGATAGAGCCGCCACGCGGAAGGATTAGCGGCGATCCCCTTTTTGGTTATTCGTATTGCCTGCTGCAAATCAATATCAGGCAGGACCACCGCGGCATATTGGTAAAGTTCCATAAACTGAGGGTCCAGCGTCGTCGCCGTGTCGATCAGTGGAGCGAGCAGCTTCAAATTCAGTTGGCCTAAACTATCTATCTGAACATTCTCCCGGACACCAATGATCTTGCGTCCGACATACTGCAGCGATCGCATCCAATACCAGTCGGCGGCCAACCCATTGAACCCCAGACTAATTCGTCGCGCAGTGGCGCCGTTAAGATAGAGCTGCTCTTCTTCAAGTTTAGCGTCAACCGGTGCTCTGTGAGAGTCCAGCCAACGCGATAGACACACAACAGTCGCGAGCCCAATTAAGACAATTAACAGCAGCACGCCATCGCGAATGGAGTCTTTATGGCTCATTTGAAATTACGCCTACTAAAAATCATGGTGGCGGCAGCAAGGATGATGACGATGTAAACGAGCGAGTAGAGGATGACTACTGCAACCTGTGAAGGGGAAGGCAACTGGCCATGAGCTGCCGGTGTGATGAAACTGAGGTTCGCCAGGTTAGGGAGCAGGTAGTAGAGAGTGGCGAAGAGCCAGCGCGCGACGCCACTACCCATTGAGTTAGCGAAACTCTTGAGGTCCGCGCTGAAATGTCCAATGATGAAGACGAAGAACGTGAGAAGAGCCGACAATGCCGGTGAGGAAAAAGAAGAGAAGAGCAGCGCCACGCCGGTCAGGATCATTAACTCGACAAAGATGAGCAGAATGGCGGGCCAAATCGTTAGGGCCAGCGGATCCCAGCCGCGGCTAACATAGATCAGCGCCAACGAAACGCCGGTGCCCATTACCAGCACATTGACCAGCAACGTCAGGCAGAGACCTAAATATTTTCCTATCAAAAACTCGCCCCGGCCAACGGGCTTCGAGAAAATCGCATAGACCGTGCGCCGTTCGATTTCTTTGTAGACCAGGCCAACGCCCACAAAGATCGCGATGAACACGCCGAACAGCAGCATTGCGCTAAGGCCAAGATCCACAATGATCTTTCGTTCCTGCCCTCCGGAAAGTTCGCCGACAAAGATTGCCGCAGCCGTAAGGAGTAGAACGAATAGGACGAGGTTGTAGAGAACGCGATCCCGAACGGCTTCGCGGAAAGTGTTTCGCGCTATGGACAAGATACGGCGAGGCATGCTGTGCCTGGTCGTCTCTGAACTCCTTGAGATTTTTGTCGCTTGGGCCGTGTCCACAGGCATTCTACTATTTGTCTTGTGGCTACGATGTGACTGACTACTGTATCCCAATCACGGAAATTTCGAAACCAGGGAATTTCCCAGCCGCGCAATGCGATTTTGCCGCGTTACCACGAACAGATCATTTCGTTCTAGTTGCCCAGAGGCTGCATTGCCTGGGCCGCAGCGTGATCGGCGGGAACTGTAAAAGCTGCGTCACCCCTTATCACTCCGTCTTCAGTGAGAGCGAAGCGACGGGTGCCGCTCTGACCAACTCCGGAAGCGGAGGTGGGAACAGCTGTAGCGTAAAACTGCGCAGCTATTCCGGCTGAGACAGGATTTGCCGCGAAGTTGTATCCGCTCTTGGTGCCTGAAGCTAGAACGCTATCTGTTAGGAATTGTACCCTCAAGTCATCTAACGTTCCGTAAGAGCCACTACCTGTTGTCGACTGATAAGTGCCTTGGCAGGTGTAGATCGTTCGCAGAGACGACTGCGCCGACGCTTCGTTAGCAGCGCGGCGGGAGGCGAGTAAATTAGGAATGGCGATGGCGGCGAGAATCCCGATAATCGCGACGACTATGAGCAGTTCAATTAGGGAGAAGCCCTTTTGGATTTTGGATGTGTTCATCGCTTTTGTGCGTCCTTCAGAAAGATCCTGGTTATCACGTTAGCCCACGGGCTTTGTCTATTTCCGTAACGTTGCGTTTGGCGAGCCATAGCATGCATTCACCGAAGTTGCAGGGATCGCATCCTGGCTCGCCAACCCGTAGTGATCGCTTCAGGAAAGCGCGGCTCATTCTCTTGCAGCACCTCAAAGACTGCAGCCTGGGGAACAAGTTCTCCGGGCATCGCGATGTTTTTGTCCTGCCGGGCAGCAACGTAAGCTGCGTCAATATCGTTATAAATCAATTGTTGCCAGCCCCGTGCCGCGCGCGGATCCAGCAAAACGGCTCTGGAGAATACCGTCTTTGACTCTTCAGCCCGGCCGCTGCTCTTCAGGGCAGCAGAATAACGAACCAGTAAGAAAACCGAGAGTGGGTAGACGCGGACCGCAGTGGCCAGTGTTCGCTCAGCCAAGGCTAAGTCTCCCGCGGAGACTGCCGCTCCAGCGAGGTACGCATAACAAATTGAGCTGTTGAATCCATTCTCTAAGGCATAACGTAAGTGGGGTACCGCCTCCGCTCCGCGCCGATTGTTGGAGAGCCAAATGCCGTAACCAAAGTGGGTAGCTGGGCTCGCGGGATAAACTTGCAACGAGGATTGGTAATAGCCCTCAGCCTTAACCGGTTCGGCGCTAACCTGGGCCAAACCGTGTAGCACTGTCCCCGCCCCTTGCGCGCTCAACACGCCGGTAACAAGTGACATGAGAACACATAAAGCTAACGGCATGACCTGTCGGAGCGTACCGACTAGATGAACGGGCTTTTTCGGTTTATCTGATGAGGCAGTTTGAGCGCTGGCGCCGATGCGCGTGAGGATGGCTGCAGCGAAGAAGAAAACCAGGCCGCCGCCAAAGTATCTGAATGAAGATCCACTGGCGCCAGAACTTACAGCAAAAGCCAGCATTGCGCCTCCGACACCTAAAGCTGGAAGTATCTGAGACGTATGTTTCAATGCGCGCCATAAGGCTGCAACAAGCGAGAGACTGAATAGTACAAATAGTATGAATCCAATGGCGCCCAGTTCCGCAATTAGCTGCACGTATTCATTATGCGCAAACACGGTCAACAGGTCTTCGTTCAGAGCAACCAGCGAGCTGTTTGGGTGCCTCGCGGAAAACTGCGCGCGCGCAGTTGCATACTCGGCGTCGTAGTTATTCCCGCCAACTCCCAGCAGTGGATGGTCCCGCGCCATTTCCAAACCAACGCCCCAGAAAAGGTAGCGTGCGCGCGTGCTGACATCAGCCCTCAGATCTGCGTTGAAACGGCCTAGCGTAGCGGTGGCGGCTGTGTTCGGCTGGGCGTTCGAAAACGGGCACGATTGCAAGAAGAGAATCAAACCTAGAGCGGCAACCGTCAAGCCTAAACGGCCCCACGGGCGGCGACCTGCGGGCTTCGCTATAACGGCTCCGGCAATTAGGAGGCAGAATCCTGCAGTTGCACCGACGAGCGGCGCGCGCTCCAGCGACTGAAGCGTTGCCAACCAAGCCATCATCGCCGTAGCGCCGAAGAGAAGTGCACGGCTGCGACGATTAGCGTGTAGCGACAAACTGGCAAACAAGATGGCTGCCATAGCCATTATTTCGCCGAACCCTCCGGAGCCACGCAGCAGCGGTTTCAGATCGTTGCGCAGATTTCCATCCGTGAGAGGAGCGCCAAACCAGGATTCGATGGCACACGCAATAGCCAGTACCCAGATCACCCCAGCGAGCGTCATTAAAGAAGTGTGCATTAGCTTGGGATTTCTGAGAATAGAACTCATGAGGAAGAAGAAGACCAAATAAGAGGTCCACTGCATACCGAGATGAACGGAGGCGTAAGGGTTCGCTGCCCAGGCGGCAGAAGATAGAGTCCAACAAGCGAAAAGCCCCAAAGTAAAAAGTACGGGAAGCGTGCCTCGATCGATTCGAGCTATTTTCTCGCTTTGTGCCCGCTTGATAAGAAAGCCTAAGGCGACGGCTATCAGAAGAGAGAGTCCCAACTCCTGTCGCCACGGCAGTCCGCCTATCGACGATCTGGGAATACCGGGGAAGTGGGGAGCCAGAAGTACCAGGGGCCACAGTGCTCCGATGATGAAGAGCGGGTGGCGGTAGCAGAGACGGGCAAGACGGGTAGCTGTGCCGATAAGCGAATGATTAGCAGATGATCCGTCCGGCGTTGCCGCGAGGTTATCGGGGTTTGACCGAACAGGCCCTTTGCTGAAACCTTCCGTTATCGTTCGCTGAAGTGTGAGTTCAGTCTGCATAACTTCTTCTCTGCACCTCGAGAAATATCTGCTCATAAAGTTCAAGCACAGCGCAGACCCTTGGGTACGGCGCTGTGCTTGAGGTTTAGGGTAAGCTGTGGAGTGAGATTAGTTGCCGATCGGGCTACCAGCAGTGGCCGTAGGAGGCGTTGCGCTAGTGGCGGCGATAGCATAGATAACGCCGGTTGCATCGGAACTAAACGTACGCGTACCGGTGGCAGTCACGCCGCTGAAGGTTTGGGGCGCGGCACCGCTGGTGTAGAACCAGGGGTCTGCAGCCGTACCGGTACCTGTAGGGGTGGCCACGAAGCCGTAACCGCTCTTCACACCGGAGGCGCCGCCGAGGACGGTGTCAACCAGGCCCTCGCCAGCAAGCTGCGGCAGGGTGGCATATTGACCGTTGCCTTTGGTGGCCGCGTAGGTAGCTTCTGCACCCGTTACTGTGCGTAGTGAAGCCGTTGCTGAACCTTCATTGGCTGCGCGCTTCGAGGCGAGAAGATTAGGGATCGCGATGGCGGCGATAATGCCAATGATCGCGACGACAATGAGGAGTTCTATAAGTGAGAAGCCCTCTTGGCGTTTGTTCGTATTCATTTTTTTATTCGTGCTCCTTGAGAGAGAAAGTGTTGAAAAGTTTCTCGCGCCAACGGCTTCGTCCCGACGATATAATGCCGCGCAGAGCGCGAAGTTGTCAGGCGTGTCAGTTACAAGGCTCGTGCCACCAGCAAGAAACAAAAAACACCCCAATTTCTTAGGGTTTTGACCCGATTGAACTTCGCGGCCAGGCAGGAATTCGCCTTAGTGACAAATTACGGCAGAAGAGTAATGACGGATTACGTCAACAGTGGCTCAAGGGATCTTAGATGGTAGAAGGGAAGCAGGGACTTCAGGTTTCGCCGGCGCTCGCGGCAAACTCTGATTCGTCTTCCTCACGACGACGGGGCGAGGGATCAGTTGCGCGCCGCCGCGGTGTCGACTCTGCGGTGCGGCGCTCATCTCGCATTTGGGCCGTTAGACTTCGTATTCCATGTTTGTCCAACAAGTGGCGCAGCGACCGTACTGAGAGCGCGAGGAGCTCGGCAGCGTTCGTCTGATTCCCGGCTGTGCGGCGCAGAGCTTCGAGTACATAAGTCTTCTCTAGTTGGTCCAGATGGGCGGTGAGATTCAGGCCCTCTTCGGGGAACTCGAAAGTCTCGGCAATGCGGTTTGGATTATAGTTGGTGATCTTCTCAGGTAAACGTTCCGGCTGAATCGAGTCGGAAGTTTCCAGCGCTACCGCGCGTTCGATGGCATGTTCAAGTTCGCGGACATTTCCAGGCCACAGATACTGCTCCAGCAAACGCACTGCGGCCTCGCTGATACCCAAACTACGACCGGCATCCGCGCAAAACTTTTGCACAAAGTGGCCAGCAAGATCCGGAATGTCTTCGGACCTCTCTCGTAAGGACGGAAGTTCAATAGGGATGACGGAAATTCGGTAGTACAGATCCTCGCGGAAGGTCCCATCCTTGACCATGCCGGCAAGATCACGATTGGTCGCGGCAATGACACGCGTATCAACGGTCGTCTCTTCAGTGGCGCCCACGGGCCGCAGCTTTCTCTCCTGCAAGACGCGCAAGAGTTTGACTTGCATGGCCGGGGACATTTCGCCGATCTCATCCAGGAAAACCGTGCCCGTATTGGCGGCTTCAAAGAGTCCTTTGCGGTTTGTATTGGCTCCCGTAAATGAGCCCTTCACGTAACCAAAAAGTTCCGACTCCAGCAACGTCTCGGTGAAGGCGCCGCAGTTGATCGAAACGAATGGTTTCTCGGCTCGGGGGCCAAGGTCATGGATCGCTCGCGCCACCAGCTCCTTGCCCGTTCCCGATTCACCCGTAACTAGGACTGTCGATTGCACCTGGGCCACGGTTTCAATCATCTGGTAGAGCGCTTGCATCTTGGCCGATCTGCCGATGATGTTGTTGAGTTTACCGCGCGTGCGCTGGCCCTGAATCAGCGCTTTGTTTTCTTCGAGCAGCGCCTCCTTCTCCTTGATTAAGGAGATTTTTCCCAGAGCGCGCGCAACGGTCTCCCTCAACAAATCGTTGTCAAAAGGTTTCTGAACAAAATCATAAGCACCCAACAGAAAAGCTTCGCGAGCCCGGTCGACATTCGCAAAGGCCGTCATCATCACAACTTCGACCTCAGGCAATAACTCGCGCGCCGCGCGCAGCAACTCGATACCGTCCATATCGGGCATGCGTACATCAGAAATTATCAAGTCAGAAGGAGCAGCACGCAGAAGATCCATCGCTTCATGACCGTTGCTGGCCGCCCGGACACTGTGGCCGTCGCGCTGGAACAGATGCGTCAAAAACTGACGCATCCCTAATTCATCATCGACAATTAGAAGATTGGCCATATAAGTTTTGATCCGTAGTCGACGGTCCGTAGTCAGGTGTGGCCAGTATACCGGGTGTTCCCAATAACAATAACAACTACTGATTACGAACTACTGACTTCAATTTCGCCCGGTAACTCAATCGTGATGGTTGTTCCCTGTCCCTCCCGGCTACGCACATTGATTGTACCACCATGATCGCGAATGATTTGATAGACAATTGAAAGTCCCAGTCCGGTGCCTCCGGTAGTTGAGGAAAAAGGCTCAAAGAGATGTTCCACCTGTTCGGGTGACATGCCCCGCCCAGTATCAGAAAAAGCAATTCTCAGGCGGTTGTGGGGACAACTCTCTACTGTGGCCCGCAAGGTGCCGCTGGTAGGCATGGCCTGCAAACCATTGCGCGCCAGATTCCAGAAGACTTGCTGCAATTGTTCTGAATCAGCATTAATTAAAACGGGAGAGGCAGGTATTTCTTCTTCGATGATTTGACTGTCACCTATCTCGGCACTATGACGCAGCAGCGTGAATGTTTGTTTCAGTAATTCCCCCACATCAACCTTCGAGTGAATGACTGAACGCGGGCGCGCATAACTCAGAAAATCGCTGATTATTCGGTTCAACCGATCCGATTCGCGCAAGATGATCTCCATGAGTTCTGTTTGCGAAGACTCGCCCTCCATGTCAGCGCGAAGCATTTGAATTGAACCACGCATGGCAGCCAGAGGGTTGCGGATTTCGTGAGCGATTGAGGCAGCCATCCGCCCGATTGCGGCGAGCCGGTCCTGACGGCGCGAGGTTTCCTCCAGAGCGCGAATGTGGGTGAGATCCTGAAAAGTAATCACCGTGCCCGTGGTCTCACCTGTCTCGGCAAAAAGTGGAGAGGCGCTGAAACCGAGCCGCAATCGCAGCCCATCAGCAGTCAAACAGTCCGATTCAAAGCGCGGGCTGGCATCGCTTGTTCGGGCCATACCCGTTGAATCGGCAACGATCTGCTTGATATCGCCAAAGAAGATTGAAGCATCCTGCCCGCGAACGTCGGTTTCGTCATAGCCCGTAATTTCTTCGGCGGCCGCATTGAACGAATAGATTCGCCCTTGCAGATCAGTGGTCACAAGGCCCGAACGAATCGACTCCACAATGCGTTCATGCAACGCGCGCAATGTGGCAAGCGACTGCGTCGCAGCCTTCAGGTGCACTTCGGAACGGGATTGGCGTTCAGCCAGTCTCGCGGATAATAGTCCCACCACCAGAAAGGCAACATCGAAAAGCCCGATAGACTGAAAAGTCTGTGCCCGCCCCGAATCGAGCAATTCTCTAGCCGGCGGATGGTTAACGCCACCAAGAACAGCGAGGGCGCTGGCGGTGAACGCTACGGCGCAGCCTACCGAGATCACGATGGCATCTCGCGGGCTTAGAAACAGACTTGAGATAGCAATAACGACTATGTAGATGGCGATGTATGGCGAATGAATAACGTCCGTGGTCCAGACCAGCCAGGTCACGAGAAGGATGTCAATGACGAATTGGAGTCTAGCCTGGAAAATAAGCGCTTTGGAGAAAGCGCGCGCGAGCGCGTAAAGAAAGGTGAGACCGCAAACAAGAAAAAGAGGCGGCAACATTTCCGCCCAGCCTTGCGCATTGCTTCCATGAACCCAAAGAGCACGCGCGCAGAATAGAAATGCTGCGACGGCAACACGCCCAAGAATCAGCCACCATAGTTTCTGACCGAGCGAGTACCTTCGTTCTATGGCGAGTTCCAGACCCATCGTTGGCCAAGCCTATCACAGGGCGCTTGCGCTGCGGCAAAGATCGCCTATTCTGGTAGTGTCCTGGTTTGACTTTCTTCCCTGTGCAACCTCAGTGACTTTGTGGTGAATATTCCGCGAAAATAAGAGCGCGAACATCCTGCCCGAACGTCTGTAAGTTTGCGAGGATGGTCTATGGCCGGAAAAGGAAGAGACAATTCTGATGGAGACGCCGATTCGTCGGCCCGGCAAGACGCCGAATTGCGAGAAGGACTTGACTACTATGTTGAGAACGGTCTGCTCGTGTTCACCGCCGAGTTTCTGCGAAAGCGTGGCTACTGCTGCGAGAGTGGCTGCCGCCATTGTCCTTATGGGGACCGGGACGGTAGGTAGCGACCGGGTCGGTGACTCAGTCGTTGACCTGTCGGATTCTCGTCATCCTTCTCGCTAGCCAAGCCTTGCCAATTCTTCAAGCTTGTCTTTTGCCAGGCGAAAGACACTCCAATCGTCCACAGGTTCGGCGCCGAGCTTCCTGTAGAAACCCATTGCCGGTTTGTTCCAATTGACTACGGACCACTCCATCCTTCCACAACCGCGCTGGCTGGCCCGGCGCGCTAAAAAGGCGAGTAGTTGCCGGCCCACGCCAGATCCACGTGACGCTGGACGGACAAAGATGTCCTCGAGATAGAGACTGGGCAATCCGGTGAAGGATGTGTAAGTGAAAAAATAGATGGCGAAGGCCACCGGCTCATCATTTTCATAAGCAATGATGGCATCAACGAAAGAGTTTGGACCGAACAGCGTGACCAGCAAACTTTCTTCGGTAACCGACACTCTATCCAGGACCTTCTCATATTCCGCCAGCTCTCGTATGAAAGCCAGAATGAGGGGAACACTCTCCTCGGTTGCTTCTTCAATCCGAAGCGCCGCGCGTTGAACCATTCTCGATCCTCCTTTTCCTTGCGGCTAGCCTTAGAGTAGTCGGTCAAAATCTGAGGGCGTAATTTGCGCGCAGGTTGCGCCCAGTCTCGGGCGCGAGCTCTTTGATGAACGACAGATGATTGCGGTACAACTTGTTCCCGAGATTGTATCCGTTGACAGAGAAGATATGTGCGACCCGCGGTGTCACAATCGTGTACGAGGCGTTGAGATTGAACACTGCATAGCCCGCGGTCGGAGTTTCATGGTCGAATACTCGAGTTTGCCGGTTCGCCAGAATCAGTTCCGGTCGGACACTGAACTTCTGGTAACGCCAGTCAAGTCCGAGCGTCCCGCGAAAAGGTGGAATACGCGGCAGTGGTTTGTTTTGTTCAGTGAGTTCCGCTCGCACGTAATCAACCTTGCCGTTGAACCACAAAGTGGGCAGGACTCTGGTCTCAAGGTTCACTTCCATGCCGGCGTAACGACTATTGCCTTGCGCGTAATCAACAATAGGAAGATTTGATCCGGGGTCGGTTGCGCCCGTGAATGCTGGATAAACAAAGTTGCTGATGTTGTAGTAGTAGATGCCCCCTTCGATCCGCACGCGCTCTGTTTTGTGACGCAACGAAAAGTCAACGCCGTCGCCGTGTTCAGCTTTTAAGTTGGGATTACCAATGTCAAAAACCAGGATGCCAGGATGAGGCCCGTTGTTATAAAGCTCTTCCAGGGCGGGGGCGCGAAAAGAGTGCTGGTAGTTGGCGACCAACGAGCCACCCGTCCAGAGGGAAACGCGCGCGCCCGCGCTGCCTGAAAATCCCACGAAGTTGCGTTTGCGGAAACTGCCTTGAGGACTGTAGCCGTTCTGTTCAAGCCGCCCGCCGAATTGAAAGCCGATGCGCTCCAGGTCAACCCGCTCCAATCCGTACACGGCGAAAGAATTCTGTTTGGTGTGCGGAGCGGGGGCTTCTTCTCCGACTGATCGGTAGTCTCTCGTGAAACCCGAAAATCCGAAAGTGCCGGATAGATTACCGCGCCGCTGATGATTGAAGTTTGCACGATAATTGAAATTCTTGTTGGTGGCGAGCGAATCAAGTTCGGTGACATTTTCGTCCGATTCAAACTCGAACTCGCGATTTATGTAATCGTTGTAGCTCAGAGCGAAATCGCCACTTTCGATCAGACTGCCGAGTTCACGCAATCCAGCTTTGACTTCATAGCTGTGACGCCGCATTTTCAAATACTCAAAATCGATTTCGCCTGGCTCTACCGGAATGCCGTAGCGCCGCCGGTCATAGGCGTAATTAAATGAGAGCCATCCCTTGCGGGGAAACCAGCCGGCGCCGCCGCTTACGTTGCCACTCCTTGCGTAAGAATTTAGAACTGTGCCGAGAGGAGTGCGATAGTCGTTAGCCTTTTGCGAGCCGCCGCTTCCGAAAACCAAAAAGTTCTTCACCCCATACTTGAAGCCGCCGCTGCCGCCCGCCTGCCAATTGTTCGTGCTGCCCAGCGTAGTCAAGTAACCTGACAACCCTCTTTGATACACATCATTTGTAGAAATGCCGTTGACCACGCCGCCGATGGCATTGCTACCGTAAAGCAAGGTTGCGGGTCCCTTAACAATCTCGATTCGATCGAGCGAAAGGACATCAAGTGGTTCAACTTCGTCGGCCGACTGCGAAGCAATACCGCCGAGCCGCAAACCGTCTTTCATGACCAGCACCCGGTCGCCATCGAATCCGCGAATGACGGGGCGACCGGACCCGGGACCGAAACTGCGCTTGGCAACGCCCGACTGGTATTCAAGCGCGTCGCCGATGGAAATCGGATTTCTTTGAGCGAGCTCCAGAGCCCCAACCGACGTAACCGCCTGATAAGCCGAGTCGACCCCTTCAGCGAAGCCAGTGGCCGTCACCGTTACCTGTTCGCTGACTGGAGCCAAGGTTAATTCAAAACCAATTGTTTGATTCCCACTCGTGACGGCGACGTTCTTTAGAACATCGGGCACGCGGTCGAGGTGTGCAATGATCTGATACTTGCCGGTCGGAATATTCTTGAACTCAAATGTACCGTTCTCATCAGTGAGTACCGATTTCTTCAGCTCGGCGATGGTTATGACGGCATTCCGTGCCGCTACGCCTGAAGGTTCCAGCCTGACGGTTCCGCGAATCGTTGCCGTCGCGGCCGGACTTTGCGCGCCCACGATCATGGATAAGCACAAACTAATTAGCGCTAACGGCATGATATTTCTACTTCGCACTTTTCTTCTCTCCCGGGTAGAGTAGGGAACTCCAGAACAAAATCTTGCTGGAACTTAGCGGTTGTTAACGGTCCTATCCTTGGCAATATTGAAAATGACTTTCAGTTTCAAGAGCAGGGGGATATTATGCGGTCGACCTGACTTTGTCAACCAGCTGAATTCCGCCCGCTGATCAATTTGCGAATGCCCCCTGGCACTTGCGAATGTCGAGCAGCACCGAACATAAGCGGAAGCGGTAGCAACTGGCTGCGACATTCGATTGGCAGTTCCCGCGTCCGGTGGCGGACGTCGCTAATCGCTCCCGGTGCTGATGCGGGAGCCATCGGTTTTAGCGTTGAGTTGAGAGATTGCCGCTGGAAACGTGTTGTGTGAGACTAAGTGCGCCTTGAGGAGGGAATAGTCGATGCACCTGAATACAAAGCCACGCTTAATCACGAGCGTTTTCCTTTTGCTGTCAATGGTCCTGACGTTCTCGTCGAGCCTCGAGGCGCAGCGCACCCAGAAGCCACCGCTTCATGGCAAGCACTGGATGGCCATCACCGGTAAGCCACTGGCAGCCACAGCCGGTTCAATGATCTTCCAGAAGGGTGGCAACGCAGTGGACGCAGCCTGCGCGATGATCGCGGCGACCTCGACGATGTGGGACACGCTCTCATGGGGTGGTGAGACTCAGGCGCTAATCTACAATCCACACACTGGAAAAGTGATTGGCATCAACGCACTCGGCGTGGCCCCTTCAGGCGCGACCGCGGAGTTTTACAAATCGAAGGGCCTGAAGTATCCGCCCGAGTACGGTCCACTCGCGGCCGTGACACCAGGCACGCCGGGCGGCATTCTGGTGATGCTTGCGGAGTATGGCAAGCTTAGTTTGCAGGATGTGCTTGCACCCTCAATCCAATTGGCTGATGGCTATCCAATAGAGGCGCAACTCGCCAACACGATCGAGCGCGAGAAAAAGCGACTGAAGGGATGGCGTTACTCACGCAAAGTTTTGTTGCCGCATCTCGGAGAGAAACGCGAAGCGCCGGAACCGGGGGAGATCTTCCGCCAACCTGATCTTGCGGCGACGCTGCGCAAACTGGTGGAGGCTGAGCAGCAGGCGCTCGCCGCGGGAAAGAG
>Ga0137403_10006678_pt1 | contig 13172 bp, 4 predicted proteins | sample CZOMad2_1_16fung_FD_122057 | JGI IMG/M metagenome (GOLD analysis project Ga0137403, IMG submission 122057) | Vadose zone soil fungal communities from Angelo Coast Range Reserve, California, USA - CZOMad2_1_16fungal (Hybrid Assembly) | ecosystem: Environmental > Terrestrial > Soil > Vadose zone... | reverse complement strand
GGACAAATAGGAACAGAAAAGTAAAAGCGATGGCAAATCTCATTCTATAACTCCAGCCTAAGACTAGCGCATAACATAAGTATTATCATGCAGATCTGCGGCATAAGTACGGATTTGGTGGTATTATCCCGCTACCGCTACGCTTCCATTATCAATCACCCTTCCAGTTATGCCAACGCCTAAACTGTTGAATCAGGTGAGAAATGTAATCCGCGTCAAACACTTCAGTTTGAGCACGGAGCGCGCTTATGTAGGCTGGATCCGGCGCTTTATTCTCTTTCACCATAAGAAACATCCCACAGAGATGGCCGAAGCAGAAATCCGGCAGTTCATTTCTCATCTCGCAGTTGATGCAAAAATCTCAGCATCTACTCAGACGGTCGCGCTCAGCGCGCTACTCTTTTTATATCGTGACGTGCTCAAAAAGGACCTGCCATACGTGGACAACATTGAACGCGCCAAGCCGGCCAAAAAACTTCCGGTCGTTTTTAATCGTAGCGAGGTGCAAGCCGTCCTCGCCCGGCTCGATGGAACGCACCATTTGATTTCTTGTTTGCTTTATGGTTCCGGACTTCGCCTGATGGAAGCGGTCAGGTTGCGGGTCAAAGATATCGACTTCGAACGGGGTGAAATAACTATCCGCGAGGGAAAGGGCGCTAAAGACCGGGTGACGATGCTGCCGGTCTCAATGCTTGAAAATCTGCGGGCACAATTGAAAAGAGTGCGGATCCACAAATAAACCGATTCAATATTGCCTGTTTGAGCCCCTTCAGGGCGAAAGACCTGGATCGGGACTTGATCCTGGGGTGGCGCGCGAAACGCGCTTACCCCAGGCTACTTTATGTCACGCCTTCAGCGTGAAGAGGCGGACGAGGGCGTCCGCGGTCCCAGTATTTAGGCGTGCGCTGCCAGGTAGCCATAGAGCTAACTGCTGCTCGTTTGTTGCTCGTGAGCCGTCGCGGCTTCTTCCTTATCGGAATCCCTTGCGGGTTTTTCACCCAGCACTACGCGGACGATGTGTGTTTGCCCATCATCGCTCAGGGGAAACTCATCGCCGGGTTGCCGGGCAGCATCCAGCTCGACAGTCGCAACGCCGCGGCTAACCGCGAGCGGGTTTTCAACTTTAATGCGATAGGTCGTGCGGCCACGCCGGTAAGTGATCTCAAAATCTCGCCACCAGCGCGGCACGCACGGATCGATCTGCAAGCGCTCGCCATGTAACTTGAAACCAAGAATCGATTCGAGTCCCGCGCGATACATCCAACCGGCGGAACCGGTGTACCAGGTCCAACCCCCGCGACCTGTGTGAGGCGGAACAGCATACACGTCGCCGACGGCTACGTATGGTTCCACTTTATATTTATGCAACCCGGCGCGTGTCGAAGAGTGGTTGACGGGGTTCAATAGCGAGAAGAGTTCGCCGGCGCGTTCACCGTCGCCGAGAATCGCAAACGCAATCAAGGTCCACAGCGCCGCGTGAGTATACTGTCCGCCGTTCTCGCGTACGCCCGGCACATAGCCTTTGATGTAGCCGGGATCCAACTTCCCTCTGTCGAATGGTGGCGTAAAAAGGATCACCAGACCATCGCCGCGTCTTATCAAGTATTCTTCGACCGCGGCCATCGCGCGCTGCGCTCGATAACTCTCGGCGGCGCCGGAGATAACCGACCACGACTGCACGATCGAGTCGATGCGACACTCATCGTTCTGCACCGAGCCGAGCGGAGTGCCGTCGTCGAAGTAGGCGCGGCGATACCAGTCGCCGTCCCAGCCGTTTTCCGCCAACGCCTGCTTCAGTTTCTCCAGATGTTGGCGATAACGGTCGCCGCGCGCCTTTTCGTTTCGCCCATCGCATAGTGGGGCAAACGCTTCCAGTGTCTTGTAGAGAAACCAACCTACCCAGACGCTCTCGCCTTTGCCCAGATGGCCCACGCGATTCATGCCATCGTTCCAGTCGCCTGAGCCCATTAAAGGCAGCCCGTGCGAACCAACTGCCAGGCTGCGATCGAGCGCCCGAATGCAGTGTTCATAAACTGACGCCGACTCGGTGGAAACTGTCGGTTGCATGTACATTTCCTGCTCGTCCGGCTTCAGCAACGGTTGTTCAAGAAACGCTACCACTTCGTCAAGCACAGAGAGATCGCCGGTAACACTCGCATAAAAAGTGGTAACAAAAGGAAGCCACAGAAGATCGTCGGAAAAGCGCGTGCGCACGCCACGGCCCGTTGGCGGGTGCCACCAATGCTGCACGTCGCCCTCTTTAAACTGGTGGCCACTCGCCAGCAGTATCTGTTGGCGCGCGATGGCCGGACTGCTGTAGACGAGCGCCATCACGTCCTGCAACTGATCGCGAAAACCAAACGCCCCGCCTGACTGATAAAAAGCGGAGCGCGCCCAGATGCGACACGCCAGGGTCTGGTAAAGCAACCAGCGATTCAGCATTGTGTCCATTGCGGCATCCGGAGTTCTGACCTCGACGGTTCCGAGCAGCGTGTCCCAGTGGGTCAACACATCCTCAAACGCATCGTTAACATTTCCGGCATGGATAAATTTCGCGACTAGTGATTCGGCTTCTTCCCGCGACGCAGCTTCTCCAAGCAGAAAGATGATCTCGCGCCCTTCGTGCGCTGCAAGTTCGATAGTGGTCTGTAGTGCGGCACAGGGGTCGAGCCCCGCGCCATCGCGGCCGGAAAGATTCACGCGGCGCAACGCCGCTGGTCGCGACAGCGTACCATTGCGGCCAATGAATTCTTTGCGATCGCAGGTGGCGCTGGAAACCCTCTCATTGGTCGCCGCAAAAGCGATGCGGCTGGCGAACTCGTTGTTGAAAGGATTGCTGGCGAAAATTGTATTGGCTGTCTGGTCGATCTCAGTGATGACGTAGGGCGCGGACGTGTTGCGACTAACGCCGAGCACCAGCTCGTTATACAGCGTCACTGTCAGCTTTCTTTTTCTGTCACTCCGATTGCGCAGGCGCAGCAGTGAGATCTTTAGCGGCGAATCAAGCGGCGCGAACAACAGCAACTCCTGCGAAATGCCGTGGCTGGTATGCTCGAAAACTGAATACCCCTGGCCGTGTCTGATTACGTAGGGCTCGGTTTCGCGAATCGGTAATGGGGTGGCCGACCAGACGGTGCCGGTTTCTTCGTCGCGCAGGTAGACAATCTCACCGGGCGGATCGCAAACAGCATCGTTGGACCATGGCGTCAAACGATTCTCGCGGCTGTTTACCGACCAGGTGTAACCCGCGCCGGTTTCGGTAACCTGGAAACCGAAATCGTTCTTGTTGGCAATAATGTTAGCCCAGGGCGCCGGCGTCCACTGTTCCGCGCCCAGCAGAGTCACATACTCGCGGCCACCCTGGTGAAAACCGCCGAGCCCGTTGAAGAAAGCTAACTCGGGCGGCGCAACAGTGGGCTCCGGATAAGTTTGCGAAGGCGCGCGCGCAAGGAAAGGCGCGGGCAATGGTTCAGCAACCTCGGGACGCTCGAGCTGATCTTCGAGCGAGCCACGTTCGGTGACGATCACGGCTCGAGCGACGGCGTGGAGCAGAATCCGATCCGTTTCCGGCATTTGATCGGTGCGCCGCAAAAAGACGCCGCCTGGCTTATCCTGCAAACCTCCCAGACCGCTGGTGCGAATCATCGCCTCCACTTCTTTCTGCAACGATTGCAGATAGGTGGTCGGGTTGTCGTTGAGAATCACCAGATCGATCTTCAGTCCCTTGTAATGCAAATACTCATGACCGCGCACGATCTTGCGCACGATCGGGAGATCGGCGGCTTTGTTGATTCGCACAACCAGGATCGGCAAGTCACCGCTGATTCCATAGGCCCACAGGCTCGACTGCGCTTTGGTGTTGAGCGCGAGCACGTGTGGGCGCGGGCGAAGCGAAGGATCCGAATAGATAATGCGTGCGGCCAGACGTTGGAAAAGGTGCGCCTCTTCCGCGTCGATGTTCAGATGACTCATCTCTACCTGCGCTTTGGTCCAGGCTAGGCGTAGTTCACGTTCGAAGGTGTTCGGGTCGTGATACTTGTCTGCCAGCCTGATTGCCTGCTCGCGCGAGCGCGCCACGATCGTGCTGAAGGAGCAGCGCACCGTTTGGTTGGGCGGAATTCTGACGCGCCGCCGCAAGCTAAACACCGGATCGAGCACCGCGCCGGTGGTGTTCGACAGCGGCCGGTCCTCCATTACGGCGATCGGATCGGCGGCGGTGTGGCCACGGCCCAGGAATCGTCCGCGGTCGGTTTCGTATTGCACCGCGCCCACCAGATCACCCTCGACAACCACAACGTGAACGCCCCAGATCGGTTCATCATCGGTCGAGCGTTGGCGACGATGGGCCAGGATTGCGTTCTCCGCGGCGAAGAATTCCGTTTCGATGAACAGGTTACTGAAAGCCGGATGGGCCGCGTCGGCTTGCGGCGTGTTGAGAACCACTTCCGCGTAACTCGTTAATTCGATCTCGCGCGTGCGCATGGAGTTGTTCGTTAAAGAAACCCGGCGCACTTCCGCGTTATCCTCTGCCGAGACCACGATCTCCATATGGGTCATGATGCCGGCGTCGGTGCGCCAGTAGTCGGCCTTGTCTTCGGAAAATGCTACTTCATACGACTGCGGCCGCTTATGAACCGGTTGATAACCTGCCGACCACACAGCAGCGCTCCTCACGTCTCGCAGGTAAATGAAGGTGCCCCAGTTATCGCGGGTGACGTCTTCGCGCCAGCGCGTGACAGCATTGACGCCGCAGTTGGAATAACCGCCGCCGGCAACGGTGAGCATTACGTTATATGTTCCGTTCGACAGCAACTGCGTGCGCGGCGTGTCTGTATCGACGCGGTGGTAAACGCGCGTCATCATTCCCTCGGGCGTTTGCGCCACGCGGCCTGTCAAGACCTCTTCAGCGCGAGGATGGGCCGCACGCACGCCGACCGGAATACGCTCCTGCAAGAGCAACTCGGTCGCCTGGACCAGTGGTTCTGCATGAAAGCGATTCTCCATGCGATCGTCGAACAGGACGTTGGTGAGGGCGACCAAACTCATACCCTGGTGATGGGTCATGAAGGCGCGAATCAAGACCTTGTCTTGATCCTGCGGTAAGCGTTCTACGGTGTAATCAATGGCCTCGTAATAGCCGTAGGCGCCCAACGCCCCCTCTTTCTCAAGCCGGCGCAGGTTATCCATCGCCGCTCGCGGATTAATCTCCGCCGCCAGCATGGTTGCGTAGGGCGCTACGACCACATCCTCAATCAATCCCCGCTTCAACCCTAACCCAGGCACGCCAAATGGGCCGTACTGGTAATTCAACTGCAGGTCTCTCACGTGAAACGCCGACTCAGATATTCCCCAGGGAACGCCACGTTCCGCACCATACTCGATTTGCCTCTTCACGACGGTGCGGGCAGTCTCATCGAGCAGAGTGCCGGGGTAATTGCGCATCACCAGCAGCGGCATCAAGTACTCAAACATGGTGCCCGTCCAGGAAATGAGGGCGTGGCCGCCATCCACCGACGTTAGTTGGCGACCCAGGCGGAACCAGTGTTCCTGCGGCACGTCTCCCTTCGCGATAGCCACAAAGCTCGCCAGTCGCGCTTCCGAAGCAAGCAGGTCGTAGTAAGAGTTGTCGGCACACTGGGCCGACACGTTGTAGCCGATGGTAAATACCTTGCGCTCCGGATCGAGAAGAAATTTGAAATCCATCTCTTCCATGATCTGTTCGGCGGTATACGCGAGCTGACTGAGCCGCGACAGGAGATCTCCCGCCGCGCCGGCCCCCTGCTCGAGGGCCGCAGTCAGTTTTGCAAAGCTTTCCGTTTCGTGCTCGCGAAACTCAGTAGGCAAAGCGGCTAGTTGGAGCAGCGCGCTATCGCAGACCTGCGGTACTTCGACCAGGGTGGGAACGGTGTGGAGAAGATTGACGAGCGACTCCCAGTGGCTTTCTGTGTTTGATCCGTCGGCGGCCGTTTCTGCCTGAAGTTGCGAGAGCAAACGGCCCCAGGGTACGAGCGCATCTGCATCGCGACGGCACGAACTCACCTGATGCTGAAGTGCGCCCAACCACCAGCGCAGCTCTTTGAAGTTGACTTCCCCGTGCTCGTGGGCCAGCGCATTAATGATGTCTTCTATTTCAGAGGTCCTTTGCCGTAGAGATTCAAAGAGCAGGAACCACGACGGCAGGTTATTCCAGTTCCCAACTGAGACAAGCCTTTGACAAGCTTCGATCTCATTGCGCAATTGGCTGACTGTCACCACTTCAGTGCGCTGTCGAAAACTCCCGAGGCCTGCTGCCTCGACAGAAATCGCACTGATCGTGTCCGCGAGCCCTTTGAGGATTCGCTGATCAAACAGCTTCGCATCGGGCAGCTCGACGCACGCCTGCTTTAGCGCGATGGCATGGCCGGCCAGGTTCCCGCTGTCAACGGTCGATATGTACTGCGGCTGAAGCGGCTGGAGAGTCTTCGTGTCGTACCAGTTGAAAAAGTGGCCGTGAAATTTTCCCAGTTTTGCCAAACTCGCGAAAGTCAGTTCCTGCCGTTCGATAAATTCCAGCGAGGCGATGTAGCCCAGGTCATATGCCGAAACGGTTGCGAGCGCCAGCAGGCCGATATTTGTCGGCGAAGTTCGATGGGCAAGGACTGGGGCCGGGTCTTCCTGAAAATTATCCGGAGGCAGCCAGTTGTCTTCGGGGCCAACGAAAGCCTCAAAGAAACGCCAGGTGCGGCGCGATATCAGGCGTGCAAACTGGACATCGTTGACACTCAGAAGCTTGCGTTCTGGCGGTCGCAACCTGCTGATCCAGTGGGCGACGAAGGGAGAAAGAACCCAGACCGCGACAAACGCCGTCATCACGCCGAACGCCGCCGGCCGCAATATTAGAGTAACCACCGCAGCTATGCCCGCCAGCAACTCAGCAGGCCACATGAACCAGAAGAAAGCTGCAAGATCGTGGCGCGCATTCTTCTCCGCATCAGCGGCCGTCACCCATTCAAGCAACTTCTTCCGCGAAATCAGTTTTCTGTAGATCGTGCGGACGATCGCGTCAGTCATCAGGTAAGCCTGATGCGGCAGAAATACGATCGAGAGAGCTACCTGCGCAGTGTTTGTTCTAAGGTCACCCCAAACACTCCAGAAGTGGCTGGTCCAGGGAATCCCGCGTGGGTGTATCAACAGGCTCGTGGTGACGTGAAGATAAACCGGGAAGGCGATCGTTATGACGACAAACAAACTCCAGAGCAGCGATGAGCCGGGAAAAACCGTCCAGGCTGCAAGCAACCATAAGAACATTGACGGCGCCACGAGGCTGCGTCGTAAGTTGTCGAGAATTTTCCAACGCGAGATTAAGGGAAGCGGATTTCGGGTCCTGCGTCCATTTGCATCGGGGACCGTGGGAAAAAGCCAACGCAGAATCTGCCAGTCGCCACGCGTCCAACGATGCTGGCGCTTGGCATAAGCGTCGTAGGATGCGGGGTAGTCATCCAACAGCTCGATGTCGGTGGCCAGCGCCGTACGAGCAAACAACGATTCAAAAAGATCGTGGCTGAGCAGCGAGTTTTCAGGCACGCGATCAGCCAGGGCGGCCTGGAATGCGTCCACGTCGTAGAGACCCTTGCCGGTGAAACTTCCCGCACCAAAAAGATCCTGATAGACATCGGACACGGCGGTCGTGTAAGGATCGATTCCGGTGTTTCCGGAAAAGATACGGGCAAACCTCGAACGCGAGGCGCTGACGAGCGAAATGCTCACGCGAGGCTGCACAATGCCGTAGCCTCGCGTGACGATGTTGACCGCTGGATCCATTTTCGGGCGGTTAAGAGGATGAATCGCCGCGCCTACGAGTTTGCGAGCCACGTCGCGCGGAAGTTGTGTGTCGGAATCCAGCGTTATCACATAACGGATTTTCCGCAGCAAAGCCTCAACCGCCGCCGCTTCCGTCTCGCTGGTTGTCTTTCCACTTAATATGGTGAAGCTGGTGTCAGCGGCGCCGCGCAGAAGACGATTCAACTCTTCCAGCTTGCCACGCTTTCGTTCCCAGCCCATCCATTTGTCTTCTCCCGCATTCCACTGGCGGCGCCGGTGAAAGAGGTGAAAGCGCGGCAACCCTTCTTGGCTGTGACGTTGATTGAGTTCATCGATGCCCGCTGCGGCGGCGGCTAGCAGCAGCGCGTCGTCGGGTGTTTCTTCCGTTTCGGCGTCGGAAAAATCACTTAGCAGCGCGAAATAAATATGGTTGTCTTGATTGGCAAGAAAATGCACCTCGAGCCTCTCGAGTTGTTCATTTATCTGTGACTCACTCGAGATGATTGTCGGCACCACAACGATCGCGCACGCTTCTTCGGGTATCCCTTTGGCCGTCCCCATCCGCGGCACGAGTCGCGGGGGAAACAAATGCGTGATGTCCCAGTTCAACACGCATAAAGCGAGATCAGTGGCGGGTATCAGCGCCAGCAAAGCAGTGATAAGAAGAAGCGGCCAGGAAAGAGTAGAGGTGCGCAGCGCGCTGAAAAATACGGCGCTGACCAGAAGAGCAACTATGAGGAAAGTGAGGAACGCGAGAGTGCCGAGAAATACGCCGGTAGCCCGGCGCAAAACAAAACGACGCAACCTTTCTCCGAATCTTGGACGGTATGCGAAGTTTGCTTCCAACTGGGCCAGGCCGGCGTCGACAAGGTAAAACCCGACGTGCGATTCCGGGCGGGCAGTTAAGTACCGCGCATCTTCGCTTTTTGCTTCGCCTTCCCTTCCTTTCTCCTCAGTCTTCAGTGCGTCTTCCGCAAAACGCACCGCGGCCTGCCCGACCTCAAGTTCATTTGAGTGAGTTCGCTTGCTGATTCGCTCAATGACGTGGCGGTAACGATCGCGCGTCGTAAATTCCATCCTGGTGTAAGCGCCGGCGGGATCCGCTCCCAGCAAAGGCTCAATCAGACTGACGCTTTCGAAGAAGTCGCGCCAGTCGAGCGTCGACAGCAAACGCATGCTGGTGATGATGTTGCCGACAGTGACTTGCGTCGCAGCCTGTCGCTGATGTTCAGCATGAATGACCTGTTCGATGCTTGTGCTCTGCCGGTTCAGTTGTTTCTCGAGCCAGTCCATCACCGGCGTCACCGCTGGATCCTGTTCACGTAGACGTTGAGTGAGTTGCACTACAAACGATTGCGGAATCTTTTGAACTTTTCCCAGTCGCTCCGCAACTAAAGGGATGAGCGCCGCGGGCTGACGCGAGGCGATCTCCAGCAACTTATCGGCAAACTTATCGGACTGCTCGCGTTCTTCGCGCGCGCGCACGATGAGGACAGCAAGTCTGCGGAGATTCTCTACCAGCGCGAGCCGCAAAGTGATTGCAACCGCCCACAACTCACCGATTGATAACGGCGCTACAGTTTGATACGCAGCTATGAAGCGGCGCAGTGTGGTTGTGTCGAGCCGGCAGTCGGTATGCGCGATCAGGGCCAGCGCGACAGCATAAATTCTCGGGTAGTCTTTGAGTTCACCTTCAGCGAGCTTGGGCAACTCGTGGTAATAACTCTTCGGCAGGTCTTCGCGAATCTCCCGCAGTTGTTCTTCGACGATATGGAAATTATCGACCAGCCACTCCGCCGCCGGTGAAATCGCGCGACCGTTTCGAATTGCCTCGACCAGTGTGCGGTAAGCGGCGACGAGTTTGCGGCCATTGTCCTCGAGGCGCGGCAGTAGTTGAGCGCGCCCTTTTTTCGTTACTGTCTTGTGTTCAGCGGCGAGCGTCTGGGCGTATTGCTCGAGACGCTCAACGCTGAATATCTCGGCTCGGACTGGTTGCTCATCAGCATAGCCCGACGTCTTGCCAAACGTTGCCGATAACGATCCCAGGAACTCACTCATAACGATTCGAGTAACTCCCGCCATTTCCGACCGCGGTCCCCTGCCCTATACATCTCACGGCCCCGGCGTCCTCGCGAAGGATGCATAGCCGAACGCGCAGTAAGCGGATTGATGAATTCAGAATATCACGATTCGAATTTGCCATTTAGGACGGCTGCGATACTTCTCAACTGTTGCAGTCCTAAGTCTTCCGTTCATGTCAAACTAGAAACATTCCTGTCAAATTGAAACGCCTCACTCAGATTGACGAGTTTAGTGACCGAGTTGTGGCATTTACGGGCCAAACGCCCCCGTTTTGGTTGGTTAATTCGCAGGTGGAAAGGAGTTGACTGGGGAATAGGGCTTGCCAAGTGACCTGCAGGGAAGGGTGGGTGGAGTCTATTCGGAGGCTTCCCACCACGCGAACCACCGGGCCTGACGAAGAGTTAGTTTGAAAGACGGTCCGAAAAACAAGAAAGTGGACAAGCAAAAGATCAGAAGCGCGTATTTGTTTTCGGTTGCACTCATCGGTGCGGCCGTAACCGCGTTTTGTGCCTGGCGCCTGCCCTTCGGACAGCTCGATTCGAAGTTTGCCGCTCTGGCCCTCATTACAGTCTTGATAGGATCGCGGATCACTATCAAGATTCCCGGAGAGCGCGGTCAAATTGCAGTTTCCGATATCTTCATTTTTCTCGCGATACTGTTGTTCGGAATCGAAGCCGCGGTAGTTCTTGCGGCCGCCGAGGCGTTTTGTTCCTCCATACGCTTCTCAAAAAAAGCCGCAGTGCTGTTTTTCAATGCGGGAGTAATGGCGCTGTCAACATTCGTTACCGCGTTTACAATCTATCTCCTGTTCCCGGGAGTCAGTCTGCGTCAAGGACTTACACCAAACCTCGTCATCGCGCTATGTGTGATGGCACTCTTGCAATACGTATTGAACTCGGGGCCGATTGCCGTAGGCGTGGCGCTAAAAACTAACCAGAGTATCTGGCAGAGTTGGCGCAGGAATTTCTTATGGACCTCGTTGACCTATTTTATCGGCGCCTTTGGCGCGGCTATCGTGGGAAGACTGAGCGAGAGCCTGGGATTCTTTGCCTTCATCGCAACCGCTCCCATCATCGTTATCGTTTACTTCACTTACCGAACTTATCTGGCGAACGTGGAAGCGTCGGGCGCGCAAGCAGAGCAGGCAAAACTCCACGTCGCGGAACTTAATAAATACATCGCTGAGCAGAAGCGGATCAGCCAGGCCCTGGTCGAGAGCGAAGAGCACTTTCGCAATGCGTTTGACTACGCGGCGATTGGCATGGCGCTGCTGTCGCCCAAAGGTAATTGGCTTCGCGTAAACCGATCGCTCTGCGAAATCGTCGGCTATTCTGAAACTGAGTTGCTTGTTTCAGATTTTCAGGCGATCACTCACCGCGACGATCTGGGCAACGATCTGGCCGAAATTTACCGCATGATTTCCGGGGAGATTCTTACCTGCCAGGTTGAGAAGCGTTACATTCATAAACTAGGTCATGATGTTTGGGTCTCAAGCGGCGCATCGCTGGTGCGCGATGCACAAGGCAATCCGCTTCACCTAATCTTTCAGATCCAGGACATCACCGAACGCAAACGGGCGGAAGCAGCGATCCATACACTTTCACTCGCCGACGAGCTAACCGGCCTTTATAACCGTCGCGGCTTTCTTGCGTTTTGCAAACAGCATCGCAGCTCTCTTCACCGGGCCAACAAGAGCGGGGTGCTTGTCTACGCCGATCTTGATGGCTTGAAGAGAATCAACGACTCGTTTGGTCACAAAGAAGGCGACCGCGCGTTAATAAAGACCGCTGAGTTGCTGAAAGAAACGTTCCGATCTGCGGATGTGCTTGGTCGTCTGGGTGGCGACGAGTTTACTGCGCTGGCAGCGGTTGAGCCGGCGGGTGGAGTGGAGAAGCTTATCTCACGTCTGGCGGAGAAGTTCGAAAACTACAACAGTCTGAAACTCGTTCCTTACAAACTTGAGATCAGCATTGGCGTGGCTCAGGTCGATTCCGACGCTACCCAATCGATGGAAGACCTGATGGCCCTGGCTGACCTGGCAATGTATGAGAACAAGCGCGCCAAGCGCCTTGATGTTCATTTGCCAACCTCTGACTCCGAATTATCGTCTCAGGCTGTGGCTTAACCGCGAGGTTCCCCACGATGCTTGGTGAGGACCAAGCAAACTAGTCGGCATTTGGTTTAGTTGTTGACAAGCCCAAATACGAGGCGTAGGGTCTGCTCGAAAGAATCCTTGCAAGAAGTCTAATCCGTCCTTGCTTGCTCCTTCTTTAACTCACCGGTAGTTCTTGTATACCTTAGGAGCTTGAAACATATGACCCCAAAAAGAGTTGTCGCACCTATCTTGCTCGGTGCGTTTCTTGCCGTTGGTGTATATGCGCTGAATTTCGGCCGGGCCAGGTATCAGAGACCCGGTTCTCCTCAATCCACGCAAACGGTTCCTTTCACGCAGCCAATAACCTCCTGTGCAAAGGGTGTCAGGGTGGTAAAGGCCGAGGTAACTCATGCGGGAACACCAGATGCGAGAGTCGACGTTCAGATAGAAAACCTTTCAGACTTGGGAATAACAGCCGTCTCACTTGAGGCGACTGGTGACAGAGCGTCCTACACGGTAACGCATCAGAGTTCTTTTAAGGAAGACAGACCGATAATCGTTATCAAGCCCCATGAAACGGACAACCTAATAATGGGCCTAGTTTTTGGCGAGGTTCCTCTTCAGATTGGCGCTGTTTTCTACGGGGACGGTACTGAAGAAGGATGCGCTTCTTCACTAAAGGCACTTCACGAGGTTATAGAAACGGCAAAATCGAAAAAGGAGTCTCCCCAATGAAGCGAATTCTCATAGTCCTCATCCTGGGATGCCACACTTAACTCCGATCGTACACTCAACTACAGAACCGTGAGCGGTAGCGACCGGATGCTGCCACTCAACATCGCACACCTGAGTCAACGTAACCGTTCACTTTACAGTACGCGCCGGGTTGCGACTGGATACCGCATTCGAGTTCCCATGGTGTCAGGATAGGGGTTCACCCCGATCATAGGCTTTGCACAAAAAGTCATTCGGCGACGAAATCCAAGCTAGCCCGCGGTAGTGGGCGACAGCATAAAGCCTGGGGTGGAGCGCAGCGGAACCCCAGGAACTACAGACCGAAAGACCGCAGCCCGCGGTAGCGGGCGACAGCCCAGGGTCACCGTAAACGCTGTCGCCCTCTCCGCGGGCTGTCATTATTTTTGGACTATTAACCTGGGGTTCCGCTGCGCTCCACCCCAGGCTTTATGCTGTCGCC
>Ga0137403_10006677_pt1 | contig 13174 bp, 9 predicted proteins | sample CZOMad2_1_16fung_FD_122057 | JGI IMG/M metagenome (GOLD analysis project Ga0137403, IMG submission 122057) | Vadose zone soil fungal communities from Angelo Coast Range Reserve, California, USA - CZOMad2_1_16fungal (Hybrid Assembly) | ecosystem: Environmental > Terrestrial > Soil > Vadose zone... | reverse complement strand
GGGTTCGCCAGATTTTTTCCGGCGATGTCCGGTGCGGTGCCGCCCGCCGGTTCAAAAAAGCCAAAAGTATTTCCGCCGCTCGTCGCACCGAGGCTTGCGCTGGGCAGCATTCCCAGCGAACCGCCAAGCGCCGCCGCCTCGTCGCTCAAGATGTCGCCGAACATGTTTTCACACAACAGCACATCGAATTGTGTCGGTTTGAGCAGCAGTTGCATCGCGCCGTTATCCACGAACATGTGTTCGAGCGTCACGTCGGGAAACTGTTTGCCGACCGCCGTGACCACGTCGCGCCAGAGCACACCGTTCTCGAGCACGTTCGAGACTACGGAGAGGTTGGTCCCGCACGATCTGCAGAATCTCGCGGTGCCTTCCGCGCCACATTTGGGGCAAAACATCGTGACCTCCTATAAGAAGCGTTCGGTTATGCTACTGATACAGTCCAATGGGTGACAAGGCGTATCACGCCCCGGAATCCTGACTTCTGATTATTGACATTCGTCTTTTTGGTTTATAATTCCGCCATCTGAGGCGGGCGGAGGTCCGCTACAATGAAGCGGCAAACACTTCTAACCGTTTTCGCCCTGATGTTGATATCGGGCGGAACTGCTTTTGCGCAAAGCAACCAGCTGCGGGGCAAGGTGCGTGCACCCAACGGAGTCACTGTCAACAACGCAATTGTCGAGCTGCGAGTCGGGGGCAGCGCAATGATCGCTCAGACCGTGACTCGCAATGATGGGGACTTCGCATTTACCGGCCTTGCAACCGGCGAGTACGAGATAGCGGTTACTATGGCCGGATACGAGCCCGTCGTTCAGATGGCCCGCTTCAATCAGGCGGGGCGAATGGACTTCTCGGAAGTGATCAACATCGAGATCCTCATTAGACCGAAGAAGGAGAACGTGCCCTCCGCGCCAGGGACCAGCTTCGCCCAGGACGTTCCCAAGCCGGCGCGTCTCGCCTACGAGAAAGCTGCGGCCCGGATGCGCGACGGAAAGGCCGAGGAAGCAGTCGCCGCGCTGCGCGAAGCCATCGCAAATTTCAACGACTACTTCGACGCTCACTTCGCGTTAGGCAAGGAACTGTTCCGCGAAGGCAAGGACGACGAGGCGCTCGAGGCGCTTGAACGCGCGCGTCAGATCAACGATCGGCAGGATGCCGTCTATCACGTGTTCGGCTTGATAATGTTAAAACAAGGAAAGTTCGCGGTCGCAGAATACGCCTTCCGCGAAGCGACTCGGCTGAACGGAAACAGCGCGGCCGCGCATTTCTATCACGCGCAGGCTCTGATCGAGCTTGCGGTTCGAAGTAACGACGAGCGGCAGCTCAACACCGACCTGGGCGCGGCCGACAAAGAGTTGGACCGCGCCTGGGAGACGAGCGAAAAGCGGTTGACTGCCGTTTACCTTCAGCGGGCTCGCATTCACGAGAAGCGCGGTCAGAAGGAGGCCGCTGCGGCTGATCTCGAGAGCTACCTGAAAGCGGAACCCGAAGCGAAGAACGGCGCCACGATTCGCGCTGCGATCGCAAAGCTGCGGGGCGCCAACAAGTGATCGGCGGGCAGTCAGATCAACCGTAAGCCGTCAGTCAGGACACCCACTATTGCGACAGAAACTCGCGCACGACTTCCCTTACATCTCGCTTTTCGCCATCGACTGCGTAGTTCAGTTTTCGCATCTGATCGTTCGTGATCGTTCCGGCGAGACCGTTGATTGCATCACGAAGACGGGGGTAGCGATCGAGGGTCTCGCGTCGGGCAACAGCCGCAGCTTCGTAAGGCGGAAAGTAATGACGGTCATCTTCGAGTTGATAGAGGCCGAGCTTGTCGATAAGCCCGTCAGTCGAGTTGCCGGCGATCAGATCAACCTGCCCGTTGGCGAGCGCCTGGTAACTCAGCGATAGATCCATCTCCCGAGGCGGCTCAGCGAACTTCAATCCATAAGTCCGGGCGAATCCCGGATACCCGTCCTGCCGAGACATAAAGTCCTGCCCGAAGCCCGCCCGCAACTGAGGCGCGTACCTTGCCGCGTCAGAGATCGTTTTGAGCTGCAGCCGGCGAGCCTGTTCGCCTCTCACCAGAATCGCGAACGTGTTGTTGAAGCCAAGCGGCGCAAGCCATTGAAGATTGAACCGTGACTCGTAGTCCTGGCTGACTTGATCGTAGACCTTGCGCGGGTCGCTGATAGGCTCGTGCTTCAATATCGCAGTGAACGCCGTGCCCGTGTACTCGACATACATATCAATCTGTCCAGCGACCAGCTCGCGATGGCAAAGGTCGCCGCTGAGTTCAGTCGCCTGCTTAACCTTCAGATCAGTCTTTGCCTCTATCGTCTGCGAGATGAGCTCTGACATGATGCGCGACTCGGTGAAGTCTTTAGAGCCGACAACAACCCTGTCTCCTCCTTTCGACAATGAGCCGATAACCGAGAAACACACCAGAGTCACAGCGATCACAATCGCGAATGTTCCAAGAACCCATTTTCTACGGGTTTGGCTGGCGCTGGTGCTACCAGGCGAAAGCAGGCGCTCCAATGAACCCAGCGCGAAATCGGCTCCCAGAGCCATTATCGCGGCAGGTACCGCGCCGGCAAGTATGAGCGTCCGGTCTACCGTTCGAAGCCCGCGGAAGATGTAAGTGCCCAGACCGCCTGCTCCTATCGCGGCAGCTATGGTCGCCGTTCCAACAGAGATCACCGTCGCCACGCGCACTCCCGCAACGATCACGTTCATAGCGAGCGGCAGCTCAACCTGCGTCAGCATCTGCCAATCGGTCATCCCCATCCCGCGCGCCGCTTCGCGCACCGCCGGGTCGACTCCGTTGATTCCAGTGAACGTGTTTCGAATTATTGGAAGCAGCGAGTACAGAAACAGCGCGATGATCGCGGGCACCCGGCCGATGCCGTAGGAGCCCAGTATCGGTATCAGGAACCCGAACAGCGCAAGGCTCGGGATCGTTTGCAACACGTTTGCAACGGCAAGCACTGGCTTCGCCAGCGAAGCGCGACGAGTCAACATTATGCCTACAGGTATCCCGACCACCGCGGCAGCACCTGTTGCGACGAGCACCAGCAGCAGGTGCTCGAAGGTTAGCTGCAGCACCTCGCTGCGATTGCGAATGAAGAAATCGAATAAGCTCATGCTAGATCGAGATAGCTTGTAAGGGCGGCCCTTCGTGACCGCCCCTCACTGATTGGCAAGACGCCTTTCCCACATCGAGGGGCGGCCACGGAGGGCCGCCCCTACAGGCATCACTCCATCGACTCGTTGAACGCTTTCGCCTCGGGGTCAGTCGAAGCTGCAAACTGCTCGGGCGTGGCAAGCTCGATCAGGTGACCATCCTTGAACAGCCCTATGCGCGACGCAAGCGTGAATGCTTCGCGAATATCGTGCGTGACAAACACGATGGTCTTGTTCAATCGCTCCGTAAGCGCAGCGAACTCGCGTTGCAGCTCCGCGCGCGTCAACGGGTCGAGCGCGCCGAAGGGCTCGTCCATAAGCACGATCGGCGGGTCGGCGGCCAGCGCTCTGGCAACCCCGACGCGCTGTCGCTGGCCGCCCGACAGCTCACGCGGATACCGATCGGCGAACATCTCAGCCTCGAGCCCAACCAGATCGAGAAGCTCCCGAACTCGCAAACGAGTCCTTTCCTCGGGCCACCCTTTCAGACGAGGGACCACCGCGATGTTGCGTTCCACGGTAAAGTGCGGGAACAATCCGGTATCTTGAATCACGTAGCCTATGTGCCGGCGAAGCTCGATCGCGTCCCAGTCGTTGGTCGGCTTGCCTTCGACTCGAATCTCGCCGCTGGTTGGTTCAAGCAAGCGATTGATTAACTTGAGAGTAGTGGTTTTCCCGGAGCCGCTTCGGCCCAGCAATACGAGCGTCTCGCCTCGCAGCACGTCGAACCGCAAGTGTTCGACTAGAGACTTGCGGCCGATCTTCAAGTTTACATCCCGAAACTGAATCGCAGAATCGACCGATTGCGGGCTGTCAATTTCGAATTGAGCTTCGCGCCCTCGAGATTCGGTCACCGGGTCATCACCTCAATTATTCTCTTGTGCGACGAACAGATTGAAGCTGAACAGACGGGCGCCGTCGAACCAGGTCCTCGCAAGCGAGAACCCGGTGTCTCGCGCCAGAACGGAGAGCTGGTCCCGGTCGAACTTGTAGGAGTTTTCGGTGCGTATCGTCTCGCCTTTCTCAAAGCTTGCTTCGAGATCGATCGCCCGGATGTGAACGACTTGCGGCTCGCGGCTCACCAGGTGTATCTCGACTCGCCCAAGCTCGTGGTTGTAGATCGCGCTGTGCTGAAACTTCTTTACGTCGAAGTTCCCGTCAAGCTCGCGATTTATTCGCGTCAGCAAGTTAAGATTGAACGCCGCTGTGACGCCGAGCACATCATCGTAGGCCGGTATCAGGACTTCTGGTGATTTCTTCAGATCGGCGCCGAGCAACAGCGCGTCTTCGGGGCGCAGGAGTTTTCTGACCGCGCGCAGAAACTCGCGCGACTCGTCGCGGCCGAAGTTTCCGATGTTCGATCCCAGAAACACTGCGACGGTGCGGCATTCGGGATCCGATGGCACGCGTTCCGCAAGAGCTTGCAGCGCCGTGAAGTAATCGGCTGCAAAAGCAGTGATTCGGAGCCGCGGGTACAGGCGCAAGAGCCGTTGGCTTGCGAGCTCGAGGCTCGAATCAGAAATGTCCACGGGTAAGTAGTGAAGCTGCGGCTGCTTTGCGAGCAACGCCTCGATCAAGTAGCGGGTCTTCTCTGAGCTGCCGCTGCCCAGTTCAAGGAGTCGAACAGTTCCTTCAAACGACGAGACTATTTCATCGGCGGTGGTCCGCAGTATTTCGCTCTCGGCCCTTGTGACGTAATACTCGGGCAACCAGCAAATCGCTTCAAACAGCCGTGACCCGAGCTCATCGTAGAAGTACTTGGGCGACAGCGCCTTCGCTTTTCGCTTTAGCCCTGCGCGGACGTCGCTTGCGAACGCATTAGAGTCTCCGCCGAGAGCGAGCCGGTGAATAGTGAAGCGGTCATCTGAGCGTACCTGGGCTTCCGAGGACATGCTTCGTCTCCTTCGCTGCGAACTACTCGCGAACCTCTTAACTCAAAGCGCGTCTGTGATGCTATATTACATTCAACTCGTATGCCAACCGCCTTTGCAATTCGACTCAAGCCTAATACGCTGTGCGGAAGCACCGTGTTGCGAGTTATCACGACCGTGTTCCTCGTGGCATCGTTGGATTTCTCGCAAGTCACCGCTGACGGCAGGCCAAACAGGGTCAGGGATCGAATCGCAGCAGATACAGAGCACACTCTGATGTTCAACAGGTAAAACTGAGATGGCGCCGGGCATATATGAAAAGTCGAGTAAGGTTTCAAAACCCGCCCTCTTGGAAGCGCAACGGATGATAGGTCCGGCGATTTGACCTACGCCTGCCACCGACATTCAGCTTAAGGGCTTCATTGGTCACGGGAACGTTCTCGTTCCAACAGTGCCCGCTTACGTTCAATTCCCCATCTGTACCCGCCAAGGCTCTTGTCCTCACGAACCACTCGATGACAGGGAATCACCAATGCGACCGGATTCGTCGCACAGGCCCGAGCCACCGCGCGTGTAGCGGTGGGACGTCCCATCGCGCGAGCCACCTCGCCGTACGATCGCGTGCTCCCGTACGGAATCTCCCGGAGTTTCTCCCACACGCTCCACTGAAATGCTGTCGCTTGCACATCAAGCGGCAGATCAAGATGAGGGTGCTGGCCGTCGAGATGACTCAAGAGTTGCTCGACCCACCCGCTCAGAGCTTGATCATCGCGGCTGACATCGGCCGCTGCATACTCGCTCAAGAGATTTGCCTCAAGCACTGCGTCCGAGTCGCCTAGCCGCACACAGCAAACGCCCTTCGCGGTCCCGGCCACGAGCAACCGGCCCAGCGAACAACCGGCTATCGTGTAGCTGATTCGCACTCCTTTGCCGCCGCGGCGATAGTCGGCAGGCGTCATGCCGAGTTGAGAAGGCGCGCGCTCATACAACCGGCTGCTGGAACCATATCCAGCTTCGTACATTGCTCCAGTCACAGTTGCTCCTTTCTTCACTCCTGCTTTGAACTGGTCGAGTCGCATTGCCTCCGCGTATTGACGCGGCGTGATCCCGGCGACACGTTTGAACACGCGCTGCAGATGATAAGGGCTCACGCCGGTGTGCGCGCTCAAGTCTTCGAGAGTCGGCAACTCGCCGACGTGGCTTTCGATGTAGAGGCAGGTTCGCCGAACCATCTCGACCTGAGGATCAGTCATTGCGGTATTGCGTGGGCGGCAACGGCGGCACGATCGAAAGCCGGCGCGCTCCGCAGCCTCGGGCATGCGAAAGAAAACTACCTGCTCGCGACGCGGCCGACGCGCGGGGCACGAAGGACGGCAATAGATTCCGGTCGAGCGCACCGCGAAAAAGACCTTTCCATCAAAGCGCGTGTCTCTGTTGAGCACGGCTCGCCAATACGCTTCGTCGTCGGGACTCTCAGCGCTCGCATAAGTACTTTGCTGTTTGCTCAATGCTATGGCCTCGCTCATGTCAGTTACCTCCACGAGCATACTAAAGCAGAGCTTGGAATTGAATCTATCCGAGTCTTGCGCTCAAACTCTGGAAGGCCGTTTGTGGTTCGTCCTTTAGGCGGAAGTTGGTAAAACACTCTCACGACGTGTTACAAACTTCCCGCTGGCAATGAAAACTCCAACCTCTCTTTTTCTATGCGTCATTCTCCTTTGCACAGCCGGCCTCGCTCAATGGACGCCGCAGCAAAGCGGGACAACAGCGCGCTTTCGAGGCGTTAGCGCGGTCAACCCGATGATCGCCTGGGCGAGCGGCAACGGCGGCACGTATGCGCGCACGACTGACGGCGGCGCGACGTGGCAATCCGCGGTCGTGCCCGGCGCGGCGCAGCTCGACTTCCGCGATGTGCAGGCGGTCGATGCGAACACCGCGTATCTTCTCAGCATCGGCCCGGGCGAAGCTTCGCGAATCTACAAGACTACCGATGGCGGACGCGACTGGACGCTTCAGTTCACCAATCACAACCCGAAAGCGTTCTTCGATGCGTTCGCGTTTTGGGACGCTCGAACGGGCATCGCGATGAGCGACCCGGTCGATGGGCGATTCATCTTGATCAAGACAACGGATGGCGGCGCTAACTGGAAAGAACTTCCTCGTGAGAATTCTCCGCAGGCGCTCGAAGGCGACGGCGCTTTCGCGGCGAGCGGCACCTGCATAGCTGTTCAAGGAAGACAGAACGTCTGGTTTGGAACCGGCGGCGCGGCGGTCGCTCGCGTGTTCAGGTCAACGGATGGCGGCAACACATGGAAAGTGGCTCAGACACCGATCACTGCGGGCAACGCTTCGTCAGGGATATTCTCGATCGCTTTCAAAGACCCGAAGACCGGCGTGATCGCTGGAGGCGACTACAAGAAAGAGAATGAACCCGGCAACAACGTCGCGACGACGACTGACGGAGGCGCAACGTGGACTCTGGCGAAAGGCCCCAGGCCTTCGGGATTCAGATCAGCAGTCGCGTACGTGCCCGGGACTCGCGGCCCGATGCTCGTGGCGGTCGGCCCATCCGGTTCAGACTATTCGGTTGATAACGGCGCGAGCTGGGTGAGCTTAGGCAGCATGGGATTTCATGCAGTTAGCTTCGCCGGAGTTGATGCCGGTTGGGCGGTTGGGGAGGGCGGGCGGATCGCGAGATCCACAGATGCGCTCCTCGACCATCGCAAGCGTCCGACGATTCGATGACCGTGACTTGTCGGCCTTTCGCTAGCGATCAAATCGGTAAGAGATCGGTGCAAATCCGTCGGATCAGTGTCATCTGTGGTCTATGCTTGCGATGGAATCGCTTTGCTGGTGACGCATAGACCACGGATAACACTGATCCGACGGATTTTGCGCGTATACCAGTCACTCGCCCTTGAATTGCGGAGCGCGCCGCTCTCGAAACGCGGCCATCGCTTCGGCAAGATCAATGGACTGCAGGAACGCTGAATTCCAAACCGCGACGTAACCCAATCCGTCCGCTACTGATTTGTCAGCGCAATAATTCATCACTCGCTTGATCCCCTGGACAACGAGCGGCGGGTTGTCGGCGATCTCACGCGCGAGTTTGCGCGCAGCTTCAATCACAGCGTCTCGCGTTTCGTCCACCTCGCTCACAAGACCGATCTGTAAGGCCCGCGCGGCGGTGATGTCTTTGCCCGTAAAAGCGAGTTCGCGCGTAGCTCCGTCGCCGATTATTCGAGGCAGACGTTGAAGACTGCCGAGGTCTGCGACTATCGCGACCTTTACTTCTCTCAAGCTGAAGCGTGCATCGGCCGAGCACAAACGAAGATCGCACGCCGCGATCAAATCGAGCCCGCCGCCTATGCACCAGCCGCTGACGGCTGCGATTACCGGTTTGCGGCAAGCGGCGACGTTGTCGAACGCTTTCTGCATGTCGCTAACCAGGTCGAGCAAGCGCGTGCGCTCCGCGGCGAGATTCTCTCCGGCGCCAAAGTGCCGCCCGAGATCACCCATCATCGCGGCGAGATCCAGCCCGTAGCTGAAGTTGTCACCTTCGCCTCGAATGATGATCGCGCGAGCCTCTTCGTCGCGATCCAGCGCCGCGAAGACTTCAGGCATCTCGCGCCAGAAGTCCGGCCCCATGGCGTTGCCCTTGCCGGGTCCGATCAGCACTATTTCTACGACGCCTTCGTTTCTCTCCAGCCGAAGTGATTTGTAGTCAGTCATAGTTGCATCGCTCCTCAAAAGAACCTGGTGATCAGCTAGGCTGACTTGAGGGGCCGTTGATGTCAAGGTCGATGGCGTGTGAAACGGACCGATGAAACCGACTGCGCCAGTCTTATCGCACGATGAACCTGGTCGGAGCGACCACCGCCCTCGCTTCAGGGTTGTAGTAGTCGTAAACCACCGACGGCGCGGTCTGTGCCGCAACCCCGAACCGCGGTCGAAACTTGAACTGGAATCGCGTGCCGCCCGCATGAGGCCACAGGTAGACGACCAACCGGTCGGGCAACACATCATATTGGTCAACTCCCCAATCCGATTCCTTCACCGCTCGCTCGAGCGAAGCGCGGTCAACATCGGCTCCCGGAGGCAACCCTATTTCAGCGAGCATCATTCCGTAGCCGCGGAATCCCACACGCTCCGCTTCGACTGTACAGTTGATCTCATCTCCGATCTTCGCTTCGCTCTTGTCGAAGCTCACTCGAAGCCGCAGCGCACCGGCGGACGCCTGGCCGGCGTTGGTGGCCGCTGTCACGGCAGGCCAGGGCTCATAATGTGTTGCGACGATCTGCGCGGTCGCTTGCGGTGAGCCGGCTGCTCGGCGAATCTGAATGCGATTGGATCCGATAGACAGAAACGGAGACAGATCCATCGTGATCGGGTTGCTGAGCTTGTGAGCCGGAGGCATCTCGACGGAGGCGACTCGCTTGTCATTGACAATGATCTCAGCCGTTGAACTCGCTCCTGCGCTCGCAGGCTCGCGCTTCTCCAATAGGGTCACAAGCGCGTCGAGCACGTTCACGGTCGCCTGCGTTGAATACCATACGCCGTACCGGTCCTTCTCACGAAGCAGAAAGAGCAGGCCTCGGTTAACCAGATCATCCGAACCTGCGGCAGTCGTGCCGCTCACAGCAAGCGCCTGAACGGCAAGCGCGGTCGCCTCTATTCGCCCCGCGAGTCCCCACCCGTAGAACGGTGTGTTAGTTTCAAGAGCCCAATAGGTCGCGCTGCCCTCAGTGTGCGCAAGCGCGGCAAGTCTGCCGAGGGCGCGAGTCGAGCCTTGCCCATCGCCCGCCGTCGCCGCCAGCGCATACGACGCGATGGCGTACGGTTCTTCCAACTCCTCAGTCGCGTGCGCCAGGAATTCTAACGCTCGTTTCAACGCAGCGGACGCAGCTTGTGAGCGTTTTGCCGAATCAGCGCCTGTCTCGTTCGCCGACGTTTTGGTCGTCGAAGCGAGCACGCGAGTGACGAACGCGGTGAGCGAAACCGATTGAGGACGATCGCCTACAGTTGAGTAACGTAACGGCCAGCTACCATCCGGTCGCTGACGCTTGACGATCCAATCTCGCGCGCCGGTGATGATCTCGTCATCAACGGCGACGATCTCGCGCGCGTCGTTCAGGAACCTGAGCGCGTAAGCCGTCAGCGCGGCTTCGCTCTCGCCTCGGCCCCAGTAAGTGAAGCCGCCATCCTCGTGTCTGTAGTTGACCAGCCGCTCGTAACCGGCTTTCACAAATCTCCGTGCCTTCTCCGCGACGGCGGGGACCTCCTCGCCGCTTCGCTTGTAATGTCGCAGCACCATCAGGCTCGGGTAAGCGGAGGAGATCGTCTGCTCGGCGCAGCCGTACGGACGCCGCATTATGCCTTCGACCCCTTCGAGCAAGTGAGCCATAAGGTTCGGATAGATTTTCAACTCGCCGCGTGGCGTGCCCTTGATTGCAATATCAGGGATATTGACGTCGATCGCCGACGACGCATTGATGACTTGAGTCAAAGTATCGGTTTTCTCTTCGCCAAAGGGGTGAACGCTGACAGCTTTCTCTACCGCGTCGCTCGCCTCCGACCCAAGAGCCGAAACGCGTTGCCTGCCGTCGTCAACCGAGGCGGTAGCTCGAAACTCAAACACCTGACGCGATGAGTCGCCGGCGGCTACCTCCGCCTTCCTGCTTGCCGGCGTCAGCAGCGTGAACCACGGCTCGGGTTTGATTTCCAGGTCGAGCGACTGGGGCTTGTCGAGATAGTTTCGAAGCACCACCGGCAACGCAATCTCGTCGCCTTCGGTGAGCACGCGCGGCGGATCATGCTCGATGAAGAACGGCTGAAACGCGAGGATCTCCTTCTCAGCCGTTCCAATTTCGCCGTCCTCAGTTGAAGCGATCACCGACATCTTCCACGTGGTGATGTTGTCGGCAAGCTTGAAGGTTAGCCGCGCGCGTCCGCCGGCGTCCGTCTCAATTGAAGGCTGCCATACAAGCGTCTCAGGAAAATACTCGCGGAGCCGCGGTGTTGAGGTTTGGGTAAGCTGTTTTATTGAGGCGAGAGGGGTCTTCGTCGGCAAGCTGACGACCCGACTGACAGTCGCATTCGAAGTTTGAACCACCGCTTCTCCTGACGCAACCACATCAACCGTCTCGGCGGTAGACCCCACGGAGAGCGTTACATTCACTTCAGTCACCGTCGATGAACGCACAGGCACAGCCGTGATAACCGACGGCCTGAATCCCGTCGATTCAAAGCGCACTTCGTAAATCCCCGCCGGAACGTTGGTGACAAGATAAGCGCCTGTGTCGTTTGTCTTACCTTCGTATACCGACGGCGTGACCGAGTTTGTAGCCTTGACGGTGGTGTTTGCAATGACCGCGCCGTTCGGGTCGGTGACCACGCCGGTTATCGCGCCCGTCGAGCCTATGAAAATGGCTTCGGTCGGCGCAGGAGCGGGAAACAGGTCCTGAGCCGGTTGCTCGGCGACGATTCGGGCGAATGTCCCTACACTAAAGTCATCCGAAGTGCCTGGTCGCCCGTCGGGACCCGCGCTGCGCAGGTAGATGAACCCAACCTGCTGACTGACCGGCGTGATCTCAGTACGTTGCCTGGCGCCCTCCTTGTACTTCCCGAAGCTCATCATTTTGACGCGGTCGGCGTAACGCCACTCCGACTTGAAGGTCGCGTAGTAACGATTCCCCCACGCATCACGCAGATCGTTTAAGCGAATCGACGAATCCCGCAGCGCCTCTTCCAGCTCGGACTGTTCTTGAGGAAAACGGCCCGTTGCTGTGAAGGACCGAGTCAACGCGGCGTCAATCCTGGCGCGCTTCTCGGCGAAGTAATCGACCTTCGAGGTCCAAACTGTGACATCATCCGAGCGATTGTTTTGGTTCACGTCGAAGCGGCGGTTCTCTCCGCTGCTCGTGATAGTGACTGTGAAGTTGTTGGCGCTTATGCCAAATCCGAATCGATAAGGCTTCCCCCACGGATCGCGAAGCGCATCGATGTTGATTCCGTTCCGGCGCAGCTCGCGTCTGAGCGTCATGCGGTCACGAATAAACGCTCCCGTGCGGGTGTGGAATTCGTGAGCGGCTCGGTCGATCACCTGTCCTTTATTGCGAAAGTAGGGCCAGCTCATTTCCAGGACAGTGAAGTCATCCGCGGTTTCGAACCGCTTATCAGGTCCAGAGCTTCGTATCCCAAAAACGTCACGGTCGCCCTGAACAGACGGACGCGCGGTATACGGGCTGCCCCACGGATCTCGCATGGCGGCGAAATCAAGTCCGAAATCCGCCAGCTCACGGATCAGCATTGCCTGATTCCTGGGATAGTCTCCAGTTCGCGCGTAACGCGACGTCAGAGCGTTTTCAACCGGCTTGAGCTGCGATCTTAAAATTCTATCGAAGACTGAACGGGGCGGGCCCGAGCCATAGCTGGTCCCACCATTCACATCCACAAAGTCCCCGCCGTTGCCTCGCAGCAGGATCTCTGCGACCAGTTGAAGGTCTTGCGTTACGGGCGCCGCGGGATTCATGCGGTCAAGGCTCGCGCGAGTGACGCCGGCTATCTCCTGGTCACCGCCCCAGAATCGTTCATACGATCTGGCGAATCCGTACTGATCGCCGAAATCGGCATCGGTGCGGGCGCGCTCTTCCACGGCCTTGTCGACGACGCTCACGCCCAGCGCGCTTTCGACGGCCTTCCCGTCGGCCGCAGTGATTTGAAAGTCGGCGCAGCGAATTCGACTGCCGCGCAATTTCCATGACTCCCAGGCATCAGGCAGGCGCAGCGACTGTGAAATGCGAGATGATGCTCAAGGACGGCAAAGCGGAAGAGGATACTTTCCGTTGGACGTTTGTATTCGAGAAGCAGGGCGGAAAATGGCTGACGGTGCATGAGCACGTGTCAGCGCCGTTGCCGTAGTCTTTCAAAGGCGCGGATTACGGCCCGTGCCGAAATATCGCGGCATATTCGTCCGGCCTTATCCCTGCGCCCAACAGCGACTAAAGCCGAATACTCACGCCTCGCTCTAAGGCACGCCTCGAAGGCGTGCCCTTTCAAAGCCAAACTCGATGATGTGTTTAGGCGAGCCAGTCAGCTATTGTCTGTAGAGCTTGGCCTGCGGAGGCGGA
>Ga0137403_10006675_pt1 | contig 13175 bp, 8 predicted proteins | sample CZOMad2_1_16fung_FD_122057 | JGI IMG/M metagenome (GOLD analysis project Ga0137403, IMG submission 122057) | Vadose zone soil fungal communities from Angelo Coast Range Reserve, California, USA - CZOMad2_1_16fungal (Hybrid Assembly) | ecosystem: Environmental > Terrestrial > Soil > Vadose zone... | reverse complement strand
TTCAGTCGTCAAAGCAAGCTACGTCTCGCTTGGTATCGGCACGTAACCCCCTCATCTTCCCCTCATCGTAGCTTACGCCAAAACCCCTCATCTTCCCCTCATCTGAATCAATCTGAGGGACGAAGTTGGAGACGTTCCTTTTGAGGTCACAGGTTGTGACCTCAATCGCTTTCACCCGCACGAAGAATTCTGTCTATCGTGGGATTTTGAGCGAATGTCGCCGAACGTTCCCTTCCTGTCAATCTGTTCCTGCCCATTACGTCACATTGTGAACGATCTAGCAGATCTCACGGACGCATGAGTATTCAATGTTTGATTCGCGCGACGTACTTTGTTTTCCAGATTGCAGCAATTGAAAAGGAGGACTTCTATTTCAGAATCAAAGGCGAAAGTCATAACCATTATCGGAGCAAGCATTGGAATAGGCGAGGCGATTGCACTCCTGCTCACCGAGCGCGGTCCGAGCGTTGTATTAAGGGCGCGGGATCGGATCGGCTTGAGGCTCTCGCTAACCGCATTGCGGCAGCGGGCGGCGAAGCAACTGTTCAGCTGGACTCATCACAATCCAGCCGGACAACCAGGGCTGATGCAGCGAGTTTCCCATTCCTAGCGACCTATGTGCTACTGCTGCGGCTCCTTGAATAGCTTTTGCGGCCGTACGGATTACATCGATCACCCGTTCCGGTTGGGAGAGCATCGGAACGTGGCTGCTGTCGACTGCTCTGCTGCTCTGCTGCTCAATGCGCCGAGACCGCATCCGTCTTTTTCGCCAGGAGCGAGAAGGTGCGGAAAATGTGGAGAAAAACATGTGAAGAAAACCTTGACAAGCGATTTGCACATATTGTATATCCACCGGACAAAATACAGTCAGATACCAACAAGAGCTGGTTAGGTCGACGATGCGCAAAATTAACACGTGCGACTTTCGTATTGCCACGCGCTCCACTTCGCGCGAGATCAACAGTCTCATCGCTTTAAATGTGATTCATGAGCATCAGCCGATATCCCGGGCCGACATTGCGCGCCGGATGCAGGTAACCCGCGGCGTTGCGAGTACCCTCGTAAATGAATTAATTGGCCAGGGACTAATCTACGAAGGGGCGACCGGTGACGCGGCGCGCGGGCGCAAGCCGACGTTTCTTCATGTGCGGACCCGAGATCGTCTCGTCGTTTCGATTGATGTGCGTTTCAGTCGTAGCTACATCATGCTCAGCGACTTTGCCGGGCGGCAGATCGCGCTTGAGATTTTCGACACCATCTTTGATATCGGCGATTTTATTAAGGATCTTGGCGACAGAATTCGCAGATTGGTAAAGGTACACAATGCGGAGACCAGATGTGAAGGTATTGGACTGGTGGTTCCCGGCATGGTCGATTACCGCACCGGCCACATTCTCAACGCCCCGACGCTGGGCTGGCGCGAAGTAGATGTGCGCGACAAGTTGGCAGCTTCGACCGGGTTGCCGGTATATGTCGAGAATGCGGCGAAAGCCTGCGCCCTATCCCAGATGTGGCTCAGTAACAATAACCCGGCGAGTCCTCAGAGCTTCGCTTGTATCAGCGTCTCTGATGGCGTCGGCGTCGGCCTCGTCGTAAACGGCGAGTTGCTGCGGGGGCGGGACCACATCGCAGGCGAGTTCGGGCATATGCCACTAAACCCGAACGGTCCACGTTGTATGTGCGGCAACAATGGATGTTGGGAAGCTTACATTTCCAACCTTGCCATCCTGTCACGTTATTTTGGCGGGAATTTGTCCAAACACAGTCCAAAACGCTTGAAGGATGCGAAGAGAAGCTCCTTCACGGTCCTCGATCTGGTCGCCCGTGCCCGCAGCGGCGATTCCAAAGCACTGGCCGCCGTGCTGGCCACCGGGCAGTTCCTCGGTCTGGGCATTGCTACGATCATCAACCTCGTCAATCCCGATTGCATATATCTGGCTGGTGAGATCACCACCGCCTGGGACCTGATCGAAGAGACTGTGCGAGAAGCGATTGCCGAGCGCGCCTTGACGGAATCCGCTACGCGTACGCCGCTCCGCGTAACTTCGACGCAAGAATATCCGCGATTGCGCGGAGCCGCGGCGCTGATAGCAGCGCCAACCTTCGCGGCGCCACGAGTCGCCTAGATTCCATAACAGCATTTGTCGCTTTTCGTTTTCAAGGAGTAAGAGAACAAGGACTCAGCCGAACTTGTAGGGCAACCAATCACCGTTGTATGGATCGTATGGGTTGCTGAAGCTCAGAAATTTTCCTTGGAGGTCATTGATATGCGAAGCAAAAAAAGATCATCGGAACCCTGCTTCTACATTTGCACTGTACTCTTACTGACGATCTGTTGCAGCCTCGGCATTCAAGCCCAGAATATCTTCGGGCGTATCTCCGGGACGGTAACAGACCAGGCAGGAGCTGTCGTTCCCAACACAAAGATTACGATTACCAACGAGGCGACGCAGGTCGCACGCACGGCAGCGACCGACGGCAGCGGGTTCTACGTGGCGGATGATCTGCAAGCGGGCACCTATAGCGTAGCTGCCGAGCAAAGTGGCTTCAAGACAAGCGAGAAGGCAGGAATCGGATTGCGGGCCGGCGCCCGCCTAACCGTAAACCTAAGTCTCGAAATTGGTGCGACGTCCGAGATGGTTGAGGTGCAAGGGGGCGCGGAAACCGTCAATACCACCTCCGGAGAACTCGCCCGACACATTGATTCTCAACAGGTGCAGAAAGCTGCCTTGAACCAGCGGAACTACGCGCAGTTGGTTTCGCTCATCCCCGGAGCAGCGCTGACAACTTTCGACCAAACAACCCTGACCACCGGCATGTCCACGACCGCCGCAAGCGTCAACGGTAATCGCGCTGACGGCAACCTGTTCACGGTGGACGGCGGTTTCAACCTGGATGGAGGGTCGAATGCGACGCAACTGAACAATGTCGGCCTTGATTTTATCCGCGAGGTCGCAGTGCAAACTTCGAACTACTCAGCGGAATACGGGCGGAACAATGGTGCGTCGATCAATGTGGTGACTCGCAGCGGCGGGAACCAGTTTCATGGCGGTGTTTTTGAATACGTTCGCAACGACAGATTCGATGCGACCAACGTGGCCTCGAAACTGAATGCCACGCCCACGGCGCCGGCAGTTAAGCCAGCCCTGCGGTTCAACGACTTTGGCTGGAATCTCGGCGGGCCGATCGTGAAAAACAAGTTGTTCTTCTTTGCCGGAGAGGAGTGGAAAAGGATTCGACAATCCGCCACCCCGCAAAACATGACTATTCCCACGACGGCGGAACTGGCCGGCAACTTCAGCGGGATCACGGGACTGACCCTTCACGCGCCGCCAAACGCTCCCGCGGGCTGCACGATCATTGGCAATGTCATGTCAGCGCAATGCATTACGGCGGATGGTAAAGCCATCGCAGCCGTCTACGCTCTGATGGCGAAGAAAGCAAGCCGCTTTTCGAATACTGCCACGGCCAATAACGCGACGTTTCAACCAAACAATCCGCAGAACTGGCGCGAGGACATCATCCGGCTGGATTATCAACTTGGCGCGAAGCACAGTCTTTACGGTCGTTACATTCACGATGATCTTATTCTGACCGATGCCTTTGGAACCTTCACTCCCGGGGGCTTGCCAACCACCCCTACGTTACGGATCCGGCCCGGGTACAGTTATCAGGTAGGGGAAGTGTGGACCATCAGTCCCCGTATCATCAATGAAGCGAAGCTAAACGTCTCCTGGAACAAACAGCGTATCCCACCCAGCGGCACAACATGGCAGCGGGGCACTTACGGCTTCGCATTCACTCCGCCGCTCGGCCTGGTCGGCACATATCCCGACGGAATTCCTCACGTTACGTTTACGGGGATCGGGAGCGCTTTTCCGACTGCGGCGCCCGCCCAGTTCACCGGCCCGTATTTTTCCTTGTTGGCTCCGACTACCGATATCTCCGCCGCCGATAACATCACCTGGCAGGTGGGAAGTCACAGCCTTAAATTTGGGGCGATGTTTGCGCGCAATCGCAAGGATCAGAACTCGCGTCCCAATTCTTATAACGGCGCGATCAATTTCAGTACGAATGGGAATCCGAACACAACCGGCGACCCTTTTGCCGACGCGCTGATGGGAAACTTTCAGACCTTCATTCAGCAGTCAGCGGATCCGGTTGGACATTTCCGCTTCAACGACACCGAGGCTTACATCAACGACAGCTGGAGGGTAAGTCGCAAATTGAGCCTCGAACTGGGAGTGCGGTATTTGCATACGGGTCCCACTTACGCGCAGGCGAACAACATGGTCAACTTCGATCCGAGCCAGTACAATCCGGCGCAGGCTCCAACAGTCGGCACGAACAACATTCCCACGGGTGGCTTGCTCGACAACGGATTCGTGATTAATGGGTTGGTACGCCCGGGATCTGTACCCGCTGGCCAGTTGGGGAGAGTGCCGGGTGGAGACAGCGCATTCGTGACTGCCGTACCCGCGACGGCGCCTCGTGGTTTCTACAAGCCCGAGAATCTCCTCGCGCCGCGCCTCGGATTCGCCTTTTCACCTTTTGGTGATGACAAAACCTCAATTCGTGGCGGCTTTGGAATATTCTTCGACAAGCCGGAAGGCAACATCATCTTCGGCCAACCGGGGGTTGTTCCATTCCTGAAGGCGGTGACGTTCCAAAACGCTAATCTGTCAAATCCCTCCGGCGTCGCCGGAGCGACGCCAACGATTTTTGGCCTGAGCGCGGTTGACCCTAATTTTGTGGTTGCGCGCACGTACCAATACAGCATCAGCGCCCAGCGTGAGTTACCGCACGGCCTTTTTCTGGAGCTGGCCTACGTGGGAAATAAGGGTCGGCATTTAGTTCGGCAGCCCAACATTAATGTGCCGACGTTTGCAACGGCGATCGCCAATCTCGGTAAGACGACCAATCAAGAACGCCCTTACCTCGGGTACACGGATATTACCCAGTTTCGTAGCGACGCCAGCTCCAATTACAACGCGTTCCAGGTCTATGCAACGAAGCGCAAAGGAAATCTGACGGCGACGATCAGTTACACCTATTCCCGGGCGTTCGGCAACGCCAGTGGTATTAATGACAACCCAGAACCGGAGTGCCCGTTTACCTGCCAGCTCCCGGGAGGCCAGGTAGTGAACTGGGAGGACTACTATTATGGCCCGCTAAGCTTCGACCGGCGGAACATCTTTGTAGCCACCTACACCTACGACGTTCCCTTCTTCCGAAAGCTGAAAGGAGCCGAGGGTGCGATTTTGTCTGGTTGGGAAATAAGTGGCATCACTCGCGCGCAGTCCGGCCAGCCATTAACGGTTAACGGTTCGCAGACGATTGGGCCCGCAGGGAGCGGAGTCACGGCTTTCACGCGGCGCGCGAATGTTGTTCCCGGTGTGCCCCTCTATTCCGGGTTTACCTGCCCGGCTGGAAAGGTGTGTTGGTTCAATCCAGCGGCATTCGCCCAGGAGTCGACGACCGGGGCAGGAAACGCTCCCGTCGGTGGCATCGTTGGGCCAGGTTATTACGGCTGGGATTTGTCGCTGCGCAAGAGCTTCAAATTGCCCAGGGAAGGCATGAGCCTGGCACTTCAGATGGACGCCTTCAACGCTTTCAACCGAACGAATTGGGGCAATCCGGCAATCACTGTCACCGGCGGTGGCTTTGGCCAAATCGGTGCCACGAACCCTCCGCGGAACCTTCAGTTCGGGCTGAGGTTTGTTTTCTAACTGTGTGATCTTTTTGCAGCCCGCGAAACGGGCGGAAGCATCTAGCTTGGTGTGCAGCTTGGAAGAACCCCACGCTCGAGCACACGAGAGGCACTTCCGCTCGTTTCACTGCTTTCGGACCGGTCTTCCCCGCCTGGCCTGGCACCAGGCGTTTACCCCGCCGCCTCTCGGCCAAGTTGAAAGGATTGCTATCGTCGAGGACCCGCGCTAGAGAGTTCGGGTGACGGTAATTCACCAGAATCTGACGGAGTCGAAAGATGAAATCCATTCTGTTTCTTATACTCTTGTATTTTGTTGTGCCCGCGGTGCGAGCGCAGCAAACCGAGCTCATCGCCAACATTGACGGACGCAAGACAGTCAGTCTTGATGGCCAATGGCAGACGATCATCGATCCTTACGAGACCGGATACTATGATTATCGCTATCTCCCCAGTGCCAACGGTTATTTCAATGATGCGAAACCCACGACGAAAAGCGATTTGATTGAATATGATTTCGACACCTCTGAGTCGCTGTCAGTACCGGGAGATTGGAACACTCAAAAAGAGCGCCTGCTGCTTTACGAAGGGACCATCTGGTACAAGAAGTCTTTCGACTATCAACAAACACCCAACACTCGTCTCTTCGTCTATTTCGGCGCCGCGAACTATCTGGCTGACGTCTATCTCAACGGACAGAAGCTTGGCCGGCACGAGGGTGGATTCACGCCCTTCAATTTTGAAATAACCAAGCTGGTTCGAGACCGAGCGAATTCCCTGATCGTAAAAGTAGACAACCAACGCCATCGTGATGGTGTCCCGACTTTGAACACCGATTGGTGGAACTATGGCGGGCTGACTCGCGAGGTGAAACTAATCGAGACGCCGGCAACTTTCGTGCAGGACTATTTCATTCAGCTTCAGCAGGGCTCGCGTGAACAGATCAGCGGCTGGGTGAAGCTGACTGGAGACAAACTCAAGCAAAAGGTAACGGTACAAATTCCGGAAGTGAGAGTTAGCAGATCATTCGAAACTGATGTCAATGGAATCGCGCAGATCAGCTTCACCGCCGATCTGACTTTGTGGTCGCCGGATAATCCGAAAGTCTACGATGTAGTGGTAGAGACGGAAACCGATCGGGTGCCGGATTTGATCGGCTTCCGCAGCATTGAGACCAAAGGTCTCGAAATTTTGCTGAACGGCCGGCCCCTCTTCCTGCGTGGCGTCTCGATACATGAAGAAGCCCCTTTTCGTGGCGGGCGTGCTTACAGTAAAGAAGATGCGCTGACGCTGCTCGGCTGGGCCAAAGAGTTGGGTTGCAATTTCGTTCGCCTGGCCCACTATCCCCACAACGAATCCATGGTGCGCCTCGCCGATAAGCTGGGCCTGATGGTCTGGTCCGAGATACCAGTTTACTGGACCATTCTTTGGGAGAACCCCGCCACGTTCGAGAACGCGCAGACACAATTGGACGAGATGATCGCGCGCGATAAGAACCGAGCCGCGGTCATTATCTGGTCGATGGCTAATGAGACACCGATTGGAGAGGCCCGCCTGTCATTTCTCAGGAAACTAGTCAACCGCGCCAGAGCTTTGGATTCAACTCGATTGATTTCGGCCGCGCTCGAGCGTCACTACCTTGACGAGCGGACGGAAATGATCGATGACCCGCTCGGAGAATATCTTGACGTACTCGGTTGCAACGAATATGTGGGCTGGTACGACGGTCTGCCGGAAAAGACCGATCGGCTGGAATGGAAAACGAAGTATCAGAAGCCGCTTATCATGAGTGAATTTGGCGGTGATGCGCTCTACGGAAAACATGGGGACGCTTTGACCAGATGGACCGAGGAGTACCAGGAGGACTTGTACCATCACACAGTCAAGATGCTGAAAAGGATCTCTTTCCTGCGCGGGACATGTCCCTGGATTCTGATGGATTTCCGCTCTCCGCGCCGCCCGCTGCCGGGCATTCAGGATTTCCACAACCGGAAGGGCCTGATCTCGGACCGTGGCGAGAGGAAGAAGGCGTTTTACGTAATGCAGAAATACTATCAGGAACTAGCGGCAACAGCGCGGAAGTGATTGAGAGGGAAGGCAAGTGACGAAACAAGGCACTACCACTATCGTCAAATCGTGCCGTCCGTAACGTTAATGAGGTTATAGATTCTTGGATGTGTGGCGATTCTTGTTGCCCGGTCCCTGAAACCAATCCAAGACCTGCTGTCTGTGACGAGGCTGCAGCAGTTTCTGCGCTTTCAGGCAAAATGATCCACGGAACCGGAAACTTTTGGTATGGAGGAGCAAGTTAAAAATGGAAATGACCCGCCGACAATTCGCCCTGTCTATTGCAGCTGCCAGTTGCCTGCGGCCCCTCTTGTTCGGTCCGCCTTCCCCGTTAGGAGTTTCCCGCGGCATCGTTCCCGGCCGAGTCACCTGGGCACACGACCCGGCGGCTGTAACCTGGGATGGCACAGGTTCCTGGTGGACCGATGCTAATAACGATCAGTCTGTGATTGACCGCATGGTTTCCCACTCCATTCGCGGTCTTACAAATGAAAAGAACGATGCCGGGGCATGGAGTTCCATATTTCACTACTTCAATCGCAGTCGTGGTCGCGGCAACTCCGGATACAAGGCGGGCGAAAAAATCGCGATTAAGGCGAACCTTAACAACACAAAGGATCATGGCACGATCGAACGTCTGAACTCGTCGCCCCATTTGCTCCTTTCGCTCGTCCGGCAGTTGACCGGCCCAGGAAGAGTGCCGGAATCATCGATCACAGTCTTCGATTCTAGCCGGTTCATCCCGAGCAATCTCTACGACAAGATTCACCATGAATTTCCTCCCGTCGTATTTGTGGACCATATTGGGGGGAATGGACGAGTAAAGGCCGAGTTCAAACCCAACGCGATTCCTTTCTCAGTTGAAAGCCACAACGCCACGGGACTCGATACCACGGTGGTTGAGGCCGCCTACTTAATTGATGCTGCGGTGTTGAGAGCGCATGTGAGTACAGGCGTGACACTCTGCGCAAAGAATCTGTTCGGTGCTACGAGTATCAATCCCGACTGGCACAAGAACGCGCACGACGGTTTTCCTCCCAACCGCGACGGTTCGGCGAGTTACTCCGCATTTACAGATTTTTTGGGTCACAAGGATCTCGGCGAGAAAACTATGCTGTTCATTATTGACGGCCTGTATGGAAACGACAACGTGGATGGTCCGCCTCATCGTAAGTGGAAGATGGCGCCATTCAACGATGCTTGGCCGAATAGCATTTTTATGTCATTTGACGGCGTCGCGATCGATTCCGTCGGCTTCGATTACCTCCTTTCAGAATGGCCGGATCTTCCGGATATGGCGAATGCCGATAACTACTTGCGCGAAGCTGCCTTGGCTCATGACCCACCTTCGAAGACGATCTATGATCCCGAACGCGACGGCATCCGCTGCCGCAGTCTTGGTGTACATGAACATTGGAATAATGGGAGGGACAAGAAGTACTCGCGTAATCTCGGGAAAGCGCACGGGATCGAACTTTTCCAGGTCAGCTGAAGTCGAGGACACACTTGAGCTGCCGTCATGTAGGGCAGTTCCGCAATTGGAGGTCGGTCCTAACTCACTGAGCGGCCGCATTCCTCCCTCGGCTAAGCGCGCTAAGAATGGCCGCCAGTCTATCGGTGGCATTCGATTTGTTACGCATTGCACTACGGTACGGAGGGACTTAGAGAATGAGCCGGAGAGTTTTTGCCTTATGCGTCATGGCCGCATCGATGCTAGCGGCAAACGCGTTGTCCCAATCATTTTTGAGGCAGTATAGGGGCGTGGCTTATCACGACAGCCGCTATAATGGCAGTCCACAAAAAATACCGGGTCGGGTGTTGTGCGCCTACTACGACCTCGGTGGCGAAGGAGTCGCGTATCACGACATCGATGCAAAGAACCACGGCAGCGGGGAGTTGAATCCAGCGGATGGGACCTACCTCAATGAATTTCGTATCCATGAGGGAGTTGATACTTCTTACACGAAGTTTGACCGCAAGCCGAGTGCGATTGATGACAATCCCTTCGACAAGGTTGTTCCTCCTCGAGACATGCTCTATGTCGGCTGGACCGAACCCGGCGAGTGGTTCAATATCACGGTAGATGTCGCGCAGTCTGGAACCTACGCGGCCGATTTCCTCTACACCTCGAATCGTGGCGGTACCATATCAGTCGAGGTGAACGGAACGGACAAAACAGGCCCTCTTGAGATCCGGTCCACCAATGATCCTGCGGACCCCGTGGCCTGGCGCCAATGGCACCACTGGAACCTGGCCTCGCAACTTTTCAAGGTTCGGCTTAGCAAAGGGCAGAATGTTCTCATGATACATATCTTGACGCGCGGCAACATGAATCTAGCCTACTTCGATTTCAGACGGGTCCACATATAAATAGAACAACTCATAGGAAAGGCATTGGCGGTAATCCACGAACAATGGCTAACTGACGGAGGGATCTGTCGTTTATCACCCTGCTAAGCGGGCTTCGGAGCGCGGACTCTCAGGTTGTCACGGTGTTTGCCCGTTTCCTTGACGGCGTCGGCTCGCCACTGATCTTTTCCGTCCTAACGCTTCTACCTGAGCCACAAATCTCTGCAGCAAAGGCGACGAATTGTCCTTCTTCCAAATTAGGTTAAAAGGGAGCCGGACATCCATATCAATAACTGGGAGCAAAACGATACCTCGGGGACAGTGCCAACGCACTGTTTCGGGTTGCCAGGAGAGTCCAATCCGGCACTGAACAAGACCCAAATTGGTGTCACGATCCGGTGCCTCCTGAACAATGCGCGGAGCGCTTAGCCCGCCGCGAGCACACGCCTGCATCATTCGATCATAGAAGGCTGGATTTACCCAGCGGGGGAACCAGACGAACGGAATGTCCCGCAGATCCCGCAATCGAACTGTTTTTCGCTTGGTTAATGCGTGACCTTTGGGCACTGCCAGGACCATTCTGTCCTGCGCGAATTCCCAATGTGCCAAGTCCTTGTGCCACGGTGTGAGACTGGCGGCAAATCCAGCATCCAGTCGGCCGGACAGGATCGCTTCAACCTGATTAACAGAAAGCAGATGCTGCAGCTCCAGCTCCACTGCCGGCTGCCAACGCCGCAATTCGCGAAAGGAGTCTACAACCAATCCATGCCAGGATACCGCAGTGGCAATTCCGATTCGAAGCGTACCGGCTTTGCCATGGGCTATCCGCTCGGCGCGAAGCTTCGCCTCATCGACGTCTTGCAAGATCCGACGCGCATCGGTCAAAAATAGATTTCCCGCCGCGTTCAATCGGACCCCTCGTGGCAATCGATCGAATAAAACGAATCCCATCTCTTTCTCTAGATCCTGGATCTGCCTTGATAGCGCCGGCTGAGCGACATGAAGGCGTTCAGCAGCCCGACCGTAGTGTTGCTCCTCGCCAACTGCCACGAAATACCGCAAATGTCGCAATTCCATTCGATACCTCCCAGGTATTGAATCCATCAAAACAAAATCTTGGACTTATCGATGCGATTATTCCATATTAGCGGCCAGAAATGAAAACTCTTGTACTGAACGCACTGGGTCACAGGTTTGATTTTGAGTATGTGGAGATCGCCTCACCAATCGGTAGCGAAGTTCTTGTTCGACTGCAAGCGTCAGGCCTTTGTCATACCGACCTCCACTCACGATATCGTGCCTACACCAACGCCCCTGTTTGCAGCGAGCTCAACTCGCTGGGCTTAATGACGACCGTACGGCAGGCGTCGACGGCTGAGCATTGATAACGAAGATCAAGGAGAAAACGATGCCTTCTATCAACTCAATCGTCCGGGCACTATCTGTAATCCTGGTCGTTTGTTCTGTTTGGTCGATGTTGACGTTAGCCGGGCCTGCGCGCCGCCAGATGTCACAGAAACCGAAAGCTGGCACGGCGACACGAGCAGACGGCCTGACCGCCTGGGAACAAATCTATTCAGTCCTAACGCATCCTCGGTGCATCAACTGCCATACGGCCACGAACTATCCTCAACAGGGCGATGATCGCCACCGACATTTCGCCAACGTCATTCGTGGTCCAGAAGGCCAAGGCGTAGCCGGACTGAATTGTGCGAGTTGTCATCAGGAGACGAATGCCGACAGCACGGGATTGCCCGGAGGACATCACTGGCATTTGGCGCCACTATCCATGCGCTGGCAAGACCTGAACGATCAGTCATCGTCGAGCGCGGCGGTGTGTAGGGCTGTGACTGATCGTTCGAAGAACCACGGTCTCAACGGGCCTGGATTGTTGAAGCATCACGAAGAAGAGCCTCTTGTCCTGTGGGCCTGGAACCCGGGGCGGCGACCAGACGGGACGATGAGGACCCCACCGCCACTAACCCATGCCGAGTTCGTCGCGGCGACTCGCCGTTGGATCAAGGCCGGCATGCCGTGCCCCCAAGAAAACTCGACGCGCAGATAGGAAAACCGCCATGGCAACCTATGAACTCAATGTCAATGGCCAGCGCAAACAGGTGAACGTTGATCCATCGACGCCGCTCCTGTGGGTGCTGCGTGAAGAGTTGAAATTGACGGGCACCAAATACGGTTGTGGGATCAGCGCCTGCGGCGCATGTACGGTGCACGTTGATGGCATCGCTACACGCTCGTGCGTGGTGCCCGTATCGCTGATCGGGGACCGTCCGATCATTACCATTGAAGGGATAGGAAATGATCGTGTGGGTCGAGCGGTGCAGGACGCCTGGGTGGAAAAGGATGTCGTGCAGTGCGGGTATTGTCAGAGCGGACAGATCATGAGCGCAGTCGCGCTGCTGAAGACGACGTCGAAACCCACCGACGCGAACATCGAGGATTCGATGGGCGGAAACATCTGTCGCTGCGGCACCTACATTCGCATTCGTAAAGCCATCAAGAGCGCGTCCGTGCAACTAAAGTAAAGGAGGCACCATGCGAGCAACGCCCGAAGTTAAGAACGATATGCATGTGAACCGGCGCAGCTTCCTGTGTGCATCAGCGGCAGCAGCCGGCGGATTGTTGCTTTCGTTGTACCTCGATCTACCGGCAGCCGCGCGGAAACGAAATCAGGCTCCGCCCGCGAAGGTCTACCCGCCAGATGCCTTCGTCAACATCAGGCCCGACGGCAAGATTGTGATTCAGGTTAATCGGCTCGAGTTTGGTCAGGGCATTCAGACCGGTTTGCCGCTCGTGCTTGCAGACGAAATGGATGCCGACTGGGGCGACGTAATAGCTCAGCTCGCGCCCGCCGCTGACGTTTACAAGGATCCATTGTACGGCATTCAGTTGGTTGGCGGTTCGGGTTCGATCGCACGCTCGTTTCAGCAGTATCGCGAACTCGGCGCGAAGACTCGTGCAATGCTCGTCGCCGCCGCCGCAGATCGTTGGCGCACGACTCCGGATAAATGTCGCACCGAAGCAAGCGTGGTCCATG
>Ga0137403_10006673_pt1 | contig 13177 bp, 10 predicted proteins | sample CZOMad2_1_16fung_FD_122057 | JGI IMG/M metagenome (GOLD analysis project Ga0137403, IMG submission 122057) | Vadose zone soil fungal communities from Angelo Coast Range Reserve, California, USA - CZOMad2_1_16fungal (Hybrid Assembly) | ecosystem: Environmental > Terrestrial > Soil > Vadose zone... | reverse complement strand
CGCGCGTCTTGGGCCACAACAACTCGGATGTCTCTGCCAAAGCGACGGCGGAGGCTGGAACGCAGGGAAGCGCTTCACACTGCGTGAAGCCCATCTATATCCCGAACACTCTCCTCAGCAACAGGGCGAAGGCGACACAGGCATGTAACGCCACTCCCAAGGAGGTCATCTTTGATTCTTCTGGAGCAATCGCCAACTGGGCAGCGCCGCAGATGGGCAGCAACACCGCCGTACGGATCCAGTCCACAAGTCCGCCCAATGCAGTGGCGCCAAGTCAGTTCTACGCCCTAGATTTCGGCAGCGGCAGAAACACTTATCAGTGTGCGTGGGGGCAGTGCTTGAACTACTGCTCAGGTGTCTCCACCATTGCATGCGGCAAAAAGTATCCGGTGGAGACCGGGGCACTTAATGGTCCCACGAGGCATGGTGTCGACGACCTTATAGGCAAGCCCGCAGACAAGTGGATCAGTTCGGGCAATTACGACGTAAACGGCATGACAATGTCGACGAGCAAATCCCTGGTGGTCGCGCCGGTGTGGGACAACTGTGACCCCGCCAATGCGATTGTACCCGGCAAGAGCGGACAAACGGTTGCTGTCATTGGTTTCATGGAATTATTTGTGGACGGTATGCAGGGAAACGATGTGTTGGCCCACGCAGTGGCGCCTATCAAATGCCAGAACCCTGGCGGTATCTACTCACAACCCTGAGCGACGTTGCGTGAGCAGTGGCAGCATGACGTCAAAGAATGAGGTATCCGGATGTTGCTGCAGTTCGGTCGCGATCACTGAGGTATTGACGGCGTGGGTCTCAGCTCCCTTGGGGCTACGGTTACCCCCAAAGATCTTGCGCATAATGACCTGCGGTCGAATCGCCCGTTCGGCCGTGTTGTTTTCTGGCAATACGCCATCGTACTGGAGACACACGAGCAACTGTATGCCGTGTTTGGCGATCCAACGTTGGACACGCGCAGCCGTTGCTTCGGGGTAGTCTTGGCTGGCCAGGGTTTCGAGCTCGGCGCTTTTGAGCGAGCAGCGCCGCACCAGGTCCTCGGGGCTGGTGAACGGCCCTTTGGCGCGCTCGGCCTCGATGGCGAGCCCGGACGTCTGGCGCAGGCTCCGTACGAAGCGCATCCCCAGGCGGAGCGCCCCCTTCGGTTTTCCGGCCGCCACTTCGGCCCCCGGAGGATCATCGCGCTCCTCCCAGCGGCAGCGCCAGCCCGAGGCGTCGACGTCCACCGGGCGGATGTCGACCCCGTGGCGCTGGGCGTCCTTGATCAGGGTCGCCGGGTGGTAGAAGCCCATGGGCCAGGCGTTCAAGAGCCCCTGGAAGAAGGCCGTGGGGTGGTGGGCCTTCAAGTAGGTGCTGGCGTAGGAGATGAGGGCGAAGCTCGCGGCGTGCGATTCGGGGAAGCCGTAGAGGGCGAAGGAGGTGATGGCGAGGAGGATCTCCTCCTGGGCCTTTTCCGCGATCCCCCGTTCGGTCATGCCGGCCTTGAGGCGCGCCTCGATCGCCTTCATCCGCTCCATCGAGCGCTTGTTGCCCATCGCCCGGCGCAGCTCCTCGGCCTGCCCGCCGGTGAAGCCCGCCGCCACCATCGAGATGCGCAGCAGTTGCTCCTGGAAGAGGGGGACTCCCAGGGTGCGCTTCAGCACCGGCTCCAGGCTCGGGTGGGGGTAGACGACCGGCCGGCGGCCGGCCCGGCGCTCGAAGTAGGGGTTCGCCAGGTTGCCGGCGATGGGACCCGGCCGGATGATCGCCACCTGGATCACCAGGTCGTAGAAGTGCTTGGGGTGGTTCCTGGGGAGGGTCGCCATCTGGGCGCGGCTCTCGACCTGGAAGACTCCCACCGTGTCCGCCTCCTGGAGCATCTTGTAGACCGCCGGATCGTCGGGCGGCAGGTGGGCGAGGTCGACGTGCACCCCCTCCTTTACGCGGATGAGCGGCACCATCTCCTCCAGGGCGTTCAACATCCCGAGCCCCAGGAGGTCGACCTTGATGATCCCCAGATCGGCGCAGTCGTCCTTGTCCCACTGGACGACCACCCGGCCGGGCATGGAGGCAGGCTCCAGGGGGACCACCTCGTCGAGCCGGCCGGCGGCGATCACCATTCCCCCCGAGTGCTGCCCCAAATGGCGGGGGAGGTTGTGGATGCGCTCCCAGAGGGCCGAGAAGTGGCGCATCCGCGGCTCCTCAGGGTCAAAACCGGCGGTTTTCAGCTCGGCGGCGAAGGATTTGGGCTCCCGGTGATCACCGCGGGCCAGGTCGTAGGTCCAGCTGCCGAGCTGCTTGGCCAGGCGGTCGACCTGCTCGGGGGAGTAGCCGAAGACCTTCGCCACCTCGCGGGTGGCCGAGCGGTCGCGGTAGGTGATGACGTTGGCGGTCATCGCGGCGCCGCTCGGGCCGTAGCTCCGGTAGACGTGCTGGATCACCCGCTCGCGCTGGTCGCCCGAGGGGAGGTCCAAATCGATGTCCGGCCACTCGCCGCGCTCCTCGGAGAGGAAGCGCTCGAAGAGGAGGTCCATCTTGACCGGGTCGACGGCGGTGATCGAGAGGGCGTAGCAGACGGCGCTGTTGGCGGCCGACCCCCGCCCCTGGGCCAGGATGTTCTCGCGGTGGCAGAACTGGATGATGTCCCAGACGATCAAGAAGTAGCCGGCCAAGTCGAGCTTCTCGATCAGGTCGAGCTCTTTCTGGACCTGCGCCTGGGCCTTGGCGGTGAACGGCCGGAAGCGGGCGCGGGCGCCGTTCCAGGCGATGTGGCGCAGGTAGGAGCTGGCGGTCTCGCCGGAGGGGAGGGGGTACTCGGGGAAGCGGTAGCCCAAATCGGCGAGGGTGAAATCGAGCCGGGAGGCGAGCTCGACCGAGGCGGCGAGGGCCTGGGGGAGGTCGGCGAAGAGCTTCGCCATCTGCGCGGCGTTTTTCAGGTGCCGTTCGCGGTGGGCGGCGAGATGGCTGCCTGCGGCGTCCAGATGGGTGTGGTGGCGGATGCAGGTGAGGACGTCGTGGAGCGGCTTGTCCTCGCTCTTGGCGTAGCGCACGCCGTTGGTCGCGAGGAGGGGGAGGCGCAGGCGCCGGGCGAGGTCGACGAGGGCGCGGTTCCGATGCTCCTCGTCGCGCAGGTGGTGGCGCTGGATTTCGACGTGGACCCGGCCGTCGAAGGTGGCGCGGAGCTTTTCCACGAAAAGGCGGGCGGCCTCGGGGCCTTCGGCGGTCAGCAGGCGGGCGAGCGGCCCCTCGTCGCCGCCGGTCAGGCAGCAGAGCCCCTCGGCGTGCGCCGCGAGGGTCTGCCAGTCGGTCCGCGCCTCCCCCTTGGGCCTGCCTGCTGCCGCCGCGGTGGCCAGTCGGCAGAGGTTCCGGTAGCCGGCGCGGCTGGCGACGAGGAGGGTGAGGCGGTCGGTCGGTTCGTCCTGCGGGGCCGGCAGCACCAGCTCCGCGCCCACCAGGGCCTTGATCCCGGCCTGCTTCGCCGCCTGGTAGAAGCGCGGTGCTCCGTAGACGCCATTGACGTCGACCAGGGCCACCGCCGGCAGCTCGAGGGCCGCCGCCTGCTGGACCAGGTCCTCGGGGAGGGAGGCGCCGTTCAGGAAGGAGAAGGCGGAGGCGGCGTGGAGCTCGACATAGGACGGAGGGGAGGAGCCCTTCCGGGGCGCGTAGGTCCGCCGCTTCAGCTTTTCCTTGCGCGCCCCGGGAGAGGAGGGGAAGGAGGAAGGTTTCGACGGCGGTCCCACATCCTGGAGTATAGCGGAATCAGGGCGTAAGATGGAGGCCGAAAAACGGGCCGCCGCGGCGCGGCGGCCCGTGGGTGGCGCGAAGCTAGTTGCCGACGACGAACAGGTGGCCGTCGTTCTGCGTGTAGATCTTGCCGTTGCCGTCCATCGAGAGCGGGGTGTAGGCGGCGCCGATGGCGAGGTTCAGGAAGAGGTGGTCCCGGAGGCCGCCGCCCTGGTTGATGGCGTAGAGGCCGCCGTCCTCGCTGTTGACGTAGACAACGCCGTTCTTGTCCACCACCGCGCCGTTGACGCACCACTCGAAACCGTTCGGATGGTCGGAGACGCAGGAGACCGTGCCGTCCGGGTTGCGGGTGCAGCTCAAGTCGTTGGTGTTCTGGTACTGCCACTGCAGATTCAGGTTTTTCGACAGCTGGGTGATGAAGTAGGCCTCGGGGTAGGCCGGGTTGGTGGAGCGGTCCGACGGGCAGAAATTCTCGTCGTCACAGTAGGAGCCGCTGTCGCCGTAGTGGTTCTCCTTGAAGACGATGGAGTAGGTGTTGTTATGCGTGTAGATGTTCGGCGTCATGTCCCAGCCGAAGGGCCAGCCACCCAGGTACTGCCCGGTGGAGCTGAACTTCATCAGGTGTCCCTGGAAGTAGTTGTAGCGCGTGTAGGCGCCATAGAGGATGGCGCCGTCCGGGGCCACGGTCGGGGTCGCGGAGGAGTCGTCGATGACCCGTCCGGCGCCGGGCCGGTTCTGCGACGGATCGACGCCGGTGTGGGACCCCACCCGGCAGCCGCCCGGGGTGCCGTTGGGCGGCTCGATGACATTGCAGCCGTCGTTGAACCGATCGCGCATCGAGGCGACCCACTTCGTGGTGAGGTTGGGGTTGACGGCGAGCAGGTAGGAGGTGCGATCGATGAAGTGGGCGGTGGTCACCGTGTAGACCGTGCCGTCGGGCGCGATGCCGATGCCGGAGTTCAGGCCCGGCCGCTGGGTGCCGCAGGTGGCCGTGGGCGGCACCGCGTCCGGGGAGGGCGGCCAGGGGAGCTGGTTGTCGTTGAAGATGTAGGAGCACTTGGCGTTGCCGGCCGGGGCCCCGGGGTTCAGGGAGGCGTAGTTGACGAAGTGGGTCGTGCCGTTCGGGGAGACCTTGACCAGCCAGGAGTTGACCACGTCGGAGGCCCAGGCGTTGCCGTGGACGAACTTCGAGGCGTGATAGTAGACGTTGCCGGCGGCGTCCACCGCGGGCGGTCCGCCGAGGAAGGTGTCCGCATCGTTGCCCAGAGGGGCGATGTGGGCGATCAGGGCGCCGGAGAGCTTGTCGAGCTTGTAGATCGAGCCGCCGGCCCCGGGCACGTAAACGTTGCTGCCGGCGAACACGGCGTGGAAGACCGGCTGCCAGTACGGACCGTTGGCCAGGAGGCTGAAGGGGGCCGGCTTCCAGTCGCTCTGGAAGCTCCACTTGGTGACCAGAGAGCCGTTTTCCCAGTGCAGGCGCTTCTCGTTCCAGATCTGGGTCTCCCAGTGGTCATGGGTGGTGAAGGTGCCGGACTTGAACTCCATGTAGACGTTGTCGCCGTCGATCAGCGGCGCCTGGTAGTGGACCAGGAGATCGGGCGTGGACAGGGGGTCGGCCTGCTCCTGCGCGACGAAGGGATCGTAGACGACGTCCTGCAGCATGCGATGGGCGGCCTGTCCGGCGACGGAGACCTCGCCGGTGTGCTGCGGGTTCTCTCCCCACTGGTTCCAGGTCACCTGGTTGAAGTTGTTCGGGGTCTGCGCCGAGGCGGCGAAGGCCACCCCGAACACTACGGCGGCCAGCATGAGCGCTCTCCGGATCATCTGCATCCTCCTCCCAGTTTGCCTGGGATCAAGAAAGGCGGGTCAAGGATCGAAAGGACAGACGGCGGGACCATTTTGACAAGCGAGATTACGCTTTCGTAACCGAGGGCGTCAAGCGAAAACTATTGGTTACAAGACAAAGAGAATTCCGGAGTTTTTGGTTCTTGTTCCATCTTTGCAGGATGAAAAAGGTGACGGCTCGTCGGGAAGGACGCCTCGGGTGCCTCCACGGTTGCGCACTTCTGCGCCTTCCTCTATCCTGCGGGCGACTTGGCAAGGCCTTCTGGCGCGAGGAGGATTCCGGTGCAGGCAGCAAACGAGGGAGGTCCCCTCCCGGGTGCCGTCCGCCACGACTGGACGGACGAGGAGATCGGCGCGGTCTACGAGCAGCCCTTCCCGGACCTGCTCTTCGCCGCGCAGCAGACCCACCGCCGGTACCACGACCCCGGCCGGGTCCAGCTCTGCACCCTGCTCTCGATCAAGACTGGCGGCTGCCCCGAGGACTGCACCTACTGCCCGCAGAGCGCCCATTATGAAACTCCGGTCGACGCCTCGCCTCTCCTTCCGGTGGCGGAGGTGCTGGCGGCGGCCCGGGAGGCGCGGGAGAACGGCTCGACCCGCTTCTGCATGGGCGCCGCCTGGCGCCAGGTGAAGGACGGCCGCGAGTTTGAGCAGGTGCTGGAGATGGTGCGCGGCGTGCGCGCCCTGGGGATGGAGGCCTGCTGCACCCTGGGGATGCTCAGCCGCGAGCAGGCCGGGCGGCTGGCCGAGGCCGGCCTCTCCGCCTACAACCACAACCTGGACACCGGCCCCGCCTACTACGACCGGGTCATCACCACCCGCACCTACGACGATCGCCTCCAGACCCTGGAGCGGGTGCGGGCGGCCGGGATCGCGGTCTGCTGCGGCGGCATCCTCGGCATGGGGGAGGCGCTCGCCGACCGTATCGCGCTGCTGGGCGTCCTCTCCCGCATGGACCCCCATCCGGAGAGCGTCCCGGTCAACGCCCTGGTCCGCGTCGCCGGCACCCCGCTCGCCGCCCGCGCCGACCTGCCGGCGGTCGATCCGCTCGACCTGGTGCGGATGATCGCCACCGCGCGCATCGTGCTGCCCCGGTCCCGGGTCCGCCTCTCCGCCGGCCGCACCGCCATGTCGGCCGAGACCCAGGCCCTCTGCCTCCTGGCCGGCGCCAACTCGATCTTCACCGGCGAGCGGCTCTTGACCACCCCCAATCCGGGCGAGGACCACGACCGGGCGCTCCTCGCGAGGCTCGGGCTCCAGCCGCTCGCCTCATGAAGCCGCTCGCGGACGAGCTCCGCGAGCGCCTGGCCGAGCTCGCGGCGGCGGGGCTCGACCGTGAGCTTCGCGTCCCCGCCGGCCTCGATTTCGCCTCGAACGACTACCTGGGCCTGGCGCACGATCCGGCGTTCCGGCAGAACCTCCTCGCCCGGCTCGCCGCCCTGCCCGAAGGCGAGCCGCTCGGCGCTCCGGCCTCGCGCCTCCTCGCCGGCACTCATCCCTCCCACCTCGCCCTGGAGGCGCGGCTCGCCCGCTTCAAGGGGACCGAGGCGGCCCTCCTCTTCCCCAGCGGCTACCAGGCGAACGTCGGCCTCCTCTCGACCCTCCTGGGCCCCGGCGACCGGGCGATCTCCGATGCCGCCAACCATGCCAGCCTGATCGACGGCCTGCGCCTCTCCGGCTGTGTCCGGCGGGTCGTCCCCCATCTCGACCTGGCGGCGATCGAGCGCGAGCTGGCCACCCCCAACTCAGCGGGGCGGACCTTCCTGGTCACCGAGTCGCTGTTCAGCATGGATGGGGACATCGCTCCCCTCGACCGCTATGCCGACCTCGCCGAGCGCCACGGTGCCAGCCTGATCGTCGACGACGCCCACGCCACCGGCCTCTACGGCGAGGCGCGCGGCTCGGGGCTCGCCGAGAGCTTCGCGGTCGAGCGCCGGGCCTTGGCGATCGTCTCCACCCTGGGGAAGGCCCTCGGGGTGGCCGGCGCCTTCGTGGCCGGGCCGCGGGTGCTGATCGACTACCTGGTGAACCGCTGCCGTGCCTTCCTCTTCACCACCGCCCCGCCCCCGCTCCTCCTCTACGCCGTGGAGGCCGCCCTCGACCGCCTCGCGGCCGAGCCGGAGCGCCGGCACCGCGCTCTGGCTCTCGCCGAGCGGCTGCGCTCCCGGTTGCGCCAGGTCACCGATCTCGACGTTCCGGATTCCCGGGGTCCCATCGTACCGGTGATCCTGGGTGGGAACCGAAGGGCGGTCGAGGTCGCCCGCGCCCTCGCCGACCGCGGCTTCGACGTCCGCGCCGCCCGGCCGCCCACGGTGCCGGAGGGGACGGCCCGGCTCCGCATCTCGGTCCATGCCGATCGGACCGAGGCGGAGATCGATGCTCTCGCCGCGGCGCTCCTCGCGGTGCTGGGGGAACGAGTGGAGGAGACGGAGGGGGCGGCATGAGCGCGCTCGCGGTCGTCGGCACCGACACCGGGGTGGGGAAGACCGTGATCTCGGCGATCGTCACCGCCGCCTGGGCCGAGCGCCAGCCGGTCGCCTACTGGAAGCCGGTGGCGACCGGTGGCTATCCCGGCGATCCCGACCGCGACACGGCGACCGTCGCCCGCCTCCTGGGCCCCGGGATCGAGGTCCTGGCCGAGACCTACCTCTTCCCCGATCCGCTCTCGCCCCACCTCGCGGCCCGGCGGGTGGGAGCGACGATCGAGCCGGCGCGGCTGCTCGCCGACCTGGCGCGGTATCGGGCGGCGGCAGCGGTCGGCCGGGGGTTGGTCGTCGAGGGGGTGGGCGGGCTCCTCGTGCCGCTCACCGACGCGGGATATCTCTTCGCCGATTTCCTCGTCGCCGCCCGCCTCCCCTGCCTCCTCGTCGCGCGGAGCACCCTGGGGACGATCAACCACACCCTCCTCACCCTGGAGGCCCTGCGGGCGCGGGAGATCCCGATCGCCGGGGCGGTGCTCGACGGTCCGCCCAACCCGGAGAACCGGCGGGCGATCGAACGGTTGGGTCGGGTGACGGTCCTCGCCGAAGTCCCGCCCCTCACGCTCGACCGCCCGACCGTCGCCGCCGCCGCCCGCAACTTCGATCCTGAGGGGCGGCTATGGAGGAACCTGGAGTGACGATCCCCTGGACCGAGCTCGATCGGCGTCATGTCTGGCACCCCTACACCCAGATGCAGCTGGCGCCGCCGCCCCTGCCGGTGGCCCGCGCCCAGGGGGTCTATCTCCATCTGGAGGACGGCCGGAAGATCCTGGACGCCATCTCCTCCTGGTGGGTGAACCTCCACGGCCACAACCATCCGCGCCTGAACCGCGCCCTGGCCCGCCAGGCGGAGAGCCTGGCCCAGGTGATCTTCGCCGGCTTCACCCACGAGCCCGGGGCGCGCCTCGCCGCCGCTCTCGCCGAGCGCGTCCCCGGCGGTCTCCCCCGGGTCTTCTATTCGGACGACGGCTCGACCGCGGTCGAGGTGGCGCTCAAGATGGCCTGGCAGCTCTGGAAGAACCGCGGCGAGGCCGAAAGAAACCTTTTCGTCGCCTTCGACGACGCCTACCACGGCGACACCTTCGGGGCCATGGCGGCCTCGGGGGTGGGGATTTTCCACGACCGATTCTCCCAGCTTTTCTGCACCGTCCGCCGGGCGCAGACCCCGGTCTCGGCGGCGCGCGGCAGCGCTTCGCCGTCGCTGGCGGAAATCCTGGAGCGGGAGGGGAAGCGGGTGGCGGCAGTGATCCTGGAGCCCATGCTCCAGGGAGCGGGGGGGATGCTCGTCCAGCCCGCCGCTTTCCTCCGCCAGGTGCGGGAGGCGACGGCGCGGCACGGCATCCCGCTCATCGCCGACGAGGTGCTGACCGGTTTCGGCCGCACCGGCAAGCTCTTCGCCTGCGAGCACGGCCCCATCGTGCCCGACCTCCTCTGCCTGTCGAAGGCCCTGACCGCGGGCTATCTACCCTTCGCGGCGACCCTCGCCTCGGACGAGATCTACCGCGCCTTCCTCTCGGAGGACCGCACCAAGACCCTCTTCCACGGCCACTCCTATACCGGCAACGCCCTGGCCTGCGCCGTGGCTCTGGAGAGCCTGGCGCTCTTCGAGGAGGAGGACCGGCTGGGGCGGGTGCGGCAGTTGGAAACCCTTTTCGCCGAGCGGCTCGACCGCCTGCGCCGGCATCCCCGGGTCGCCCAGGTGCGCGGCATCGGCGGCATGGCCGCCGTCGAGCTGCGGCCGGCTGCGGAGGGGGGGTATCTGGATGCCCAGGGGCCACGGCTGGCGGCGGAGGCGCTGGCGCGCGGGGTGCTGCTCCGGCCGCTGGGGAATATCCTTTACATTCTGCCGCCGCTGGTGATCACGGATGAGGAGGCGGGGGGGGTGTTCGACGTGATCGAGGAGATCCTGGAGTAGGCTCTCATTCTCCACCCTCTACAATCGCTTCAATAGCTGGTCATACTCGGCGTGTGTACCGATCCAGAACCAGTACACATGCTCGCCGTCTCTCAAGCCTAACGCACGGTGCCCGCGACCCACTCGCACCGAGTAGATAAGTTGACGCTGGCTGACTCGTTTGAACTGTAAGCTATTGTGGTAGGGCTCCATCCGCCAGAGGGCGTAGGCGCGGACAGCCTGCTCCTGGATATCAGCTGGCAATCGACGCAGCAAGTCCCGAAAATTTTTGGAGACACTTGACTTCACGGGAGTTTGCGAGCCGGAAACACTTCGTCAAGTGGCACAAAGTCACCATTCGCGATCTCATTCCGCGCCGACTCGGCGAGGCGGTCCCACTGGGTGTCGGTCGTGGCTTCGAAGCGTTCCGCCCAGGCTTGTTCATCCGCTACCTCAGCCAGCAAACGGGCCGCAATGGCATCTTGCGTGTCGGCGGGCAGTTTCTCGATTTCTGCCATGGCTTGCTCCAGCAATACGGTCATGTTCTGTGCCTCCTGTACTATTCTATCTCACCTGTATCCCGGTGGCCGCGGAAGCTCGTACCGCACCACCTGCTCCCCGGGCGGCGCATGGGGATCCTCGCCCAGGCCGGCATAGCGAAAGCCCGCCCGCTCCAGCACGCGAATGGACGGCCCAAGCGAGGTCAAGATGTGCGCGATGACGCGCGCGACCCGCTCCGACGCGAAGGCAAACTGCACCCGGCCGCCGACCGCCTCGGTGGCATAGCCCTGGCGCTGGTGCTCGGGATGAGGTACCTCCCGATCAGGGTACCAGCTCCTTGAACATGACCAGCGCATCGACGAACCCGAGCTGCTGATGACGAAAGGCGCCGGGCAGTCTGCCGACGATCGCGAACCCGAGCCTCTGCCAGAGGCGAATCGCTCGCTCGTTGGTGGAGACGACGAAATTGAATTGCATGGCACGAAAGCCCATTGCAATCGCCTCGGCCTGCGAATGCTCGCACAGGGCGGAGGCGATGCCCTGCCCCTGCGCTTCGGCGGCCACCACATAGCCGCAGTTGCAGACGTGGGAACCGAGACCCGGTTGATTCGGCTTGAGGAAGTACGTGCCGAGGATGCGGCCCTCCGGCGAGCAGGCCACGAACGTCGCCGCCGGCAGCTCGATCCAGGCTTTGTGGATCTCGGCTTCGGTGCTTGCAGGATCGAAAGAGTAGGTGTCGCCGGCCCGAAACGTGGTGTGCAGGATAGGCCAGACGGACGGCCAGTCGGTCTCTTGGTAGGGGCGGATGAGGGGCATGGTTCGCTAGACGCCAGGCGAGATTGTAGCCCGGATCTTCGTATGGCCGGGGGTGAGGGCACAGCATCTGCGTTGACATTGCGAGGCGAGCGCTCTACGCTTGGGCTCCCCGGCGCCGCCGGGGGAAACCCATAGACCCGAACTGTTCTCAGGGAGATCATGATGCGTCACCCCCGGACCGCGCGCTGCCTGTCTGCCCTGCTGCTCCTCCTGGCCCTCGGCGGCTCCTCCGCCGCCCACGCGGCGCGGCCGCATGTCGTCTCGATCGCCGCGGCGCGCCTGCTGCCCCTGGGTACCGTGGTGACAGTGTCCGGGATCGCCACGACGCCCTCCGGGGTCTTCGATTCGAGCTTCTTCGACAAGGGGTTCGCGATCCAGGACGCGACCGCGGGCATCTTCATCAGCCTGCAGCAGGAGGTACGGGTGGTGCCGCGGGTGCGGGTGACCGTCACCGGTACCCTCAAGGACAGCTCCGGCCTGCTCGTCCTCGCCCCTGCCTCGCCGGCCGCGGTGAGCCTCCAGGGCATCGGCCCCCGGGTGGAGCCGGAGTGGGTCACCACCCACGCGATCGGCGAGCGGACCGAGGGCCTGCTCGTCCTCGTCGTCGGCCGGCTGACCACCGACGTCACCGACGACCTTCCCTTCGGCCACAAGTTCGCCGTCGACGACGGTTCGGGCGAGGTGCAGATCTTCATCAACACCCAGACCGGGATCGACGTCAGCAAGCTGGCCAAGGGGCAGCTGCTGAGCATCACCGGCTTCAGCAGCCAGTTCGAGACCCACTACGAGATCGACCCGCGCGGCCCGGGCGACCTCTCCGGCCCGGCGTTCTGAGGCGGGAACCAACCGTGACCGAGGGAGGGCGCGCGCTGGCGCCGCTGCTCGTCTTCGCCGGGGGGTGAGGCGCGGGAGCGGGAGCGGAGCCGCGGATCGTGCTGGACCGCCGCTACGAGTTGTGATAGGACTCGGGCACTCAGAAACACTGTCGACATCCAGGCCGGCGTGAGCCCGTCGGCCTGTCGCACCCGCCGCGATGGACGCTTGCCATCGCGACGGACCACGAGGGGTGAGAGACGGACCCACGAGGGGTCAGAAGGAGGAACATATGTGTTCGGAGCTGCAAGGTGGAGCTGTCAGGAGCTCGCGTCTGTGGGTGCTGGTCGCTTCGATCCTGGTCGTCGGCGGCCTCGGCGCCGGAGAGGCCCGCGGGGACATCCAGGTGCACGTGATGAACTGCGCCTCGAGCAGCAGCGTCCAGTTCGACGTCTACGATGCCAAGGACTCGGTGAAGGCGGTCCCGGCCTCGTCGAAGACGGTCTCGACCGGTGACAGCGATTCGCTCCATTGTGCTGGAGAAGGCAAGGGGTACTGTGAGTCGACGATCACGTTCAAGGGCTCGCCGGAGCGGTGCTACGGCACTTCTCCAGGCTCTACGGGACTTCACATCGATTCGGGCAAATGGGCCGTCGTGAAGGGCTTCGAAATAACGATGAGCTGCTACCCGATCGTCCAGCAGTACGACTCACAACCTGCATCCTGTTATGACGTATGCGGTAACTGCTACTGAGGCACCGTTCCCACTTTCCCGGGGGGCGCGGCCCCCCGGGAGCAAACCGCCCCCGTCCCTCTATAGTGCCCCAATGTTCGCCTGGCACCTCACCTTTGGGCTCGGACGCCTACGACGTGGAGATCGTCGACTACCATGAACCTGGAGTGCCCCATGCCGCAGAAACTAGCGAACGTCCACCGTCTCCGCAGGACGGAAACGCCTGTGGTCCTGGCAGCGTTGGAGACGCCCTGGCGTTCGTGGTGACGTCAATGTCGGCGATAGCGGCTGGGCGTCTTCCATGAGAAGGCCCCAATTGTCAAGGCCGCCTGGCGGCCGACCTTATGGCGTTTGGGAGGT
>Ga0137403_10006671_pt1 | contig 13178 bp, 13 predicted proteins | sample CZOMad2_1_16fung_FD_122057 | JGI IMG/M metagenome (GOLD analysis project Ga0137403, IMG submission 122057) | Vadose zone soil fungal communities from Angelo Coast Range Reserve, California, USA - CZOMad2_1_16fungal (Hybrid Assembly) | ecosystem: Environmental > Terrestrial > Soil > Vadose zone... | reverse complement strand
TCATCGAACCACAAAATCGCGGCTTCACGCCGACTGAAGCGGAAGTGACTGACGCGAAGCGGGTGCTTGAACGCTACCAGGCATTGCGGCGCGCCGGCAAAGGCTTTGAAGAGTTCGATGGCCGCATCACCGATGTCTACGAGGCGCGTCGTGCCGAAGAGCTGCTGGAGTGGGCGGAGCTGTGTGCGGAACGCAATGCAGAGAAGGCTGAAGCTGTGGCGCGCACGAAGGCGGCAGAGCAGCTATAAGGGGAAGACCGGTGCAACAATTCGTCCGTCGCTCGAACTTGATGGTACCCATGACTGTGCAACGGTTTGTCGAAAAGGCCTGGCGTCATAACGCCGATGCGATCACCTTGGACCTTGAAGATGGCGTGCCACCGGCACATAAAGGTGCGGTCCGCTCCAGTCTGAAGGAGGCGATTGCTCTCGCCGGGCGCGGCGGCGCCGAGGTCTTTGTCCGCATCAACAAACCTTTTCTGGCGGCTGATCTCGCGGCCGCCGCATGGCCGGGCCTGACGGGCGTTATGCTACCCAAAGTCGAGTCTGGCGCAGAAGTGGCCGAAGCAGCAACACTCATGACCGATCTCGAGCGTCAGCGGGGGATTGAGGTGGGCGCGCTAGAGTTGATCGTTTTGCTCGAGTCAGCGCTGGGCGTGTGGAATATCCGCGACATCGTCACCGCCAGTCCGCGCGTGACTCAGGTGGGGTTGGGCGAAAGCGATCTGTGCCGAAACCTTGGCATTACCGCCACCGACGCAGAAGACCCCTTCGTCTACGCACGAGGGCGGGTGGTGATCGAAGGCATCGCAGCAGGGGTGCAGCCAATCGGCATGGCGTTTCCCTTGAGCCTCACCCCTCGCTTGTTGCCAGAGAAGGATTTGCTCCACCTGGCCACCATGGCGCGGAACCTGGGTTTCAAGGGCTCTATCTGCCCGCATCCCTCCTGGATTGAGCCCGTTAATGCGGCTTTCAGCCCGACAGCCGAGCAGGTGGTATACTATGCTAAGGTGCGCGAGGTGTTCGCCGAGGGCGTGGCGCGGGGGACGGCTGCGGTCCCACTGGACGGCAAGATGATCGATGTGCCGGTGGATGAGTGGGCTAAGGTTGTCTTGCATGTGGCCGCGTTGTGTCAAGCGCGTGATGAGATGAAACAACAGGCGCTGCAGCGCGCAGCTGCGTTCCAGCGCTGAGCCGCTGGCGCTCCAGCTTTTACTCCGGCAGTCGCCCAGGCGCCAAGATGGCGTGACCAGGCATGGAGGCGACTCTATGAGACGCCTTCGTGGCTATCGGGTCGAGATCATCTCAGAGGAGCGATTGTCCCATGCCAGAGCGCCCTCCCCCACAACGCGGCCGCGGCGCCGCTATCAATCCTCCAAACCGATTTGAGCCACTTTGGTACAGTCGCGATCCGGAGTGGAACGATCTGGAAGACCCTGCTCTCGAGACACAATTTTTCCGAGACACGTCGCGTTCGATCATCACCTACAATGACAGCCCTGATGTCGGCTTCGACGCCAGCATCAACCCCTATCGAGGTTGTGAGCATGGATGCATATACTGTTATGCCCGTCCAACCCACGAATATTTGGGATTCTCCGCCGGCCTCGATTTCGAGTCCAAGATTCTGGTGAAGGAAGATGCGCCCGAGCTATTGCGGCGTGAGCTATCCTCGCCGCGCTGGAAACCGCAGGTGCTGGCCATCAGCGGCGTCACCGACTCGTACCAGCCCATCGAGCGTCGGCTGCAGTTGACGCGGCGTTGTCTGCAAGTGCTCGCTGAATTCCGCAATCCCGTGGTGATCATCACCAAGAATCATCTTGTGACGCGGGATGTGGATATCTTGAGCGAGTTGGCCCAGTACGAGGCAGCCCGTGTCTTTCTCTCCGTGACAACCCTGGATGGCGGCCTGAGCCGAGTCATGGAGCCACGCGCCTCGCATCCGCTCCGTCGACTCGCAGCCATTGAGATGCTCTCACAGGCGGGGGTGCCGACAGGGGTGCTGGTGGCCCCAGTAATCCCAGGGTTAACCGATCATGAGTTGCCGTCGATCATTACTGCCGCGGTGCAGGCCGGAGCGAGAGCCGCTGGCTATGTCACATTGCGCCTGCCACATGGCGTGGGACCTCTCTTCGAGCAGTGGCTAACCCAGCATTTCCCTGATCGCAAAGATAAAGTGCTACACCGAATTCGCGCCATTCGAGGCGGTCAACTTAACGACCCTCGCTTCAGCTCGCGCATGCGAGGAGAAGGCATCTTCGCCGAGCAGATCGCCGCTCTTTTCGCGCTCGCTTGTCGTAAAGCCGGCATCGACAGACGCGGTCCAGCGCTCTCGACAGCTGCCTTCCGCATGCCATCGAATAGCCAACTGCCGCTGTTCGAGTAACCCTGCTGCGGTAATCAACGCTATCCTCGACCTTTCGAAGTCGAAGCCGGTAGGAAGGGCCGGGGGTGATGTCCACTTATCCTCATCCTAATTGCTCCAACATTTGCCGCGACAGCATCATCTTCACCGGGCTAATGGGACGGAACGTGCGCGACACGCGGACATTACCCGCGAGGCTGAGCAAGGTGTAGGCGGCGTACGGGTCCATTCCCTTGTCATCGGTGAGGAACTGCACCATATCGCGGACGGCCTGTCGCATCGCCTCTCCGACATCCTCGCCGTACGACACCGTGACGAAATACTGCGGCGTCAAGGCTCGCGGGCGCTGAATCCCCATCCCCTTCTCCACCGTCACCCGCAAGCTGATCTCCGCGGCGCACTCGGCGCCGGTTCCCCCCACGGCGCCATCGCCCACCACCGCATGGCAGTCGCCCAGCACCAGCAGGCCCCCCGGCACGAAGACCGGCAACCAGATCGTGCTGCCAGCCGTGAGCTCCTGCATATCGATATCACCACCATAGGGTCCGCTATCACTGGCGGTCTGCTGGATCGCATTGGGCGTGGTGGCGATGAGTCCCACAGACGGATTGACCGGGACCCGCAAGCCGCCGGGAAACTCCAGGTGGCCATCGCGAATCGGCATCACCGTAGGATGGCGTTTGGTGAATTCGTCTCCTAGAAAGCCGCGTCCAGCGCGTATGTCATGCATCGCCGACGGGCCGGGCGTGATGGCCAGGATCTCGACCTTCAGGGCATCGCCGGGGCTTGCCCCCTCGATGGCGATAGGCCCGGTCGCAGGTCCCATGACCGTTGGCTGCTCGTGGGCTCCCCAGACGCCCATGTATGCATCCCAGGTTTCCACCACTAGCTCTTCCCCGGAGGCGATGATCATCGCCGGTTGGAGTTTGGGATCTAAGACAGTTGTGAACTGATCACGGCTGAGGCGTTTCATGATTATCCTCCTGGTGCGGTGGATTTATCTTACTCAATACATCGCAGTCATGGTCGCATCTTACAGCACTGGCATCAGTGGTCCTGGGGCTCGCCATGCGTGCTCCATCTTGGCCCGAAGCGTCTGGGCCGGTCAAGGAGAATGCATGGTGAGGGGGGCTTTGGGAGCGATGGATTATGCCGTAAAGGTGAGGGTGAATGTCGTGCCATCATTGCTCTCGGCTTCGAGCGTGCCACCGAGCTGCTCAGTTAAGCTGTATACGAGTTGCAAGCCTAACGTCTCCGGATGCCGGGAATCCATCCCCGCGGGAAAACCGATGCCGGTATCGCGGACGATCATGGTCACCTGCGGTGCCGCATCCGGTCGTAGCTCGATGTGGATCTCCCCTCCCCTCTCATCCGGAAAGGCGTGCTTCAGGCAATTGGATAGGAGCTCATTGAGGATTAACCCACACGGGATGGCTCGATTGGTATCCAACATGACCTCATCAGCACGAATTTGCAGGGCAATCCGATGTGGCAGAACATTGTAGGAGCGAAAGATCTGCTCCGCCAGGGTGCGAACATAGACCCCAAAATTAACCATCCTGAGGTCACCAGACTGATACAAGGTTTCATGGATGAGTGCCATGGAGATGACGCGGTTTTGGACGTCCATGAACATCTCGGCAATGTGGTGATCTTCGACAGAGCTGGCCTGTATGTCCAGAAGGCTTGAGATGATCTGCAAATTGTTTTTGATGCGATGGTGCACCTCGCGCAGGAGCATCTCCTGCTGCCGGAGCGAGGCTTTGAAGGTCTCCTCTACTCGCTCCCGCTCAGCGACTTGCCCATACTCCTGTAGGCGCTTGAGGGAGATCACACCGAGCAGAGTGTGTTCATCGACCACAAGTGCATATTCGGCATCCTGCCTGGTCAATCTGGTCAGCGCCTCCTCCGCGCTCTGGTCAGGGGAAATAATGGGGACATCTTTGAGGGGCAAGTCGATCACCCGACGACTGAGTGGGTAGCCAATGACGGTCTCGGGTAGCAATAGTCGCCATGCTGGCGAGCGGATGGCTACCGGCTTGCCCTGCGTCACTATGCCCAACACCTGTCCCAGGGTCTCGATCTCGCCGCACTCGACGATGGGCTCCAGCAAATCATCTACCCGCTTTGCCGCGTTCATGGCTCTTAGCCCTCGATATCCTCTTCTTCGACAATGACTTCAAATTTGAGTGCGACATGCAGCGTGTCGGCCTCGTCCATGATCTGATCGGCGAGCTGGAGCAGTCGGCTGATCAACGCTTGTTGTGGTAGCTTACGCAGGTCAGATGCCCGCACGAGCACCGCCTCAGCCACCGGGTGGTCGACAGGGATCAGCTGGAACGTCGCTGGCGACAGCTCCTGGAAGGCCCGGCTGATACCATTAGCCCCCACAGGAGCGCGCTTGCCAATAATGAGCGCGCTATCGAGCGGCGGCAGATGATATTGCGTGAACCGTAGCTGCAGGTTGATTCTGCGCTGTGGCGATGTCTCCCCTCTGTCAGCTGACTCCGGCATAATGTTCACCTCTTACTCACCAAGTGCATCTGGGCGTTGATCCGGCAGATTCTCTGAGTACAGTCGGAGACCCGAAGGCGCTGGCCTGGCTTAACTGCGCGCAAGTCTAACGGCAGAGAGCATCTGTGTCAATACTTACCCCTCGCTCGCCTGTCGATAGTGTGCTTCGACGACCCGCACCAGGCAACTGTTGAGTTTCTTGACATAGGGCGTGTGCAGGAACTCGTTGGGCCCGTGCGCGTTGGCATGCGGACCGAGCACGCCGGTGATCAGAAACTGCGCCTGTGGGAAGCGCTCACCCAACATGGCCATGAAGGGGATCGAACCGCCGAGGCCGAGATAGCAGGGTTCTTTGCCGAAGAACTCCCGAGAACTGGCATCCGTGACCGCGGCTAACCACGGGGCCAGGGGTGGGGCGTTCCACCCATCCGTGCCACTGCCCGTGACGCTGATGCGAACCCCAAAGGGCGGCTCCGTCTCGAGGATGCGTGTGACGGCCGCCATCGCCTTGTCCGCCTCCAGCGTCGGGGGGAGTCGCAAGGAGAGCTTATAGGTGAGCTCCGGCAACAACACATTGCCCGCTTGGGTCACGGATGGCATACCCTCCTGTCCCGTCACGGTCAGTGCTGGCCGCCAGCTGTTGTTCAGCAATAATTCCACCGGATCTTCCGCCAGCACATGCACGTTTTCCAGCATGGGAAAGTCATCGACGATGGCCCCACCGAGCACCCCTGCCGCATTTGCCGCCTGCCGAATGCGCTCGTCCGGAATGGGCACGTGCAGCTCTCGTAGACGAATTGCGCCCGTGTGCGCATCCTCCAGCCGGTCCAGCAACTGGCGGACAACCATGAACGGACTGGGCACGACCCCGCCGGCCAGCCCGGAATGTACCCCTTCCCGCAGCACCTTCACGGTCAGATTGACTGTCGCAAGTCCCCGTAAGCTCGTGGTGCTCCACAACTGCTCATAGTTGCCGCAGCCAGAGTCCAAGCAGATCACCAGACTCGGGGTGCCGAGGCGCGCGGCGTAAGTATTGATATAGTGCGGCAAGTCACAAGAACCACTTTCTTCCGAGCATTCGATCAGGATGACGATGCGCCCATGTGACTGGCCGTGGTCCTTTAGAGCTTTCACGGTGGCCAGTGCGGCGAACACCGCATAGCCATCGTCCGCCGCTCCACGGCCATAGAGCCGGCCCTCGGCGTCGAGATGTGGCGTCCACGCATCCAGGCCGTCCCGCCAGCCCACCATCGGCGGCTGCTTGTCCAGGTGACCGTACATCAGCACCGTGTCGGCGATGTTGCCCGGAAATTCCAGTAACAGCAAGGGCGTGCGGTCGCCGTCCTGGAGCACCTCAAGGGTTCCGCCCGGGACCTGCTGCCGTCGAATCCAGTCCGCCACAAGCGCCACCGCTCGTTGCATATAGCCGTGGGCCCGCCAGTCCGGATCGAATAGGGGGGATTCATTCGGAATACGGATGTACGCTTGCAGGGCGGTGAGGATCTCCCGATCCCAAAAGGCGTTGATGTGCGAGGTGAGTTGCGATGTCAACATGGTTGAGAGCCCTCCCCCTAGCCTTGCAAGACATTGGTGCCGGCCCGTCGCGCCTTTAGGGCTGCGTCAAGGGTGGGGTCTTCCCCCACGCCCACCAGCGTCTTGCCAAAATTGCCGCCCTCCAACATGGCTCTGAAGGCCTTCGGTGCCTGCTCAAGCCCAGGCCATAAATCCTCTTTGTACTTGACTTTGCCCTCGTGGATCCAGTTGCCCATTTGTTCGAAGAAGTGCGCCTGGTGCTCTGCGACGAAGTCGCGCACGTGCAGCCGATGCACCGCGACCTGCTGCCGCTCGAAGAAGGGCGCACCCTGGGCCATCCAGGCGTCATGCGCATCGCCTGACGTGGTGGCACTATACTGTGAGACAAGTCCACAAAGGCTGATGCGCGACTGTCGATTGAGACGCGGCAGCACGGCGGCGAATACCTGACCACCGACGTTTTCAAAATACGCGTCGATCCCAGCTGGGCACGCGTCTCTGAGGTCCTCTGACAGGGTCGCGCTCTTGTGCGACACACAAGCATCAAATCCGAGCACTCCGGTGACAAAATCGCACTTCTCCTTGATGCCAGTGATCCCGACCACGCGGCAGCCGAAAATCTTCGCTAGTTGTCCGGCAATCTGGCCCACCCCGCCAGAGGCTGCCGACACCACCACGGTCTCGCCAGCCTGGGGTTGGCACTGCACGACCATCCCTGAGTAGGCGGTCAGGCCAAGCATCCCCATAATGCCTACGGCGGTGGAGATGGGTGCCTGGGCGGGGTCGAGCTTGCGCGGGATCATATATCCGAACACCGAGATGCCGTCTCCAGTGAGTCCATAGGCTTGCCAGCCATTCGTGTTGAAGACAAAGGCTCCCTCTGTATACTCTGGCAGGCGGCTCTTGACCACTTGCGAGACGGTTCGTCCATGACATACCTCGCCAACCGCCTCTAGTCCGCTCCGTTTTCGGCCCCACTGATACGGGTCGAGCGAGAGGTAAATCGTCCGCGTCAGCATCTGGTTTGGGCCAGGCTCAGGGATCGGTGCTTCGGTCCACGTGAAGTCTTCGTCCGTTGGAAGCCCTCCAGGGGGTTTCCGTGCCAGCAGCCACTGCCAATTCATATCTGCCCTCCTATCCCATGTCTCAGGTCTTGTCTCGTCCACCCCAGCTTCAGGCTCACCCTTCTGGCCTGTGATCGGACGTTCGATCCTCGGAGAGGGACGTCCATCGATGCCGAGATACTCAGAATGCACCCTTTTGCACGGGGGTCTCTACCACGATCAGGCTCAGCCCCAAGGAGACTACCTTGCTAAAGGAGGCTCAAGCCATGACGCAGGATACCACAATGCCCGTGAGGCATGTGAGCGGATAAATGGCACGCAGCGGCTGGGCGCGCTGGCGTAGGTCGGCAGCGGAGCGCGTTGTTCCCACCGGTCTGCCTTGGGATCATAGACTAGATGCCAGTCGACAGATCTTTTGGCCTCGGACGTGTCACCGATGACGCCACCGATGCCGTGCAGCAGACCACCTAGAACAACGCAGGCCACCGATCCACAGGCGGCGGGGAGAGAAGCGATTCGCTCCCACCGGTCGGTGGGGACATCGTACACGAAGCACTCGTAATACGGCCGGAGGTTCTACTCGATGAACCCTCCTACGGCGTAAAGTCGGCTGTCCATGCAGACGACACCGACGTGATTGGCGCGCCGCGGCAGCGGCGCGGCCCCCGTCCAGCGATCGCTCGCTGGATCGTAGACGTGGTGATAGGGCCGGTCGACGCGCTGCTCCGCGTACCTGCTGACAAGGTGCAGACGGGCAGAGAACACCTTTTGGCCGCCGAGCATAGCCTGCGCCGGAGCTCTCGTGATGTATACTACCGGTGTGATTGGCTCCAGAAGGCATGCCCCGTCACTTACCTCCCCGCCAGGCACGGTTGAAGCCGAGGTCCTTTATTATAACGCTTAAATCACGAGCCAGGAAGCATCTTCCCTTTAGCCGTGGCCGTACCTCACGCTCGAACCGCTCATCCAGGACATGATGAAGGAATATATGCGCCAGCACCGGTGACATGACCCCGCCTTGCACGACGCCACTCTCCGGGTGACTCCGCATCCCGTCTTCCATGACGCCGGCACGCAGCCACTTCCCAATGAGGCGCCGGATTCTCCCATCATTGACCCGTTGGCGTAGTACTTCTTGCAGTTGGGTCCGGTCAATACTGTCGAAGTATCCACTGACATCTGCATCCACGATCCAGCCGATGCCCTCTCGCATGCACCGCTCACGGACCTCGTGCCGCGCCGCGTGAGGGGTCCGACCTGGCCGAAAGCCATACGAACAGTCGTGAAAGCCCTGCTCCTAAATTGCTTCCAGCACCATCGCCACCGCGCGTTGGACCATCTTATCCTAGAACGCTGGCTTCCCGATGGGGCGCTGTCCCCCGTCGTCCTTCTCGATCCAGACGCGCTCGACGGGCACCGCCTGGTAGCGTCCACTGGGCAGACGCGCGTGCCAATCGCGCAGGTTGTTATCGAGGTGCTCGGCATCCATCTTCGCGGTCACCCCGTCGATCCCTGCCGCACTCGACTGGCTCGTATGGCGGTACGCCTCGTGGAGCCAGTCCTCGTCGATCAGATGCGCCAGGGTCGTAAACACCCGCTCGGGAGCACGGGCGGCCTGCACTGCAAGGCGCTGGAGTTTTGGTGTGACGGTTGGTGATCTCAAGGTCTCTCCTGTCTTCCCCCCCAACAGTCGTTCTGCCCGGCGTCGCCTGCCCTCCAGTGGGTCGCTTGGGCCTCGCTTCCCCACCTTCACCGGTACTATGCTCCGCTCAGGCTGCCACCCTGCCCCTCTCGATGCCCTTCGCTCGTCGCTCGCGCCCCAAGTCCCTGCCTGCTTCTATGTATTTGTGGTGTCCCTTGCGGGCTCGTGGTTGGGTCGAAGCGCCCCGACCACGCCAGGGCCTTTGAGCCTCCGGTCCCCCAATCCGGAACTGTCGCCAGGAGACAGGTGGCTCTCCCACGTTCCCGAGCGACCCCTCTGAAAGCATACCCCGCTCTTAGACCCCGGTGGTGTCCTCAACACTCGCCCTGTCGTGTCCAGGACTGCTGCCTTCCACGGTTTGCAACGCATCGGCTTTTCCCTCTTGTTGGCACGCGAGGGTATCCCTCTGACCACAATTATACACATTTCGGGGCTCAATGACGCGGCCTGCTTCCTCACTACACCCGGCTCCATACCTCCCATGGGTGGGGCGCATGCGGGTTCGTTACTGACCGGCTGGCTAGGCGTTAGTCAGGTGGGACTTGAGCCATATGGCTCTCACCCACTGGGTCACGACAGCGAGTTTCCTAGGGTTCCCCCTGATCCCCTCGCTTCAGGCTTATCTTGGCGCGAGCAAACTTTTGTTAGGTGCTGCCGCGGCTTATGCCATGGGCCTTGCCGATGTTACGTCCCCCACACAGTAGCGTCACGGCACACGTTCGCCTTGATGAAGGGCTACAGCACACTGTACTGTACAAGAATTTCACGGAGTCTTGTGCTCGAGCGATCACAGACTTCAGCTTGATACCGACAGCTTTGGCACCCTCGACATTGGTCATCATGTCATCAATAAAAAGAATGTTTTCTGGTGATTGCCCGATCAGTTGTGCGGCTGCCTTGAATAGTGGTGCCTCGGGTTTTCGATATCCCACATGAAAACTCGCAATGACGCGATCAAACCTGTGAAAGAGGGGCATATGTCGCATGACATAGTCAAAATGCATCGGATTTGTATTGCTGAGTGCATAGATAGGTATGCGGCCAATGATCTCGCTCACCATGCCTTCCACCCCATCCACCATGTTTCTGAGCGACGAATTCCACCATGCGATCAACTCAGTGTGGTGGAGATCAATGTCGAGATGGGCTCTGAGTGCGCACAAAAACTGCGCTCCGCGTATACGGCCCCGCTCAAAGGCATCATAGGGTTCCCACTGCCCTAACTCCTGAATTTTTTGCGCGAGCCGGTTGTCAACATGTGGCCCAAGGCGAGCAATCGCATGGGCGATGTCGATTTCCACCAAGACATTGGCTACGTCGAAGCAGACCACTTGCACTGTGCATGCGTGCATATTAGAAGACACGCAGCATCTCCTCCGGTGGCTTCACGATGAAGTTCTCGTAGATCCTGCGCAGTGCAGCCCGTTGTGTGGATAATGACAGACGAAGCGTCGCCTCTGCTGGGTGCAGCCAGGCAAACGGCCTGTGCTCGGCGTTGAGGACCACCTGTGCTGACGGATCAACGAAACCCACAAAGACATAGATTGACAGCCCAAAATCTGGCAACAGCACCGGCTCGCGCTGCTCCCGGAAGAACGCATCTGGGTCTAGACGGGTCCCTTCGCGAATCTCCCGCAGGGCAGCCTGTTCGGGGGTTTCTTCCACCTCGATCCGCCCTTCGATGGGAAACCAGTGCCCGAAAAAACGCCTGGTGGCACGACGCAGTAGCAAGACCTCAACGGTCGCATCATGACGGCGGAGAAGGAACGTCGCGACGCCGATACCGGTCGAGCCCTGAAGATCACCGGTCATCTCATGTGTCCTTAGGCACAACACCAGTGCCGGGTATGAGTCACACCTGGAAGCCGCCGCAGAGCGGAGATTTCTGGCCATCGGCTGCCTACCATGATTAGCGGGGGATGTTGCAGCTCCCGCAGGAGAAGGTCAACTTCTCAAAGTCCCCCCTTCTTGTCTCTGTAGGGTGAGTGCCAGAGAGGCCGAGCCTCAACGACGTCTCTGGCTTCCGTATCCAGTCGTCTCCTCCAGCAATGGTACCACGCGGTTGAGGATTTCATGCGCCACGGCGTGTTTACTCATCAACGTGAGTGCCTCTTGCTTTCCTGTCGCATGCAGAATCGTGATACGATTGGTGTCGACCCCAAACCCCGCATCTGGCGCGGTCACGTCGTTCGCGCAGATGAAGGCCAAGCGCTTCCGCACGAGTTTGTGCCGCGCGTTCTCGATCAAGTCCTGGGTCTCGGCGGCAAAGCCCACCTTGACGAAGGTATCAGGGAGTTCCAACAGAAAATCCGCGTTCTCGACCAATTCCAGGATCACCTTCTGTCCCTGTTTTTTCAGCTTGTGGATTGCGGGTTGGGCCACCCGGAAGTCCGAGACCGCCGCAGCCATCAGGAGGACATCAGCGGATTGGCAGGCCGTGAGAACGGCTTCCCGCATGTCCGCGACGGTTTCCACGTACCGCAAGCTGTCGTAGACGTCGGGGCGAGGCGGTGGCACCGTCGTGATCAAGGTGACCCGTGCACCGCGTTCGTGAGCAGCATCGGCAAGGGCGAAGCCCATCTTCCCTGAGGAACGATTCCCAATAAAACGGATGGGATCGATGGGTTCCCGAGTGCCACCAGCCGTCACCACGACGTGTTGTCCTTGCAAGTCCGCCACAGGGTGTTGCACGTCCTCTCGCTGGCTCATCCTTATGCGCTCCTCAACCGGCTACGTATGGTTTTGGCACCTAGACATAATGACTTCCGATGGGTCGGCTGGCCCCGATGGCATCGCGGGTTTGCTTCCCGGAACCGGAACCGCCTCCTGTCACCAACAGGCCTGCCACATCCTCGGAGGTCAGCCATGCCACCGTCTAGCACGCGCTACATCGGAATGGATGTGCATCAAGAGGCCATGGCGGTGGCCTCTGTCGCTCAAGCACAGGGCGCGGAGGGCATCGCCCTCGGCACTAGTGGGACCCGGCTGTGTGCTCTCGACAAGCGGCTCCGGCCCCTGCGGTCGAAGAGTCAGCAACTCATCTCCATCTACGACGCCGGTCCCTGCGGCTGCGGGCGCTCTCGCGACCTGATGAAACAAGGCGCTGCCTGCGGGGTCGTCGCCCCCTCCGGGCTTCCCAAACAGGCGGGTGACTGGGTCACAACCGACCGTCGTGACGCCATGCCACTGGCCCGCCTCAGGCGCGTAGGGGACCTCACCCCGGTCGATGTCCCCACGGTCGCCGATGACGCGATCCGTGACTCGAGCCGGGCGCGGGAAGAGACGCTCCGTGAGCTGAAGGCGGCCACGTGGCGCCTCAAAGCCTTCGTGCTCCGGCACGCTCTCCGCTCTCCGAGGTCATGGGCGCCCGGCCCACCGGCGTGGGCGCAGCGCGGTGGTCTAGCCTCCCCCAGCCAGGCGATTGGACCACACCCCGCCCCCATGTGACGGCGGCTTCGACCTGCAGGCCCGGGCACTGTCCGTCTGCAGCCTCCACCCCCGCGGCGAGAGGCTCGTGCCCCGTCAGGTGACGACGCCCCCGGCGACCTGGCTGCACGGCCTGGCGCCCTCGCGCGCGGGGCGCGTCGGCGCGGTCGACTGCCTGGGCCCCGGGGACCTGGCGGGCCGACCTGTGGACGACCGACGGCCGCCCGGTCGTCCGCGGCCCGGCCCTGTCCAGGACGGCGATCCCTGGGGGGCAGGCCACACACGACCCGCGCGACGCGCCCACGATGGTCGTCTGGGCCCGGGCGCCAAGGCCTCTTACGGCCACCGCGCGGGACGCTGGGGCCCCCCCATCGGCCAGGCCCCTCGGCAGGGGGCTGGTGCGGACGCCGCCGTCTGAGACCTGCCAGCGCATCCCGCCGGGCCGCACGGCCTGGCCAGCGTGGCGCACACCCTCGGGCAGGGCCACGCCTGCACGCAGTGAGCGCCTCCCGTGGCGCCGGCCGTCGCGGACCTGTGCACGCGCCAGGTGGCCGGTGCGAGGCCACACGTCGGGC
>Ga0137403_10006670_pt1 | contig 13178 bp, 10 predicted proteins | sample CZOMad2_1_16fung_FD_122057 | JGI IMG/M metagenome (GOLD analysis project Ga0137403, IMG submission 122057) | Vadose zone soil fungal communities from Angelo Coast Range Reserve, California, USA - CZOMad2_1_16fungal (Hybrid Assembly) | ecosystem: Environmental > Terrestrial > Soil > Vadose zone... | reverse complement strand
CGCATGCATCCTCCCCCGAAAAAGCGATTTGACAGTGTAACGTGAGCGCCGCCGATTGACCACTTCCGCAACACGGGATAGCATTCGCCGGTCCGCAGATGGCAAACCAGGAAAACACGGGGATGGTTTCTCAGCGGCGTGGGCGCGCGCTGGGGCTTGTTGCGGCCGCGGGCGGCGGGTTGATCTTTGGCATCGTGCTGTTCTCTGGAGTCGGGCGATGGCTGGTCGTCGAAGACACGCTTGGGGAGGCGCGAGCCATCGCGGTGCTCAGCGGCGGCATGCCGTTGCGGGCGATGGAGGCTGCGAAGCTTTATCGCGAAGGCTATGCGCCGGAAATCTGGCTGACGCATTCCGCGGAGCCTGCTGGTGTCCTCGGCGCGATGGGCATTCCCTTCGCTGGTGAAGATTATTACAACACGCGCGTCCTAGTCCACGAAGGAGTGCCGGCGGGCGCGATTCGCGTCATTGACCCCCCGATTGTGAATACCGCGGACGAGGTCAGCGCGATTGCCGGGGCGCTTGCAAAAGAAAAGGACCGCACGGCAATTCTTGTGACGACCAAAGCGCATACGCGGCGCGTGCGGCTGTTGTGGCAAAGGCTCGGCGCGGGGCGTGGGAGCGCGATCGTGCGGGCCGCGTCGGAGGACCCCTTCGATCCCCGGCACTGGTGGCGCACGACGAGCGATGCTCTCGATGTGGTGCGCGAGGTGCTTGGCCTGATGAATGCCTGGGCAGGGTTGCCGCTGCATCCGGCGAAATGAACCGCGTGGCGGGGGCGGAATTCTCAGAAAAAGAAAAATCGCTTCTTTCGCGGCGCGGAAGATTTGTCTTCGACCTCCGGCACGTGCGGCAATTCTCCGCCCTCGAAGGCAGCCAGCGGATTATCCACGAAAAGGGCCCGGGCTTTCTCCCGACCAAACTGATCGACAACCACGTCATAGGCAGGTTGCAACCGCAGCGGACGCGATCGCGTATTGTGCGCGTCGCTGGCGACAAAATGCACGAGGCCTTCGCGGATCCAGCGTAGCGCGTCTTTCTGGGAAGAAGGGCCGAAGCCTCCCGTAAGCGCACCACCGGTGACTTGTACGAAGCAACCCTGCTGTACCCATTTCTTCAAGCGTTCCGGGTGAGCCCGCAAAATCCTATTGCGCTCCGGATGCGTGATGATCGGACGCATGCCCGCGAGCTGAATTTCGTGAAGCGTTTGGTCCATCGCCGGCGGGATCGAGATTTCATTGAACTCGACGAGTAAATAGCCGTACTGATTGATGCAATAGATAGAGGAATCCTTCTGCAGAGATTTCAGGTTTTCCGGATCGAGGTGAAAATCGCAACCCGTTGCCAGCTTTAGCCTGTCGCCAATCTTGGATTGCAGTTCATCCCGAAGCCGGCGCACGCGCGCGAAATCAAAAAAATATTCGAGGCTGGAATGCGGCGTGGCGACGACGCGCGTGACTCCCTCGGCGATCGCGGATTCCGCCATCGCCATGGATTCTTCGATTGTCTTCGGGCCGTCATCGATGCCCGGCAGGATGTGGCAATGCAAATCGACCATCTGGGTTATCCGCTCCTCACCGCCACCACGCACCAAACACTTGCCAGGCACCCAGTGCGAACAGTATCCCCGCAAAGACTTGCCGCATCCTGGTAGGCTTGATCCGCTTCACCAGTTTTCCCCCCAGGATACCGCCAAGGAATAACCCCGGGATCAGCAGCAAACCGGTTCTCCACGAGACGAATCCGTCTTTTGCATAAGCCAGGAGGGCCAAGGCGCCGGTGGGCGGTATCAGAGCGATCAGGCTCGTTCCTTGTGCACGATGTTGACTGAACGCAAACAGCATTCCGAGGAGCGGCACCAAAAGAACGCCCCCACCAATTCCGAACATTCCCGAAGCAATTCCACAAGCGCAAGCTACCGCAAGGATTCCCGCGCTGCGGACTATCCCATCAGCCACGGACGCTCTCCTCTTCCCATCTGGCTGGCCTGCTTTCGAGTTGCGCTTTTCTCCAAAGCAACAAGGCCGACAACATGAGGAAACAGCCGAACAAGCCCTTTAAGCTGCGGGAAGGCATTGGAAGAGCGATGAGACTGCCCGCGTACGCGCCAAACAGCATCCCCAAGGCGCACAAGATACCGGCCCTCAAATCCACCTGGTCCCGCTTCCAGTATTCCCGCAAGGCCCCCAGCCCAATCGGCGGCAACAACATGAAAAGCGAAGTGCCTTGTGCCGTGTGCTGGTCCATGTGTAACAGGTAGACCATTGCCGGCACCAGCAAAACGCCTCCGCCGATGCCCAGGAGGCCAACCAGCACGCCACCAACAAGTCCCAGCAGAAGAATAATGAGGGTCGTCATATCGGGCTGCATTGCGCGTGTGTCCGCGATCAACAGACACAGCTCTTCTATCTTCCTCCGTCCCGCCTTGTGCGGCAACCCTCCTCAAAAGAGCTGTCACACTGACAAATGCCCGTATTTTTTTGTTTGCGCGGAACCTGCTATATTTGTTTGTCTTTGTCACGTCAGCTTTGTGGCCTGCTGGCTGCTTTGTTGACCGCAATGCGGTCACAAACCATAATGGCCACAGATGAAGCTGGATCTCCAAAAACGCGAATCTTTTGACCCCACACGGGTCAAGGATGACGAGGAGTGCGACGCAACTCATGCCAATTGACCGGAAACCTGAATTCTTCAAAGGCGCCCAACTCAAGGTTGCTATCATCGGCTGTGGTTACGTGGGCTTGCCCTTGGCGCTGCGCTTTGCCGAAGCGGGGCACAAAGTCACCGGATTTGATACCGATCCCACCAAAGTGACTATGCTCAATGCGGGCAAGTCCTACATCGAACACATTCCTCAAAACAAGATCCAGCAGTTCGTCAATAGCCGGCATTTCGGCGCGAGCACGGATTTCACAAAGCTGAAAGAAGCAGACGCCATCCTTATCTGTGTGCCCACGCCCCTCGATGAACGCCGCGAACCTGATTTGAGCTATGTCGAGCAGACCGCCATTTCGATTTATCCAAATCTGCAGCGGGGACAGCTGGTGGTCCTTGAATCGACCACGTATCCGGGCACGACGGAAGAGCTGGTTCTTCCGATCCTGGAGAAGAGCGGCCTGCGCTGCCCCATCGCTTCGGGCCAGGAAAATGAAAACATCGCGTGCGATTTCTACCTGGCGTTTTCTCCAGAGCGCGAAGATCCGGGAAATAAGCAGTTTGGCCTCGCCCAAATTCCCAAGGTCGTCGGCGGCTTGAATCCGCCGAGCGGCCGTGCCGCGCAGTCACTCTACACCCAGGTGGTTTCTCGCGTTGTGCCAGTTAGCTCCACACGCGCCGCGGAAATGGCCAAACTGCTCGAAAATATATTTCGCTGCGTCAACATCGCGCTCGTCAACGAGCTCAAGCAGCTCAGCTTGCGCATGAACATTGACATCTGGGAAGTGATCGACGCGGCCGCCACGAAACCTTTCGGCTACATGCCGTTCTACCCTGGCCCAGGCCTGGGCGGCCACTGCATCCCGGTGGACCCGTACTATCTTTCCTGGAAAGCCCGCGAATATGACTTCTCAACGCGCTTCATCGAGCTCGCCGGCGAAGTCAACACCGCCATGCCGTATCACATCGTCGACGCGGTTGCCAATTCACTGAACGATCACAAGAAGAGCATGAAGGGCTCGAAGGTCCTGGTTTTGGGCGTGGCGTACAAGAAAGATGTGGACGACCTGCGCGAGTCGCCGACTCTGAAAATCATGCAGCTCCTGCAGCAGCGCGGGGCGGTACTCGATTACAACGATCCTTATTTCCCGCGGCTCCACAAAATGAGGCATTTCAATTACGAGAACATGAAGTCCGTGCCGCTTAGTCCGCAAACGCTTGGAAGCTATGACGCCGTGGTCATCGCCACCGACCATTCGAGCTATGATTATGCGGCGATCGTGGATGCCGCGAAACTCGTCATTGACACGCGTAACGCCACACGCCGCGTCATGCGCCACCGCGACAAGATCGTGCTCTGCTAGGCCCCGATGGCGTCACACGCCGAAGAGATTCGCCGACAGCTTGCGGAAAGCGCTCGCGTCAAGCAGAGCTTTTCCAATGAGCTTGTCGAGCGCATATCTCAACTCGCCGAGAAATCCGCAGCTGCACTGCGCGCCGGGGGAAAAATCGTTTTTTTCGGAAATGGCGGCAGCGCCGCGGATGCGTTGCATCTTGCCGCTGAACTGGTGGTCCGGCTGCGCACGGAACGCAAAGGCCTGGCAGCGCTCGCGCTTACCACGAATCCCTCCGTGCTTACAGCCGCAGGCAACGATTACGGATTTGAACGGATTTTTTCGCGGCAGATTGAATCGCTGGTGGCAGCGCAAGATATTCTCGTCGCGCTTTCTACGAGTGGAAATAGCCCAAACATTTTGCGCGGCGCGGAAGCAGGCCGAGCTCGTGGCGCTTTTGTTGCGGCATTTACGGGTGAGACCGGCGGCGCGCTCGCCGGAAAAGTGGATTTACTTCTCAACGTCCCCTCCCGCGATCCCCAGCGCATTCAGGAAGCGCACATCACCATTGGCCACGTCGCATGCTCGCTCATCGAGCAGCTGGCCTGTGGTTAAGCGCTCCATCGTTGGAAGAAGTTTTACTTCGCCTTCACTAACTCGACGCTCGCGGTAGCGAAAGGCAGGATGGCTTCCAGGAGTACCGGTGTGCGCGCTTCATTGTTCGCGAGATACAAGGTGAAAGAAGCATCTTTCATTTCCACGCCTTTGTCGAAGACTCGGATGCTGATTTTGGAAGCCGTATAGCTTCCTGCGGGAACTAGGACGTTCGCAGAGGTGCCGGTCAGCATGGCGCGCGCGTCATACAATTTGTGTCCATCGTAGACCGGGCTGCGCACTTCTGGCGTTTTCGCCCAATCCACGTTACGCAAGTATTGCATCATCCCGAGTGGATCGCGCGTCCCGGGAAGCACGCGCGCAGCCGTCGCGTTCGCGGGAGCAGGCTCGTTTCCGCTTGCCGTCATGCGCTGGATAGACTCGACTTTCTGTCCGCGCTCGCTCAGGCGCATCTCATACTGCATGCTCGTCAGCGTGCCTGCGTCGCTGTAAGAATCGAACTGGTCATCCAACTCAAAAACCATGCGGAGCGGATTTTCCGTATGGACAACTGCCTGCAAGTGCCATGCGCTCTTCCCCAGAAAACTGCCTCGTCCCGCGACTTGCAGCTTGAGATTTGCCACATTGCTCACTTGGGAGACGTTTGCGGTGTATTCGAGCACCTCGCCCGTTCTCAGCGGTAATACCGAATCTACGGGAGGCGAGGTCTTCTTAGGATCGGAGGCAGTGGGCATATTTGTGACTACGGCATTTACTTGCGGGTGAGCAGGAGCGGGCGCAGGGGGAGCCTCATGAAATTCCGGCGGTTCGGCCGACACTACCTCTGGCGTGGGATGGCTCCCTCGCGCGTGCAGCCAGTAGAAAGCTCCTGCGGCGCAACCCAGCGCCGCAATTGCAACGATCCCCAGTGTGGTCCGATGGCTCATGCTTTTTGTGTGACGCTCTCTTGAAAGAGGTCTTTGTCCGCCGCGCTTCCGTCGTACAATACTGTTTCCGTGCGCGGAAATCGTCCGGCTGCGTTCGCCGGCTCGCCGCGAACTATCAGCGTACCAAAACGCGGGCTGGGCGTCTTTCCCGAGCTTGCATTCATTGCCGCAGGGGACAGCAGCGGCCCGCGGCCTTGATTGCTGGTCGCGAGGCGGCCGCAAGAGCTAGGAGGATTTCCCGCATGCGCTACGTGGTTACGGGCGGCGCCGGTTTCATCGGCTCGAACACGGTGGACGAACTTGTCCGCCGCGGCCACAGCGTGGTCGTTCTCGACGACCTTTCTTCCGGCAAGGAAGAAAATTTCGGCGAAATCCGCAACAAGATTACTTTTATAAAGGGCAGCATCACGGACATCGAGATCGTGCGGAAAGCCATGCACGAAGCCGAGTACGTGCTCCATCTCGCGGCGCGCACTTCGGTGCCGCGCTCCGTGAAAGATCCTATCGAAACCAACAAGATCAATATCGAAGGGACGCTCAACGTGCTTGTGGCAGCGAAAGAGTTGAAGGTGAAGAGAGTAATCTTCGCCGCATCGTCCTCGGCCTACGGTGAAACGCCTACGCTCCCCAAAGTCGAGACCATGCAGCCGCAGCCAATTTCGCCCTATGGCGTCACGAAGTACGTCGGTGAACTGTACGGACAAACTTTCGGGCGGTGTTACGGTCTCGAAAATGTTGCGCTCCGTTACTTCAACATTTTTGGGCCCCGGCAGGACCCCGGCTCGCCCTATTCCGGCGTGCTTGCCAAATTCTGCACGGCGTTCCTGGAAGAGACGCAGCCCGTGGTCTTCGGGGATGGTGAGCAGACGCGCGACTTCACATTTGTCGAGAATGCGGTGCAGGCCAACCTTCTTGCCTGCGAGGCGCCAAACGCTTCCGGTAAAGTGTTTAACGTCGGCACCGGCGGGCGCACCTCTCTGAATAAAGTTCTCAAGGCGCTCGGAAAAATTACCGGCAAGACCCTCGAAGCCAAGTACGAACCGGCGCGCGACGGCGATATCCGTGATTCACAGGCGGATATTTCTCAAGCGCGCGAATACCTTGGCTACGATCCCCAGGTCGACTTCGAAGAAGGGCTGAGCCGCACGTTTGAGTGGTATCGGTCGAGCCAGGCGAAAGCACCCGCGAAGTCGGAAAAGTAACTGGTGACTCGGAGTTGGTGACTGGCCTGGCTTCCTTGTGTCGTCGCTTCGCCAATCACCAATCACTACGCAGCAGTCACCTCTTCACGGCTGCACGGTCTCCCCGTAACTCAGCGGTTCACTGGCCTTCGGCGCGTCGCAAAGGCTGACGTCGTCGTTACCGCTCCTCTTCCTTGTCCCCCTGGCCCACGCGCGAAGGCTGCGGCGCCGGCACGATATGCGGAATCCCCGCTTCATTCATCTTCTTGTTCAGCGCCGGCAGGTCCTCTTCCGCCAGTTTCTTGACTTGCGCCGACGCTTCGCTGACGAGTGGAGTCAGCTCTGCCAACTTTTCCTTCTGTTGTCCGCCCGGCGCGGCCGCAAATCCATCGAGGTCCCCCAGCAGACCCTGCACTTGGTTTGGCAGCGGTTCGGGCTTCCATTCGAACGGCGGCCCCGCATTTCCAAGCCCCTCGCGCTCACGGATAAACTTCCTCGCAACCCCGTCCACTTTTTTCTGCAGCTCATCAGCAGCTTTCACGATGTCTTCGGGAATCTTTGGTGTGCCGGACTTGCCTGCATCTTTTTTCCACTGCTCCCGCGCCGTTTTCAGCGCCGTCTGCAGGCCTTGAATGGTTCTCCGGTCCTTATCGGTTGTCTTGGCCATGGCGTAGAGCTGGCTGATTGCTTCCCATCTCGCGGCACGGTCCGCGGGTGAAATCACAACCCGCGTATCCTCTTCGACTGTGACTTTCTGCGAGGCCTCCCTCTCTCCCGCCTTGATCTTGATGGTGTATTCCCCCGGGTCGACGACTGGCCCGCGCGGTCCGAAACCATATCCCGCCGCGATGGCTTCTTGCTGTTCCGGCGTCGGCTCGGCCGGTGGCTCCCAACGGAGATCCCAGTTCGTACGGTTCACTCCCGCCGCGCCAGGCCCATCTAATTCGCGTACTTGCTTTCCGTCTTTGTCGAGCACAGTGATCTTTACGTTGCCTTCCTTCTTCTCCGCGGTGAGGTCCTTCGCCTCGTCCTTCGGCTTTTCTGCCGCCGCATCTTTCTTGTCCTTATCATCGCTATCTTTCTTCGCCGTCTCCCCGGGCATGGCGTCCTTCAGGTAGTAATTCAGAATCGCTCCGTAAGGCGGGTTTTTTGCCATAAACATTTTCTGCCCCGCGCTCCACCGGCGATTCCGCAGATGCCAGGATGTCGCGGCGCGCGGCGGGAAGAACGTTAATGGCGACGCCGTCACGTTCGTGTCCATTTTTTCAACCGGCGTCATGTCATCAAATACCCAGACCGACCTTCCGTGCGTCGCCAGCACCAGATCGTTTTCCCGAGCCTGGATTTGAATGTCGTCCACCGGCACGGTCGGAAAATTATTTTTCAACGCCGTCCAGTTCGCGCCACGATCCCAGGAAACCCAGAGCCCAAACTCCGTCCCCGCAAACAGGAGATTCGTGGTACGCGGATGCTCTCGTACCACATGCACGCTCCCCGCGGAATCCGGTATCCCGTTTCGAATCGCTTTCCAGCTCTCGCCGTAGTCGTTCGTCGCAAAAACATAGACGTTGTAGTCGTCCGAGCGATGTCCATCGAACGCCACCAGCGCCGCGCCTTCCCCTGTTTTCGACGCCACCACGCGGCTCACGTAAGTTCCTTTTGGCACGCCTGGCACCCTTGCGGCGACGTTCTTCCATGTTTTTCCTGCGTCGCGTGTCACTTGTACGTTGCCGTCATCCGTCCCCACCCACAGCACATTCGGCGTCAGCGGCGATTCGCTGAACGTCGTGGTTGTCGGATACTCCTGCACACCATCATGCCGCGACAAGGTGCCCTTGTCCGGCGTCTTCCCGAAAATCTGTAGTTTGTTCCGGTCCACGCCTGTCGTCATGTCGCCGCCCAGCCGCGTCCAGTTATCTCCGCGGTCCGTCGACTTGAACAAATAATTTCCTCCGTAATAAATCGTGGTGTGGTTATGCGCTGAAACCGCCACGGGAGAATTCCACTGGAAACGGTAGTGCGGTTCTCCCGCTTTCGCTTCCGGGCGAATCGATCGCTGCTGCTCGGTCCGCAAGTCGCGCCGGTCGATGTAGCCGTCCTGCGACTCCGTGTAGACGATCCATGGTTCCACGTTGTCAATCGCCGCGTAAAAACCGTCGCCGCCGTGGATCACCTGCCAGTCTTCATTAACAATCCCGTCGCGCGCCAGCGTTTGAACCGGTCCGCACCAACTCCCGTTGTCTTGCAATCCACCGCAAATGTGATACGGCTTCTCGTTGTCGAGGCCAACTTCATAAAACTGCCCGATCGCGATCGTGTTGATGAAGTCCCAGGTCTTCCCTGCGTCGTAGCTCCAGTGAATGCCGCCGTCGGACCCCGTGATCATGTGGTTCGAATCCGCTGGATCAATCCACATGGCGTGAAAATCGCCGTGAATCTTCTGCACGCGCTGCGTCGAAAACGTTTTGCCGCCATCCTCGGAAAGAAACATCGGCGCGCCCAGCTCCCAGATCCGGAGGTCGTTGTTTGGATCGATTCGAATCTGGCTGTAGTAGGACGGCCGCGGGTTCGTATCGCCTATTTTCTTCCACGTCTCACCTTTGTCCTCGCTCCGAAAAGTGCCGCCCTTCTCGTGCTGAACTACGGCATAAACGATATTCGAGTTTTTGCGGTAGATGTCGAGTCCGATGCGGCCCGTTTCACCGCCATTTTCATACGGCAGTCCTTTGGTCAATTTCTTCCATGTCGCGCCGCCGTCGGTCGTCTTGTAAATGGCTGAGCCCGGTCCGCCGCCGTTGAATCCATAGGGTGTCCGCCGGCGCTGGTACGCCGCGGCGTACAGCGTGTCCGGGCTTTCCGGGTCCAGCGCGATGTCGCTTACACCCGTGTCTTCATTGATCTTCAGCACTTGCGACCAGCTCTTGCCGCCATCGCTTGTCTTGTAAACGCCGCGCTCCGGGTTCGGTCCCCATAAATGCCCCAGCGCCGCCACGTACACGACTTCTGAATTCTTCGCATGGACCACAATCCGCCCGATGTGCCGAGTCGCCTCCAGTCCCATCTTCTTCCACGTCTTTCCGCCATCGAGCGACTTGTACACCCCATCGCCCCACGACGAGCTCTGGCGGTTATTCGGCTCGCCTGTGCCAACCCACACAATGGACGGATCTGACGGCGCAATCGCTATGTCGCCGATCGTGGATACGCTCTCCTTATCGAACACCGGCTCCCAGGTCGTCCCGTTGTTGGTCGTTTTCCAGACACCGCCGGACGCAGTCCCCACATAAACGATGTTGGGGCTGCTCTCCACGACTGCAAAATCATCGATCCGCCCGCCCATGGTCGCGGGCCCGATCTCGCGAAATTCCAAATTTTTCAGCTTATCTATAGGACTCGCCTGGTCGGTCGGTGCTGCCAGAGTATTCGTCGCAAACGCACCGATCCAAGCGGCAATAGCCAGAATCAGACGTAGAGCATTCGAACCATGCTTCATTTCATTCCCCCATGCACAAGGCCGGGCATTTTACTCCTGCTGGCCCGTACCACGCATCATATGTTTCTGGAAGGGCAGACCAAGCCCGTGCAAAGTCAGACGCGCCACCCTGCTGTGACGTTTCAGCGTACGACCTCGCCTTCAATTCCCATCTACCCCGTGCTAGGCTATCCAACTGTTTGCATTGACCGCATGCTCTGGATGAATCTTCATTCCCGTGCGCGAACCCTCTCAGCGCTCCGTTCCTTGGTTTTCCTGATTGCGCTGCTTATCGCCCTTGCAGAGCCTTCCGCACCTCTCGCCGGTGCTCAGCAAATTCGTCTTCCTTCTTCGAAGACCGGCATCGCCGATCTGGAAGCAAAAACACAGAGCCGCCGCGGCGACGTCACCTCCGCCGATGGCGACGTTGACATTCACTATGGGGACACGCGTCTTCGCGCCGACCACGTCGAATACAACAGCAGGACCTTCGAAGCGATCGCCACCGGCCACGTTCAGCTCGACTACAACAACGAGCACCTCGAAGCCGATGAAGCACATTACAACGTCAGCACCGGCCACGGCCTTTTCCACAATGTTCGCGGCAGCATCAAGATCGAACGCCGGCCCAATCCCGCCATCCTGATTTCCGACAGTCCTCTTTATTTCGAAGCGCGCGACGTCGAGCGCTTCGCCGGCGACGTGTACCTTGTCCACCGCGCCTGGATCACCATTTGTGATCCTCTTCATCCGAAATGGCAGTTCTACGCGCCCAACGCGCGCATTCACCTCGGCAAGACCGTCGCTCTCATCAACGCCAACTTCCGTCTTCTCCGAGTTCCGCTGATCTGGCTGCCCTATGCCACCGCTCCCGCGGGCCGCAGAGTCCGCCAGACTGGATTCCTCGTCCCGGATATTGGCCAGAGTTCGCGCAAGGGCTTCATTCTGGGAGACGCTTTTTATTGGGCTCCCAAGCCATGGATGGACGCCACCCTGGGCCTGCAGTTCATGAGCCGCCGCGGCCTTCTTGAGCGCGGCGAGTTTCGCGCCAAGCCTTTCGAAAACACCTCCATCACCTACACCTATTTCGGCGTCGATGACCGCGGCCTGCTCAATCCCGATGGCACCCGCAGCCCGCAGGGCGGCGAACAGCAGCGCGTAGAAATCCAATCCCAGTTTCGCGGAGGCTGGCGGTTCGTGACCGATTACAACCAGCTCTCCTCACTCACTTTCCGCCTGGCCTTTGCGGACACCTTCGGCGAAGCCGTCAACTCCGAAATCCGCAGCGCCATTTTTCTCACTAATAATTTTCACGGCTTCAGCCTCAATTTCGCGAGCCTCAACGACAAGAGCTTCCTCACGCTCCCTGTCGCGGCGACTCCGAGCGCTCCTGCCATTCCGGCCACCAGCGTCGCTCTTCGCAATGCGCCGGAAGCGCGTTTTGGCTCCGTCGAACAGGCCCCCTGGCGAAAAGTTCCTGTCTATTTTGGATTTGATGCCTTTGCCGGAGCCGTGAACCGCAGCGATGACGAAATTCAAACCCCCGACTTCGTCTATCGTTATGAATTCGCGCCGCGCGTCACCGTTCCCGTACACCTTGGCCCCTGGCTCGGCGTGACCACCTCGGCTGCCTTTCGCGCCACGCGCTACGGCGATTCGCTCAATGCCGCCGGCCTCGTGAGCGGCACATCGATTTCGCGCCACACCGGCGAATTCACCGTCGATCTGCGCCCGCCGGTTCTTGAACGTTACTTCGACGGTGGTTCCTCAAAGAAGGACAAATCCGGCCGGCGATTCAAGCACACGATTGAGCCGGTTTTCACCTACCGTTACGTCACCGGCGTCAACAATTTCGCGGATTTCATCCGCTTCAATTCCAACGCCACAATCACCGACACCAATGAAATTCAGTATGGTTTCACGCAGCGGCTGTTTCTGAAGGAAGGCGACGGCCAACCCGAGGAAGTCCTCTCCTGGAGTATTTCCCAGAAACACTATTTCGATCCGACCTTTGGCGGCGCCATCGTGAACGGACAGCGCAACGTTTTTCAGGCGCTTGACTCCATCACACCCTTCGCATTCGCTTTTGGCCCGCGCAATTGGTCACCCATCATCAGCGACTTCAAAATCACTCCGGGCGGCCGGTACGATGTGGAGCAAATCCTCCAGTACGATCCGCATAACCAGAGACTCGTTACGATCGGCACCCTCTTGAAAGTAAAACCCTACCGCGAATTCTTCACCACCATTGCACATTTCCGCCTGGACGATAATCCTTCGCTCAGCGATCTGCAGCCGCCGTCACCGCTTCCTACCTTCCAGCAGCCGCTTTCGAATCAGATTCGCGCACTGGCCGGTTACGGAAGCGAAACCCGCAAAGGGCTCAACTTCACAGTAGGAGTTAGCTATGATTTCACGAACAAGATCCTGCAAAACCAAATCGTGCAGGCCAGTTACAACGGCGGCTGTTGCGGTCTCGCCGTCGAATACCGCCGCATCAACCTCGGCCAGGTACGCACGGAGAATCAGTTCCGCATCGCGTTCATGATTGCCAACATCGGCACCTTCGGGAATCTCCGGCACCACGAAAAGATCTACTGAGCATGAGCTACACCGAACTGGCCTTCGCGTCCATCGAGGAAGTTGGAAAACTCTTCCGCAAGCGCAAACTCTCTCCCTTCGAGCTGACTAAACTCATTCTTGCCCGCATCGAGCAGCTCAATCCCAAGCTCAACGCCTACATCACCCTCACCACCGAACTCGCTCTCGGACAGGCCAAAAAGGCCGAAGCCGAACTCTTCGCCCCGCGTGGCCGCAAAGGCCATCGCGACCGCGGTCCTCTCCACGGCGTTCCGATTTCGCTGAAGGACAACATCTACACTGCGGGCGTTCGAACGACTGCGGGCTCGAAAATCTTGCAGGACTTCATCCCCCCGCATGATGCGCCACTCGTAGCTCAACTTCTTGGAGCCGGCGCCGTCCTCCTCGGCAAGACCAA
>Ga0137403_10006669_pt1 | contig 13180 bp, 16 predicted proteins | sample CZOMad2_1_16fung_FD_122057 | JGI IMG/M metagenome (GOLD analysis project Ga0137403, IMG submission 122057) | Vadose zone soil fungal communities from Angelo Coast Range Reserve, California, USA - CZOMad2_1_16fungal (Hybrid Assembly) | ecosystem: Environmental > Terrestrial > Soil > Vadose zone... | reverse complement strand
GGATTGGAGAATCGGGGCGGTGATCATGAAGATGATCAGCAGCACGAGAACGACGTCGATGAACGGGACCATGTTGATCTCGGACAAGGACGACTGCGTCGACGATTTGGATAATTGTGGCATCGATTTTTATGCCGGCCAGGCTGGAGGGCCGCGTCGTCAATACTGGTAAAAACTCAGGTAAACGATTTTTCGATCTGGGCAGCGACTTCCAGCGCAAAGGTATCGAGCCGCTGCGCCAAATTGCGAATGTTGCTCAAGAACTGATTGTAGAAAATTACGGCCGGGATAGCGACGAAAAGTCCTGCGGCGGTGGTCAGCAGGGCTTCCGAGATGCCCGGCGCGACGGCGCGCAGGCTGGCGGAGCCGGCATCGCCTAAGCCGGAAAAGGCGTCGATGATGCCCCAGACCGTTCCGAACAGACCGATAAACGGGGAAACCGAACCAGTGGTGGCCAGCCAGGACATTCCTTTTTCAGCGCGGCGTACCTCGTCGGCAGAGGCAACCTGCATATTGGCGGTGACCGCTTGCAAGCTCTTCAGCTTTGGCGCGGCGGGACCGCCCGGTGCACCGCCCATCTGGGTTTGCAGTTCGCGGTAGCCGGCGGAATAGACGGACGCGAAGGGTGAGCCGGCGGATGCCAGCGCCTGCGGATTCGCAACGCCGCGCGTGGCGCGAAAGATGCGAAGGAACTGGTCGCTCTCGCGGCGAATTCGGCCGAAGAAGCCGAGCTTTTGAAAGATCATGCTCCAGGAGATGATCGAAAAGAGAAGAAGAATCGCGATCACTACGCGGGCGACCCAACCCGTCTGGGTCAAAATATTGCCGAGGTCGATCAGTAAGACTGTCGTGAACAAATAAATGACGTTTCCCCTCAGTGCGGCGAGAATTTTTACAGCTTCTGAACCGTAGCACACGCTTTTAGTGGACGCAACGAAACCTCAACGCGTGTTGCGCTTCTGGAAACAAACATTCGAACGTTCAACCTCCATCTGGCGACGGAATCGATGCCGGAACGTTTGCTCGGACGTATGCTAGACTGCAAACTAGAAATGGCTCAGGCGTTTGACATTACATTGGACTCATTGATAGTACGTTCGGTTGCTAAGCCGGACGCAGCGGGGGACGGTCCAGTCACCACGTCCGGGCCCCTCAGCGGCACATTCTTCCTCGAAACTTTCGGTTGCCAGATGAATGACCACGACTCGGAGAAAGTCGCTGGGGTATTGTTGTCGCGTGGTTATCGGCAGGTGGAATCGCCAGGGGCCGCCTCGCTGATCCTTTACAACACTTGCAGCATTCGAGAGAAGGCAGCGCAAAAGGTGTTTTCGCGGTTGGGGGAATATCGCACAACACAGAAACCGGGGCAGATCATTGGCGTGCTTGGCTGCCTCGCCCAACAAGAGGGTGAAGAGATTTTCGAACGAGCGCCTTGGGTTAGCCTGGTATGTGGATCGGCGAGCTACCGAAAATTACCTGAACTTATCACCCAAATCGAGGCAGGGAGTCAGCGCGTCACTGGGCTAGACAATAATACGGACGAGACGTTCGAAACGGAGATTACGCGCCGTGACAATCCATGGCGTGCTTACCTCACGATTATCGAAGGTTGCGATAAGGCGTGTTCGTACTGTGTTGTACCGTTCACACGCGGGCCGGAGCGGAGCCGAGCGAGCGCGTCGATATTAAAGGAAGTCAATCAATTGGCGGGTCTCGGGTATTCGGAAGTCCAACTGCTGGGTCAAACCGTAAATTCGTATTCCGATCCTTCCCCGGCCGAGTTGCGCTTTTCGGATTTGCTGTTGGCCGTCGCCGATGTGCCGGGAATACGGCGTGTGCGATTCACGACTTCGCATCCGCGAGACTTTACGCGGGACATTGTGGCGGCGATCGAATCGGAGCCAAGGTTGTGTAACCACGTGCACCTGCCAGTGCAATCGGGTTCTAGCCGCGTGCTGATCGCCATGCAGCGGACCTACACTCGCGCGGAGTATCTAGATAAGGTTGCGATGATCCGCAGAGCGAGTCGGCCTATCAGCATCACGACCGACATCATTGTGGGATTCCCAGGCGAGACCGAGCAGGAATTCGAAGAGACGCTGAGTTTGCTGAACGAAGTGCGGTACGAAGGTGTCTTCGCTTTCAAGTATTCTCCCCGGCCCAACACGCCTTCGCTCTCGATGGAAGATTCGCTTTCGGAAGAGGAAAAGAGCAAGAGGCTGGTGGTGCTGCTGGAGCGCCAAAGGCAAATCCAGGCCGGGCAGCACGAGGCGTTTGTCGGTTCGTCGTTCGAACTGATGGTGACGAACAAATCGCGGCGGGAAAATCAGTGGAGCGGACATACATCCTGTAATCGGGTGCTAAATTTCACTTCCCAATCGCAAGGCCTTCTGGGAACCTACGTGCAGGTTCGCGTTAATGGTGTAGGACCAAGCAGCCTAGTCGGTGAGCATGTTGTCTAATCCTTTTGTCTGCCCCTGGGGGAGGCCTCGATGGAAGTAGAGATGAAGATCCGCGGCCTGATGATGGATCCCGTCACAAACATGCCCATCGTGGTGCTGAAGGATGTGCAGGGCCAAGCGATTCTACCGATCTGGGTAGGGGTGTACGAGGCGAACGCCATCGCTCTGGAGATTGAGAAGGTTCAGACGCCCAGGCCGATGACGCATGATCTTTTGAAGAACGTGCTGCTGGGGCTTGAGGTCCGAGTTCAAAAAGTTGTTGTGAATGATTTGAAGGACGATACGTTCTACGCACTGATCTGGGTCGAACGCGACGGTCAGATGATGACCATCGATTCGCGTCCGAGCGATGCCTTGGCGCTGGCATTGCGCGTGGACTGCCCGATTTTCGTCGATGAAGAAGTATTGAAGAATTCGAAAATCTCCAGCGCCATCACGGAACGCACGACGAACGATCAACTCCGGTCATGGCTGGAGGGTCTCTCCGACGACGACCTCGGCCGCTATAAGATGTAAGCTGGCGAGCGTCAGGCAACCCGAGTCGAACTAAGCCTGCGCACGGCGCGACGCCACACGAACCACAGCACAACGCCGATCAGAATCAACGCCAGGCTGAGCCCTGACCATAGGCCAATGGCGCCCAACCCGAGTCGAAAACATAGCCAAGCGCCGAGCGGAAGGCCGATCACCCAATAGGCGAGGAAATGACAGAACATGGGAGTACGGGTGTCGCCCACGCCGCGGAGCGCGCCGGTGGCAACGGTTTGAATTCCGTCGAACAGTTGAAATGCGGCTCCTGCAGCAAGCAAGCCGACAGTGCTTTGAATCACCGCCTCGTCCGGGGTAAACAAGCGAGCGATCCAGCGCGGAAAAATTAACAGCGCGATGCTGGCGCAAGTCATAAAGCCGGCGCCAAGAAATATCGCGATACCTCCGGCGTCCCCCGCCGCTGCTGGATCCTTGCGACCGAGCGCTTGCCCCACGCGCACGGCCGCCGCAGACGAGATTCCAAGCGGTACCATATAGGTGAGCGAGACAGTGTTCAGTGCGATCTGATGACTCGCGAGCGGGACGGCACCCAGCTTCGCGATCAGCGTGGTAACCGCGGCAAAGACCCCGCTTTCGAGCGTAGATTGCATCGCTGCCGGAAACCCCAACGCAATCAGCCGGCGGATTCGCGGAAGGTCGACATCCACCGGCGTGTTGAGCAGTTCGGTGCGATGGCGACGGTCGTACCAAAGAAGATAGCCGACCAGGACAGTGGCCATGTATGTGCGAGCGATCGCCGTCGACCAGGCCGACCCCACGACACCCAACGCCGGAAGGCCCCACTTCCCGTAGACAAGGACCCAGTTACCGAGCGCGTTGATCAAGTTCGCGGTTACAAGCGCGAATGCTACCGACTTTACCATGTTCATGGCTTGGAAGCACCGGCGAACCGCGAAATACAACAAGAGCGGGAAGAGGCCGACGACCAGGACCTTGGTATAGGCAATGGTCAGCCTGAGTACGTCCGGGTTAACTTGCACCGAGCGTAGGACGCGCGGCAACAGCCAGATCGGCGCCGCTAGCAGCGGCGTCAGCGCCACGCTGAGATAGATACCGTTGAGCAAGGACCGATGGCAATCTTCGCGCTTGCCGGCACCGAAGGCATGCGACACCAAGGTGTCGAGCCCAAGAAGCATGCCGCCACCAAACAAGCCGAAGACGATGAATATGCTGGAGCCTAGACTGACTGCGCCCATAGCTGCGGCGCTGTTGGGCAGCCTGCCTACCATCATAGTGTCTACGATTCCCATGCTCATCCAGCCCACCTCCGCAAGCACTAGTGGCAAAGCGAGGCGGAGCGTGGGCGGAAGCTCGGTGCGGAGCGTGTCTAATCTGAGCATGGCGGAGTGGCGAGCTTCGGAAGTGTAAGCGGGTTGCGTGGAAAGGTGCAATTCGCCGCGACCTTGGGCGGCTTCAAACTCCAGGGGTAACTTCTCGAGCGTGTTAGGTCCTAAGTTCCATTGACCGAGGCCACGGTGCCTCGTAACCTCTGGATACGATTCGGTTTCTGCGTAACGAATGCCAACTCGACGCTTTCGCAGAGTCGATTGACTCCTGTCCGTCAAGAACAGGAAACTCAAGGAGAAGACTGTGCCGCCGACCAGGGATGCGGGCTACGAGCAACGAATGAAGAAGATTCGCGCGGGTATTCGCCTAAACTCTCGCGTGGCGGTTGCGGTGGAGTGGAGCGAATCGGGCCGCACACTCCGTTCGGAGGGCTACACCCTGGATATTAGTCCCAAGGGTTGCCTGGCCATCTTTCCGCAGGGCTTTACCGTGGGTCAGCGGCTGCATCTCATCAACCTGACGAACGAAAACGCGTGCGAGGCAGTGTTGGTTTGGCGTGGGCATGAAGGACGCAGCGGATGGGAACTGGGTCTGGAACTGCAACAAATGCCATCGGATTTTTGGGGTTTGGACTTCTAGTTAGCTGTTTCGTATATCCCGCCAAGAGCAATTCCCAAAACGGTCTTCGTCGTTTTCCACCGCCCGTTTATCGAAAATTCACTTTTCCCTTGCCTTAGCCTGTCTCGCAACCTTACAGTGAGGCTGGGCCTAGGGGGTTTTCACGGGAGGCACCTATATATAGCAATTCGTTTGCCGGGTCGCGGCAGCAGTATATTGATCGCACGGAGGGAGGCAGAAGGCCATGACTGCCATCATCACGATCGCGAATCAAAAAGGCGGCGTCGGCAAAACAACCACGGCGATTAATTTGTCGGCAGCAATGGCCGACCGCGGCAAGCGTACCTTGTTGATTGATCTTGACCCGCAGGCAAACTCCACCATCGCGTTTTACAATTCTGGCGAGATCCCCGCCTCGATGTTCGATGTGCTCAGCGAAAACCGCGCGGCAATGACTGCGGTCGTTAAGCCCACCAAGGATCCGATGTTGTTTCTTGGGCCTGGGCGATTGGCGCTGGCCAAGCTGGAACAAGTATTGGCAGGTCAGTTCGACGCGCCGTATCGATTGAAAGACGCGCTGGCGCCGATTCTGAAAGAGTACGACTACATCGTGCTGGATACGCCGCCGTCGTTGGGAATTTTGACCGTGAATGCGCTGGTGGCTTCCACGCATCTGATTGTGCCGATTCAGGCCGCCTATTTCGCCATCGAAGGTACCGACGATCTACTGGAAACGTACGAACGAATCCGGGCGCGCCCGAATCCCGGATTGAAGATGTTGGGCGTGGTGATTACGCTTTTCGACAAGCGCACCAACATTGCGCGCGACACGCACGGACAGATTCGCACCGTTTTTGGCGAAACTCTTTTTAAAACGAAGATCAGCAAAAATGTGCGGCTGGAAGAGAGTCCCGCTTACAAAGAAACGATTCTAACGTTCGCGCCGAAATCACCTGGCGCCATCGAGTACAAAAAGCTTGCTGGGGAGGTTATTCAACGTGTTGAAGAGGACCGGATTACCCGTCACGCTGAAGATGCGGCATGACGCGCACTACGTCGAATCGCTGACGAGTTACAGCGGGGCGGCCATCGGACGAATGATCCCTGTGGATCAGATTCGTCCCAATCCGGATCAGCCGCGCAAAGCGATCGGCGATCTGCGGGAGTTGACGGATTCCATCCGCGAAAAGGGTGTGCTTGAGCCCCTGCTGGTGCGGTTCGTGCCGCGCGAGGACTGCTACTACATTATTTCTGGTGAACGCCGTTATCACGCGTCGCGTGCCGCAGGACTGAACGAAGTCCCCTGCATCGAGAAGGTCGCGGACGATGCGGAGACGCTGGAGATTGGGCTGATTGAAAACATTCAGCGCAAGGATCTCACGCCGTTTGAAGAGGCCGACGGGCTGCACCGGTTGGCGACTCAATTCGAATACACCCATGAGGATGTTGCGAAGAAGATCGGCCGGGCCCGATCTTCAGTAACGGAAACGCTCTCGCTGCTGAATATTCCCGAAGCTCTGCGAAAGCGATGCGCCGAGCAGGGAATCAGTTCGAAGTCTTTACTGCTGCAAATCGCCCGGCAGCCAACAGAGAAGAAGATGTTGGAGATGATGCACCGGATCCTTCAAGGCGGTTTGACGCGTGATGAAGCGCGGCGTGAACGCCAGGAAGAGCAAGCCGTGCCCAGCCGCCCGCAGCCTTTTATCTTTCAATTTGAGCCTGAGAACGAGACGTTCAAATTCCGGATCCAATTTAAGAAGAGTCATGTCTCGAGGGATGAGTTGATCACGACGCTCCGCGGGATTCTCTCGCAGCTAGAGGGCTCGTCCGAGTCGCACGCGGATTCTACCGCGGCGTAGATACAGCCGGTGGTCAGCATTGCGACCGACCCTGCGCGTTCTATTTTGCCCATTTCTTGCCTATGCTGGACCTATCTCCGCTGCAAATGAAGATTCTGGAAGAGTTGTTTGCCAAGGGGTTTCGCCCCGTGGCAATTCCACGTTATGAGAGTGCCTTGTGTGTAAGTCGGGGCGACTGCGCCGCGGTTCTGAGCGCGATACCAAACGGTGGACTGCGCTTGCTGGCACCGCCGTCGTACATCATCGATGGCAATTTCAGCGTGAAGTTGAGGCGGGGGAGCAGTGAGGTCTTCGTGTGGAAAAAGGCTGAACTTGACGCCACACCGGAGCGACTGAACGAATTGGCGCTATTTCGGCAGGAACTAACCGAACAATTGGAAAAAGCATTCGAACAATAAATTCCCGCAATTTGCAATTCCTCAAGACTCCCGGCAAACTGAAATTCCCATGGAAACTTACGACGTCATCTGCATTGGTGCGGGGCCTACCGGGTTAGCGTGCGCGATCGAGGCGCGGCGCGCTGGTATGCGGTCTTTAGTGATCGATAAAGGCTGTTTGTGCAATTCTATCTACCACTATCCGGTGAACATGGTGTTTTTCACCACACCGGAGCTTTTGGAAATCGGCGACCTGCCACTGGTCTCCGCTGCCGAAAAGCCGACTCGGGTGGAAGCTTTGAAGTATTACCGGCGGGCGGCGGAGCACTATGAGCTGGAACTCCGACTCTTCGAACTGGTCTTACGGGTTGAAGGTAGCGACGGAAAATTCACTGTTTTAACAAAAAACGAAAAGGGTATCGAGCAAGAATACGCTGGAAAGAAAATTGTCGTCGCCACCGGCTACTACGACCTGCCGAATCCGCTAAACGTACCGGGCGAGAACTTGCCCCATGTTTCTCACTACTACACCGAGCCGCACGAATATTGGCGAGAGCCCGTGGTGGTCATCGGAGGAAAGAATTCGGCGGCCGAGGCCGCGTTGGATCTCTATCGCAATGGCGCGCACGTAACGCTGGTGCATCGGGATGCGCAACTCGGCGCAAGCATCAAGTATTGGGTGCGGCCCGATATTGAGAATCGAATCAAGGCTGGCCAGGTCAACGCGTTCTTCCAAACCCACGTGAAGGAGATCACCAAGGACGAGGTCATCGTGTCGAACGTCGCCGGCGAGAAGCGTCTGCCGGCACGGCAGGTGTTTGCCTTGACGGGTTATCATCCGGACTTCGAGTTCATCAAGAGCCTCGGTGTACGCCTCGATCCGGAGACGTGCAAGCCAGCGCTTGATCCAAACACGCTGGAAAGCAATGTCCCCGGCGTCCACCTGGCCGGTGTGGTCATTGGGGGCCGGCATACCGGCGAAATTTTTATCGAAAACGGCCGGTTTCACGGTAAACAGATTATCGATGCTCTCGCTGGAAAGGCTCGCAGAGCGGTCTAGTCATCGGCGAGCGTTCGGGAGAAGCAGGTTCACAAGAAGCGATGCATTACGAGGGCGTCGACGAGCCCCAGCGTGGGGTGACGAAATGCAGCTGGTACACGGGCGAGGGTGTTAAATCCGAAACTCTCCCACAAGCGAATTGCGCGCTCGTTGGTAGCGACCACGAAATTGAACTGCATCGCGCTGAATCCGCGTGCTCGAGCGCGATCCAGAGAGTCAGCGCACATGGCGCGCGCAACGCCACGACCGGTCACTGCCCGGGCGGTGATATATCCGCAGTTCGCCACGTGTGAGCCGCCACCGCGTTGATTGGCCTGCAGAAAGTAAGTGCCCAAAATATCCTGGTTTTCTTCTGCAACAAAGACTTCGTGTCCGGGCGACATCCAATAGCCGAGCGCTTCCCCGCGGCTCATGTCGCTCGGTAGTGTATAAGTTTCGGCGGCACGGATCGTGGGCTCGAGGATGGTCCAGATGGAGTCCACATCATCTGGCAAAGCGGCGCGAATGTGCATGCCTTACTCTTGCAACGGGATAAGTGGGGCGTCAATCTCGCCGGATGATTCAGAATTTGGAGACTAACGAGCCAAGGTTGCCTGTGCGGGAGATTTCTCGAGGAGTTGTTCTTTGCGGTAGACCAGTGCGTTGATGTCGTAGGTCGCCAGCTCAAAGCCGTGACCGTGCGTGATGGCATCGGTCGGGCACGCTTCCACGCAATACCCACAAAAGATGCAGCGTGAATAGTCGATGTTGTAAACACTGGCATAGCGCTCGCCCGCAGAAATGCGATTCGCATCGACATTCTCCGCGGCCTCAATGTAGATGCAATTCGCGGGACATGCTGCCGCGCAAAGGAAACATCCCACGCACTTTTCCAGGCCGCTTTCATCGCGATGCAGCACATGAATGCCTCGATAGCGTGGCTGGAAATGTACCGGCTCGTGAGGATAGTTCTCGGTTACGGTCTTACGGAACATATTGCGGAACGTGACGCTGAATCCCTGCGCCAGAGTCGAGAAAGTCTCAGCAACTTCGCGAATAATGGAAGGCATAGAAGAAAGCTTAACAAACCACGACGAAACCGGCAATTCCGTGGTTCTTGATCGTACTCGTGGCGACGGGTTACCTAGGCCACGTCCTAGTAAACTCCCGTAATATCCATCTCCATCTACAACTGACAAGTCCCCCACATTTCTTCAGTCAACTCTCTCAGTGTCTCCTAATAAATACACCTTTACTAAGACGTAATCATAGTCTGGAGGTGAGCTTGGCGGGAAGTGCATTGCGCGTGGTTGGGGTCATTGGGACGCACCCATGGTGGGCGCTGAGGCGCCGTCTTGTTCTCAAGGTTGCTCGTTCCTTCCGTGTGCATGGTGCGCGCACACCCCTGGGGCGACGGTTCGGCTGCACGGAAACGGTACAAATGAAAGTCGGTGGCGGCTCCGTGACACAAGCCGCGGGTGCTGGTTCACACGGCGCTGCGCATTCGCGGTATTGGCATGCCCGGTTCCGCGTGGAAATTATCGGACGCAGTGCGCGGGGCCTTTGGCCGCGCATCACAACCACAAGCCGCAACCGGTGCGTGAGCCAACCCCTCGCGCTGCTCCACCAGCCATCGCGCCAGCAGGGCGGCGGAGGTTTCCTCGAGCCAGACATCCAGCAGTTGAATGATCTCCTTGCGAACATTCGCGGCGTGGCTCAACCGCGACAGCTCGTACGACTGCAACGAGGTGCGAGAAGCCGAGAGAAGAAAATCCCACGGCGGTTGAATTTTGACATGGCGATTCACGAAGCCTCCTGTAAGAGAATGACGTACGTTACCACTTTACTAACGTCAGTCAAGAGTCATCGAGAAGCTCGGGACTGTGGAAAGTTGTGGAAAAACTGAGCGAGTATCTTAGCGAGCTAGTCGCCGCGGGCGCCTTGCCAGCTGCGAATGCACTGCTGCGGCAAGACCCAATGCGAGTGGCGACGATACGTGCGTGCAGCGGGTGCGCGGGGGATTACGAAGATCCGGATGCTACGGCCCGGACCGACGACGTCGGCGAGAACGATGAAGGGAAAGAGTCTGTGCCAGTGGAAGAGTTTCCTGCACGCGGCAACTAAGCGTCAGGAAGGGAGGAAAAGGAGATGCGGAGGAAAAAAGGGAAGTCATCGAAACGAATCGGTACGCGAAGTCAGAGGGAAGTATTGCGCGACGTGATGCTGAGCGCCGCGGAGTGCGGCACCTGGCTGACATTGCGAGAACTTTCGCGGTTGACGAGCTATGGCGAAGCCAGCGTTTCGGCGCAGCTGCGGCACTTGCGCAAGCCGCGATACGGGGCGTTCGTGATCGACAAGCAAGTTCGGAAATACGACGCGGTTAATCAAATCGCGGAACACGGTGCGGTCTGGGAATACCGCCTGCGTGGCGTGCTGGTTGCACGACCGCGAAGGGAATGGCTCAGCGAACAGTTATTACGGGGCTTGGTGCAAGCGGCGAGCGCCTCGCCGACCTGCTGAGCACGGGGTCCCCGAACAGAGACCGTGTCAGCGAACCAGCCGACAGCATCGTTCACGCAGTTCACGATTCGGAAAGCAACTTGGGGGAGGATCGATGAGCGTCAAGCCGGAATTGGCATTCGATGTGTCTTGGGAAGTGTACCGCAACGCGAAAGAAGTGCTCGAGAGCAAGCGAGGCATCTCCGCGGTCCAGTGGAATGAGGCAGCAAAATTCCTATGGCGACCGGATATTCATCCGCGACTTAACGAGTGGGTTGCCGACTTCGCGCTGGCGGGCAAGGCCGCGTTGGAAGGGCCCGACTGGGCCTCGCGCATGGTGCTGTTTCGCGTGTATTACCTGGGACTCGCGCCTTACGAGAAAGCTCGCCATTTTGTCGGCATCAGCGAGAAGACCTGGGTGAACTGGACCGAGGAAATCCGTCGCAGCTGCGGCCAGGAGTTACTGCGGCGCGGCATGTTTCCGCCGCGAAAATACTTCGTCTCGGCGGCGTAGCGAAAGGCGCCTACCCTGCGAAGATATCGGTCGATCGTTCGACGTCGCTATTGGAGGGCGACCGGGTCGCCGACGCGAAGGGTTTTGCCTGTTTCGGAGATCGGCACGCGGGTGTTGGTCGCCAGGCGATAAAAATGATCGAAGTATTCGGCCGTCGCCCAGGAAGGCAACTGCTCACGGCGCAAATCGCTAAAACGCTTTTGAAAACCGTTCATCGCTTCCGCGCCGGTGTATGAGTCGCGCGGGGGTACGCTGCACCGGGCGCAGGGATTGCTGCCTTCCAGGTCCACGTCGCCGATGCGAAAGCGCACCGCATAGGTATTCCTGGGGCCGAAGAGCCGATCTTCCCAGAAGGCCGGCACGCCATCGATTTCCAGTGTGGTGCGAAAACGGCGGCGCGCTTCGTGCAGGTCGACGCCGGGAAACCAGTCGCAGACGGCCTGCAGCGACGCCGTGGAAACGATTGTTGGGCCATGAGCGTCCGAATCGTCGGGAAAGCCATTTTGCGAATGGCGGACGATAATTTGCTGATCGAAGTACACGCTGAACCACTCCGCGGCGATTTCGGCCTCCTGCGGAAAGGCAAATTCTCGCGTGGGGATGATGCGCGGGTCGCCAGGCGCGGACAGCTTCACCGAACCAAGATCCGGAGAGAAGTTCGCGCGAATCAGAAATATCGCCGGCGAACGCTTGCCGTTCACCCATCGGTTGTCGACGGTATAGAGGGCCCACGCGCGGTCGAGTTCCAAGCTGCCGGCCGGGCCGACGCGGGCTTCCTGCACCAGCACGGGATCGAGCGCTTTGATCGGGTGCAGGCGAATTTCCGCGAGGCGCGGCTGAACGAGCGAGGAATTCACGGAGCAAGTCTAGCAGACCGAAGCGGTGAGCCCGCATAGCCGAGGACGCGAAGTTTCGGATTCAAACTTCAGTGCGCGGGGTAGTCCTTCAATTCCGGCGGATTCGCGCGGCTGGCAGGCGGCACGATGCCATTCAATCGCAGGTACATCACCACCTGGCCATAATGATCGGCGGTATGCCAGATGGCGAGCCCCGCGATGCCCAGGCGCGTGTTCGGCCCGCCGTACGGGCCCTCGATCGGGTCGTACATGTTCTTGCTACTCACGGCGTTCAGCGAATTGTTCATCGCAGCAAAAGAGTTACGCAAATAGGTCAGCAATTCAGCGCGCGTTTTCGCCGGATTCGGTCCGCCCTTGTCACAATCGGCAGGCGGGGTCTTGCCGTCCAGTTCGGCGGCAAACGCAAAATTCGAGCACGCCACATGCTTCACTTGCTCCGCAAAAGTGCGTAAGTCAGTCGGGCCAAAAGCCGCAGTCTCGGTGGGCTTTACCGGCATCGCGGGGCGAAATCCGTATTTTTCTTCGGGCATGGCTTCGGCGGCGGAGCGAAACTCAAACTCCTGCCCGCCGAACGTACGCATCAACGCGATGCCCACGGATTCGTTGTGGCTCAACTCCGCCGCGCTGGGCTCGTGCGGCGGAGTCTTCGGCGGTTCCGGCGCGGCGGCTTGCGCGCGAGCGCTAGGAGCTCGCAGCACCGCTAGCAGGAACATCGCGGAAAGAAACTTGCGGTTCCAGTGTGAGTGCGCCATAAGGACCTCCCAGGTCCGACGATCGATCCAGTGTGCTTTCCGAAGTCTAGCATCGAGCCGACGGCGAGCCCACCCGCGTCGGGGTCGGCATTGCGCCAGTTTCGTCTACTGTCGCGCACCAATTCGGCCAGGAAACAAATCAAAGAAAGAGATGCTAGAAGATGCCAACTATGTCTAAGAAGCTGAGGATTTCGCTGGCGTTGCTTTACGCGGTGCCGGCGTTCGCCCAGACCACGACGACCTCCACGACGCCCGGCGTGGTGAGTGTCACCGTACCGCTACAGGTGATCGCCCCAGTGGGTTGCACGGTCGCGTTTTCGTCGGCAGGGACCATGCCGGTGATCACCGTGGCGAATTGTCCGGAACC
>Ga0137403_10004412_pt1 | contig 13180 bp, 9 predicted proteins | sample CZOMad2_1_16fung_FD_122057 | JGI IMG/M metagenome (GOLD analysis project Ga0137403, IMG submission 122057) | Vadose zone soil fungal communities from Angelo Coast Range Reserve, California, USA - CZOMad2_1_16fungal (Hybrid Assembly) | ecosystem: Environmental > Terrestrial > Soil > Vadose zone... | reverse complement strand
CGTGCACGGCGTGTTGTCGGTGCAGACGGCACCACTGTTGTCGCCGCCTACGCAGTGATCCATCCCCCCTGTCGCCGGGAAGAGGTCGAACTGTACATGGACGTTCGAGGCGAGCGGGATGTCCAGCGTCTGTGAGCCCGCATCGCAGTACATATAACCCCCCGCCGGCTGGGCGACCGTGTTGATGACGCAGACGGGGGGGATCGACGAGGGGATAGGCAGCGGCGGGCCGTAGAGACAGTTGGCGTCGGAGCAGTTGCGATTGCTGCCGGTGTCGGTGGACGAGGCCGCGGAGAGCGAAAGGAACTTGGACCGGCAGCAACTCGTCTTCGTGATCGTGGTTCCGTAGTCCGGGATCTGTGTGGCTCCCGTGCCGGAAGTGCCCCCGCCGGTGAACAGGTTGTTGCAACCGAGCGTCGCGACCGGCGAGCCGGTGCTGCTGACCGTGCTCCCGCAGTTCCCGGACCCGAGGGACGTCGTGAAGGCCAACCTGGCCGGGGCAGGTGTGCCGCAAGCGCACGCAGGGCCGGCATCCTCCTCGCACGCCACGTCGTCCTCCAACGCTGCGAGCTTCGCCGCGATGGCCGCCATGTCCCCCGTGGCCGGGCCGCAGTCGCCCTGGGACTCGGCCGTGGTCCACGCGGCCGAGAACTTCGTGTCGCACTTGGAGAGGTCGATGGGGAGGCTCTTCACCAGCGCCTTCCCCTCGGCGGCGAGGCGGCACTTCGCCGCCTTCCCCGCGGCCTTCAGCTTGCCGCCCTGGCACTTGCTCGGAGGGCTCAACGTGAGATCGGCCGCGATCTCCTTGGCGAACCGGTCGACCTTGCTCTCGATCGCGCTCGCATCCGCCGTCGTCGAACAGGGCGGTTTGGACTCTGCCTTCGTGAACGCGCCCGAGAACTTGGTCTCGCACTTCATCAGCTTCGCCGTGTCGAGGAGGACGGCCTTGGCGGCCACCTTCGAGCGGACCCCGAGCAGGCACCCTGCCTTCTTGCCTGCCGCCTTCATCTTCGCCGCCTGGCACTTTTCGGTCTGCGCGCACGCCGAGCCGGCTGCGAGCCAGACGAGCGCGATGATGCCGAGCGCCAACGAGCATGATCTCTTCATCGTCGAAGTCCCTCCCGTCGTGAGTTCCTACTGCCGGCTGAAGCTCATGGTCAAGCAGAAAACGAGCACCGGGGCCGCTGGCGGGAGCTGGAGGCCGTTCGGATGGGCAAAATCCTTGGATTCTCGGGATCCGCTCCGCGTCGGCGGCGCTCGCGGGAAGGTCGTCCCACCGTTCGGCGAGCGCGTGCAGGTCGCCCTCGGCGGGCATCCAGGGACGATTGGCGCTGCCCGCGGCCTCGAGCTTCGTGGTTAGCACCTCCGGCAGCCGCCCTCCGTCGGCTGGCCGGAGGCGCCCGCAACGAGCAACGCGAGGACGGTGGCCGTCCCGGCGCCTCGGCGGACCCAGGCGGCATCGGCTACGGGGCCTCCAGCGCACGCGCCCGCGTGAAGTGCTTCTCGGCCTCCTCGGCGCGACCGAGGCCGTCGCGGTAGACGGACCCGATCAGACGCTCGAGCCGGCCGTCTGCCGGATGGCTCGCCGCCGCGCGCTCGAGCGCGGCCGCGGCGTCGGCGTCGCGCCCGAGCTCGTGCGCGAATCGCGCGAGCGTGACCGCGAGATCGCGGTACCCACCCGGGAGGGTCTGCTGATCCGGCCCGCCGTAGGCCGTGTCGAGACCCGCCCGCAGCTCCTCGAACGCGCGCTCCGCCTGCCCGCGGCGGTAGTACACCTCGCCGGCCAGCAGGAACTCGTCCGCGCGGTAGCGCTGTCGCCGCTCCACCGAGCGGAGCAGCCCGGCGGAGGCGGCCGCGACGCCGACCACGGCGAGGGCGGCGAGGGCGGCCCGCTTCCACCGTCCGGCGGCGACCTCACGCGCCGTCCAGTCGACGCTCACGCCCGCGTAGACGAGCAGGACCGCGACGGCCGGCAGGCGGTAGCGGGCCACGATGGTGGAGTACATGAGGGCGCCCACGCTGGCGAGCAGGAAGTAGCGAAGGAGGCGGTGCCGGGCAGCCTGCCGACGGTCCAGCCAGAGGCCGACCAGGCCGAGTGCGAGCGCCCACTCGAAGCGGAGCGAGAAGCGGAGCAGCGGCGAGCGGTCGGCGAAGTAGTACCAGTCGACGTTGTCCATGGCCTCGTAGCCGGCGAAGATCGCGCGCAGCTTGAAGAGCTCGTTGCTTGCGAGGCGGCGCCAGTCGCCGTGGTACGTCCCCAGCGTGAGCCGGATGGCGGCCCCGAGCCGTCCGTCAGCCTGCTCCAAGATGGAGCGGGTCGCCGCCGGCAGCGTGACGCCGATCATCGCGCTGTCGGCCGCGTTGCCGTACACGAAGGCCTCGACGCCGCGCGTGGAGAGCGAGAAGGGCGGCGCGCCCACCACGAGGTTCCGCGCCACGAGCGGTACCAGCCCGAGCGAGAGGCCGGCCGCGAAGGCGAGCGCGACCGTCGCCAGCGCGCGGGGATGGCGGCCGAACCGCCGCGCGATCCACAGCGCGACGAACGGGCCGAAGACGAGGGTCGCCTCGCGGCAGAGGAGCGCGAGCGCGAAGAACCCCCCGGCCACGAGCCACGGGAGCGCTCGCGCGTCGTCGCAGCCGGCGAGCCACCAGAGGAGCAGGAGCGAGACCGTGACGCCGAGGGTGTCGCGCAGGACGAGCGTCTCGTGGAGGAGGAACGGGCCGTAGAGCGCCGCGCCGAGCGCCGCGACGGCCGGCACCGCGCCGCCGAAGAGGCGCGCCGCGAGGAGATAGACCAGCGCGACGTTCGCGACCCCGAGCACCGCCTGGCAGAGCCCGATGCCCCAGAACCCGTCCCCGGCGACCAGCCGCATGGCGGCCAGCGCGTAGGCGTAGAGCGGCGCCTGATGGAAGACCGTGCGCCCGCCCCACCACCGCTCCCAGGTCTCGAGCGGCGCCAGCTCGCGCATCCACGACGTGTACTGGTGCGGCGTGTCCCGCCCGAGGACGTCGCCGGCGAGGATGCGTCCCGACCACGTCCAGCTGGCGGTCATGTCGCTCTCGGGCCAGTGGAACTGGTACTCCGCCACCGGGAGCCGCGAGACGAGCCAGAGGTTCAGCCCGCGGACCGCGATCGCCACGCCCAGGACGGCGACGAGCGCTCGGCCGCGGGGTCGGCTCGCGCTCACTGCCCGCGGCGGGCCAGCTCCTGCTGCGCCATGGTCAGGTTGCCCTGGATCATCACGCGCGGCGGCCAGTCGGGCGGGGAGCGACGGAGCGCCTCGCTCAGGTCCGCGATCGCGCCCTCGAGGTCGCCCGTCCGCTGCCGCGCGAGGCCACGGTTGTTGTAGGCCTCGATGTAGCGGGGATTGATGCGGAGGGTCTCGGTGTAGTCGGCGATCGCGCCGGCGTGGTCTCCCCGCGCGAGCCGCGCCGTCCCGCGGCTGTACCAGGCGAGGTAATAGTCGGGGTTGCGGCGCACGGCCTCCGTGAAGTCCGCGAACGCGCCCACCAGGTCGCCCTCGGCCTGCCTCACCGTGCCGCGGTTCAGGTAGGCGATGTAGTCGTCGGGATCGATGCGCAGCGCGTGCTCCCACAGCGTGCGCGAGTCGTGCCACACGCGGGTCTGGCGGAAGGTGAGGACGCCGAGCGTGGCGAGCGCGGCCGCGGCGAGCGCGGCCGTCGCCGGCGTGCCCCTCAGGCGGTCGATGCCCGCGGCTGCGAGCACGGCCCAGGGCAGGCAGGCGAGGTAGCTGTAGCGGTCGGCTGCGATCTGCGGCCCGGTCTGCACGAAGCCGAGGACGGGCGCGAGGACGAGCGCGTAGCAGGCGCAGGCGACCGTCGCCCACGGCGCGCGGCGGCGGAGGAGCACCGCGGCCGCGGTCACGCCGGCGACGATCGCGGCCGACGCCAGGTAGCGGGGCGCGGCCGGCCGGAGCGTCTGCTCGAGCAGGTAGACGGGCGACAGCCGGACCGGCGCGACGGTCTTCCAGAGATAGAAGACGAAACCATACGCCGCCTGGGCCGCGCGCTCGACGACTCCGTGCTGCGCCAGCGTGCGCTTGGCCGGCACCTGGTTCGAGGCGAGCTGGGCGAGCACCGCGCCGCCGAGGGCGAGGACGAGATACGGGATCTTCTCCAGCAGACGAGGGACCACATCGCTCCGCCCGACCAGCCGGCGGAGCGGGTAGACGTCGAGTGCCAGGAGCACGAGCGGCAGCGTGATCCCCCACGCTTTCGACAGGAGCGAGAGCAGGAAGCAGCCGACCGAGGCCGCCAGCCACCCGCGCCATGGGCGGCCGTCGTGCTGCGCCCGGGCGAAGCGCAGGTAGCCGAGCACGGTCGCGAGGTAGAAGAGCCCGGAGAGCACGTCCCGGCGCTCCGTCGCCCACGCCACCGACTCGACGCGCAGCGGATGGATCGCGAACCCGAGCGTCCCCACGAGGGCCGCGCGCGCGCCGACGCCCGGGACGAGCGCGACGATCAGCCGGTAGACGAGGACGGCGTTCGCCGCATGCAGCAGGATGTTGGTCAGGTGATACCCGGTCGGGTTCATTCCCCAGAGCGTGTAGTCGAGACCGAGCGTCACCCAGCTGAGCGGCTGGTAGTGCCCGCCGTACAGTGTCGTGAACATCCAGCGGAGGTGGGCGACCGACAGGCCGCGGTAGCTCGGGTTGTCGGTGAAGTTCATGTCGTCGTCCCAGAGGACGAACTGGCTCCCCAGCGCCGGGAGGAAGCAGGCGAAGACCGCGAGCGCGAGGAGGAGGGCGACGCCCGGAGCGCGCCGGGCGGTCTTGGTTGCCGGGGCCGACGCCCCGCGAACACGGTCAGTGAACGATCTCACTGCGCGGAATGCGATCGGCGAGCTCGGGCTTCAGCCGAACGGCTTGGGTGTAGTGCGCGGCGGCCTCGCCGCTGTTCCCTTGGGCGGAGAGAATCTGCGCGAGAAGGAAGTGCGCATCGGCGAGGCTGGGATCGAGTCGGAGTGCCTCGGTGAGGTAGGGTAGGCCGTCAGGCCCCCGCCCTTGCTGAATCAGAACGTTCCCGATTGCCAGGTGCGCTTTTGCGTACGCGGGCTCGTATTCGATGGTCTGCTTGAACTGTGCCATGGCCTCGGCCGATTTTCCCTGGAGCATGAGCGCCGCTCCGAGATTGTAGTGCGCGTCGGGATAGTCGGGCCGGAGCCGGAGCGCTGCGCGAAAATAGTCCGCCGCTTCATCGATACGTCCCAGACGCGCGAGAGCCGTGCCGAGATTGTAGGCGAACGACGCCTCGTCCGGTTGCGCGCGCAACGCCGCCGCGAAGTAGGAGGCCGCTTCGCCGGTCTTGCCCTGATGCAAGAGAGCGTCCCCGAGGTTGTTCAGGGCGCCGGCATGATCCGGCCTCGAGCGGAGCGCCGCGCGAAAATAGTCCGCCGCTTCATCGATACGTCCCTGATGCGCGAGAGCCGTGCCGAGATTGTAGGCGAACAACGCCTCGTCCGGTTGCGCGCGCAACGCCGCCGCGAAGTAGGAGGCCGCTTCGTCGGTCTTGCCCTGACGCAAGAGAGCGTCCCCGAGGTTGTTCAGGGCGTCGGGGAGGTTGGGCCTTATCTGAAGCGAGGCCCGAAGATGGGAGATCCCTTCGTCGAGGGTTGCCCTGTTGCACCAGCGTGTGCCCGAGGGTGTTGTGCGCAAGCCAGTTCAGGTCGGTCACACGCAATGCATGCGCGCAGAGCGTCGAGGTATCCGTCCAATACCCCAGCTGGGCACGGGCGGTCGTGGCAAGGAGCGCCAGTATCACGATCGTGCCGCCAGCCCTCGAGAATGCCGGCACCCGCCATCTTCGCAAGAGATCGGCCGAACCCCAGACCAGCGCGACGAAGAGCCCGATCGACGGAAGGTAAGTGAAGCGATCGGCCATCGCCTGGTTGCCCGCTTGGATGAGACCGCTCACCGGGAGGAGCGCGACGACGAACCAGAGCCACCCGATCAGCACGTAGGGGAACCGGTGGCGGGCGACGATGGCGAACGTGGTGATCCCGCCGAGAAGGAGCGCGCTGCCGAGGATGTCTGCCACGGGCGTCACGACGGGCATGGGATAGAACACCGCAAGCCTGCTCGGCCAGAAGGTCTTTCCGAGATAGCTCGCATACGCGACGACGGCGTTCGCGAGACGGGACGCTGGCGAGAGATCGTCCGTGGACGAGAGGGTCGCGCGGCCGACGAGCAGAGCGACCCAGCTCGCCAGCGCGGCCATACCCAGCAAGGGGAGCTTCTCGGCGAGGAGCGTCTGCAGCCGGGCAGCGTCGAACCGGCGCAACGGCCAGTAGTCGAGCAGGAGGAGAAGGAGGGGTAACGTCACGAGCATCGGCTTCGCCATGAGGCCGGCTGCGAACAGCAGGGCCACGAGGCCGAGTCGTCGAGGGCTGGGTCTCGTCGCATGCTCCGCATAGGCCCACAGCGTGAGAAGAAAGAAGAGTCCGCTCAGGACATCCTTGCGCTCCGCCACCCAGGCAACGGATTCGACGCGCAACGGGTGCAACCCGAAGAGAGCCGCCACGATCACGCTCGGCCACGAAGCCTTCGTCAGCCTCACGAGCACGGCAAACACCAGGACCGTGTTGGCTGCGTGCAGGAGAACGCTCGTAATATGATGGCCACCAGGTGCCAGTCCGTAGAGCTGGCAATCGAGCATGTGCGAGAGCCAGGTCAATGGATGCCAGAGGTACGCCTCGCCGTTGAAGAACGCCCACCGGATATTGGCGGCGGAGAGGCCTGTCCGCACATGGCGGTTCTCCGTCACGTACAGGCCGTCGTCGATCTCGACGAAGCCGAACCGCCCAACCGGCCAGTAGAGCACGACGACGCTCAAGAAGAGGAGACAGGCGATCAGCCAGGATGAACGGGCGGACCATTCATCCGCTCCCGTGACTCGATCGCAAAACCCGACACCGTTGCCGTCCATGAGCTACCGGCCCCCCTTGGACACCGCCACGCCGAGCTGCGAGCGCAGGCCCTCGTCGGTGGGGCTCACCGCGAGTCCTTGCCTGAAGACCTGCGCTGCGTCGGCATACCGCCCCGCGTTCATCAGCATCGATCCCAGGTTCAGATACGGCTGCACGTAGCCCGGCACGATGCGGGCGGCCAGCTCGAACTCGCGGGCGGCCTCGTCGACCATATTCCTTCTCAGGTAGGCGACGCCCAGATTGTTGTGCATGTACGCCGCCGCCCGGGTGTGCTGCTCCAGATAGGACATGCGTGCGAAGACGCCGGTGTAGTGGGCAATCGCCTCGTCCCACCGCCCCTGCTTGGCCAGCACGTTGCCGACGTTGACCGCCCCGTCGAGGGAGCCCGTGGCCGCGGCCCGGTAGTGGACGAGCGCCTCGTCGAGCCTGCCCTGCTCCTCGAGGATCTGTCCCAGGTCGTTGTGGGCCATGACGCTTCCAGGGTTCACCGACAACGTCCGCGAGTAGAGCGTGACGTCGTCCTTCCAGTACGACGCCTGGACGAAGCTGAGCGACAGGAGCGTCCCGATGGCGAGCGGAACGACGATACGTCGACCCGCGGATGGAAGCCTCGCGTAGAGAAACGCCAGGCCGAGGGCCGGGCCGAGCATCGCGGGGTACGCGTAGTGGTCCGCCACGTTCGAGTACCACTGGAAGGCGAACGGCACGAGGCCGAGCACCGGCAGCAGGGTCACGCAGAAGACGGCGGCGGCGGTAGCCAGCCACGGCAGCCGGCGGCGGAGCACCCAGGCGACTGCGAGCAGGGCCGCGGACGGGGCCCACGTCCAGACGAGGGCGTGGCTCGAGACGAGCGCCTGCGAGGAGCGCGTGTAGTCCGGAATCAGGTCCACCGGCAGGACGAGCTTCCCGAGATAGAAGGTCAGCGCATCGAGCGCGATTGCCGGCCGCAGCCAGATCGGCGCGATGTAATGCAGGTAGCGTGAGGCCCCTTGGACGTGGACGGTGAAGAGCGTGAGCGTCGCCGCGGCGACGAACCAGAGCGCCAGTCCGCGCAGGCTCGATGCCCAGTCGCGCCGGTACAGCGTGCGGTCGAGGATCACGAGGACGGCGGGGACGTAGATGGCCGCGGGCTTGGCCAGGAGCGCGCAGGCGAAGGCCGCCGATGCTGTCAGGTACAAGCGGCGCACGGCGCGCTCGCGGAAGAGCAGATATTGGTGGATGGCGAGCAGCGAGCAGAGCGCGGAGAGCAGGTCCTTCGTTGCCGAAGCCCACGCGACCGCTTCGGTCTGCAGGGGATGGACGGCGAAGAGAAGCGCCCCGGCCAGCGCCGCGCTCGGGTCGCCCTTCTCGAAGAGGTGACGCAGGAGCGCGTAGACGGCGCACGCGTTGAGCACGTGGAGCGCGACGTTGGTCAGGTGAAACGCCCACGGCTGCGGTCCGAAAACGGCGGACAGGAGCGCCCACAGCGTGTACGTGAGCGGCGCGTACAGGCCGTACAGGGGCGTGGTCCAGAGCGCGCCGAGGTTTGCGGCCGAGGGGTGGGCGATCAGGGGATTGGCGGCGATGAACGCGCGGTCGTCCCAGATGAGGAAGCCGTGCCCCACGGTGCGGCCGAAGGCCAGCACGCAGGCGCCGGCCAGGACGGCGGCGGGCACTGCGCTTCGCTTTCGTGGCCGGGACACGGCGGCGGGTGTGCCTTCAGGTCGAGGCGCCGGTCCGCTACGCCCTTCCGGCAATCCCGCGACACGCTGTCGCCGTCCCGCGGAGCTCGGCTCTCGCCGTCTCGTGCGCTCCGCCATCGCGCGCGACCCTAGCGGATTCGCCAGCCGAATCGAAGCCGCTTCTTCCGCCGACGTGCGCGGCGACCGTCGCGCACGAACCGCCTACTCGCCCCAGCGGTCGACCCAGTAGACGTACATCGCGCCACCGCCCAGGACCGTGATCGGTGTCTTCCTCCCGAGGAACTCGTAGTATCGTCGTAACGCGTCCTTGAGGTAGACGCCCTGCAAGTGGGTCGCGCCGATGGCGACGTACCCGGGAAGCTCGGGCTGCTCAGCAGGATAGCCGGCCTCTCCGGCACCGGGGACCCCGAGATGGTAGGTGCCGGGGAGCGGTACGAACGCGATCCCGTAAGCTGCCGGGTCTGCGGTGCCGAAGTAGCAGAGATTCACTCTCTGGACTCCCAGCTCGCGCATCCACCTCTGGAGAGCGGGAAGCGCTTGCCCCCAGTCCAGGTTGGAATCGGCGAGCAGCCCCATGCCGCCCCTCGCCCCGCCCGCGAGGACGTTGAAGAACGGGATGAAGTAGGGCCGTGCCGCGATCGTCTCCGCGCCGAGGAGGAGCACCATCGCGAGCGGAGCCCAGAGCCCGGCAACGCCAGCGCTCTTCAGCTCGTTCGGAAGTGCTCCAGCGTAGATGTAGAGAAACGGATAGAGCCCGAGGAGATGGCGGTGGCCGATGTTCAGCCGCGAGTGAATCGCCGTGAGCGCGATTGCCGTCGCGGGGACGAGCAGAAACGCCGCCTCGCCACGCCTGCGCAGGCGGAAGAGCCTCCTTGCGCCCAACGCGAGCGCCGCCGCCACGACGGCGAGGGTGGCGACGGGTGTCTTCGCCCCGAAGCAGATCGGGAAGTACGCGCGCGAGCCGGTGAGCGAGACCCTTCCGAGCAGGAACGAGGGCCGTCCCGCTGCTCCCTGCGCCGCAAAGGCCAGCCCGTAGACGTAGGCCTCGGGGAGGAGCCTATGGCGTGCCGCCCACAGGATGAAGCGCTCCTGGAGATCGGGCGGCGTGACGTCGGCGCGCGCCTGGAGGGCACGTTCGTCCGTGAACGGAGTTCCCCGATCGCGTGCCTCTGCAATGAGACGGCTCAGGCGGATGTTGCGCGCCATCGCGGCGATCTCGAGCCGCCGCTCGGTGCCCGGCGAGGCGGCATGGCGAAATCCGTACGTCGCCCAGATGCATCCCCAGGCGATCAATCCCCAACAGATCAACAGAGTCACCCACATGGCCGCGCGGCCCCTCGGCGTGCGCACCGTCTTCCCGCCCACGATCGGCCAGGGCTCGGCGCGGAACGTCGCGAGCACCGCCAGGATCAGGAAGGACGGCACGAGCAGGATGGTCGAGAACTTCGCGACGCAGGCTGCACCCACGGCCAGGCCGGTGGCGAGCACGTTTGCGATGTTGGCGCGCCGGAACGTGAGGCGCAGGAAGTAGACGGCGCTGCTGAAGAAGAGCACGGCGCCGACGTCGGTCGTCGCCAAGGTGGCGTGCGCGATGAAGTTCGGGTCGAGCGCGAGCAGGGACGCCGCAAACACCCCGCCGCCGGCCCCGAAGAGGTCCCGGGCCCACCGGTAGACGAGAACGACGGTGCACGCGCCCAGGATCAGCACGACGAGCCGCGCGCGGAAGAGAAGCGGCTGCGGCCGGTTGTCGCGGTTCAAGAACCGGTACCCGAAGATCCATTGCAGGTGATTCCATTCGCCGGGCGCGGCATCGAAGGCTCGCTCGGTCCCGGGGCTGATCGACGGGGAGAGGGCGAGGAGTGGAAGCGCGAAGAGAGCCTTCACCAAGGGCGGGTGCTCTGGATTGAGGCGGAAGTCGGCGCGGGTGAGGTAGGTGAAACCCGCTGGGACATGCGCCGTCTCGTCCCAGGTCGCCGAGTTCTCCCGCAGCGCGGGCCAGGCGATCCCGATGAACAGCAGTGGCACGGCGATAGCGGCGGCCCGGTCGAGAGCTCCGGCGCCCGCCACTACGGCGCCTTCCCGGTCGCGCGCTGGACGCGGGCGGCGTCGAGGTTCTCCTGGATCATCCGACGCTCCGGCCCGTCGGGCGGGACGAGGGCGAGCGCGCGCAGGTAGTCGGCGATGGCGCCGTCGAGGTCGCCCCGCGAGCGGCGCGCGGTGGCGCGGTTGTTGTACGCCTCGAGGTAGCGCGGGTTCGCCTCCAGGGCTGCGGTGTAGTCGGCGAGCGCCCCCTCGGCGTCGCCCTTGGCCAGCCGCAGGTTGGCGCGGCTGTAGTACGCCTTGGCGTACGCCGGGCGGAGACGGATCGCCGCGCCGTAGTCCGCGAGCGCGCCCTCGAGATCGCCCTTCGCCTCGCGGGCGATGCCGCGATTCTCCCAGGCGTCGGCATACTCGGGCCGGAGGCGGATCGCCGCCGAGTAGTCCGCGATCGCGCCGTCCACGTCGGCGTGGGCGAAGCGCACGATCCCGCGGTCGTTGTAGGCCTCGGCGTGTCCGGGGTTGAAGCGCAGGGCCGCGTCGTAGTCGGCAAAGGCAGCCTCCAGGTCGCCCGCGGCGTGCCGGGCCACGCCGCGGTTGGTGTAGGCGATGTAGTTGGTCGGATCGATGCGCAGCGTGTACTCCCAGAGCGCGAACGAGTCCCGCCAGACGGAGGTCTGCCCGATGGTGAGAACGCCGAGCGCGACCAGCGCCGCCGCGCTCGCCGGCCACGCGAGGCGCCCGTGCGCGAGCGCGGTGCGGTGGACGGCGGCGGCGACCAGCACCGCCCAAGGTAGGCAGGCGAGGTAGGTGTAGCGGTCCGCGGCGATCTGCGGCCCGGTCTGCACGAAGCCGAGCACGGGGGAGGCGATCGCGGCGTAGCATACCCACGCCACGAGACCCGACGGCCAGCGCTCCCGGGTGAGGAGCAGGACGGCCGTGATCCCCGCCACCGCGACCAGGCTCAGCACGTAGCGCGGCGCCGTCGGGTCGAGGCGCCCCTCGAGGAGATAGGCGGGCGACAGGTGCCAGGGCGCGACCGTCTTCCAGAGGTAGAAGCAGAGCCCGTAGGCCGCCTGCGCGGTGCGCTGGAGGGGGCCGTGCTGCGCCAGCGTGCGCATCGCGGGCTGGTGTTGCTGGGCCACGAACGCGAGCGCCGCCGCGCCGGCGGCGAGCGCCGCATACGGCGCCTTCTCCAGAAGGCGCGGCGCTCGCCGCAGCGGAAAGACGTCCAGCGCGAGGAGCACGACGGGCAGCGTGATGCCCCACGCCTGCGAGAGGAGCGAGAGCACGAAGCAGGCGAGCGAGACGAGGTACCACCGGCGCGCCCGGCCGGAGCCCTCCTCCTCCGCCATGCGCAGGTACGCGAGCACGGTCGCGAGGTAGAAGAGCGACGAGAGCACGTCCCGCCGCTCCGAGGCCCACGCCACCGACTCCACGCGCAGCGGATGGATGGCGAAGAAGAGCGCGCCCACCGCGGCGGCGCCCTCGAGCACGAGGGCTGGCCCGGAGACCGCCGCGCGCCGGAGCAGCGCCAGCACGACGTGGTAGAAGAGCACGGCGTTCGCCGCGTGCAGAAGCACGCTGGTCAGGTGGTAGCCGGCCGGGTTCATGCCCCAGAGGGTGTAGTCGAGGCCGAGCGTCACCCAGCTGAGCGGCTGGTAGTGTCCCCCGTGGACGGTCGTGAACATCCACCGGAGCTGACGCCAGGAGAGACCCCGGTAGCTCGGGTTGTCGGTGAAGTTGAGGTCGTCATCCCAGAGAACGAAGTCGTTACGCAGGGTGGGCAGGAAGCAGGCGATCACCACCAGCGCGACGCCTGCGGGGATCATCCAGCCGGCGATCGTGCGACGGCGGTCGAGCGCGGCCGCATCCGTGAGGGCGGGCGCCCGGGGCGCTCGCTCCCCTCGCCGGCGCTGGAGCTGTCCCGGGGCGGCCATGGCGCGAGCCTTAGAGCCTATCCGACGACGCGGTCAACGCGGTCGGGTCGGACGGGGGCTCACGGTGCCCCACTGACGGGGCTCCGTCGACGGCACGCTGCGAGCGCGGCTTCGAGGTCCGGGAGAAGATCGGGGCGGCCGCCGGCGCGCGCCGCGCTGATCGCGTCGCTCCAGACCCCGAGCGCGTCGGCGAAGCGCGCCGCGCCCTCGTACGCCACCGCGAGCGTGGCGAGCCGCTCCGCGTCCGGGCTCGGGGTGCTGCGCACCAGCCGCTCGGCGAGCGCGACGGCCTCCGTCCGCCCGGCGGGATCCGTATCGGCCGCCAAGAGGCGAATCAGATCCTGCTCGGCCGGCGGCCAGTCGGGTTGCCGGCCGAGCGCCGCGCGCAGCTCGCCGATGGCGTCACCCCGCCGGCCGGTGCGTGCGAGGGCGCGGGCGTAGTTCAGACGGTTCTGCGCGTCGGCCGGCGCCAGCTCGACCGCCCTCGCGTAGTGATGAAGTGCCTCCTCGCGCCGTCCGAGGCTTTCGAGCGCGAGCCCCATGTTGTTGTGGGCGGCGGCCAGGTTCGGATCGGC
>Ga0137403_10006668_pt1 | contig 13182 bp, 9 predicted proteins | sample CZOMad2_1_16fung_FD_122057 | JGI IMG/M metagenome (GOLD analysis project Ga0137403, IMG submission 122057) | Vadose zone soil fungal communities from Angelo Coast Range Reserve, California, USA - CZOMad2_1_16fungal (Hybrid Assembly) | ecosystem: Environmental > Terrestrial > Soil > Vadose zone... | reverse complement strand
CGTCACCACCATTGCCACCGTTGCCGCCGGCGCCGGCGTCTCCACCTTTGCCACCGTCGGTGTTGGTGCCCGATGCAACCGGCCCACCCTGTCCGCCATTGCCGCCGTTACCGCCGACACCACCAGCGCCGCCGGCGCCACCAGCGCCGCCGTCACCGGCACGATTATTCGCAACTATGACGTCAGACAGGTTCAGCGTACCAGCGTTCAGAATGCCGCCACCGTTCGCTCCAACCGTGCCATTGCCACCAAGGCCGCCAATGCCACCGGCCGTTCCGTTGGTGCCATCGACGCCATTCGTGTCGGCCACATTCGGGCTGGGCGAGCCATCCGTGCCGTTGTTTGCCGGCGCGGTCGGCGACCCTGCAGTACCTGTCGCGCCTGCGGTACCGTCGGCAGCATGACCCTTAGTAATGGTCATGCCCGAAATATTGACGGTGAATCCAGCGGTGATGTCAAAGATGCGGAACTGGGTCGCCGCTCCCGTATTGCGTTCCACAGTCACTACCCCGGAACCGGGTCCTACGATGGTTACATTCTTGCCGATTGAGAGCTCGCCGGTCGTCAAGCTAATGGTGTGTACCGAGTTCGACGCGAAGGCGACCGGATCGAAAGTGATGGTGCCGCCGTCGCAAATTGATCCAATTGCATCGCGCAGACTGCCGCTACCACTGTCGTTAGTATTCGCTACGATCTTACTGGCAGAGCAGGACGAGACCACCTGGTCGATCTGATTCGAAGTGCTACCACTGAACGTTGCCGTCCCCGCGTAAACTGCGGTAATCGGATGCGTTCCATTGCTGAACGTGCCTCCCGGAACCAGACATTGCGCCTGACCCGTAGCCAACGCGACGCTAGCGCAACCCGCGATGTCGACGTTGTTGTCCTTGAACGCGACGTTGCCGGTAGGTGTGCCCGCACCCGACGTTACGGTCGCCGTGAAGGTCACCGGGTCAGCCGGCGCCGAGGGATTCTGAGAAGAAACGAGAGCCGTGGACGTCGCATTCTTCGCAATCACCTGCTGAACCGTATTGGTTACACCGCTGTAAGTAGCGTCGCCGCTATAAACGGCGGTGATTGTGTGCGTCGCTTCGCTAAGCGCACTAGTGGCGCACTGCGCCTGATTTGCACTAACAGTCACGACGCCGCCGGCGCCACACGCAGTAATCTCGTTACCCGGAGTGGCTGTGCCATCGTAGAACGTCACCGTGCCGGTTCGATTGGCCGTAACGTTTATGTCACTCGAATTGATCGTCGCCGTGAATGTCACGGTCGTGGTGGGCGGCGCCGGACTTCCCGACGTGCCCAGGTTCATCGTGGTATTGGTCTTGTTAACCTGCTGTATGACATTGCCGCTGCTCGAAGTGAACGTCGCGTCCGCGGGCGTATAGTCGGCCGTGATGGTGTGCGGTCCAAATGCTAGATCACTCTTGCTGAAACTCGCGCATCCTTGTCCGGCAGGACAACCGCCGCCGGTCGTCAGTGCGACTGGCACTCCATAATTAGTAGCGCCTTCCCGGAACTGCACTGTCCCTGTCGGCGGATTTACCGCGCCGTTCGAAGTCACTTGCGCCGTGAAGGTCACGCTCTGGGTGACCACTGATGGATTCGCCGAGGACAGGACCGCTGTGGTCGTGCCGTTCACTGTGACCGTCTGCGTGAAGGCCGCGCTCGTACTCGGATCGAAGTTGCCGTCGCCGTTATAGGTCGCGGTAATGGAGTGTGGCGACCCCGCGGAAGTCAAACTTGAAGTCGTGCACGTGGCCTGATTTGAGGTAACTGTCTGGCTGGTACAGCCGCCAATTGGAGTGACGCCGTCCTTGAAGCTTACGGTACCCGTGCGGTTCGTTGCCGAACCATCTGGCGTGCCAGCTGTGCCAATCGTCGCGGTGAATGTCACGGCCTGGCCAGCACTCGTTGAATTCGACGGCGAGGCGTTACTGATAGTAGCCGTGCTGTCGTAGTGATCAATGCTGGTCGCGGTTGGATCAGTGGTGCCACCCACTGATGGGTCGTCGCTCAGCAACGGGTTGCCAGCAAAAGCTCCCGTCAACGTAGCCTGGGCCGCAACCTTCTGGGTCGCTGAATAGCTCGCGAAGTTCGGCGGCGCGTTGAGCGTGGCCTTGAACGTGATTGTAATAGTCTTGCCGGTCGGCAGCTGGAATCCCTGTCCGGCGCCCGTGCCATTGATCGGGAACTGGCCAATCGGTGTGGGCATAAGCGGTGCGGCCCAACCCAGTATCGAGTTTCCAGCGAGCAGTCTTGAGTTCGCGCGCGCGTGATTGAACCTAATTCCTGATGCCAGACTTCTGTCGTCTGGCGTGCCGACCTCTGCCGTGGCGCCGACGCTTGACCTCTTCCCGACGATTCCCGCCGAGACGTGACTAAACCTGGACTCAGAATATTGAAGCGATGGATCCGCTGCCACACTCGTCTGCAGACGCTGCCCTCTCAACTCTTCAGCATGCGCCGTTGGTTCGATCATTCCTGCGATGGCGCTGACGAAACTGAACAAAGAATTCTTCGCGGTTCCGACGCGAGACACTACGGGCGCAGCGACGCCGACTTTCGCTTGAGCAACCAGCGTTGCGTTGATTGTTTGCGGCACAGCAACCGGAAGGCGCTCGTCTATACGCAGAATGGCTTCCGAACCTGCGGCCGGGGTTGCCCCTTGCTCATAATTAAGGACATCGTTGAAAAGATCCGCGTTGGATAACAGCGCGAGCAAAGAGCCCGACGCATCGAGCCGCGATTTAAATGCTGGTTTCGTGCTATCGACTCGCGCAAACAACTGTTGCTTCAACTGCTCCAACTGGTTCATCACGATCGTCGGCTGGCTACAGGCCGCGCCGCCAACAAAACCACCGCCGCCGGTGCTGACCGTGTTGGCTGCCGCGACGGTCGGCGTGCCGCCGAGGTTATTCTGTCCCGCCTCGAAGGTCTGGACCGCCGTGTTGTCGTTGTTCGCGCCGGCGTAGCCTGGCAACCTGACCGTCGTAGAGATGCGCTGACGGAACCTCATGTCCTGATTGTTCGGCGCAGTAGTTCCCTGGCCACCGCCAATCACGTGGTTGTTCTTGACGTCGATACAGCCGGTGAACTGGTCGTCATCCGCCGTGCCTGCTCCCTCGCTGGTCGTACCGTGGTTGAGGTGAATGCCGTTGAAGTTGGTATTGAGGTTGCCGGGATTACTTATCGTGTTGTTGGTGACGGTCATCTGGATGAGCATCGTCCGCGCCGAGATGCCGATCGTACCCGCCGTGTTGTCACCGAACGACATGAAGATGCCGTGATTGTTGTACTGGAAGATCGAGTTGCTATCTATGAGCGTGGTTTGGTCGCCGCCACCGTCACACTCGACGTCTATGCCGCTGGCTTCGGACGATCCGGAGTTGGCCGTGCCCGCCACGCCGATCGTATTGCCCGTGATGCGGCCATTCATGTTTCCTTCGGCGCCGCCTGCTCCGGAGACACCGGTCGAACGCGTGAAGATGGCGCTACCCTTCGACCCTTTTATAATGTTGTTCTGAATCTTGTAGGCGAGAGTCGCGGTGGATGACGCGATGATGCGGTTGCCTGCCGACAAGGCCCCGGCATGCAAGTTGGCGCCGGTATTGTCGAAGGTGTTCGCGCCGCCCGAGCCGACGATCAACTCCATGTTCGAACCGGAGTTGGACGAGGCGTTAATAAAGTCGGTACGTGCGCCCTTGAACGTCGAACTATTGATGGTGACTTTCTCCACCGTGCCGGCGCCTTGCGATTCCAGCTGAATGCTATTGTTGCCGGTTGTGGTGTTGTTGAAGCCGAAAGCTGAGCCGCTCACCGTGAGGCGATCGAGAGTTCCGCTGGTATTGAGGAGCCGCAGGTTTTCAGCGGCGCCTCCGCTGATATTGCAAGAGGTGATGGCTGCTGAGGTGAACAACCCGTCGAACGACATGCTCGATTCCTCGAAGCCGCCGCCAACGTTCGTGCCGTTGGTGCCGCCGATGGTCGAGTACTCCATCGTGAAGTTGGTGACGCTCTGGCCGCGGACGCCAAAGTTCTGGTTCGTCCCATTGACCGTCATGCGCCGCAACACGACATTCCGCGTATTGTTTAAATAGATGCCTGACCCGTTGGTAGCACCGTCAGTTCCCGTGGCGTTCGTGATAGTGCCGCCGGTACTATTTCCACCGAGTGAAGTGTTACTGCCGTCACCGTAAACCGTAAGTCCGCCGCTGGCTCCCGTGTTGTTGAGGAAAATTCCGTTGGCTGGTCCCGCGCCTGCGGCAGTCCCGACGCCCGCAGAAATACTCTTAAATGTGAAACCGTTCGCACCGATTGTGGTCGTATCGACCTTGAGCGCAACGCCCGTCGTCGACGAAAGGACATTAGGAGAGTTCGTCTGATCGCTCGTTTCGTAGGTGAGTGCTTGCGCGCCGCTGAAGTCAACCGCGTTTCCAGTCGCAGACGTAACGCTGACGTCTTTAACTAACGATGTGTTGGCGGCGTTATTAAAGCCTGCCGACTTTAAGCCCGGAGTGGCGCCCGTGACCACGATATTGACGCCCGTCACCTGGGTGATGTTTCTCATCGTGACGCTGCCTGAGATCGTAGGCCGCGCCGCATTGGCGGTAGTGGTAGAGCTGTTGAGCGTCGGCCGCGCGATCGTCCCAGCGGGTGGCGCACTTCCACCGGTCAATCCGAAAAATGTATCGAAATTTGTGGCCACCGTGCCCTGGCCGACCAGCCAATCGTTGTTGGCGCCCAAATCCAGCACTTCAAGCGCACCGGCCGTCGTCGTTCCGGTGTAAACGAAAACCTTTTGGTTCGTGGCGAGAGTTGCGAGCTTCGCATTCGCAGACGACAGCAATTTGAAAGGACCGGGCTGGCCCGCAGCAATCGAAGTGTTTGAGAGAGTGCCATTGCCATCATTGGCGCGGGTCGGATCAACGAACCAGATTACCGGACCAGCAACCGTTAGAGTGATGGTGGCATTCGCACTGGTCGCGGTTCCCGGATTTCCATTGTCGGTGATCTTGTAAACCAGCGTGCAAGCACCGACGAATCCCGGAGGCGGATCATAGTCAAAGGTAACAGTTTGGTTAATGCTGCTCACGACATTAGTGGTTACGTTTGAGATCGCCCCCGTGGCGCCGCAGGGCGTCGCTCCGCCAGGCGCCAGACTTGCCGCCGTCAGACTGAAATTCGGAGGAGTCGTTCCGAAATATGTTGCGTCAACTGAGCTCGCGTCGGCGGTCGAATTAGTTACGTCAGGATCTGACACTCCATTGGCTATGAGCAGAGGCAAGCTGAGACCAGTAATCTTCATGTTGGTCTCAACGTTGAAGGATCTATTCGCCGCGGTGGGCGCATCGTTTACCGCATTGACGGTGATAGTGAAAGTCTGGTCTGGAAGTGCAGAGTTATCGACTCCGCCATTGGCCGTCCCGCCATTGTCGTGCAAGTGATAGGTCACGACCGAGGTGCCGTTAGCATTCGGAGCAGGCGTATAAACCAGGTTCGCAGTTAACGGAAAAGGTTGATTGCCGCCGTTTGAAACGTTAAGCACCGGCTGCCCACCCGCGGTGAACAACGCGCTGTGCGTGACATTCGTAACTACGAAACTAACTGTCTGGGTGTCCTCAGTGGCATTGCCTGACTGCGCCGGCCTGACGCCGGTAATGTAATTCGAAACAGTCTGCACACCGGCGTCTTCATTTACCGCTGTCGGATTTCCGGGAACCGTAAACGTCGGCGCGTCGTTGACCGGGTTGACTGTGATTGCGACGACCCCGTTCTCGTTCGAGTTCGCCGTACTGTCGTTGGCCTTAAAACTAAAGCTGTCCGGCCCGTTGTAGTTCGCCGCGGGCGTGTAAGTGACCTGCTGCGAACAAACTCCGTTCGCATCACAAGTCACGGAACCGAAGGTCCCGATCGTTCCGTGCGTGGTGGCAATCGTGGTTGGATTGCCGGGGAATGCGGTGCCGACGGAGTCCTTGAACGTAACGTTGCTGCCATCTGGATCCTGACCAACAAGCGTGATGATCAGCGTCGCATCTTCGTTAAGTGAAACTGATTGATCGAAAGCTACCGGCGTGCTGTTAAGTGATCCCGGCACCAGCGTCGTATGTGAATCAAGCGGGTTGGCGATCGCCAATCCCGTACCGCCAGCGCCGCTCGAGTTCGCCAGCGACAAGGTGTAAGCAATCGTGTCGCCCGGATCGGCCATGCCATCGCTGTCGGCGTCAATGCCGCCATTCCCCGCCGCCAGACTCGCTGTCAGACTCGCCGTCACAGCTCCTACCGGAGGAGCGGCAGGCATTGGAGCAGGCGCCGGTTCAGCTAGCGCACTCGGCAACGATGATCCGGATTTCTCTTCCAGCGGTTTCGCAAAGACATCGTCCGCGGCTGCCTTGCTAACTTTATCTTCTGACTTCTGACTGGCTTCCGGCTTCGGCTTTATCGTGGCAGCGATTGCGGCAATCGGAGTGATGAAGATATTAAACGAGAGCAAACAAGCGAAGAATACTCGCAAGTTGGTGGACGTATAACGAGGGGATAGTTGCTTCACGAAATTATTAAATCTGAGGCCAATCAAACGGGTCGCGTTGAGATCAATCGGGGCAGAAAAGAAGCACACTTCCTTTCGGACGAGCGACAAGACTAATACACAACAAAAATAAGGTCAATGCAAAAGTCAGCAATTTGGTGGGCAACGCAGGAATTTCGGGAAAGAGACTGTGCCAGGCGTATGGAGTGCGGCTACTCGTCGCCGCTTTTCTCAGCCGCTAAACGAAAGCGGTAGCAAGTTAGCGCACTCCAAAAAGATACTGACCGACTGCCTACTGTTTTTGCTCACGGAGTCGGCGACGCTTGCGCTCTCGCTTTCGCGCGGCGATCTTTTAGCTTCTTATCCGCCTCCAGATCGCGGAGCAAAACATAGTTTTGATTTCCGCCTTCACCGCCAGTAAAGACGCGGATCTCAAAATCCTTACACGTCAGAGTCTTCATTTGAGTATCCATGCCGGGGTACGCTGGCCACTGATCGGCGGGCGGCAGACTCGTCCCCGCGACAAACTTCGTTACGAACTGATCGACGTGTGGATAGGCAGGGCCGTTGTAACCCACGTTGACACTCGAGACGCGGCCATCAAGCAAACTAAAGGTGATGTTGTTAATGCCGGCGAACTTATCTTTGGATTCAAACTTGGCCGGTCTGATGATCAACTCGGATACGCCAAATTGGCTAAGCGGGCGCGCCCGATGGGCCTTAACTTCTTCGTCGTCCTTGCTGCCGGGAAACATTGCCAGCACTTCATCCGGCGTCATGCCGAGCTTCAGACCGTTGAGCACCGGCGCGGCCGCCATCGTCAGCGAACAATTCGAACTGCTCTCCGTCGAGTTGGTTGGTTGCTCAGATGGTTTATTAGCCGGCGTGTTGCCATTCGCAGATGAGGAGAGCGCGGACTTGTTTGGCACGCAGGCGGCAGAGATTCCAATCAAGACAAAGGCGATCAGAGAAAATGATTTCATGCTGCTTATGATGCCATGGGAGATAATTGAGACAAAGTATTGAGTGCGGCGACCAGTCGCCGCTTTCGAAAGCGCTGACAAGTCAGCGCACTCCAAAGGCTCATCCATACCAACTAACAATCGCATAGCGCTCACCATGCGTTACCGGAATGACTTCATGTGTAAGCTCTGATCTAAACGCGACCAGAGTTCCAGCCTCACCCGTGAACTCGAATTTCTTATTCGATCGCCAATCGGAAAAGACGAGTGAGCCCCCGCTATACGAATCGCCCTCTGCCGTCTCACTCTGCCGATTCAAAAATATGCTGACTGAGACCAGCCGCGATTTATCGCTATCGAGACTTACTAATCCCGTGTTGCCGTCCTGATGAGCAACGAAAAAATCTCCAGACCGATAACAAAGGAACTGCGGCTCTTCGCAACGACTGAGGCTGATGCCGAAATGGTCAACAACTCTCGCACGCTGATCCATTAATCGCTGGACCACTCGCGCGATGGTCTTTTCTGAGGGCTGCACCCGCGTGACCCTGCGAACTCTGTCGTTGATCTCGCCGGAACTTCCCTGACCATAAGTAACCGCCGGACTCGCAGCTGACGATCGCATCTCGGTGATCAATTCGCGGCAGAAGTCGACATCGAAAAAGTTGCGGACGAGATTTAAGTCAAAGTGATCGCTTGGGTGATCCACAGATTACGGAGATTACACAGAAAAACAATCGTCGACAAAGAGGCATTATGGAGTGGGGCGACTGGGTCGCCGCTTTAAAAGCGCTGACAAGTCAGCGCACTCCAAAAACAAAACCGCCAGCATGATCCAATGGACCACACTGGCGGAATTTAGTTGATCTCTGGCCGCTGGCCTCTGGGCCTACGGTCGTTGCGGAAAGATTCCCTGCAAGGCAATACAGAAGTTAAGCGTCAGGTATGGCTGCAAATTGTTGTGCGGAAGGCTACCTCCCGCAGGCGGCAGTGCCTGGAACGCCATCATCTGGTTGCCGTTGGCCGGCGCATACATGTTACCGCCGCTGGATTTTGCCATCGAGCGCGCGGGCGAAGGAATACGCAGGTCTGCGTCATCGATCGAGCAGTTGAGCGTGTGCGGGTGTGACGGCATTTCGGAAACCAGCAAAGTAACGGTCTCGACACCGCTCGTCTCGCCGAGGTCTCGAAGAGACAAGCCCTGGCCCTGGCCGGGTTGCATCGGTGCATTGCCCTGCATGTCAGGCAACGCGAAGGTGGACTTGCCGTCGCCGCCGTAAGTCGTGCCCAGAAGCGAGAACAATGCAGTGTTCTGGGAAATGGGCAACAGTTGCCCATTACAAAAAGCCCAACCTTTGGGGGCGAAGTTAAACCCGAAGATTCTAATTTCGGCTACGAATGGATCAGACATTTAATTTCTCCTCATTTAGGTTGGGGACGGATAAACCCCAAAGAGCGAAAGAATGAAGTTGATACATAGAAACGGCTGACAGTTTTCATGCGGCTGACTGCCGCCCTGAGCCCCAATCGCGGCTGCGTTCATTGGCGATCCCGCTATATCCTCGATATAGGGCGTGGGTCCGTTGCTGTTGGAAAGACAATTGCCGGCAGGCGTGGGGGTGTTCCCGGTATCTCCCGACGCTGACAGGGGGTGCGTGTGATTGGGAATCTGCTGAACCGTGAGGGTGACGGATTCGACCCCGGCAGACTCGGCGAGCTGGTATGTGTTTCCGCTCGGGTCCGTACCCATATGAATCGGCACCCGGCTTGCCAGGTTCGGTAATCCGAAAGTCTCCTGCCCGTCACCGCCGTAAGTCGTACCAATTAGATTAAAGAGAGTTTCGTTCTCAGAGATTGGCAAAATTTGCCCTTCACAAAACATCCAACCATTCGGCGCGAAATTTCCGGCAAACATTCTGATTTCACCAATGTATGGCTCGCCCATAGAATTCTCCTTTTAGTTTTGGGACGGAAAGATTCCCTGCAACGCGATGATAAAGTTCAAAACCAGATACGGCATCATGTTCGTATGCGCCTGGCTGCCCCCGACGCTAGACACTGACGAAGGCTCTAGCGGCGTCAAGGTTGTCGGCCCGTGATAGAGCGCAGTCGCCTGCGCTAAGAAATTGCCGGTCCCTGTGTTCGTGCTGGCATTGTCGTTCGAGCCCTGTAGCGGGTGCAGGTGGGTCGGCAACTGCTGGATGCTGACCGTAACCGCGGTTGTGCCGGCCTTTTCGCCGAGCGTGTGTCCGTTACCCTCGTGAATCGGCACTTGTCCTCGCAGGTTCGGCAACGCAAAGTTCACGCGACCATCTCCGCCGTAGGTCGTACCCAGCAAACTGAAGAGGGCCTGATTCTGATTGATTGGCAATAATTGCCCATTGCATTCCGCCCAGCCCTTCGGCGCGAAGTTAAAGCTAACAATTTTGATTTCAGCCATGAATGGGGTTGACATAAAGTTTTACTCCATCGATTGAAGTCGGAGTTTAGAGCTCAATCTTTCGACTGCGGCGTGCTGAAGCTTGAAATCTAAACAAAATCCGAAAGAGCTTGGTCAGGCAATAACGACAGCAAGTAGAACGAAAATCTTAAGAGCCTGAAGTTGAAGTGCGGCGGATAATAATCGCAAGCAGGGAAGAATGCAAGCAAAATCTTTTACAAGGATATGGAAGCAGGTTTCAGGTGAGGTTTAGTTAGATTTGCCTGTTGTGAGATAACGACGAGGCGATGGGCAAGTGCTCCCAGTTAACGAATCAAGTTAATCCGTTGGTCATCATCACTCTTCCGCAAGGGTTTTCGCTTCCGGCGTTTCGCTGGTGTGCGCGCGGGCGCTGTTGTCACCGGAACAACTGCCGGCGCAACCGGCGTTACCGGCGCGATGGTTGGAGTAACCACTGACGCAGGCGCGATGGTTGCGGGTGGAGCGGTAGTGGCAGGAGCTATTCGGGTGGCCCTCGACGGCGCCGATAAATTTGCGAAGTCTGCCGCTGACAGCCTATTAAGAGTTGCCAGATAGCTTTGCGCGCCGTTCTGATCCGAACCCGAAGGCACCAGCAACAGTGCAAAGGTCCCGAGCGACGGATGCGTAATCATATAAGTGTCTTGCGGTAGCGCCCGACTGCCGCCACGAAATTGTAGCGTAAAGCATTCGCCGCCTTTCGGCGCGGGCATGTCATCGACTTTCGCAAGAGTCACCGCGACAATACCAAAGGAAGTTTGTACCTGAAAGATCGAATTCAGATAAGACGCAAAGGAAGCTTTTGAATAATTGCCGAGCGGATCAGTTTGGGCGACCGGCGTCTCTCCCGGATTCCCATCGCGTTCCTTAAAACTCTGCCCGAAGACGTGCTTGAACGGCACGGCCGCGAAGAGCGCCGCGAGTAATCCGGTCCTTAGAAATGTTCTTCTTGAATTGGACACCTTGTCTCCTGAATCATAACCGGCAGAGGCGAGTCTCGTGGCCGGGGCGGATGTGAGGGTCCGCTTCAATTTCTCTTTGACGCGAAGCAGTCTATTATCTTTTGGTTCAAGTTTCAATCAAGTTTGATTAAATTACTAAGTAGATCCGAATTCCCGATGACCCTAAACGAACAGCAAACATTCCTGCCAAACGGTGAAAGACTAACCCTGCGCGCAGTGACCGCAGACGACGAAGCGTTGCTGCTCTTCATTTATGACAGCAGTCGCGCTGAAGAACTCGCCCAGGTCCAGTGGCAGGAAGGACAGCGGGAAGCTTTCGTGAAGTGGCAGTTCGATCTGCAACGCCGCGAATACGACGCGCGATATCCTGGCGCCGAGTACGATCTAATCCTGGTTGACGACCAACCCGCGGGAAGAATTTGGATCGGCAGAGACGCTGAAGAGATTCACCTGCTCGATATTGTGGTGCTGCCCGAGTTTCAGAATCGTGGCGTGGGCGGAGCCTTATTGCACAGTCTCATCAATGAAGCAAAACAGAGTGGCAGGGCGCTGCGGCACCATGTGTTTGTGATGAACACCGACGCGCTTCGTTTTTATGAACGGCTCGGTTTCGTAGTCATTGAAGAGATAGGTGCGTACAAGCACATGGAGTGGAAACAGTCGGTACCACCAGCGTAAGCGGGTGGATCAAACACTCAACGCGCAGCTTGAACAATGATCCCACTTGCTAACGCAGGCGGTACCGACCTCGGATTCGCGGATCACTTCTTGAAGTAATTAAACACGGCTTCGTAGCGAAACTTTTTTTCATCGCCGGCGATTGGCACCAGAAAAAGATCGAGGCCTCCCATGTCTGCATGTTCGAGATGATGGAGTCCCTGAGGCAGCAGTCGATCGGGCGGACCGTCAAAGTAAATTGAGAAGCGCTCCATGCCGGCTTGCTCATTCTTTCCGGGCATGTACGATTTGACTTCAACCAACTTCAACTCCGTGGTGTGGTCTTCAAGATTGAGCTGGAATGTAGAATTGAGAAGGCGAGAAAATTCTTGTTCAGTCAGATCCATCGGTATAGAAACCTTTCGTACTTGCGTAGCAGAATGACTTGCGCTTAGTTAAATTCGGCGCCCCGACATTAACCGTCTGATTTTAGCAGCATGGCGCCGGCCATCCTCGCACAGGAGAAATGATTTGCTCAAGCAGCCCTCACCTTTTCCAAATCTGAGCGCGGCGGGCCGTGAACTCGCGCCACTCCTCAGTGAGTATGAAAATGATCCCGACGCCATCGTACTCGGGGTGGCGTTAGCCGGCGTTCCCGTGGCGCGCGAAGTCGCAAACTTTCTGCACGCGCCGCTCGATCTCATTCTCATTCGCAGACTATTGGTTGGCAAGGAAGTTGGCGCGCACATCTGCGCCGTCAACGTCGCCGGCTCGACTTTCTTTGACGATGAGATCGCCTTAGCTGAGACACCATCGACACCGCTCGATCATTTTCTCAGCGAGGCCATCGAAGGCCTGGGCCAACGGGAACAACTTTGCCGCTGCGGGCGATCGCCGATCCTAGTTACCGACCGGACCGTAATCGTAGTTGACTGCGGGATTCGGACTGGCTCAACGATGCGGGTCGCCGCGCGCGCCGTGCGCAGCACAAAGCCAAAGCGCATGATCGGCGCGGTCCCGGTTTCATCCCGCGAAGGCTATCAAATGATCGCGCCGCTCTTTGATGATCTAATCTGCTTGATGCAACCTGAAGAATTCATTAACGCGGGCCGCTGGTATTCTGATTTTAGACGGGCGGAAGATGACCGGGTTGGAGAGTTACTTTTAATGGCCTCAAGTTCGGCTAACGAGGAAAAAATCTAGGCCACAAAAAGGCACAAGAGGCACAACAGAAATAGCGTTCTCCGTTTTGTGCCTCTTGTGCTTTTTCGTGGCGGGCTTTATCAATCTCTATGATCAGGTTGGCTGATCGTGAAGCGTGGTGAGTTTTCTGATTTCAAAGCGACGTGAACCTGAAGGAATGCTGACGACGACCTCGTCGCCTGCTTCTTTGCCCATCAAGCTGCGGCCGATCGGCGACACGGTGGAAATGAAACCAGCCGCGGGGTCGCTCTCTTCAGGCGTCACCAAACGGTAGGTCACTTCTTCTTCACGCTCAGAGTCGTAAAGCAGCAGCGTCGAACCATAGGACGCTTTGTCGCGCGGAATTTTCGAGAGATCGATCGAAGCAACTTCACTCATCCGCTGGCGCAGCTCGCGGATGCGCGCCTT
>Ga0137403_10006667_pt1 | contig 13182 bp, 16 predicted proteins | sample CZOMad2_1_16fung_FD_122057 | JGI IMG/M metagenome (GOLD analysis project Ga0137403, IMG submission 122057) | Vadose zone soil fungal communities from Angelo Coast Range Reserve, California, USA - CZOMad2_1_16fungal (Hybrid Assembly) | ecosystem: Environmental > Terrestrial > Soil > Vadose zone... | reverse complement strand
CCGCGATCACCCACAGCACCGGTGCCATTCGGTTGAACACGCCGCCAATGATCAGCAACACCAGCCGCTCAGGACGTTCCATGAAGCCGGCCTTGCACAGTGGTATCAGCGATTCTGCACGCGCTCGCGCGTAGCTCACCATCACTGAGCCCGCCGTTGCCACCGCCGCCAGCACCACGTACGGCGTCCTTCCGCTGACCGAGTAATAAACCAGCAGCCCCATATACAGCGCCATGTCGGCGTAACGATCGAGCGTCGAATCATAGAACGCACCGAAAGCGGTAACGCGATTCTGCCGCCGAGCCACTTGCCCGTCCAGCATGTCCAGAAAGCCCGCGAAAAAAATGATCGTAGCGCCAAGAAAAAATTTGCCGACCGCAAAGCTTGCCGCCGCCCCGAAATTCACCACCAGCCCCAGGAACGTCAAAACGTTGGGATTGATTCCCGTGGCCGCGATTGCGCCCACGATTTTGTCCAGCAGCCATTTGCTGCCGGTTCCGATTGCTCCGGTGAGTGTCGCCATTTATTGGTGGGAAGACGCGTGCTCTTATGTAAACACGCATCTTCGGTATCGTACCGCAGGCTCGTAGCCGTCCGCAAACCAGCCGTTTCGTCAGGCCAATTTGGAAATCGAATCTGTGCCAGCGCTTTGTTGCATCGGTTCTTTTGCATTGACGTTCAACATCGCAAGAGCATACAGTCGCTAAAACTAACTTATAGGCGAATCCCTTGATCACTGAACTCGACCGCAGACAATTTCTATCCCGTGGACTTGCCGCCGTTGGCGCAACATGGACCGCTGCGCATTGGCCCGCGGTTCTCTCGGCGGCGGAGCACGCTCACAAGGCTGCCGCATCTCCCGAAACGCAAAAATTCGAATTCTTCACGCCTGCGGAAGCCAGGGAAATCGAGGCGCTCTCTTCCTGCATCATTCCGAGCGACGGCACCCCCGGTGCACGGGAAGCCGGCGTCGTCTATTTCATCGACCGCGCACTGGTCACCTTTTCCGTTGACGACCAGAAAACTTATCGCGAAGGTTTGCCCGAACTCCAGAAGCGTGTCACGGAACTTTTCCCCGGTGCGTCGCTGTTTTCCGCCGCAACGCCCGATCAGCAGGAAGCTGTTCTTGAATCACTCGACGAAGCCGGCGCGAAAGCATCTCCACAGCGCCCGCAGCGGCTTCGCTATCGTCGCAGTGCCGCCGCGCAACCCCTCTTCGAAGTTCTTCGCGTGCACACCATCGCCGGATTTTTGATCGATCCAGAAGTCGGTCGCAAAGGCAATCGCGATGGCCTCGGCTGGGCGGTGATCGGTCGCGAGCCGGGACACGGCTTCCAGCCGCCATTCGGCTTTTATGACAAAAATTATCCCGGCTGGCAGGCCGCTCCCGCCGCTCTGTCCGTAAAAAAGGACGCCGACAAGCAATGAAGATCGATCAGCCTAAGTACAAGACTTCCGATGCCGTGGACTTCGTCATCGTGGGGTCCGGCGCCGCGGGCGGCGTGCTCGCCAAAGAACTTTCCACCAACGGCTTCAGCGTCGTCGTCCTCGAACAAGGCCCGTACCTTACCGAAGCCGATTTTTCTCACGACGAAATCAAAGTTCTGCAGGAAGACCTGCTCACCAATCATCCCAAACTGCAGCCCAACACCTTTCGAAAGACGGCGCAGGATAAAGCCAAGCCGCAGCGCGCTCTTGTTTACGGCCGCGCCGTCGGCGGCACCAGCAACCATTTCACCGCGAATTTCTGGCGCTTCCATGAAATCGACTTCAAGGAACGCAGCAAAGTCGGGCCCATCGCCGGTTCCACTTTCAGCGATTGGCCGATCACCTACGCCGACCTCGAGCCCTACTACACCAAAGTTGAATGGGAGGTAGGCGTTTCCGGTCTTGCTGGCGCCAGCCCGTTTGATCCGCCGCGTTCGAAGCCTTATCCCATGCCGCCGCTTCCCGTAAAAGGCTCTGGCGTTATCTTTGAACGTGCCGCGCGCAAGCTTGGCTGGAATCCGTTTCCCGCGCCCATGGCTATTCTTTCGCAGCCGCGTCCGGGACGCAGCGCCTGCGTCAATTGCGGCTTCTGTCTTGCCTTTGGTTGTGAAGTCAAAGCCAAATCGAGTTCTCTCGCCAGCATGATTCCGCTCGCCGAACGTTCCGGCAAATGCGAAATTCGCCCCAACAGCTACGTCCACAAAATTGAAGTGGACGAACGCGGCCGCGCGACCGGCGCCGTCTACTTCGACGAAAAGAAAAACGTCCATCTGCAAAAGGCGAAAGCCGTCATTCTCTCCGCGAATGGCGCGGAAACGCCGCGGCTGCTCCTGCTTTCCGCCTCAAACAAATTTCCGGATGGCCTGGCCAATTCCAGCGGCTACGTCGGCAAAAATCTGATGTTTAACACCGGCGCCGTTTCCGTCGGCGTTTTCGACGAACAGCTCAACGACTACAAAGGCTTTGCCGTCAGCCGCATTCTGCACGATTTCTACGAGCTCGACGCCAACAAGGTTGGCTTCCACGGCGGCGGCGGTCTCGACGCCCGCTTCGACATGACGCCGATCGGATTTGCTCTGGGCGCTTTGCCTGCCGGAACTCCGCGCTGGGGAAAACAGTTCAAGGCTGCTCTTGCCAACAATTTCACTCGTACTTTTGAAGTGTTCGGCCATGGCACATCGTTGCCCGTGGAAAATAATAGTTTTTCCGTCGACTCCGATGTGAAAGATGCGTGGGGGCTTCCCGCTCTCCGCCTCACTTACAAAGATCATCCCGACGATCTAAAACTCGCGCACTGGCTTGCCGATCGTTCAACGGAACTTCTCGACGCCGCCGGCGCTAAACAAAAATGGACTTTCCCCATCGACGAGCAGCAGTTTGGCGTCCATCTGCTCGGCACCTGTCGCATGGGCAACGATCCCAAGGCTTCGGTTATCAACGCTGATCACCAGACCCACGACGTAAAGAATCTTTTTCTCTGTGATGGCAGCAGCCTCGTAACTTCCGGCCGCGGGCAACCTACGATGACCATCATGGCGCTGGCCTTCCGCGCCGCCGACCGCATCATGGGCCTGGTCAAGCGCGGCGACCTTAGCGCGTAGGATTTCGCACCCGCGACCTATGCCTCCTTTCCTTTCCTTTCCGGTAGCGATACAGCATGGCCGTACGGTTCCATAGATCCACGCAGTTCCGTTCCGATTACGGATTACCGGGCGCTGGAAACGGTTTCAGTAACAGTTGCCTTGAATTTATGCAGCGAGGCCCTCTGAGTATGTCCACTGCGATTCAGTCCCCGCAGCCTAGCACAGCTTCCTCATCCAAAAGCTTCCCGGAGACGTTTGCCCACGCCTGTACGAGGGGAAAGCCGACTCCAGCCTCTCGGGGTATTTCATGTTCATGTAGCTGCCAGCCCATAGAACCTCAAACGCTCGATTAAACGCCAGAAAAGGCTGAAGGATGTATTGCTCATTCCAAAACCTCAGATCATCCACAAACCCAATTCCGGGAATAGTTTGCGGGCAGAAATACATCGTGGATGTGGACGATGACGCCGGTTTTCAGTCGTGGCAGTACTTCCAGGAATTGTGCGTCACTCCCGATTTTCAGCACGTGGCTGCTGTCGATAAAGAGAATGTCATTCTCTTCCAGGCACTCGAACTTTGAAAGCCCGCTAATTGACCAGCATCCACGGAGCGACGGACCAATTTAGAGTGAGCCGTTCAGGCTGACCCTTTACCGCCGCCGTCGCTCGCGCTCTGGTTTTCCCATCTTTTGCTACACTCTTCGCTTCCGTATCCACGAGGAACAATGAATCACACCGCTTGGAAGCCACCCTTCGTCCCATCCACTCTTTTCGTTGCGTTCGCTGCAGCGCTTCTTGCTGCGCGTGCGCAGAATCCACAGCAGGCCGCGCCCTCTGGCGCTCCCACGTCTGGCACGCCAAAGACCGCGTCGCAGCAATTCAAGAATATTCAAATCCTCAAAGACGTTCCCGCTGATCAGGTCATCCCCGCCATGCAATTCATCACTGCCTCCCTCGGCGTTGATTGCGAATACTGCCATGTCGAGCACGCCTTCGATAAGGACGACAAAAAGCCCAAAGTCACCGCGCGAAAAATGATGGAAATGATGATCACCATCAACCAGGAAAATTTCGAAGGCCACCGCGACGTCACCTGCTATACCTGCCACCAGGGCAGCGCCAAGCCAGTGAGCATTCCCGTCATCTCTGCTAAGGAAAAATCACCTGAAACGACGGAAGGCGCTTCGATCACTGCGTCCGGCAATCCCGCGCCGGAATCGCTGCTCGACAAATATCTCGCAGCGGTTGGCGGAGCGGACGCGCTGAAAAAAGTCACCAGCCGCGTCGCCAAGGGAACCGTCACGGCATTCGGCGATCAGCACATGGCTGTCGAACTTTTTGCCAAGGCGCCGGACAAGCGCGTTTCCGTGATGCACATGAAAGAAGGCGAGAGCGTCACCGCCTACAACGGAAAAGTGGGCTGGCTCAGCGTTCCCGGCCGCGTCCAAATGATGAACCAGCAGGAATCCTTCGGGGCCAGAATGGACGCGGATCTAGCCTTTGCGGCAAATGTGAAATCGCTTTACTCAAAATGGGAAACGCTGCCGGGAGAGAAAATCGACGGCCACGATACCTGGCTCGTCATCGGCCACCAAGAAGGCAGTTCGCCGCTGAAGCTTTATTTTGACCAGAAATCCGATTTGCTGCTGCGTCTGACCCGCTACATCGATTCACCGCTCGGCTACAACCCCACGCAGATTGATTACGCGGATTATCGCGCAATCGATGGCGTGAAGACTTCCTACCGGTGGACCGTTGCGCGGCCCGGCAATCGCTTCACGATCCAGCTCGAACAGCTCCAGCAAAACGTTCCCGTGGACGACGCCAAGTTCGTTCCGCCTCCGCCACCACCGCAGCCCCCGCCGCCTCCGGCGCATTAGCGACAATCGAAGGTATGTGATGCGCAGGCCAGATGCCCAAATCGAAAATTCCGGCCTAATACGAACTTATGCGATCAACGACGCGATGAATCAGCTTATCCTTTCGCGCCTCGAGCCGAGAGCGTGGCGAGCGGAGTCACCCGGCCACAAGCGGAACGTCCGCACCATCGCCGCGATCTTTGCGCATCTGCATAACAACCACCTGATCTGGCTCAAGAACTCGGCGCCGCACCTAAAATGCTCCGCGCGGCTCGATCCTGACCGCTGCACGATGAAGCAGGCCGCTGCTGCGCACAAGAAAAGCGCGGCGCAGTGCCTTCGCATGTTGAAGGACGCTTTTTCAGACGGCTCGAAACGGCGCGTCACGAAATTCTCGCGCGGGAGCTGGGCGCCGACCTGGCCCGCCGGTGCGACCATGTTCGCGTACATGTTCTCGCACGAAGCGCATCATCGCGGGCAAATCCTGATGCTTGCGCACCAGCTTGGCTATCGTCTGCCGGACGAAGCCGTCGCTCACGGCATCTGGCAATGGGACACACTGTGGAAGCGAGCCGACCTTACAACGCCTCGGCGCTAGCAAGCGCAGCGCTTGCGGATGAGGCCCGCGACCTCGTCGGAGACCTTGTCTGTGATTTTTATTCAAAAATCCGCGGGAAGAATGGTGAATGGAATCGTGTGAGCTCTGTCCGATTGTGCACCGCTCGGACCTTGGTGCCAATCTCAAACACCACACATAAGGCGGTTAACTCACCATTGAGTAGGGATTAAGAATGCCCCAGGTATTCTTTCATCCAACGTTGCAAGAATTGCGCTCTTCGCCTTGGCGAGTTGTGAGAGATGCCCGTCGGTAGTTTGCTTTGCAGTCTTAACCCAAGCTGGAATGTGCGAGACATCATGATCGTCAGGGATGAAAGTGAACTTAAGGGGATTTCCTGTTTTAAGGCGGAGTAATATGGTGCGTGCGTGGGCGATGGTGAATCCATACTGCGGTGCTTGTGCGAGGACCCGGACGAAGCCAAGCTCTGTAATCGAGCAAGTTGCCAGTTCCGGAACTCCCCTTGAGGCCAGAGTGTGCACCCAACTAGCGACGCGCTCGTGGAATTCGTGCTGGAGAAAACCCAGCGCAACGAGAACATTCACGTCGAGGAGATACTTCATGGGAAGTCAGATAAAATCTCATAGACTTGTTTGCTGCTCAAGAGTTGAGCGTCTGGACCCGCACTCAGCACCGGAAGGCCGGTAATGGGGTCAACGACAATACTTACTTTCCGTGCGCGCGTGCTGCGTGGCGTCAACACAATGCGCCCGCCCTCCACCTTTGCGTCGAGAGGGTCTCCCGTCCGGAGGCCAAGTTTGCGGCGAATCGGACCGGGAAGAACGACCTGACCTTTCGTTGAAACCTTAGTTTCCATGGTAAGAGAATCCTCAATACGGCAGCGTCGCTACCGGATTAGATGGATCGGTACGCCCAATTTGAGCTTCTTCCATGACTTGTCAGCCGTGTACACGGGAGCTCTCAGGACAATTCCGAGGGCTAGACAGGCTCGGTCTCCCAATGACAAGCCCAGTGGGCGAGTTTTGGTAATCAGATTTCCGGCAGCCTCCGCGTGCTCAGCAGTAAAAGCCGTGGCCTCCCGAATGGGGCTGAGTGTTGCCTCCCATGCATCGCCTGGGGCCAGCCCCAGGCTTACAAGTTTGCCTTGTACTTCGGCGAGATTGACGGTGCTGCTGGTGGCCGTGCTCAGCATCTCGGGAGTAAGCCTGTCCGCGCCTGGTTCACGATTCAGCACGGCAAGCAGAGCGGAAGCGTCGAGCACGATCTTATTCATTCCGAGCCGCCTCGCGCCGTTCGGCAATCAACTCGTCGACGAGGGACGTACCTCGCTTCACATGCTTCCGGACAAGGCGTTGAGCTCGCTCGACGCGGCGTTTCAGCGTCGTGATCCTCAATTCGTCATCCTCCATGCGCAAGACAACTTCATCGCCGATATTGATTCCTAGCGCCTTGCGAAAAGAGGCTGGTATGACGACACGACCGTTCTCATTGACACGCTGCCGGGTTTCCGTATTCACTGTCATGGTGTGCTCCATGTGACATCATCATAACATTGTGTCATGTAAGTCCATCAAGCCGACACTTCGCTTCCAGTCTGACCAAGGCGCCCTTGTGAAGCACAATTCTGAGCGACGCAGATCAAGCCGGCATGTTCGAGGCAGCGCCTCTCTAAAATAATTGGTTGGGCTGGCCGGGGAACAGGCAATGACTGTCGAGTACCAACGGAGAGCGATCCCCAGTAGCATAAAGCAGATACCAACGAAGAAGAATGAGGTTCGCTTCCAGGATATGGCGGCTTGCGGCAGGAGCAAGGAGAGTGAAAAATCCATCGCTATTCCGCTCCACCAAAGAACCGCGACGAGGTTGAGAGAGCCCTGGTCGCGAGCCATTGAGGAGTCGGTTGACCGCTTAACTCTCCAGGCGACAACTTTAGGCAGTATCCAGGACGCACAGGCACCCCAGAAGATCAGGGCGAAAATCGGCCTCGCGGAAAATGGCAAAAGGCGAAGTTGCATATTTCTCGAGCAGCTTACAGCTTATGACCGAATGCTGTCTGCATGGCTATCAAACTCGTCTGGCGGTTCCATGCTCGTTTCGCTAGCAAGGTTTTGTCGTATTCATGCTAAGCATGAGTAGGTTTCGCACTGCGGCGATGTTACCGCAGCGCTGTCGACCAGACCGACACCCATAGAAGTCCTCCCTCGACACGCCTTGTTCGAGGAAGTTTTGGCCTCATTCCGGTTTGGGAGAACCGCACCCAGACCCAGTGGTGGTCGCGGGTAGACCGGTGGTTCGCGTATTTGGCTGTCCAAAAAGTTGGCAAATAGTTGGCAAATCGCTTTTCAGGAGGAGGCTGGATGGTGCTGGAAGCGGCGTAAGACGGCGACCAGGAGCGCGAGCATGCATAGGAGAACGACGCCCAACCAAAAATAAGATACGAACCTCCACACGTCGAGGAAACCCTGCGCGCCAAGAGGGAGTCTCGTGGTGTCAAGAAAACTGGAGAGTTCGGTTAGGCTCGTTTCGTCGCCGTTGCGGATGAACCGCTGGAGAATTTCAGCGTATGACCGGTAGCTTACGTAAAGAACGGCGCTGGAGAGCAGCGCGCCTACTGCTCCGATGAGGCCGACCACGAGAGTCAGGCGGCTGGGACGGAGCGCGCTTAGCCGGAGGGATTTACCACGCACGATGATGGCGAGCGCGCAGGTCAGCAAAAGTCCGCCGGAGGAAAGGATTACGAGTCCGGAAGCCTTAACCAAAAAGGAGTTCCAATGGGAAACTTCGCTGCCTCTAACCCTGCTTCTTAGTGAAATGAGCCTTTCGTGCTGTGCTCTATCAGTCTGTTCCGCAAGGGAGGTGTAAAATGCAGCTTCTACTTTGTTGCCTTCCTCTTCGGAGATCGCCCCGAGCCGCCTGTAAGTCTCAAGCTCTTGTCGTAAGAAAAATCCCCAGTCCTCTGGGCGCAGCATTTGGCCGAAGCGAGCCACAGTCAAATACTTTTCGAACGCGCCTTTCCGGTCACCCCGAGCACTGAGTGTCCGGCCAGATTCCAGAAGCGAGCTGGCGTAAAAGGAAGAGTCAGCAACCGCATAGCTCGGTAGACCGTACCAGCGATCGTCGCCCAACGTTTGAAACGGATCATCGACGTGGTAGCGAATCAAAACTCGCCGATCGAGATCCGTGAGTCTGGCGAGATAGTTGTCGAGCTTCGGGGACTGAAAGGCCGCCGCCATAGCGTTTTGCCAAGCTGCCGGTTTCTCTTCCACGCGACGAGCGATCTGTTTTCGATCGATTTCGTGAAGGTCAATTTTCTCAGCCACGATGAAATTCGGAAGCGCGTTTTGAGGATCAGATTGCCGGAGTAAGGGGACCCATCTGTTGATCTCTGGGAGCCATGGGTACTGTACGGCAACGACGGCGTAAATCCAGGTCAATTTCGGGTCGAGCTGGACAGCTTCCTCGGCGAGCCGTGCGCTTTCGGACTGATTCGTTGCGCGCGTCGCGGCAAAGGCCAGCCCCTCGGCATCTTGATTTTTCTCGGCCTTCCGAGCGAGGGTTTCCAGTTCGGGATCTGTATATGGCCCTTGTGCATCAAACACTGACTGGACGTGGATGACGTTATGCCACTGAGCGAGAGAAACCTGAAAGGCCTGGCGGAAGATTGGGGCGAGGAAAAAGAGGAGAGATGCTACGGTACAGGCACTGATGGTGACCAGAGAGGCTTTGCGCATGGGACGCTCCTGGGAGAAAAGTTCGCTAGCGGAAGAAAGTGTGCGGCGATAGCTGCCTGGAAGGATCACGGAAAACAAGGTGTGCTTCGCGAGAACGCCCGCGCCGCCAGCGGCCCAGATGAGGGCCGCCCAATCCCCTTGCACGTGATTTAGTTCGCCGAGCATGCCACGGCCCCAATCGAGAGTGTCGTGCGGCGCGATCCAAATCGCGAAACGCAACAGCAGAGCGGCGATGCGACGTAGATACGCAACAGGCATCATGCGCGGCCTCCGCTGAAGGCGGGGCGACGGACTTTTGCTGCTGCGGAAGCTGTTGCGGGCAGGCTACGAACCAGCTCACCACCTTTCGGTGTGAGGCGGTAGGTATGACGCGGCGGAACGCCATCCTCGGTGGTTACCCACTTGGTCTCGAGCAAAGAGAATCTGGCAAGCCGCATGAGAATCGGGTAAAGCGTGCCGGACTTGAGTCCCGTTTCGCGGCTCAGCTCGTAGCCGTAGCGCCAGGCGGTAGGGTGTTCGATGAAGCGCTCGAGAACGCGGAGAGTTTGCGGGGATATTCGAGGTATCTTCACTGAAATAGTCTATATATGTAGAATTAATCCGTCAATAGGTGGAATCGCAGGAGGCTGGGGCGATAGCCCAAATTGTCCCGAAGCTCCGGAAGGCTCACTCGCCCGCCGGTGCTGGCAGTGTCAAACGAACGCAAACTTTTGGCAAATTATTGGCAAATCCATTTTTTGGAGGAGGCACCCGGAAACTGAAAAATAGGAATAGCCGCGTATTTACTGGCGTGATTTGATGGTGGGCCTGGGTGGACTTGAACCACCGACCTCGTCCTTATCAGTGTAGCGGTTGTTGGTCCCGCGCCTAGGAATACAGGTTCTCTGAAGAGCACCGGCGGTTATTTCACTAGCCGCTGACGATCTCGCAAGCGTATCGTCCGACTGGATCGCCGGTTGAAGAACACAACTCGACGTTGTCATCGACACATCCCAGACAACAGCATGGAAGTGCCATCTCCTGCCGGAAGGTCTGAGCGGGAAGCGCTAAAGACAAGGCGTGATATTTCGTTCAGGGAACAACGCTTGAAAGTTCGAGAACTGAGAATCCAGCTAACTCTGCGGCCTTGGCCAATCGCTGGTCCCCGCAGATGAAGCTCCTCCTGGACGGACGCTGTTCGCACCAGATCAAGGACGCGGCAAGTTGCAGGCTATCGGCCGCCCGCAAGGAATGCTTATCCAACAACTGCGTCGCCAAATCACGAACCTGATCGTCGGGAAGAATTTCCCTCCATCCACGGTTTAGGAAACGCAGGCGTGCCACCGCACCTTGTTTGTCGAGATCGGTTATCTCCTTATCGCGATGGAGGCGGCAGATAGCACTATGAACCTCTATGAGGCTTCCCCACCAAACCACGGGCGCGAATCTTCTCAGCTGGGACTGGGCGTGACGACTCGCGGCTTCGTGAACACACAAGGGGACCAGCGCGCTTGCGTCCCAAAACGCAGTCGTTTTCTTCACAATGCTTCTTCTCTGTCAGCGAGAACCGCTCGGATCGCTTTGTTCCCCGAAACGCTGCCCGTGGGGATCTTTGAGAGTTCCTTTACACTCAGCCGCAGTTGCGGGAGGCGCAGCTTCCCAGCGGCAACCAGCACCAACTCCTGGTCGTCGGCGCTTTCTGCCGAAAACGGTACCAGTTTCGCAACCGGGAGATTGCGGTCTCGGATCACCACTTCTTCGCCTGCTTTGGCGTACGTAAGATACTTGCTGAGCCGGTTCTTTAGTTCCGCCACGTTCACACTGCGCATTGGACACTCCTTCCTCATGGCTATTATAGCCATGAACACAGTCAAGCGAAAGGGCCCTGCAAAGCGTGCCTTGAACGTCGTAGGCAAACGGACAGAGTACAGATGAGGAGCAATGTTAGGCACGAAACTCGGAATCGGCAAAAGAAAGCATTTCGACAAAACACCCGAACGATGCCTGCAACGTTGGTTGGCTTCGATTGGCAAGACTGATCAGGCGGATAAATTGAGCTGTCGGCTGCAATTATCGTGCACGAGGTACTCAGGGCTCAAGCGCGATGACACCGCGCGAGCTTTCGTCTGGGCCGGATGTGGTGAGATCGCTGGTGACGAAGAAGAAGACGGCTTTGTGAGCGTGAAAATCTTTGGAGTCGAAGATGCGGCCGTTTTTGGAGCAGGTGACTTCGAAGCCGTGCTCTTTGCCGAGTTCGGTGATGGCGGTTTCGGCGATGCTGAGACTATGCGGATCCTTTTCGAGAAGGTTACGTCAGCTCAGAGATTCGACGCCCACACGTGGACGATGTACAGAACGCGCATAAAGTTAAAACATGTCAGCTAGATTCCGGCAAATCACTGAGAACCATGTCTTGAGTCTCGCTCGACTCCGCGCGCAATATGTCCATACAATGCTTGCAGACGCGCTCGGCGGGATACACTCTGACAAGCGCACGGTCGCGAGCAAGTTTATGAATGTGTTGCCGAACTGCTCCTAAAAGGAGAACTCCGCGGCCGGCCGCATCTAGCCTAGTCGTCCGCACACCGAGCGCTCTCAATCTGTGCCCCACCATGCGAGGGCGCACCAGCACAACCTCTCCACGTCGCTCCAGAATGCCGTTCGCCGCTGCGGTAATTTCGCCCACATGCACGGCGCCCTTGCCCTCCTGATGACAGAAGGAGAGCATAGCTTCGATTACGATAGGGTCCATGAGATCGGTTTCAAACTCGGTTCGCACCTGTGTGTCCCATTCTTTGAGAAGGCCAACGATTTCGTTTCGGAGATTGGTATCATAATCTACACACGCTCCCCAGAAGCGCGCTACCTCCCGCACACGAGACCCAAATTGCGAATCGTCAAATGTAGAGTTGCGAACTCGCTCGGCGTTCGCTAAGCGATACATCAAGAGTTTAGGCTGGAATTCGTTTGCGATTTTGTCCTGCGCCCGCTGATCGAGCAGCGACAACGGCCGACTTGCACGCGGTAGAGGAATCTCAATAGCTCTCCCGCATATGGATTCATTGAGCGGTTCCTCCGTACATATGGCCATCGCACAACACATGTTGATGAACTGCCCTTTGCAAAGGATGCGGCCGTCTCCAGCGTCCACGCCCCTAAGAACCTTCTGCAACTCGGGACTCACCTCCCGTTGCTCGATCAAAAGCGATGGCCGCAGTTCGAGTGGCAAAGAGCAAAGCCCGGCCAATGAGACTTCGCCTAATAACAACGGCCGCCGATACAAGCAGTTCAGTAAGCGCAGTAACTCGCGCCCTTGACCAAAGCGCGGGCCAACAATCCACAAACAGGTAGGAATAGCAGCGCAGTCCACAAGCCAACTACCCAGTACGGAAACAGCCACTAGGTGCGTCAGCTCTGCGGAAAGGTCCATAAATTCATTGATCAGCGCGGATAGATCGTCAAAAAGTTTTCGCTCTGACTCGTAGGGAGCGGAGTGCGTTGGAAAACGCACCATCTTTCGAACTGAAGAATCGATGTCTGGCGGGTACAGTAGTCGTGAGGTTTTTGGGGAATCAGGTGCGCCTTCGAATAGCACGCTAGGGGCGATATGAGCGCGTTCACCATCCCAAAGCAGCAAATTCAAGTTCGCTGTTGCCGTATCACTGGTGACGAGTTCTAACATAAATCGCGGGGAAACTTCCCCGAATGTCTGAATGCGCTCTGTTTGTCCCATTGTTTCACCCTCTGGCCTTTCTGGGCCGCATTGGGAGACGCTAACCGACTGGCTGACACCCCAGGACCAGGCCTTCAACGTGCAACATTATGGAATTCCCGAATTCGACGCTCACAATTTCAAACTGGAAATCGGCGGGTTGGTCGCGAGGCCAATGGCCCTGTCCATGGCTGAATTGAAAGCGTTTCCGAAAAAGCGGGTTCAAGGACAAAGCCGATGCAAAAGATATCATT
>Ga0137403_10006665_pt1 | contig 13183 bp, 11 predicted proteins | sample CZOMad2_1_16fung_FD_122057 | JGI IMG/M metagenome (GOLD analysis project Ga0137403, IMG submission 122057) | Vadose zone soil fungal communities from Angelo Coast Range Reserve, California, USA - CZOMad2_1_16fungal (Hybrid Assembly) | ecosystem: Environmental > Terrestrial > Soil > Vadose zone... | reverse complement strand
TCGATCGCCGGCAGCGATCCGCATATCATGATGCTGCTCTTGGTGCTGTTGTTCACCGTGGTCGGCGATTTCATCGAGCCGGTGCCGACCATCATCATCTTCATGCCGCTGGTGAATGCGCTGACGCAGGCCGGCGACATCAACGGCGTGCATATGGGCGTGGTGCTGATCGCTACACTGGCGTTCGGATTGATCACGCCGCCCTACGGACTGGTGCTGCTGATGGCGTCGAAATTCGTCGGCGTCAGTTTTGCCAAAGCGCTGCGCGCGGCGCTGCCGATCTATCTCGTGTTCCTGGTGACCATCACCTTTACGATCTATTTCCCGAAGGTGGTGCTGTGGCTGCCGAAGCAGGTGATCCCGGAATCGGTCGGCTGCTTCAAGTCGCCGGCGGGGACGGGATATATTTGTCCGAATTGAGTGCACCAATCCTCATGGTGAGGAGGCGCTCTTGCGCCGTCTCGAACCATGAGCCGCAGCCATCATCCTTCGAGACGCGGCCAAGAGGCCGCTCCTCAGGATGAGGTCGGTTATGTGAACGCGACGGCGCCTTTGACGCGCTCACGTCTTCGACTTGCTGGTGAATTTCTTCACTGCCACACGAAACTCGTCGGTGTGCATGCAATCGATGATCTTCTCTTCTTCGGCATCGAGTTGCTGCTTGGTCGGGGTGACCGCGGCTTGATAGACCAACGACTTGGTGCCGCCGATGGCGGCCGGCGGATTCTGTGCCAACCTCTCGGCGAATTTTCGGGTCGCCGCCTTTAGTTCTGCCGCCGGAACGATTTTGGCAACCAACCCCCAATCACACGCCTGCTGGGCGGAGAAGCTGTCCTCGCCAAGAAATATCTGCAACGCGCGACGAACGCCGACGGTGCCGACCATGCCGACGGTGCTGCCGCCGTCCGGCGACACGCCGATCTTGGCGTAGGCCGGCGTGAAGCGGGCATCGTCGGCGGCGATGCAGAGGTCGGCGACGAAGGCCAGGCCCATGCCTGCGCCGGCCGCGGATCCGTTAACGCTCGACAGCACGATCTTGGGCATCCGCCGCACCGTCTCGATGAACGCGTGATAGTGTTTAAGCAGCTCGCCCACCACCGGCGCGATGGTGTCAGCGTCAGCCGCCGCGCCGAGGGTTTGCAGGTCGCCGCCGGCGCAGAACGCGCGGCCTTGGCCTTCAATCACGAGCACCCGGATGTCGTCTGAGGCCTCGACCTCCGCGCCGAGCTGTTCGAGCTTCCTGGCGATCGAAAGATCGATGGCGTTGAAGGCGGTCGGCCGATTGAGCGTGATGGTGGCGATCGGGCCTTCGATCCTGAGCAGTGCCGGATCGGTGGCAGGGGGGGCGGTATGATCGGGTGCCGGCATGTGAAAGCCTCTGAACGGGACAAGGTCGGCCTGCATTTAAATAGCAGAAGGGAAGAGGTGACAATCCCGGCCAAGTCTGCAAAATGCCGCCTTACCTTCCTCCTGGGCAGAGACGCTCTTGCGCTTCCTCGAACCCTGAGGCCAAATAGTGTCGCCATCGTTCGGGACGCGGCCACGAGCGCCGTTGCTTAAACGACGAGGCGAGCAAGTCAAAATCGGCGGAGACAGGAGACAACATGGGTAATTCCCGTGCGCTTGCAGTTGAGTTGCGCCGATGACGCAGGGACCGGTTCTCGTCGTCGGTGCCGGCCACGCGGGTTTCCAGCTCGCGGCATCGTTGCGGCAGCATGGCTACAGCGAGCCGATCCGCCTGATCAACGACGAGGCGCATCTGCCGTATCAGCGCCCGCCCTTGTCCAAGGCCTATCTCAAAGGCGCGGGTGGCGCCGATAGCCTGATGTTCCGGCCAGACAAATTTTTCCGCGACCAGAACATCGAGTTGATCGCCGATCGGGCCGTCTCGATCGATCGCGGTGCGCGGCGGCTGTTGCTCGCATCCGGCTCGTCGCTCGACTATGGGCACCTGGTGCTGGCCACCGGCGCGCGCAATCGCCTGCTCGACATCCCCAATGCCAATCTCGAGGACGTGCGCTATCTGCGAACGCTCGATGAAAGCGAGGCGTTGCGGCTGCGGATCGCGTCGGCACGACATGTCGTTGTGATCGGTGCGGGGTTCATCGGCCTGGAATTCGCCGCCACCGCGCGCGCCAAGGGCCTTGAGGTGGATGTGATCGAACTCGGCGCGCGCGTCATGGCGCGCGCGGTGACCGCGGAAATCTCGGATTTTTTTCAAAGCCGGCACACCGCGGCGGGTATTCGCATTCACCTCGGCGTGCAGGCCACCAGCATCGAAAGCGACGGCACCCATGTCACCGGTGTCAGCCTCAGCGACGGCCGGCATGTACCGGCGGACCTTGTGGTGGTCGGTGTCGGCGTGTTGCCCAATGTCGAACTGGCTGACGAAGCCGGCCTGCCGGTCGCCGCGGGAATTATCGTCGACGAGCAATTGCTGACGCCGGATCCGAACATCTCGGCGATCGGCGACTGCGCGTTGTTCGCAAGCCACCGCTTTGGCGGGTCGCTGCGGCTTGAATCCGTGCAGAACGCCACCGACCACGCGCGCTGCGTGGCGGCGCGGCTGACCGGCGATGCCAAGAGCTACGATGGCCAGCCGTGGTTCTGGAGCGATCAGCGCGACGACAAACTCCAGATCGCGGGCCTGACTACCGGATATGACCGCGTCGTGGTGCGCGGCGATCCGGGGCAGGGATCGTTCTCGGCATTCTGCTACAAGTCCGGGCAGCTCGTCGGCGTCGAGTCAGTCAATCGTGGGTCGGATCACGTGTTCGGGCGGAAAATTCTGGGCATGAACCGCTCGATCGAGCCGGAACAGGCCGCCGATACCAGCTTCGATTTGAAGGCTGCCCTGACTTAAGTCGGTGTGGGCGTCACTTGCATCCGCCATCCATATCAGCGACGCTATTGGGCGAAGACCCGTCAACGAGGTCTCTGACAATCATTGGGAGGATACCATGTCCGTCTGGACCCGCCGCCTTGCGCTATCGACGGTGTTTTTCATCGCAGCGATACTGGCGGGACCGGTTTCGGCCCAGACCAAATTGAAATGGGCGCATGTCTACGAGACCAGCGAACCCTATCACACCGAAGCGCTGTGGGCGGCCGGAGAAATCAAGAAACGCACCAATGGCAAATATGAGATCGAGGTGTTCCCGGCTTCGCAGCTCGGCAACGAGAACCAGATCAACGAGGGGCTTGGTCTCGGCACCGTCGATATGATTTACACCGGCGTCAATTTCGCCGCAGCGACCTACAAACCGCTTGGCATCACCGGCGCCCCGTTCATTCTGCGCGACTTCGGCCACTGGAAGGCCTATCGCGACAGCAAGCTGTTTGCCGATCTCGCCAAGGGTTACGACGACAAGACCAGGCACAGAATCGTCGCGATCACCTATTACGGGCAGCGTCATGTTACCGCCAACAAGTCGATCGCCAAGCCGGAGGACATGAAGGGCATGAAGCTGCGGGTGCCGCCGGCGCCGCTGTTTCTGATGTTCACCAAATCCGTCGGCGCCAATGCGACGCCGATCGCTTTCGCCGAGGTGTACCTGGCGCTGCAGCAGGGCACCGTCGACGGGCAGGAGAACCCGCTGCCGACCATCATGGCCAAGAAATTCTACGAAGTGCAGAGTCATATCATCCTGACCGGCCACATTACGGAATCGCTGGTGACGGTCCTGGGTAGCCACGTCTGGTCGAAGCTCACGCCTGACGAGCAGAAGATTTTTGGCGATGTGCTGAAGGAAGCCGCCTCGCATGCCACCGATGCGATCGCAGCCTCCGAGATGACCCTGGCCGCCGAGTTCAAGAAGCTCGGCAAGACCGTGGTCGAGCCCGATCGTGAAGCCTTCCGCAAGGCGGCGATCCCCCTGCACAACGATGCTTCCGCGGGTGCCGGCTGGACCCAGGCCCAGTACGACGAGCTGCAGGCGTTGAAATAGGGTAGCCTTGCAACGAGTCGTCCCGGGGAACGCCGGGACCCATGCGCCGTGCCGTCTCTGTTGCGCAGTGTGGCAGACAATTTTCGCCAGCATGGACGCCGGTGGTTATGGGTCCCCTCGTTCCGCGAGGACGACAATAATTGTGCGAGATCTCCTGCCATGAACACCAATCCAAAATCCACCAACGCGGCGCCGTCGGACGACGTTCATCTGATCGTCGCCGAGGACGAGGAGGTGATCATAGAGCACCATCCGGAGGATTGGATTGCGTTCGTGCTGTTCTGGGCGCTGGCGTTCATCGTCTTCCTGCAGTTCTTCACCCGCTACGTTCTCAACGACAGCCTCGCCTGGACCGAGGAGATCGCACGCTACGGGTTGATGTGGCTGGCCTTCATCGGCGGCGCGGTGGTGACGCGCAAGAAGACCCATATCGCCGTCGAATTGCTGGGCAATCTGATGAAGCCCGGCCGGCTGCGAACCACGCTGTTCGCGCTGGTCGATTTCGTCACGCTCGGTTTCATGGGACTGCTGGCCTATTTCTCGGTCTCGATCACCGAGCGCATGCAAGCCCAGACCATGACGGTGTTCGATCTGCCGATGAGCCTTGTTTACGGTGGCGTCGCCTTGGGCTGCTTTTTGATGCTGATCCGACAGGCCGTGACGGTCTGGACCCACGCACGCCAGCGCTGGCAGAAGGCCGACGATTTCATGCACCAGCTTCCGATCGATTGAAAGCAGGCCGATGCCCGTTCTTATTTTCGTCTTCCTGATGGCCTTGCTGGTCGGCGTCCCCGTCTTTATCGCGCTCGCGGGCTCGTCGCTGATTTACACGCACTTCATCGCGGGAATTCCGGATTTCGTGGTCCTGCACCGGATGGCGGGCGGGCTCGATAGTTTTCCGCTGCTGGCGGTGCCGTTCTTCATTCTCGCCGGCAATTTGATGAATTCGGCCGGGATTACCAACCGCATCTACGATTTCGCGGTGGCAAGCTGCGGCTGGATGCGCGGTGGCTTAGCGCACGTCAACATCTTTGGGTCGGTGATTTTCGCAGGCATGTCCGGCACCGCAATCGCCGACGCGGCGGGGCTTGGCACCATCGAAATCAAGGCCATGCAGGACCATGGCTACGATACCGAGTTTTCGGTGGGCGTCACCGCGGCCTCCGCCACGCTCGGTCCGATCATCCCGCCGTCGCTGCCGTTCGTGATCTACGGCATGATGGGCAATGTTTCGATCGGCGCATTGTTTCTCGCAGGGTTCGTTCCCGGCGCCGTAATGACGCTCTTTATGATGCTCTATGCGACCTATTGCGCCCGCCGTTACAACATGGGTCCCGATCAGAAATTTCGCTGGGTGACGCTGGGGAGCACTTTCATCGCAGCTCTGCCGGCGTTGCTGACCCCCGCCATTATTGTCGGGGGCATGACGTTCGGATGGTTCACCCCGACCGAAGCCGCGATCGCGGCCTGCAGCTGGGCGCTGATCCTCGGCGTGTTTCTGTATCGCTCCCTGTCGCTGAAGCAGTTTTACAAGGTGACGACGGACACCATCGAAACCACGGCCGGTGTTTTGCTGGTGGTCGCCGCGGCCTCGCTGTTCGGCTGGGTGTTGACGACGACGCGGCTGACCGAGGCGGGCGCCGCGGCATTGCTGAATTTGACCGACAACAAATATATCATTCTGCTCCTGATCAACGTGCTGCTGCTGGTGGTGGGTTGCTTTCTCGAGACCATCGCGTCCATCAGCATTCTCGTTCCGGTGTTGATGCCGATCATTCTCAAAGTCGGCATCGATCCGGTGCATTTCGGCGTGGTGATGACGCTTAATCTGATGATCGGGTTATTGCATCCGCCGCTCGGCATGGTGCTGTTCGTGCTGTCGCGGATCTCGAAGCTGTCGATCGAGCGCACCACGATGGCGATCCTGCCCTGGCTGATTCCGCTGTTGATGTCGCTGCTCGCGATTACCCTTATTCCCGAACTGACGTTGTGGCTGCCGCGGCAGATGGGAATGCTGAAGTAGTTTCACGTCGTCCCGGCGAACGCCGGGACCCATACGCCGTGTCGTCTTGTTATGGCACTGTGGCGGACGCCTTCTTCTATCAATAAAGGCGATGGTTATGGGTCCCGGCGTTCGCCGGGACGACTCGTGGAGAGAGTTATTTCCACTTCCGCTGCTGTCGGCATCGAAGGCGCAGCCCCCATCCGCTGCACGCAGATTGAAGCTGCAATATTGGCGTACCCGAACGCGCTGCGAACCGGCTGCCCGTCAGCGAGCAATGCTGCGACTGCGCCGACAAAGCAATCGCCGGCGCCGGTGGTATCGACGGCCTTGACGGCGCGGCCAAGATCCACATGCGGTCGGCCGTCAATGAGGGCCGCGATTCCGCGCTTGCCCAACGTCACGCAGACCGTCTTGTTTTCGTCCATTTGCAGCGACCGGGCGGCTTCAATGAAGCGCGGATAATCGTCGGTATCGTGAAGTTCGGTCCTGGTCAGGAAACCGAGCTCGGTTTCATTGAGGATCAGAATATCGACGAGATCGAGCAGTTCGCGGCCGAATTCGATCGCGGGCGCCGGATTGAGGATCGTGGTCGCGCCAGCCGCGCGGGCGCGTTTGAAGAAGGCGCTGATCGCGGGCAGGGGAATTTCGAATTGGCTGACTGCGATATCGCCTTTCGCGAGAACGGGCGCCCCGACATCGGCGGCACTGACCAGTGCATTGGCGCCGGGAATGACCACAATGGTGTTGTCGGCATTGGCGACGGTAATGATAGCCGTTCCGGTGTGGGCTTGCGATGTCTGCTGCACAAAGCTGAGGTCGATCCCCTCGGCGGCGAGGAACGCCTTCAACTGATCGCCGAACGCGTCCTTACCGAGCCGGCCGATCAGCGTTGTCGGGGCACCGAGCTTCGCTGCGGCGACCGCCTGGTTTGCCCCCTTGCCACCGGGAAAGTAAAGCACCGCGCTTCCGGCGACCGTCTCGCCGATGCGGGGATGCCGGTCGGCGGTCGCCACCACATCCATGTTGATGCTGCCGGCGACGAAGACGCGCCCCATGCCTAATCCCAAAATTCTTTCTTGCGCCCGATTTGAAACTCCTGCTTGACGGCATCGATATCGGTAAGTGTCGGCAGTCCGGCCTCATTGCCGAGGCGCTGGATCTTGTAGGTCGAGGCCGCGCGAGCAAACTCGAAATGGTCGTGCCAGCCTTTCCCGGGATTGTTGAGATACGAAAACACGTAAGCGCCATGAAACACGTCACCGGCGCCGTTGGTGTCGAGCACGCGCTCGGGCGCGATCGGCAGAGCGGGCATGGTACGAACCGCGCCGGTCTCGTCATACCAGAGCAGGCCGCGTTCGCCCATGGTGACGCCGCCGACCCGGCAGCCGCGGCTCTTGAGGTAATCCAGCATTTTTTCAGGCGTAAGGTCCATCTGCTCGCACAGCCGCTCGGCGACGATGGCAACGTCGATGAATTCCAGCAGCTCGTGGGTGTTGGTCCGGAGTCCACCGCCATCGAGCGATGTCAGGATGCCGTCCTCGCGGCACAGTTTGGCATAATGGATCGCGGCGTCCGGCTGGTGGCCGTCGATATGCAGCGCGCGGCAACCGCCGAGGTTCAGGAGCGGGAAGGGGTGGATATGGTCGTCGTCGCGACAGCGTACGATCGCCCGCTTGCCGTCCTTCGGCATGATGAAGGAGAGCGAGGAGGAATTGACCTTGCGCGGATGGATCGAGATTCCGTACTTCGCGCTCATGTCCTGAAACATCCGCCCCAGCCAGTCGTTGGCCACGGTCGCGATCAGGTCCGGCACGATCCCAAGCTTGGCGCAGCAGAATGCCGCCGTGACGGCATTGCCGCCGAACGAGACGGCGTAGGCCGACGCCACGTGCTTCTCGTCGCCGGTCGGCATGTGGTCGGTAATGAAGGTAACGTCGATATAGGTTTGTCCGATGAAGAGGGCCTGCATAAAGTCATCCGTCATGCGCTGAGGGTGGTCCCGGCGGCTCCCCACACTAGCACCTGTTCTAGCAGGAGAATCGCTAAAATTATTCGCAAAGCCGCCTTAACCGCTTGAGATAAACATATGGCGGGACTACGACCGTAGTCCCACGTCGTCAGTGCGCCGCGCCGATTCCAACAGTCTGCGGTTTCCTGAGTCCTGACAGAGAGTTACAGAGAGATAAAGGGGGCGAGGATGACCGTCTATTCAGGTCCGGTATTCGATATGGCGGTGAATCAATTCAGTGTCATCGCCAATCATCTGTCGATCCCGATGGACGAGCGCGACCGCCTGCTGTTGCCGAAACGGGCGATCACCGTTTCCTGTCCGATCCATCGCGACGACGGCTCGATTGTGGTGTTCGAGGGCTATCGCGTCCAGCATCACCTCACCCTCGGTCCCACCAAGGGCGGCACCCGGTTTGCCCCGAGCGTCGACATCGGCGAGGTGGCCGCGCTTGCGATCTGGATGAGCTGGAAATGCGCGCTGGTAGGCCTGCCCTATGGCGGCGCCAAGGGCGGCGTGCGAGTCGATCTGGCTTCCATTTCGAAGCGAGAGCTTGAGTCGCTGTCGCGGCGCTACATGCAGGAAATGATCCCCTTCGTCGGACCCCACACCGATGTGATGGCGCCGGACATGGGCACCAACGAGCAGGTGATGGCGTGGTTCATGGACACCTATTCGATGTATCAGGGCCGCACGGTGACCGAGATTGTCACCGGCAAGCCGGTGGCTTCCGGCGGCACGCTGGGACGCCTGGAAGCAACGGGGCGGGGCGTCGCGCATCTCGCCAGGCGGGTGATGAAGGAACTCGCGATCGACTTGAACAACGCCACCGCCGTGGTTCAGGGCTTCGGCAATGTGGGCTCCTACGCCGCGTTCGGATTGCATCAGTTCGGCCTCAAGGTGATCGCGGTCTCGGATCACACCGGCGCGCTCTACGACAAATCCGGCCTCGATATTCCCGCGCTGATGCGGCACGCCGGCGAGTACGGCAGCATCGCCGGCTTTTCCAACGAGCTGCACTTCGATCCCGCCCAAATTCTCACGCTGCCCTGCGATGTGCTGGTGCCGGCGGCGATGGAGCGGGTGATCGACGCGCATGTCGCGGAAAACCTGAAATGCCGGGTGTTGGCGGAAGGCGCCAATGGTCCGACCACGCCGGACGCGGACCTCGTGCTGGAAAAACGTCAGGATGAAATTTTCCTGATCCCGGACATCCTCTGCAATTCCGGCGGCGTCGTGGTCAGCTATTTCGAATGGGTGCAGGATCTGCAGCAACTGTTCTGGGAGGAAGAGGAAGTGACGCGGCGCGAATATCAGATCCTCGATCGCGCGTTCGATCACATGGTAGCGCGCTCGAAAGCCGACAAGATTCCACATCGCACCGCGGCCATGGCAATCGGTGTGGAAAAGGTCCGCGCCGCGAAGACCACGCGGGGATTGTTTCCGTAAATTCCGTCGCGGAAATCGTGGTATCGAAGCAAGGCGTCGTTCTCGATACAGGGGATTACCCGGATGATCATCACCGGCCTGGACCACGTCGTCGTGCTGCTGGCGGATATCAAGGCCGGCGCGGCCGCCTATGAATTGCTGCTCGGGCGCGCTCCGTCGTGGCGAAGCCAGAGTGACGGCGCCGAAACCGTGTTTTTCACCCTCGACAACATGACGCTCGAGCTGATGGCGCCGGCCGGCGCCTCGCCGACGGCCGACCGCATCCGCAGCGCGATCAAGGTCTCGGGTGAGGGGCTCGCCAGCATTTGCTTCCGGGTCGGCGACATCGCGAAAATGCACCGCAGGCTCGACCGTCTGGCGCTGAAGCCGGATCCGATTGCCGAGGTCGAGAGCCGCGATTCCGATTCGGGAGGCACCTTGAATTGGAAGCGCACCCGCGCGGCGACCGATATGACGAGGGGTGTCCGGATTTTTTTCCTTGAGTTGGCGCAAGAGCGCCCGCATTCGGCCGCGACCGCGGCGGCGCCTATACTGGCCCTCGACCACGTCGTGGTTTCGAGCGAGGATCCGGAGCGTGCCGCGGCGCTCTACGGCGCGCGGCTTGGGCTCGATATGGCGCTCGACCGTTCGCATCAGGAATGGGGACAGCTGATGTTCTTCCGTTGCGGTGATCTCATCGTTGAGGTGGTGCGCAGGCCGGTCGCCGGTGCGGACCACGCCCACGATAAACTATGGGGATTGAGCTGGCGCGTCGCCGACATCGACGCGACGCACGCGCGGCTGGTGGCGGCCGGCGTCGATGTATCGGAGGTGCGCATCGGCCGCAAACCGGACACCAGGGTGCTGAGCGTGCGGGACGGCACCTGCGGCGTCCACACGCTGCTGCTGGAACGGACGGCCCGGGCCCCATAAGAAGCGGTGTTTCTTACCCTTCCCCTCGAGGGGAGGGTAAGAGTAGTGCGCCCGCTTTATTCTCAACTCGCCTTATGCGTGCTACATCCGACACCCCACTTGATCGAGCGACCAATTTGGCCAAAGCAAAGCGAACTCTAAAATGGCAGCGCGATCCCGAGGGCATGCGGCTTCGCATCCTTGAGGCCGCAAAGCAGGAATTTGCCGCGCATGGCCTCGCCGGCGCGCGCGTCGACCGGATCGCGGTCAAGGCCGGCGCCAACAAGCGCATGCTGTATTATCACGTCGGCAAGAAGGACGATCTCTATCTCGCGGTGCTCGAGGGCGCCTATGAGAAGATAAGGGTCGAGGAGCGCGGGCTCGATCTGGAACATCTCGATCCGCCCGAGGCGATCGAGCGGCTGATCGATTTCACCTGGAACTATTTCATCCGCAATCCGGAATTCCTGGCGCTGCTCAATACCGAAAATCTGGCGCGGGCGCGCCATCTCAAGCGCTCCACCAAGGTCAAGTCGATGCATTCGCCGTTCGTCGAGATGATCCGCACCGTGGTGACGCGCGGCGTCGAAAAAGGCGACTTCCCGGTGGCCGTCGATCCGGTGCAGCTCTACATTTCGATCGCGGCCTTGTGCTTTTTCTATCTGTCGAACAGCGCCACCTTGAGCGTGATTTTCGGCCGCGACCTCCTGAAGAAGGAGGCCAAGGACGAGCGCCTCGACCATATGGTCGCGCTGGTGTTGGCGGCCCTCACCGGAAAATCCGCCGCCGCCTTCGGCAAGAAGACGCCAATACTGCTTGCTCCGGCACATCAACCGGTCTGAGCGCGAAGGTGAACCCGAGAATTCGTCATGGCCGGGCATAGCCGTCCGAAGGACGGCGTCGCTTCCGCTCGCCTATGTCCCGGCCATCCACGTCTTTTCTCACGCGGCCCCAAGGCGTGAATGCCCGGGTCAAGGCCGCGCGTGACGGTTGAGAGGTCGGAATTGCCACCCGGAAAACGCTAGACAGTATTTATCCAACGGGTTAATTTGTACCCGAAAAGCCGGTGAATGAGGGAGAGCAGCGTGGTCGAGCCGAGGGCCCCGACAGGCGTGTCGAAGGCGCTGAACGCGGTGTGGATCCGGCCGTTTTTGTTCCTGATCTTCATCGTGGTGGCTTGGGATCTGACCATCCGTTTGTTCCGGATTCCGCCCTATCAAATTCCGGCGCCCGGCGATGTCGTCGTGGTGCTGTGGCAGGATTGGCCGGAACTGCTGCGGCAGGCGTGGCCCACCACTTACGCCACGATCTGCGGCTTCCTGCTGTCGGCGCTGTTCGGGATTCCCGTGGCCATGCTGATCGCGGGCTCGAAGACGGTGGAAAGCTACGTCTATCCGCTGCTGGTGTTCTCGCAGTCGGTGCCGAAGATCGCGATCGCGCCGCTGTTCGTGGTGTGGTTCGGCTTCGGCATCATCCCGAAAGTGATCTCGGCGTTCCTGCTGGGATTTTTTCCGGTGGTGGTTTCCGCCGTGCAGGGGTTCAAGTCGGTCGATCCCGACATGGTCGACCTCGCGCGCGCGATGCAGGGCAGCCGCTTCCATGTGTTCTGCGCCGTCAATCTGCCGCATGCGATGCCGGCGATCTTCTCCGGTTTGAAGGTCTCGGTGACGCTGGCCGTGGTCGGCGCGGTGGTTGGCGAATTCGTCGGTTCCAATTCCGGCATCGGCTATGTGCTGCAGCGCTCGATCGGAACCTTCGACCTGCCGACCATGTTCGCGGCACTGGTGATCCTGGCGCTGCTCGGCGTCGTGCTGTTCTGGATCGTCGACCGCATCGAGCGTCTTGTGATTCCCTGGCATGTCAGCCAGCGCGAGGATTTTATTTTTGCCGCCTGACGCGGCAAGAGCGAACAAGCGGCCTGCAAAGGGCCAAGGTAACACACGAAAAACGGGAGGATGACATGGTGCGATTTTTAACGGCGTTTTCGAGCGTGATGATCTGGATGGCGCTCGCAGTGGCCCCGGCTGCGGCGGCGGACAAGGTGGTGCTGATGCTGAACTGGTACGTCTATGGCGAGCACGCGCCGTTCTATTACGGCAAGGCCAAGGGCATCTATGCCGCCGAAAATATCGATCTGGAAATTCAGGAAGGCCGCGGCTCGGCGGCGACCACCCAGGCCGTCGCCGCCAAGACCGCCGACTTCGGTTACGTCGACGTGCCCACCATGATGCGCGCAGCCGTCAAGGGCGCGCCTGTGGTCGCCACCGGCGTATTGCTGCAGACCAGTCCGATGTCGGCGATGGGTTTTGTCGACAAGAACATCAGGAAGCCTGAGGATATCAAGGGCAAGACCGTGGCGATCACGCCGGCGGATTCGATGACGCAAATCTGGCCGCTGTTTCTGAAGAAGACCGGGCTGAAGGAAGGCGACTTCACCACGGTCGCCGGCGATGGCCAGACCAAGCTGAACGCCGTGATCAACGGGCAGGCCGATCTTCTGCTCGGCTACGTCATGGACCAGTCGATGAAGATCAAGGACGCCACCGGCAAGGACGTCTATCCGATCAAGTTCGCCGACTACGGCATCAACATGGTCTCTTCCGGCATGGTCGCCAACTCCGACTACGTCAAGGCGAACGCCGATCTCGTGAAGCGCTTCATGTCGGCGACCACCAAGGCCGTCGAAGCCGCGGAGAAGGACCCGAAAGCCGCCGCGCAATCGATTCTCGACGCCAATCCAAAGGGCGGCAAGATCGACACGCTCACGCAAGGGTTCGAGCTGACGGTTCCGCTGTATCGCACGCCGGAAACCAAGGGCAAGCGGCCGTTCCAGGTGACCGACCAGAACATGACCGACACGGTCAATCTGATGGTCGAGTATGG
>Ga0137403_10006664_pt1 | contig 13184 bp, 9 predicted proteins | sample CZOMad2_1_16fung_FD_122057 | JGI IMG/M metagenome (GOLD analysis project Ga0137403, IMG submission 122057) | Vadose zone soil fungal communities from Angelo Coast Range Reserve, California, USA - CZOMad2_1_16fungal (Hybrid Assembly) | ecosystem: Environmental > Terrestrial > Soil > Vadose zone... | reverse complement strand
CAGGTACACTTTGGCGAGGAGGTGCTGCACAGCGCCCTTCGTCGCTCGTCCATAGTCCTTCTGCACGGCCGGAGGTTCGCTTCGGCGTACTGCAGGTCGGCAATGATCGCGTCGTATACGGAATCGACCGGCGCGCGGGTCGCCTCGGTCGAGGGACTCGTCGTCTCGTGCAGCGTCAGCGTCAGCGGCCCGTACATCTGCACCAGGTCGAAGTAGTACAGGGCGCGCAAGAAGCGGGCTTCCGCCACACGGCGGGCCTTCAGCGCCGAATCCATGACGACTGCCGGCGCCTGGTCGATCGCCGCGTTGGTCGTATTGATGGCACGGTAGAAGTCGACCCACTGTTCCCGGAAGTACTGCGCGTCGGGGTTCAGCTGGGTGGTGTAGTCGTTGATGTATTTAAAGCTGCCGTCGGCACCCTTGGTGAAGATGTCCGTGCCGAACTCGGTGATCGTGAATCCCCGTTCTTGGGCGTAGAAGGTGCGCAGCGGCTCGTACGACGCGTTCACGAGGGACTCGAATACGGCCTGTGTGCCGTAGGACCCCGGGGTCAACCCGGTGACGACGTCTTCGTTGAGGTTCACACACGCGGGGAGGCCCGCCAGGAGCGCCGCGCTGAGCAAAGCGACAGGGTGTTTGCGCATGGCTGTATTCCTTTATATGCCCAGGGTGATGCCCACCATCAGGGTCCGGTAGCTCGGCACGCCCGCGTTCAAGGCGGATTCGGGGTCCAGGCCAGTGAACTGCGTGAACATGAACGGGTCCAACGCGGTGGCGTAGATGCGCACCGACCGGGCGTGCAACGGGCCGACGATGCGGCTCGGCAGGGTGTAGCCCAGGGTGATGGTCCGCACCTTGATGAACGAGCCGTCCTGGTACCCCCGAATCCCACCGTAGTCCGGGTTTTCCTGCGCTGCGTTGGGACGGGGTTCGGTGTTCGACGGGTTGGTCGGCGTCCAGTAGTCGACGGAGATGTTGTTATAGCGCCCGGCGAGCGTACTCTGTCCTCCGCTCCGGAGCGAGTCCTGCACCAGGAAGCCGAGCCGCGCGACGGCCATGACGGACAGGTCGAGCCCCTTCCAATCGACCCGATGGGTCATGCTCATCGTCCCGTTGGGGTAGGTGGTGCCGAGGATGATGCGGTCGTCCTGGTCGATCTTCCCGTCGCCGTTCTGGTCGACCACGCGGATCTGGCCAGGGCGCCGGCCGTACCGCTGTGCCGCGCCGGAAACGGAGTCCTGGATCTGCCAGATGCCGTCGAACTGGTAATCGTACGCAACGGAGATTGGAGAGCCGACGAACCACTTGTTGCCGGGGTCGCTCAGCAGGCCGCTCGACAGACGGACGATCCGGTTTCGGTTCGCGGCGGCGTTGAACTCCACGTTCCAACGCATCCCGTGCCAGTCCTGGACGAGCAGCGTGGAGAGCGCCACTTCGACGCCGGTGTTGCGCGTCGCGCCGACGTTCTCGAGAATGCTCGAATACCCGGTGGTGGGGGGAAGTTGGCGGTCCATGATCAAGTCCGACGTGTTGGCGCGGTAGTAATCGATCGAGCCCGACAGGCGATTGTGCAGCGCGGTGAACTCGAGCCCGATGTCGAACTGCCCGGTCTTTTCCCACCGCAAGTCGGGGTTCGGCAGCCTCCCGGGACGGAAGCCCACGGCGGGCTGGTCTAGGAAAGAGTACATCGTCCGGAAGAGCGACCCTTCGGTCTGGTAGGGATCGATCGCGGTGTTGCCGGTGCGCCCGTAACTCACGCGTAGCTTCAAGTCGGAGAACGGTCCGCTGCTGCGAATGAAGGGTTCCTCGGAGAGCCGCCAGGCGAGCGCGATCGACGGGAACATGCCGTACTTCTGCCCCGGCGCGAGGCGCGATGATCCGTCCACGCGACTGCTCACTGTCAACAGATAGCGGTCCTTGAAGCTGTAGTTGACGCGGGCCATGAACGACTGCAGCGCCCACGCCGACAGCCCGCTCCCCAGCCAGTCTGGTTTCAGGCCGGACCCCAGGTCGAAGAATTTCTGATGCTCGTACGGCAGGCCCGTCACCTGCATGCTGTCGCGCTCGGTCCGCTCTTGCTGGATGCTGTAGAGTCCGGTGACATCGACGTGGTGGTCGGTCCCGAGATTGCGGCGGAAGTTGACGATGTTGTCGAGGGTGTAGGCGAAGGTCTTGCTGTCCCACATCGCCGCGTCCGAGCTGCTGCCTTGCCACTGCTGGGTCTGCGCGCCACGGAACTGGCCCCGCCGATTGAACGTCAAGTCCGCGCCGAAGTTCACGCGCCACGAGAGCGCGGGCGTCAGATCGAAGCCGGCGAATAGCGTGCCGAAGAGGCGCGTGCGAATCCGGTCGTCCGTCCAGTTCTGGATGTCCGAGAGGGGATTGACGCGTTGGCCGTCGGGGGTGGGTTTGAAAAGAATCGCGCCCGTGCTGTCGAACGCCATTCCCAAGGGGTTGTTGGTGAGCGCCTCGGTGTAGACGGGGTCGCCGCGACCCACGTTCTGCTCGGTGCGGATCAGGGAGGTGGAGCTGCCGACGCGCAGCCGTGAGCTCAGCTCGTGGTCGAAGTTGAGACGCATCGAGCGCCGCTGGAAATCCTGGGCCTTGAGGATTCCTGTCTGGTCGAGCTGTCCCGCCGTGAGCGCGAAGCGCGTCTGTTCGTTCCCGCCCGTGATGCCGATCTCATTGTTCACCTGTGCGCCCTCGTGCAGCACCAGGTCCTGCCAATCCGTCCAGCGGCCGGCCTGGAGCGCCGGAAGGGTCCCGTCGGGACCGAAAAGCTTCACGTCGGCGGAATCGCACACGGCGACGCCGGCGGCGCATTTGTAGTTGTTGCGCGCGCGTTCCGCCTCGCGCCGGTACTCGGCGAACTGGGGGCCGTTGAACAACTGGACGCGGCGGAGCGGCCGTTGATATCCGCCATACGAATCGTAGGTGATGTGCGTCGCCCCGGCCGAACCGTGGCGGGTCGTGATGAGGACCACGCCGTTGGCGCCGCGCGAGCCGTAGATCGCCGTCGCCGATGCATCCTTCAGGACCTCCATCGACTCGATGTCCCGGGGGTTGAGATCCCCAATGCCCCCGGCCATCGGGATGCCGTCGAGCACGTACAGGGGATCGTTCGACGCCCTCAGCGACCGCTCTCCCCGCAAGCGGACGCGGACACCGTCGCCTGGCTTGTTCCCCGTCGTCACGATGTCCACGCCCGGCACGCGGCCCTTGATCGCTTCGATGGCGTTCACCTTGGGCACGTCATGCACGACATCTCCTCCCACGGAGGCGACGGATCCGGTGACGTCACGGCGAACCTGCGTGCCGTAGCCGACCACGACGAGTTCCTGGAGAGCGATCGCCAGCTGGGTCAATTGAAAGTCCGCCGTGGCGCTCTGGTCCGCCGTCACCACGACACCCGGCACCTGTCCCAGCTCGTAGCCGATGATCTGCGCCTGCACGTGGTAGGTCCCCGGTGGGACGTCGGCGATCGTATACTGGCCCGCCGAGTCGGTCCGGGCGTTGAACCGCGTGCCGGCGATCGTGACCCGGGCATCCCGCAGGGGGGTGCCCGTCTCCTGCGCGCGCACGACGCCCGTGATCGTGCCCGTCTGCTGGGCTGAAACGGAACGTGGCGGCGCGAGAGCGAAGAAAAGGAGGGGTAGAACGAGTGGAGAACGAACGACGCGGGTGAGCTGCCAACAGAACCGAGCGGTGTGACGGCGCAGGGTCATGGGGCCTCCGAGTGGGCGCGCAATCCGGAACCGACCATCAGCCCGCAAAGCTCGTGCCCTCTCCCGTGACGACGCGTGAGAACCCGCGATGAGCCAAGTGATTGGTGCGCGCCAACCGAGCGACGAACGTCGCCTCGCTACTCGCTGGATCCGGTGTCGCGTCCGCGCCACGGGTGTGCGGCGATGCGACGCCCCTCCTTGCCGCTGCGGCAATCGGCGTCAAGTTCTTTGCCCATGCTTCACGTGAGCGTTCGGCGCGCGCAGGCGCAGGTCGCCGCGACGTCGTTCCTGGCGCTGTTCGCGATCGTCGGGCTCGCGCTCTACGGCCTGCCGTTCTTTTACGACTTCATGGTGCGCGACTTCGGCTGGTCGCGCGCCCAGGTCACCTCCGGCAACGCGCTCAGCAAACTGGTGGTGGGTCCTCTCTTCGGTTTCCTGGCCGGCTGGCTGGTCGATCGCTTCGGCCCGCGCCGCCTGATGATCGGCGGAATTCTCATGGCGGGCATCGCGCTCGTCGGGCTCGGCATGATCCACACGCTCGCCGGCTTCTATCTCTTCTATCTCTTTAACGCGCTCGGCAACGTCTGCGGCGGCCCGCTCCCGAACCAGGTCCTGCTGTCGCGCTGGTTCACCACGGCCCGCGGCCGCGCCATGGGCTTCGCCTACCTCGGCATCGGCCTCGGCGGTGCGCTGGTGCCGTTCCTCGCCGTGTGGCTGACGCGCGCGGTCGGGTGGCAAGGCGCCCTGCAGGTGCTCGGCGCGTTGATCATCGTCGTCGCCCTGCCGCTGGCCCTCGTCGTCAAGGAGGGCACCCCGAGTCCCCAGCCCCTAGCCCCGAGCCCCGATTCAATCGGTCCCGTCCTTCGTGCGCCCGCGTTTTATCTGCTCCTCGTCGGCAGCATGTGCTCGATCGCCGCGGTGGGAGGCACGAACCAGCACCTGAAGCTGTTCCTGAGCCTCGACCACGGGTACGCGCAGGCCGGGGCGGCGCAGATCGCCTCGCTCGTCCTTGCCTCGAGCCTCGTTGGCCGCCTGGGAGCCGGGTGGCTCGCGGATCGCTTCGCGAAGAAGTACGTGATGCTGCTGATCTATTTGCTTGTCGTCTCGGCCATCCCGCTGCTCCTCCTGACGGATGCCCCCGGCACGATCTATCTGTTTGCGGTCGTCTTCGGGCTCGGTCTGGGCGGCGAATACATGGTCATCCCGCTGATGGCCGGCGAGTTGTTCGGCATGCGCGTGCTGGGGCGCACGATGGGCGTGGTGCTCACGGGGGATGGGATCGCCGAAGCAGTCGCGCCCTGGGTCGTCGGCCGGATGCACGACGCGTCCGGCAGCTACACGAATGGCTTCCTGGCGCTCATCGGCTGCGCGCTGACCGGAGCGATCGCGGTGGCTCTGCTGCCACGCGGGGTGAGGCCGTGAGGATCGGCATCATCATGAACGGCGTCACCGGACGCATGGGGTTGAACCAACATCTCGTCCGGTCGATCGTCGCGATCCGCCAGCAGGGTGGGGTAACGCTGCCTGGCGGTGGGACGGTGGTCCCCGATCCGATCCTCGTCGGGCGCAGTGAGGCGAAGCTCCGCGAGATCGCTCGTGCGCACGGCATCGAACGTGTCTCGACCGATCTCGAGAGCTGCCTCGCGAACCCCGCGGACGCGATCTACTTCGACGCGACGCTCACGAGCGCCAGCGTCGACCACGTGCGGCGAGCGATTGCCGCCGGCAAGCACGTCTACTGCGAGAAGCCGCTCGCGCCGACCACGGCCGAGGCCCTCGATCTGGCGCACGCGGCGGAGCGCGCGAACGTGAAGCACGGCGTGGTGCAGGACAAGCTCTTCCTTCCCGGCATCCGCAAGCTGAAGCAGCTGGTCGACGACGGCTTCTTCGGTCGGATTCTGAGCGTGCGCGGCGAGTTCGGCTACTGGGTGTTCGAAGGCGACGACCAGCCGGCGCAGCGACCGTCCTGGAACTACCGCAAGGAAGACGGCGGCGGGATCATCCTCGACATGTTCGCCCATTGGCGATATCTGCTCGATCACACCTTCGGCGCAGTGCGAGCGGTGCAGTGCACGGGCGCGACGCACATCCCCGAGCGCGTAGACGAGAAGGGACGGCGTTACACCGCGACGGCGGACGACGCGGCGTACGCCACCTTCGTACTGAAGGCTCGCCAGGGCGGGGACGATATCATCGTCCAGTTCAACTCCTCGTGGACGGTCCGTGTCTATCGTGACGACCTGCTGCAGATCCAGGTCGACGGGACTCTGGGGAGCGCCGTGGCGAGCCTGCGCACGTGCAAGACGCAGTCGCGCGCCGCGACGCCGCGTCCGGTGTGGAACCCCGATGAGCCGAACCCCTTCGACTTCTACGACCAGTGGCGCGACGTGCCCGATGACGGCGTCGCCGCCAACGCCTTCCGAGTGCAGTGGGAGATGTTTCTGCGCCACGTCGCTGCCGATGAGCCGTTTCCGCACGACTTCCTCGAGGGGGCGAAGGGGGTGCAGCTGGCGGAGCTGGGGCTCGAGTCGTGGGCGGAGCGCCGTTGGATCGACGTTCCCCCTCTCCGGAACGGAGAGGGGGTCAGGGGGTGAGGCCGATCACGAGCCGCGTGGCCTACGCCGCAGCGCACGTCGTCTGTGATCCGCAATCGCCTACCGAAATCGATTGGGAGGCGACCCTCGCCTACCGACGTTACTTGTGGTCGCTCGGTCTCGGCGTCGCGGAGGCGATGGACACCGCGCAGCGGGGCATGGGCCTCGATTGGCCGCAGGCGCGCGAGCTGATCCGTCGTTCGCTGGCTGAGGCGCGCGGGGCCGGGGGCCTGATCGCATGTGGCGCCGGGACCGACCAGCTCCTGCCAGACCCGCGCGTCACCCTCGAGGATGTCGAGCGGGCGTACGAGGAGCAGGTGGGCTACGTCGAGGGGCAAGGCGGGCGAGTGATTCTGATGGCGAGCCGCGCGCTCGCACGGGCCGCCCGCTCGCCAGACGACTACGCCCGGGTCTACGGCACCATCCTGGGCCAGGTGCGGCAGCCCGTCATTCTCCACTGGCTGGGCGACATGTTCGATCCCCAGCTCACGGCCTACTGGGGCGGACGGGATCTGGGTGAGGCTATGGAGGTTTGCCTCCGGATCATCTGCGAGCACCGCGAGAAGGTCGACGGCATCAAGATTTCGCTGCTCGATCCGGCGCGTGAGGTGGCGATGCGCGCCCGCCTGCCCACGGGCGTCAGGATGTACACGGGCGACGATTTCAACTACGACCGGCTGATTCTGGGCGAGAACGGTGCCTATAGCGACGCGCTGCTCGGTATCTTCGACGCGATCGCGCCCGTTGCGGCAGCGGCGTTGCGTGCGCTCGATCACGGAGACGTCGCGACCTACCGGGCGGCGCTCGCGCCGACGGTCCCCCTCGCGCGCCACATCTTCGAGCCTCCCACGCACGCCTACAAGACGGGCATCGTGTTCCTCGCGTACCTGAACGGCCACCAGTCGCACTTCCGGATGTTGGCAGATGCGGAGGGCGCGCGGTCGCGGCAACACCTGACGGAGCTGTTCCGGCTCGCCGACGCCGCGGGCGTCCTCGCGGACCGGGAGCGCGCCGCCGAGCGCATGGGGCGCGTGTTTGCCTGATGGACTCGATCACCCGCCTCAGCCTGAATCAAATCACGACGGAGCGCGCCAGCCTCGGAGAGACCGTCGACGCGTGCGCGCGGCACGGCGTGCCGTACGTGGCCGTGTGGCGTCACAAGCTCGCCGAGACGGGCGTGGATCGGGCCGTGCGCCTCATCCGCGACGCCGGAATCCGGGTCTCGAGCCTGTGCCGCGGCGGCATGTTTCCGGCGGCCACCGCCGCCGAGCGCGCCGCGCGGATCGAGGACAACCGGCGGGCCGTGGACGACGCGGCGGCGCTCGGCACCGATGTCCTCATCCTGGTATGCGGGGCCGCGCCCGATAAGGACATCGCGGCGGCGCGCCGCATGGTCGCTGACGGCGTCGCCGAGCTGGTTCCGTACGCTCAAGAGCGCGGGGTACGCCTCGGGATCGAGCCCCTGCACCCGGCGTTTGCCGCCGAGCGCTCCTGCATTACGACGCTGCGCGAGGCCCGCTGCCTCGCGGAGCGATTCGACCCTGCCACCGTCGGCATCGTGGCGGACGTCTATCACATCTGGTGGGATCCCGAAGTTTTCGACGAGATCGCGCGCGCTGCCGGCCGCCTCGTGGGTTTCCACGTCTCCGACTGGCTCGTGCCGGTACACAACGTGCTGATGAATCGAGGCGTGATGGGCGACGGCGTCATCGAGCTGCGCGCCCTCCGCGCAGCCGTCGAGCAAGCGGGCTACGCGGCGGGGCCGATCGAGGTCGAGATCATGAATGAGGCGGTGTGGAATACGCCGCTCGATACGCTGCTCCCCTTGATCAAGGAGCGGTATCTCGCATGCGTCTGACGATGGCGTGTCTGCTGGTCATGTGCGCCGCGAGTGGGAGCGACCGCTCGGTCAATTACGTGGCCGGTCCATTGATCGAGTTGAACGACAACGGAGCATGGTCGTGGTTCATGGACGAGCGGGCCATCGTTCACGACGGCAAGCTGATCGTGGGATCGGTGCGCGCCGTGGGCGACTATCGCAGCGACAGCGCGTCCGGCTGGGGCAACGTAGAGATCGCGGTCTACGACCTCGCCTCGGGAAGCGTCCAGCGGACCGTGTTGCACCGCCACTTGCAGCAGGACGATCACGACAATCCCGCGTTTCTTGCCCTGCCGGACGGCCGCTATCTGGCGGTGTACACGCAGCACGGCGTCGAGCGCCGCATCTACTACCGCGTGTCGGAGCCCCGCAATCCGCTGGCGTGGGGACCGGCGGAGACATTCGATACGCCAGGAGATTCAGCGAGCCCGCTGCGCGGCAACAACGTCACCTACTCGAACCTGTTCCAGTTGGCTTCCGGTCGCATCATGAACTTCTTCCGCGGCTTCGATCTCGATCCCAACTACATCTACTCCGACGACTCCGGCCGCACCTGGCGCTATGGCGGCCGGTTGGCCCACGGCCGGAATGGCTACAGCCCCTACCTCAAGTACGCGTTCGATGGGCGGAACACGATCCATTTCGTGATGACCGAAGACCACCCGCGTAACTACGACAACAGCGTCTATCACGGGTTCGTGCGCGATCGCGCCGTCTACCTGTCCGACGGGACCCGCCGCGGCAAGCTCAGCGAGACGACGAATGTCGAGATCAACGCCTGGGATCTGACGAGGGTGTTTGCGGGGGACGCCGACAACGTCGCCTGGGTGATCGACCTCGAGCTCGATGGGCAGCAACGGCCGTACGTCGTGTTCTCGGTTCAGAAAGACGGGCGCGGTCTTCCTCGCGGGCAGGGGGGCATGGACCACCGCTTTGATTACGGTCGCTGGGACGGCTCGGCGTGGCGTGTGCACGAGATCGCCTACGCCGGCAGGCGGCTGTACCCGGGGGAAGACGACTATACCGGACTCGCCGCCCTCGACCCCAAGAACCCGAACGTGCTTTACATCTCGACCGACGCAGACCCTGTCACGGGCGCGCCGCTCGTCAGCCGCGCGGACGGCCAACGCCACCGGGAGTTGTACCGCGGCGCGACGGCGGACTTCGGGACGACATGGACCTGGACCGCGATCACCGCGAACTCGGACGCGGACAACCTGCGACCAATCGTGCCCAAGTGGGACGACACGCGGACGGCGCTCGTGTGGATGCGCGGGACATACAAGAACAATCACGGCGAGTGGACGACAAGAGTCGTCGCGAGCATCCTGCCATGAATCTATTATCTTGCGACATGCGGCGAGCAATGCTCTGCGGCCTGGTGGTCGGAGCGGTGGCGTGCACCGGAGCGGGGCGGAGATCGGCCGGGGCGACCCGCCCCACGCCTGAAGACGACGTCGTCTCCGTGGGCTACGGCACTCAGACACGGCGCGAGATCACGGGCGCGGTGTCGTCCTACATCCCGACCGAGGCCGACGGGCGCATCGCGCGCATCGAGACCATGCTCCAGGGCATCCCCGGACTTGAGGTCATCCCGCAAGGGAGCGGGTTCACTCTGCGGATTCGCGGCTTCAAGAGCCTGCGCCAGCGCGGTGGGGACGACGAGCCGCTCCTCGTGATCGACGACATCACGGTTCCAGCAGGGTCCCTCGGCACCGCGCTCGCCGGCATCGCGCCACACGACGTGGCCCGGATCGACGTCCTGAAGGACGCGGGCGCCACGGCCGTTTACGGCTCACGCGGCGCCAACGGCGTCATCATCATTACGACAAAGCGACTTCGCTGAAGCGGAGCGGGCGTGGGCACGCGGTCGCCTCCGAGTTTCGCCGCCGTTTCAAAGCTCGCGTACTGGTTGGATGCCGGGATTCGCGTGCCCGGCACTAACATGCGGTTCGGCCTCGATCCCATCCTTGGACTGATCCCCGGGTTCGGTGACGCGGCTGGCGCAATTCTCGCCGGGTGGATTCTCGTAGAAGCGGTCCGTTTGGGCGCCTCGCGCGCGACGGTGCTTCGGATCGCGGGCAACGTGGCGCTCGACGCGGCAGTCGGCGCCGTTCCGCTACTCGGGGACATCTTCGACTTCGCGTGGAAAGCCAATCTTCGGAACGTCACCCTCTTGGAACGGCACCTGGCGGCGCCGGATCGGGCAGAACGCGCGGACCGCTCGTTCGTGTTGCTCGTGATTTGTGGCGTGGTTGTTATGGCGCTCGGTTTGCTCGCGCTGGGGATTCTGCTGACGCGCTGGGCCTTCCACGCATTGAGCGGCGCGTGACGAGCAAAGCTCCCGGCGCGGTGCCGTTGTTGCTCGCGTTGAGCTGGAAGACGCACAGCAGGGGATTGAGCGAGTCGCAGCCGAGCGCTTAGCTTTTCGCTCAGTGCCCACTCTGGAGCATCCTCCCTCTCCGATAGTTGCCGCACTCGCCGATCGCTACACCGTCGAGGGCGAGCTTGGCCGCGGCGGGATGGCAACGGTCTATCTCGCCGACGAGAAAAAACACGGCCGCAAAGTCGCGATCAAAGTCTTGCGTCCCGAGATCACCGCGGCGCTGGGCACCGAACGATTTCTGCGGGAGATCGGCATCGCGGCGCGTCTCTCTCATCCCCACATCGTTCCCCTGATCGACTCCGGCGAAGCCGGAGGATTCCTCTACTACGTCCAGCCGCACATCCCGGGCGGCTCGTTGCGCGACCGTCTCGACGAGGCGCGCCAGCTGCCGCTGAAGGAGGCGCTGCGAATCGCACAGGAGATCGGTGCCGGCCTCGACTTCGCGCATCGCAAAGGATTCGTGCATCGCGATGTGAAGCCGGAGAACATTCTGTTCGCGGACGGCCACGCCGTCCTTGCCGACTTCGGCGTCGCGCGCGCTTGCGACAGCGGAGAAAACCGGGGCGGCGAGATGGTCACCGAAGTCGGCTTCGCGGTCGGGACACCGGCATACATGAGTCCGGAGCAGGCGAGTGGCCAGGCGGAGCTGGGCGCGGCGAGCGACGTCTACAGCCTCGCATGCGTCGTGTACGAGATGCTCGCGGGCGAGCCTCCATTTCAGGGCTCCGACGCGCGCGCCGTGATGGCGAAGCAGGTGACGGAGTCGCCGCGTCCGCTGCGTGGGTTCCGGCCGGAGGTGCCGGTCGCCACGGAACGCGCGGTTGTCCACGCGCTCGAGAAGGACCCGCAGCAGCGGTACGCCAGCGCCGCCGAGTTCGTCACCGCGTTGGTCACTCCCGCGGGACCGGGCGCGACACACACGCCGGCCACGACGCGGTCCATCGCCGTGCTCCCCTTTGTCAACGCCAGTCCCGACCCTGAGAACGAGTACCTGAGTGACGGCATCAGCGACGAGCTGATCGACGCCCTCGCCAAGATTGCCGGCCTGCGCGTCGCGTCACGTACGTCTGTCTTTGCATTGAAAGGCAAGTCGCTCGATGTGCGCGCGGTCGGAGCGCTGCTGGGGACATCCGTCGTGCTCGAGGGCACGGTGCGGAAAGCGGGGGATCGCCTGCGTATCACCGCACAGCTGACCTCGACCGACGATGGGCAGCTCCTCTGGTCGCAGCGCTACGACCGGACGCTGCGCGATGTTTTCGAGATTCAGGACGAAATCGCGGCGACGATCGTCAATACGCTACGCGCGACGATGTTCGCCGACGTGTCCGAGCACGTCCCGCGGCGCTACACCGAGAACATCCAGGCGTACGGCCTCTATCTCAAGGGCCGGTATGCGTGGAACAAGCGCACCCAGGAAGGCGTCGCGGAGGCGATCAGCTATTTCGAGCAGGCCATCGCGGAGGATCCCGGCTACGCGCCCGCCTACGCGGGGCTCGCGGATTCCTACGCGCTCGACGTCGATTACCGCTCGATTCCCGTTGACGAGGCGTACCGGCGCGCCAAGGAATACGCGCACAAAGCATTGCAGCTCGATGAGACCGTTCCCTCGGCCCATGCGTCGCTCGCCTGGAGCCTCTTCGTCTACGACTGGGATTGGGACGGAGCCGATCGAGAATTTCGCCGCGCGATCGAGCTCAATCCGCGGTACGCCAGCGCGCATCAATGGTACGCCTTCCTGCTGGCTTCCCGCGGAGAGCATGATGCGGCCTTGCTCGAAGGGCACACGGCCCTCGAGCTCGATCCCGCATCGGTATCGGCGCGGCGGGGCGTCGGCTGGCTCGCGTTTTATGCCCGGCGGTTCGATCAAGCGCTCGATCACCTGGCTCGGGCTATCGAGATGAACCCGATGGCGGTCGAGAGCTATCGCATCCTGGGCACGACACTCGCCATGCGGGGCCAGCTGGCGGAAGCGGAGCGAATGCTCCGCGATGCCTTGGCGTTGCCGGGTGCGGGGGCCTATACGACGGCGACGCTGGGCTGGGTGCTCGCCCGGGCCGGCAAGCTGGGTGAGGCGGAGCAGTTGTTACGCGAGCTCGAGGCCGCTGGGCGCGACAGCTATGTGTCGCCCGTGGCGTTTGCGATCTTGCACATCGGACTGGGTAATCTGGACCGCGCGCTGGATTGGGCCGAGCGGGCGTACGACGACAAACGAGGATGGCTGGCTTACTTGAACGTGAATCCGATGCTGGACCCGCTGCGCAACGAATCCCGCTTCAAATCCCTCCTGCAGAAGATGCGTCTCTAGCTCGCTAGCCTTTGAGGGCAGGCGCGCCGGCCAGGAACTTGTCGATCGCCTCATTGCCGACGGTGGGCCGGATGTGCTCCACCACGATCCGTCCCAGCCGCGGTACGTCTTCCTTGCGAAATCCGGCGGCGGAGAGACCCGCCATCAAGGCCGCGGGACCCGCCACGCCGATCATTTCACCTGTGCGCGCGCCGCTCATCAGCGCGCGCCCCATGTAGCTCTCGAGGTTCGGCACGGCGGCGCGCACCTTCTCAAACGTCGGCTTGTCCACGGTCATGCGCATCGCCATCAGAAT
>Ga0137403_10006663_pt1 | contig 13184 bp, 14 predicted proteins | sample CZOMad2_1_16fung_FD_122057 | JGI IMG/M metagenome (GOLD analysis project Ga0137403, IMG submission 122057) | Vadose zone soil fungal communities from Angelo Coast Range Reserve, California, USA - CZOMad2_1_16fungal (Hybrid Assembly) | ecosystem: Environmental > Terrestrial > Soil > Vadose zone... | reverse complement strand
GCCGGCCAGCCGGAGGAGATCGGCGAGGCCGCCGCCTACCTGGCCTCGGACGCGGCGAGCTTCATGACGGGGCAGTGTTTGACGCTGGATGGGGGGTATACGGTGCGGTAGGCGAGCTGTGCACATGTGCACAGACGCCGGAAAGCATCATTGCCAAGGCCCGCCGGGAGGCCAACGCAGATCTGGCGACGGGTCATGCCGCAAGCGTTCGACGGGCGGCAGCAGGAAGGTTGCAAGAAAGGCGACCACATCGACCAACGACGGCGGCTTCAGCGTCAGTCGGCTTCGCCCGATGAACGCGTCCCATTGCTGCCGCTTGAGAGGGTCGTTCGCGAACTCCTCGCTCAGTCCGACCGGTATTTCGACACCAAGGCCGGTGCCGCGCCGTCGGAAGGTGCCCGTTATCGACGTCGCCAGAGTAGCGGCCTCGAACGGGAACGAGGATGCCAGGACCCAGAGGTCATAGAAATCCTTCATACGGCTGTTGAACATGCCGAGCGAGACGATCGCTTCGTACTTCTCGGCCACCACAGTCTCGCGCGGATAGGCGAAAATGCGCGGGGCCGGAAGATCGAGGAGGGTTGGATAGTCCATCTCCTTTGCCGCCGGCGTAACCACGTCGCCGAATCCGATGTCGACATGAACAGGTATGCGAGCGCCAGCCAGGCTTGCATTCAGCCGCACGCGCACGACGGGATATCCTTCTTCGTCGGCGGTCGACTCCACCCGGATGCCATCCGCCGCGTAGCCGATGCCATCCTCCTCGACTGGCAATTCGCAAAGGGAGCGAACAGCTGCGCGGATCACGTCGGCCCCACTGTCACCGAGGCCGAGGAGGTCGAGATCACGCGTCGCGCGGTAGGGTTCCCCGGACCAGAGCGCGAAGAGCATCGCACCCTTGAGGATGAAGCGCTCGCGCTGATCGGACCTGCCGAGGCGATAGAGCAGACGTTCGAGCGCATAGCGAATGAAGACCAGTTCGACATCCTCGCCACGCTGCCGCGCGCGGTTCGTCAGGCGCTGGCGAACAGATGCCGCGAGATTGCGCCGCTCTATCATGACAGGGATTCGATATAGGGACGCATCACGTTGGCGACCCGGCAGATCTTGGCATAGCGCCAGAGTTCGTCGGCGGTTGCCTTTCTGCGCTTCCGGCAGTCGCGCAGCGCCTCGATGGCGACATCGAGCCCGACGCGGCGGCGATATTTGAAGCAGTCGGCAACGGTCTTGGCGGGGACATAAACCGGCACGGAGACGCCGGCAATCTCATGGCGGCGTATGCCGGCCGTGAAGGCTGCGCCGGATGCACGTACGATACGAATTCGCGGCGATGCCGGTACCGGGGCCCGCGCCTTCGGGCCGATCGCGATCCAGACCTCGGACGGCGATTGCGTCGTAAGCTCGTGGAAGCGCAAGGCGGAGAGCAGACAGATGACGCCGTGCGGCACGCGCTTGCTGCATTCCGCCAGGCTCTGGTTGGCGGACGGACGGGCATCGGCGACCTGGTAGAGGCCCCGCCCGATGCGGACGAGCACGCCCTCCCCGCACATGCGCCTGAGATATGTCCGGGGGATGCCGCGTGCATCGAAATCGCGCGCGCGCACGATCTTCAGGGTACGCGCGAGCTCGATGGCAGCCTGCTTCCTGCTCTTCACGATCGACTCTGTGCTGGTACGTATTGTCGGTACTTCTACACATAATCCGACGTTTCGCAACAGATGCCGGAATGCGCCGCTCAAGCTTGCCGCGCGAGTTCGCGCGTCACGACGTCGTGCAGGGCCGGCAGCTCGTCGGATATGGTCGTCCAGATGAGGGCGGGGTCGCGGCGGAAGTACTGGTGGGCGAGGATGTGACGCGTGGCGGCGTAGCCGGGCCAATCGATCTGCGGCTGGGCGGCGATGACGGCGGCGGACACGCGACCTTGGGCGGGATCGCCGAGCAGGGCATTGACGGCTTCGGCGATCACCACCAGGCGGTAGGAGAGCGCGTCGGCGAACGTTGCATCGCTCGCGAAGAGGGCGGCGAAGCGCCGGCTATCCAGGCCCGCGATGCTGCGGGCGATGGCCGCGGCGGCCTGCGCGATATCCTGGAGGCGCTGGCGGTCCCAGGTCATCCGAGGACGCGCACGGCCTCGCGATCGAAGGCGGCGCGGGCCTCCGGCCGCAGCGCGCCGCGCTCGCCGAGATCGACCGGCCAGCCGAGCACCTGCTCCAGGCGGGCCTTCAGCGACCCGAGAGAGACCAGGCTGACGCGCGCGGCGGGCGCGAAGACGACGGCGAGATCGATAGCGCTGGCCGGCGTGGCCTCGCCGCGGGCGACCGAGCCGAACACGAAGAGGGCGCGCACGCCGCGGCGGCGCAGCTCCGGGTGATGCGCGCGCAGCCGCTGCACGACCTCGGCCAGCAGCGGCGGCCGGCGCTCCGCCTTGGCGACGAACTCGTCGACCAGCCGGTTTACGAGCTCCTGCACGGTGGTGCCCTGGCTCGCCGCGATGCGGCGGACGGCCTGCTTCTTGGCGGGGGAGATGCGGGCGGAGAGGTAGGCGGAGACGGTCATGGGCCGGATGCAATATTTGCGCACATGTGCACAACCTATCCGACGACCCGGATCGACGTCAATGGCGCCTCCTGCGGGGCCAAGGCCGGCATGATCGGGATGGTGCGGGCGATGGCGCTGGACATCGCGGACGGGAGAAAGGGAACGTGCGCGTGAACGCCATCGCGCCCGGCTTCATCGAGACCGACCTGGCGCGCGGGATCGCCGCCCAGGAGCCGGACCCGGAGGCGGCCATGCGCACGCGCCGCGCCATGCACGCCATCCCGCGCGCCGGCCAGCCGGAGGAGATCGGCGAGGCCGCCGCCTACCTGGCCTCGGACGCGGCGAGCTTCATGACCGGGCAGTGTCTGACGCTGGATGGGGGGTATACGGTGCGGTAGGGCACGACCCAGAACAGACTCCGTTGTGCGTCAGCCGGGACTAGAGCGGGAACACAGTGCGCGATTTGGGTTTGTTACGAAGATAACCAATCGTGCATGGTCGCCGCTGTCGAAACAGAGGACGCCACCCAGTACGATGATAAGGTGGCCGCTTACCAACCTCGCCGTTCTACGCCACGCGCTCGCAGTGGTCGGCGCGGCCGCCCTAATTCTGGGATTGTCGGTCCTGGCGCCCCCCGGCCACGACCTACCATCGGCGCTGGCTGCCTCTGACGGCAACGGCAAGGGCAACAACGGAAACGGAAACGGAAATGGGGGAGCCACGGGCGCGCACGACGACAGCGATTCCGCGGCGAAAGCCAAGAAGGACAAGAAAGACAAGAGCACTGACGAGAGCGACGCCGACGGCGCCGCTCCCAATCAAAGCGACGCCAGTCCGGATCAGGCAGATGCTACCAGCGACGCGGATCAGCCGGCGCCCCCGGCTGTGGCAGAGCGCGCCGGCGTGACGCCGACGGCGGCCGACCGCAGCGGGCACGACTTCGTCGCAGACGAGGTGCTGGCTGCGAACATCGGCAGCAAGATCAAGGCGGCGGTGGGCCGGCTCGGCTTTGTCCTGCTCGACGAACGGCGGCTGCCTTCGCTCGATTTCACTCTTACCCGCCTGCGCGTCCCGCGCGCCATGACCGCGCCGGCGGCGCGCCGGCTGTTGGCAAACCGATTTGCCGGGGTTGCTGTCGATCTCAACACGCTCTACCGCCCGCAAGGAGCCCTCGTTCTCCCGCCGCCCAACTATCCAGCGAAGCTGATCGGTTGGGGGCCTGTCCCTGCCGACTGCGGCCGCGGCGTTCGCATGGGCCTGCTCGATACCAGGGTCGACGCGACCATGCCGGGTCTTCGGGGCGCCGATATCATTCAGCGGCCGATTCTGCCGGCCGATGTCGCAGCCACATCGCCTGAACATGGCAGCGCCATTGCGTGGATCCTGGTCGGGCGTCCTGCTGGCCGCGCCGGCGGACTGCTGCCCGGCGCAGAACTCGCGGTAGCCAACGTCTTCGAGGCCGACCCGGACGGCACGCCGATCGCGGATGTCGTGGCACTGGTCCGCGGACTGGATTGGCTGGCCGGGCGGAAGACGCCCGTGATCAACATGAGCTTTGCCGGCGATTCCAACGCCGTGGTCGCGCTCGCCCTCCAGCGCGTGATCGCCGGACATGCGATCGTGGTGGCAGCAGCCGGCAATAACGGCCCCACGGCGGCTCCCGCCTTCCCGGCATCCGAACCCGGCGTCATCGCAGTGACGGCGGTCGACAGTCATGCTCGATCATACGCGGACGCCAATCGCGGCAGTTATATTGCGTTCGGAGCGCCCGGCGTTCGGATCTGGACACCGGGGCCGACGCCGACCGGCGGCTATCATACCGGCAGCTCGTTCGCCGCCCCCTTCGTGACGGCCGCCATCGCGGCGCGGCTGGACACCGGCGCTCAGCCGGACGCGGCACGGATCACCGGATCTCTGGCCAGAACGGCGCGCGACCTCGGCGCGCCCGGCAAGGATCCAGTGTTCGGCTGGGGCCTGCTGCAAGCCGCAAGCCCCTGCGCCGGCGCTCGACCTGTCGCCGAACGACAGGAAACGGAATAGTCGCCGCAGCGCGCTCGTTATCGACCTGCGACGCGCCGATGTCGCGGTCGCCGATGATGATCAGGGAAATCGGTGACACAGTCACGGCCCCGACGCGCCGCACTTCATGCCCGGATCGCCAGCCGGAGGAGATCGGCGAGGCCGCCGCCTACCTGGCGTCGGACGCGGCGTCGTTCATGACCGGGCAGTGCCTGACGCTGGATGGGGGGTATACGGTGCGGTGAATGCAGAGAGCGTATGCCCCTGCTCCTGCCTCCATGACCTCGCGCAAGGGTCGTAACTCCTGAGATGACGATCACGCTTTGCCCAGCGATTCCAGGTGGGCGTGCCACGATCTTTCCAAATTGGCCCAATTTTTCGCGGAATTATTTCCAACGCTGTCCGTTGTGGTGAGCGGCAGACTTTCTTGCGGGTTCGGGGGCAGCCCACTCTACATTTCAAAAAAGGTGATTTATGTCCATTTCCAGCCGAAACATCGCCGTCGATTTGGGCCGAGAAATCATCGAGCAGCGCACGGCGTACCTCTGTCAGGCTGACGCGGTCGTAAAGGAGCTATGCAGGCTTGCGAGCGTCTGCGACCGGACCCTCGGATTCCTGACGAACACGGAGGCGGACGCGCTGCTGCTCGACGCCATTCAGCAGAAGGCGAACGATATCCTCGCTCTTCAGCGACAGCTCCGCGAGCTATGGGCGCCACTCCTGGGGTAGACCGCCTCTTGTGGCGCCAATTCATCATGCGCTAAGGCAGCACGCGGTCGCGTTGGGGCGACCGGATCCGAGGTCGCCCCTCCGGCAACTCGACCTTCCGTCCTCGCTCGGCCTACTCGTCCGGCTGTCCGGCGATCGCCTTGGCGAGGTCCTGGTACTGCTCGCACTCGGTGCCGCACAGCGCCTCGACCTTGACGAGCTCGGCCTTGGCAAGATCCATCCTGCCCTTCTCGGCATAGGCCTCGCCGAGATATTCACGCGTGTTGACGTTCTTCGGGTCGACGGCCAGGGCCCGCTGGTAGTAGGCCATGCCCTCGTCGAAGCTGCCGCTTTTGCGCTTGGCGTAGCCGATCATGGTGAGAACCATCGAATCGTTCTGGTTTCGCACGGCGGCGAGCGCGCCGAGCGCCTCCGCGTAGCGTCCGGCAAGGGCGAGGGCGCGGCCTTGCGCGTAAAGTTGCTTGTCGTCGAACAGGCCGGAGGTGGCCTTGACGCAGGTCTTCTTGTTCGAGTCGTAGACATAGCCGGGCTTGCAGGCCGGCGTGCTACTCCCGCCGCCGCTGCTGCCGCCGCCGTTCGCGGCGAATGCAGGGCCGACGGCGCCGGCGGTGGAAAGGGCCAAGGCAACGAGGCCGGCCCTGGCGAGGAACCACGATACTTTTGCCATAGGGGACTCCCTGAACAATGCTCTCACGGGTGGGCGTTGTCTCGCGTAACAACCTACATGAACACCAGGCCACCCCGTGATATTTCGCATGCCGAACAGCGGTCACGAAGCCGTGAGGGCGTGCCTGGCGGCGCAGCTCCCCTGCCTTTTGAAGCTTCGGCCTCGTCCTGTCGGGCAACCGCGCCCGCAGCTGCTGCAGGCCGGCAACGGCGCGGTGATCGCCATTTCCTCGATGTACGCCCTGGTCGGGCAATATGAGCGCGTCGCCTATTGCGGAATCAGGGCAACAGCAACTACCGGACGCGATACTCCCGAATGCGGGTGTGCTCGATCAGGAGGTGCATGGTCGTCAAAGTGAAGACTTTCCCGTCAGTTGCCTGAAGCAGGCGACGCATGTCCTCACGTCGCACTTTGAACCCGCGGCCGGCGATGCAAGCAATCACATCGTAGGTGTGACCCTCTTCATCTCGCAACGTCCGGAGTCGTTGCACGCGCGAGACCTTGTCCCTTGCCGTCCCGTCGTCCTCGGCCAACTTGGCTTCGATGATTGCCGCCGGGTTGAACTCATCGGGTATGATGAAATCTGGTGCCTGATCGAAGCCGGTAATGCGCTCAGCGCGTTTCGTTTCCCGAAAACTGACCTTTGCCTCCGTGAGGGTGTTCTTTATGGCGACCTCAACCACTTCGCCGACGAGTTCACTCACCGAGTCTCGGTGTGTGGCAAATGGACGGCCAAGGAATCGCTCGTACAGGAGGACGGGGTACGGAACTCCAAGATCGGCGACCGGCTGGAGGCTTGCAATCCCGTCTTTGGTGTCCGCCTTGTCGAGGCGATGAAGCAGTCCAGGTGCAACGACGCCGGGGCGCTGGATCAGAGCCTTTACACCCGTATCAATCATCGCCCGAATGCGTCGATCGGTGATCCCGTTGCCCGCTTTCAGTGGCACAAGGGGTTTGAGGCGTATGCTTCGGTCGATGGTGCGTGCAGCACCTTGCTCGACTGAAACGCCTGTGGTTTCTGTCGTAAGGTCGGCCCATTCAGGCGGTGTGAAGCCGAGGATGCACCGGAATACGATGAACGACATTGAAAGCTCGCGTACCGCGGCTTCGACGGTCTGCGTGCTAACATTCGCGAAGGCATCCGTGCAGCGCTTGAGTGTCTGATACCCAGCCTCAAATGTGGCGTAGTCGATGAACCCCTCGCCCTTCGGCATCTCCATGAATTTGGACTTCAGCTCATCAAACACTTCGTCAACGAGCGGATCCCAAATGATCGCTGGGTCGCGATAGTCGATCTCAAAACGCAACGGCATCGGACTCATACTCTAAAGGAGCATCAGAAAGGCCGATCCGACGTGAAGCGAGTCGCTGCGTACGCTCTATGATCTGTGCGACATCCGGGAGACGACCAATGCGATCCATTGCCGCCGCGAAGTCTTTTAACTTCTCGACCATCGGTCTCTCAGATCGCCAAGCGCCACGTAGAACCCAGATGGCCATTCGGGTGAGGTGGCCGTAGACCATGCACCGTAGATCGCCTGCCGAGGGCTTAAGCCCCGCAGTACGGAGCATTGCCAGTTCGTCATTGATGATCTCGGCAAGCTCCGCAGAGCTGTTGAACAACCAGCGCCGCTTAGTGAGGCCAGTGCTGCGACAGACAAACACCGTATCGACGATCGACGATCCCGTTCCATGTATATGTATCGACCCACCCATCTCAGCGGGACAGGGTAGCGTGGCTGAACAAGCCAGTTCAGCATCGAGTATCGCGACACCGACAGCTGAATAGGCCTCCTGCCGGTTGTGGTGGTACGTAAATGCCATTGGCGCCCCCGGCTTGAGCGCTCTTGCCATCCTTCGAAACACACTCGAAAGTCCGTCGGCGAAGTGCGCCATGTCGCGTCCTAGGGTGACGTTGGCTGTTAGCTCACCTGCGTCGCGCGTCGATGGTCGATCAAAGCCTTCGCTCTCCGTACCGACCAGGCGACGTAACCAGACATAGCAGAAGTCCATCAATTCGCCGTACTGCACATTCCCAAAATACGGTGGATCAGTGAATACGGCATCGAGGCTATGATCGGCCAAGTCCACTTCTGTTGAGTTTCTGCATTGAAGCGTTATGCGACGTCGAGGCCGTTGCCCGTTTCCATTGAATCGTTCTCCGATCCATTCGCCGTGGATAGGAACCGAGACCTTTCGAGTCCCACGAATAGTTACTTCAAAGGGCTCATCACAGTAGCGCTTGGCCTTCGTGTACTTGTCGATGATGTTGGACCACCCGCCAGAGCCGACATTGCCACCGTTTCCGTTGGTGATCCCAAGCAGATTCGATTCGCATTGTACATGGCCTATCGGGAAGCCATGAATTGAGAACACATCGAGCGACTTTAGGGCCATCGTGTCGTAGCGACACAGCATGTTCTGATAGCGCAGGAGGTCCGAGAGGTTGGTTGCGAGGGCGTGTCGCACCCGCTCGTTTCTAATCTCCGCGATGAATTGACCGCTCAGTTCAAGCCCTAACAACTGGCGGCTATTGAAGAGCTCACGGTAGTACTGATATCCCCAACGATGCAGTCGGTCTGTTTCGTCGCCTGACGGGATCGGTTCAGCGGGAACGAAGCGCGGATTCGTTGCCTGCCACTTCGCCTCCGCAATGGCTATCCGCGCCTCGTCCTCGGTACCGGGCTTCTTGAAGAACCGGCCATTGTGACCAGCCTTGCAGTGATGGCAGTGGTACTCCAACGCGAATAGGCGGTGCTTCGGCGGTCCCTTGGCGGGGTTCGGGTAGCTATTGACATGTCCGCATCGCGGGCATTCGCAGCGATTGCGCCTGGCTGGCCCGTGTAGCCGCAGAGAGTTTCTACAGGTGATGCAAGCTCCCGGGCGCTCTATATCAACGACATCGTTCAGCTCTCCGCACGTCGCGCATATCAGAACATTCCGGGGATGCCGCTTGTCTTCAGCCAGCAGGTAGCCCTGGAATAGATCGAATGTGTGGCCACACTTCACGCAATCATGAATCTTGACCCAGAGGAAATACTTAACTGGGACTTCGTTCGCTCCACATTTCGCGCATTGGGTTCGGTAAAGACCGCCGACTTCAGCTGCAAGGCGCTCCGTCAGCGTCCGAGCCGCTTTTTGATAGGCGTCAAGATCCAAATGCTCGATTTCCTCGCGCACAACCCAGGCGGACATTGGATTGATGTCAAAGCCGATCACGTCGCAGCCTACCCGATTGGCTTCAAGGAGCGGGATGCCGCCACCCATGAAGGGATCAGCGACAACTTTGCCCGGGAACGAATTGGCTTTGTAGAACGCGGCCTCCAGCGGCTCGCTCCCGAACTCAGACAACGTCAGGCCGCGGAAAAGAGTACCAGGTCGCCGCGCGAACCACTTGTGGACGGCGATTATCGGCCGATAGTTCTGCTGAATCTGCTTCTCTCTCAGCGCCAACGCGGCCACGAACGGCACATCGAAATTCGACTCAATTGTCATTCTCTGATCTGTCTGATTGTTCTTCCGAGGCGATGCCAGCAGTATCCGCCGATTCGCGGGTCGCTCGATAGGCTTCCGGTGAACTGGTCTCCCTGCACTCTAGCCGATAGGAATTCGCAGTCCAACCGTGACGACCAACCGTCCCGCGTTCGACGTGCCTACGCGACTCCACTCACTGCCGCATCAGGTAGTCATACGCCGACAGCAGATGCACCCGCACGATGTGCAGGAATTCCTCCAGGTCCACATGCTCGTCGGCCGAGCCCATGCCGTAGGGAAAGGGGCCGTAGACATAGGCGGGAATGTCGCGATAGCGCCACAGCCGCGCATCCGTCCCGCCCAGGCTGACGATCGGCTGCGGCTTGAATCCGCGCAAGCTCTGGACGTTCTCCTGGATGATCCCGACCATCGCAGCGTCCGGCGGACAGTATGAGGGCGGGTTGAAGTTCATTTCCTCGACGGTGGCCTGGGGATAGCCCGCGAGCACCCTGTGCACCACCGCCATGACCTCCTCGCGGGTGACGCCGAGCGGCAGCCGGATGTCGGCCTCGAACCGGCACGCTGAGGGTACCATGTTGACCTTCAGGCCGCCCTCGATGACGCCGATGTTGAGGGTCACCTTCGGCACGATGTCGGCCGCACCCTGGCCCATGGCCTTGTCGACCGATTCCCGCGCCGCCTCGAGGGAGCGGGCGAGGTTGTCGGAGATCGTGGATTCGATCTGCGTGACGGCTTCGAGATCGCCGATCAGGCGCTGGGCCAGCCTGGTCGCGCTCTCGCTGGCATGGGTGTAGGCGCCATGGGCGCCCTTGGTGCGGATCTTGAACTCGAGCCAGAGCGGGCCCTTTTCCCCGAACCGGATCGTGTAGGGACTGCCGGGTTCGCCGTTGAGCAGGCAGTCGCCCAGCACCTCCGGATGGTGCTCCACCAGATAGCGGGCGCCCCAGGGGCCGAAGGTTTCCTCGTCGGAGACCGCCGTCAGGGTGAGCCGCCCCTTGAGGCGCCGGCGGATGCGGTGGAGGAGCGCATAGGTGAAGATCGAGGCGCTGGTGCCGGCCTTCATGTCGCAGGCGCCGCGGCCGTAGATCTTGCCGTCGACGAGGTCGCCGCCCCAGGGGTCCTGGGTCCAGCCGGCGCCGTCGCCGACGGGGAACACGTCGATATGGCCGTTCAGCACCAGATGCTTGCCCGCGCCGGCGCCAGCGAAGGCCGCGACCAGGTTGGGCATCTTGTCGTGGGGCGCGATGACGCGGAATTCGAGGCCCTCGCTGCGCAGGAAATCGCCGATGAAGCGGGCGGCCGCCGTCGTGTCGCCCGGCGGATTGGGGCTCTTGCAGCGGATGAAGGCGCGAAAGAAGGCGACGATGCGCTCGCGTTCCTCGTCGACCCATTGCAGAAGCGCCTGGCGGTCCTGACTCACTGCGCCCTCCTCAGCAGGGATTCGTATCTCGCGACACAATTGTATTGTCACCCCCGCGAAAGCGGGGGTCCAGGGCAAGCGACGGAGCGGCTCCCCTGGACCCCCGCTTTCGCGGGGGTGACAAACTCAAATGTCGCACCTTCAAAGCAACCCTGCCTAGCTGCCGAGAATAATGCTGCATGCCTCGCCGGGTGTCGATTTCGGGTCTGCCCGTTCGACTATGGAGCGAGGTCCCGCCTGCCGGCGTGCCGCTTGGCAGGCTTGCGGCCGACACCGCGAACATCGCAAGGGAGCACACCGCATGATCACGATCTCCGCTTTCACATGGGTTCCAGAGTTCGCCCAAGGCCAGGTGCGCGATCTGCGCGCCCGTTGGGCGCTGGAGGAAGCCGGCCTGCCCTACAAGACGCGCCTCCTGGCCCAGGGCGATCAGGACAAACCGGACTATCGCGCGCTGCAGCCCTTCGGGCAGGTGCCGATGCTTGAGGAAGACGGCTTCGTGCTCTTCGAATCCGGCGCCATCATGCTCTACATCGGCGAACGGAGCGAGGCGCTGCTGCCGAAGGACGCGGGCGCCCGCGCCCGCGCGACGCAATGGCTGCTCGCGGCGCTCAATTCGATCGAGCCCTTCCTGATGAATGTCGCGCTGATCGATCTATTCTACGCGAACGAACAATGGGCGAAGCTGCGGCGGCCGGGGGCCGTGGAGTTCGCGCAGCGGCGCCTGTCGGCGCTCTCCAAGTCGCTCGGCGACAAGCCCTATCTCGATGGCGATCGTTTCACGGCCGGCGACCTGATGATGACGACGGTGCTGCGAATCCTCAAGCACACCGACATCGTCACGAGCGACAAGCGGCTCGCGGCCTATATCGAACGCTGCACCGCGCGACCCGCCTTCAAGCGCGCGTTCGATGCGCAGATCGGAGATTTCAAGAACGCGGCTTGAGCGTGGCGCGGCGTCCCGCCGTACGCGCTTGTCCGCGACGGATTCATCGGCGCCTGCCCCCGGATCAAGTCCGAGGGCCGCCGGACCCCTCACCCTGTCCCTCTCCCACAAGGGGAGAGGGGACTCTGGAGGGGCGCCTTGCGTCGGTCGGCGACACGCCCCCTGCCCCTCTGCAACGGGCGGCGACGGCTCGGGCTTGTTCGGGTGTCCGGCCGCGCCAGGTTGCAGCCGAAGCCTTTGCCATCCGGGAAATATCGCATCAATACTCCGGGGTGCCGTTCAATCGGGGGATTTCCGGTGAGGGGAAGGTGAGTCGCGTGCCGCTGGTTTCCGTCATCATTCCGGCCTACCGCGCCGAGGCGACGATCGGCCGTGCCGTGCGTTCGCTGCTGGGGCAGACGATGGCGGACTGGCAGGGGATCGTCGTCTCGGACGATCGGGTCGATTATCGCGCCGTGCTGGCGGCCGCAGGGATCGTCGATCGCCGCCTCGTCTTCGTCGCGACGGGGGGTGTGGGGAGCGGCGCCGCCGCGGCGCGCAATGTCGGGCTGCGCGCGGCCGCCGGCGCGCTGATCGCGCCGCTCGATGCCGACGACACCTACGCGCCGACGCGCCTCGCCGCCATGGCGCCGCGCGCGCTCGAGGCCGGCGCGGCGTTCGACAATGTGCGGGTCGTCGATGACGCGAGCGAGCGGGTGCTCTTCACCCTGTTCGAGTCCGACCGCGACTTCGAGCTCGATGCGCGTTCCTTTCTCGACGCCTGCGTGCCGCTCATGCCGGTTGCCCGGCGCGGCCTGATCGAGGGGTGGGACCCGGAGATCGCGCTGTGCGACGACGTCATGCTGAGCCTGCGGCTGTTCGATCGCACCGCAGCGATCCCGATCATGGCGGCGCCGTTGCATGACTACCGCGTGCGCGTCGGCTCGATCTGCCACAGCGACGATTCGGCCGAGGTTGCGGAACGTAGCTACAACGTTCTCCTGCGGCGCCTTGCCGACCACGGCCACGGCTTGCAGGATCCGGCGCTGGTGGCGCTGGCGACCGCAGGGATCACGGCCAAACGGGACCTCAACAGGGCCTTTGCGACGGCGCAAAAGGCCGGCGACGTCCGGACCTTCCAGGAATTCATCGCCGGCCGGCGGCCCGCCGGCTGACAACGGCCGGATGCGGGGACGGCGGAGCCGTGACGGCCGTTCGAACATTGCTCTCCCCCTGCGGAAGGGAAAGCAGTCCCCTGCCGTTACTCGGGGAAACCAGATATCGAGGGGGTAGCGCCGACTAAGCAGGGATTCGTTCATCACGACACACTTACATTGTCATTCCCGCGAAAGCGGGAATCCAGGGCAACCGCTCCATCGCTTGCCCTGGAC
>Ga0137403_10006662_pt1 | contig 13186 bp, 12 predicted proteins | sample CZOMad2_1_16fung_FD_122057 | JGI IMG/M metagenome (GOLD analysis project Ga0137403, IMG submission 122057) | Vadose zone soil fungal communities from Angelo Coast Range Reserve, California, USA - CZOMad2_1_16fungal (Hybrid Assembly) | ecosystem: Environmental > Terrestrial > Soil > Vadose zone... | reverse complement strand
GTCGCGGCCGGGATTATGTCGATCAATCGTCATCACGGGGGCGCGATCGAGGATTGCGCCCGGCAATTAAAAGCGATTGCTGATCGCGCCACGACTGAATCAGTTTCAATGGAAGAATCTGCCACCGCAGTACTGGCGGCGATGAGGGACGCTGGTGAGCGCATGCCTGGATTTGGTCATCGTTATCACACCAAGGATCCACGGACTGCGCGATTGTTTGAACTGGCGCGCGAAGCCGGCGTCGATGGTGTGCACATGAAAGCGGCGCGGGCCGTTGAAAAATCCTTCGCCGACGCAAAGAAAGTGTTGCCTATCAACGTAGATGGCGCCATCGGCGCCATCCTGGCCGATTTAGGGATGAATCCCGCGGCGTTTAACGGCATTTTCATGATTGCGCGCACGCCCGGACTGGTGGCACACGTTATCGAAGAGCAAAGTCGGGAGAAACCGATGCGCCGGATTGATCCGGTCAACCATGGCTACGACGGGCCACCAGCTCGATCTCTAACCACGAATGAACACAAATGAACACGAATTTTTTATAAGACAATTCGCTCCCACTCCAATTTGGCGTGCTTAAAATTAAGGATAACTCCAACTCGCAGTTTCGTAATCCGCAGATAATTCAACATTAATCCACGCTCGTGATCAGTAATTCGATCAATCACCTTTGTATCCACAACGACAGCATCAAATGCGATCAAATCGGGAACAAAGAGGCCGACCTTGTGCCCTTTATAGACGACATCGAACAAAGGTTGCTGCAGGAAAGGAACGTTTCGTAGACCAAACTCAACTGCCAAAGCATTTTCGTACGGCTTCTCGAGCAACCCGTGACCAAGCGTGTTCAGAACCTCTATGGCGCAGCCGACAATTTGAAAAACCTCTTCTTTAGCCAACAACTTTCCGCTATTCGTGTCCATCTGTGTTCATTCGTGGTTGATCATGAAAATACTTACCAAACACCCGCTGGGTAAAAGCGGGAAAAATATCGACAAGCAAAAATACGAAACACTGAAGAGGGCTATCTTGTCAGCTCTGCGAAGTACGGAACTCACTCACACCGAATTGTTCAAACAGCTCTACAAGAGCCTAAACAAGAAATTTTCAGGGAATATCGGTTGGTATGGAGAAACGGTGAAGCTCGACTTAGAAGCTAGAAAAATAATAGGAAGAACCTCTTCAAAACCTCAGAAATATCGGCTGAAATCGAGGTAACCACCATGAAAGCAAACGAACCGGCCGTCTATGGCGTCACTAAAATCGCGCAACTCTTTCCCAGCATCAGGAAGATCAAGAACAAGGCGCTGCGCGAAAAGGTGGCGGCGGTCTGGAGCGAGGCGATCACCACGGGCTGTGGCGGCAAGGGCTGGACCTTCACCGAACTGCGCGCGGTCAAGTTCACCCTGCTGGCCGGCGACATCAACATGACGTTCGTCGAGCATCTGAATTCCTGCGCGCGGCAGTGCATCGCCATCGCCGATATCCTCAAGAAATCCTTCCGCTGCAGCATCCCCATTCAGCGGGACTATCTCATCGCGGGCGCGCTCTTGGCCGATGTGGGCAAACCGCTGGAGTTCGACAAGGACGCGTCGGGGAACGTGATTCAGGGAAAATTTGGACAACAGGTGCGCCATCCGTTTAGCGGCGTCGCGCTCGCCTACAAGCACTGCATTCCGGGCGAAGTCATGCACATCATCGCGACCCACAGTCACGAGGGGGACAAGGTGGAGCGTTCGATCGAATCGATCATCTTTCATCACGCTGATTTCGTGGACTTCGATATCGCGAAGCTTCTTGGCAAGCGCGCGGCCAAGAAGTGACGCGCGAGATCGGCATCGTCTCGTCATGAACGAGATCGACATTGTGCGCGACATTTCCTGCAGGTTCGAGCAGGCAGGCATCCGGTACATGCTCACCGGTTCCATGGCGATGAACTATTACGCGCAACCGCGCATGACTCGGGATATCGATGTCGTGATCGCAATTGGGCCGGAGGACGTTGACCGCGTGGCCGCTCTATTTCGGCCCGACTATTACGTGAGCGAGGAAAATATTCGCGAATCCGTCGCTCATGAATCGATTTTCAATCTCATTCATCAAGAGAGCGTAATCAAAGTGGACTGCATCATCCGTAAGCGAACTGAATATCGGCGGGTGGAGTTTGAGCGGCGTCAAAAAATTTCCGTTCGCGACTTCAACACCTTCATCGCGAGTAAGGAGGACTTGATCATTTCGAAACTTTCTTGGGCCAAGGACTCGCATTCCGAGATCCAACTGGGCGATGTGCGAAATCTGCTCGCTACGGGATATGATACGGCATATTTGCAGCACTGGACGCGCGAACTCGGGTTGGATAATTTATTGCAAGGGTGCCTCGAATGACTGATACGCCGCCGGAAATCGAGCGAATAATGCGCGATAAATTGATGGCGCTGTCGGGCGAGGAACGTTTTGTTATGGGCGCGGAAATGTTCGATAGCGCCTGCGAAATGGTAAAGGCGTCGCTGCCACGGGGGTTATCGGAATCGGAGCAGCGACAGCAACTGTTTAAACGTCTTTACGGTAAAGAAATCGACATAGAAAAATTCACATGGGCCTCACGCTAGTTGAGAAGATTGCGGCGCGACACGCGGATGGACTCGCTCCCGGTGCGGTGGTGCGCGCGGGCGATTTCGTCTCGATTCGGCCGCGTCATGTGATGACGCATGACAATACCGGGGCGGTCATTCCGAAGTTTAGGCAGATCGGCGCGACGGAAATCGCAGATCCAGCGCAGCCGGTCTTCGCCATCGATCATGACATTCAAAACGTCACGCCGAAGAATTTAGAGAAGTACGCGAAGATTGAAGCGTTCGCGAGTGAACACGGAATCGACTTTTACCCGGCTGGCACCGGGATTTCGCACCAGGTGATGGTGGAACAGGGTTATGTTGTTCCCGGGGCGATGGTCGTGGCGAGCGATTCGCACTCAAATTTGTACGGGGCGGCAGCAGCGCTGGGCACGCCGGTGGTACGGACTGACGCGGCGAGCATTTGGGCCACCGGAGTGACCTGGTGGCAGGTTCCCAAGGTGGCCAAGATGTTGTTGAAAGGAAATCTTTCACCGGGCGTCACCGGCAAAGACGTCATCATCGCGTTATGCGGGCTCTTTAATAAGGACGAGGTCCTTAATCACGCCGTGGAATTCATGGGCGATGGAGTAGCGAATCTTCCCATGTCTGCGCGCATGACCATTGCCAATATGACGACGGAGTGGGGCGCACTGGCCGGCGTGTTTCCATTCGACGAAGTGACGGTGGATTATTTGCGTTCGCGGGTGGGCGAGTTCACGAATCCGAAACGACCAGGCAGGCGGGGCCCCACGAGCCGTTCTGGTTACACCAACGCCGGAATCGACGAGTGGTGGATGAACCGAAACGAATTCAGCGCCGACCCGGACGCGGAATACGCCATCGAGCTCGAACTTGATCTTGCCACGGTAGTTCCTCACGTATCCGGTCCTAACGAGGTTAAGACAATGGTATCGCTTCCGGAAATGGAGCGAAAGCATGTGCCCATTCAGAAGGCATATTTGTTGTCGTGTGTAAACGCGCGCTTCGAGGACTTGCATGATGCCGCCGAAGTCGTGCGGACCCGCGGTGGCCGCGTCGCTGACGGTGTGGAATTTTATCTGGCGCCGGCCAGCGCCGAAGTTCAAGCCAGGTCAGAGTCCACTGGTGATTGGCAAACTTTGGTGGAGGCGGGAGCGATTCCGCTGCCGCCTGGGTGCGGAGCCTGCATTGGCCTGGGGCGCGGTCTCGTGCAAAAGGGCGAGACCGCGATTAGCGCGACCAATCGCAATTTCAAAGGTCGCATGGGCGACCGCGACGCCCTGGTCTATTTGGGCTCTCCCGCGGTGGTCGCGGCCAGCGCCCTGGCTGGGTTTATTTGTGCGCCAACCGATTTCGCGGAGCGCGCGGCTGGTACGGCAATTCGGCGCGCCGAAAAGAAAGCGCAGTCCGCAGGCTCGGTAGAGATCATCGCCGGGTTTCCGCCAAGTGTGCGCGGTCGCGTTCTCTTCGTTGATAAGGACAATTTGAACACCGACGGCATTTACGGCAGCAAACACACCTACCGCGACGATATGACTCCGGAAGAAATGGCGGCGGTAACGTTTGAAAATTACGATCCGAACTTCAATACCCTCTATCGCAGCGGTGATGTTGTGGTTGGCGGCTTAAACTTTGGCAGTGGCTCCAGTCGAGAGCAGGCGGCTACGGCATTGAAATTCAAAGGTATTCCGTGTGTCATCGCTGCCAGCTTTTCCGAAACTTATAAGCGTAACGCCTTCAACAACGGGTTCGTGGTGTTTGAGTGTCCCGAACTCGTGACGCACCTGCGCGCCACGCTAAAGGATCGCGCGCCAACCACAGTCGCATCGGAAATTGAGATTGATTACGGCAGATCGATCCTGACCATTGATGGAAAATCATTCGCTTTTCCGCCGCTCAGTCCGGCCGCTCAGGAATTGGTCGTGGCCGGCGGCGCCGAAAATCTGGTGGCCAGTCGGCTTCGTGCGAAGCCGCAAAAAACCGCGTAATTTTGCATTTCTCACGCCTTGTGAAGGCGGAAGTTGGATGGGAATTATCTCACCGCGTCCGAGTTCGTGACCGCCGCGGTGAGCGCCGCATCCAGCGAGTACGTTTTGCCCGCGCCGACGACGAGTAGAAACACCAAACCGAACCACATTGCCAGGTCGGTGCGCGCCTCGTGAATCATGCTCAGAAATCCGTAGCGCGGAAGCTTTGTAAGAGAAAAACCCCAGAAACCGTAGCCGAGCAAAATGGGAATCTTGGTCGAAACAATCGCCACGCTGATATCGATGAGCAGCAGAATCGCTGCGAGCCGCGTTAGCAAACCGATAATCAGGAGCGCGCCACACACGATTTCGATTCCTCCGACGAATGGCCCCATCATGTCCGGCGCTCGAATGCCAATCTTGGCAAAGCGGCCCGCGCCGAGGTCGCCTGGATAAAGGAACTTTTGGATTCCTTCTGCCAGAAATATTCCGCCGACAACGATTCGAATTAAGATCGTGAGAGCGGGAGCCTCGGTCGCGAGGAGGCGGCGCATGTTCAGACTTTCGGAGTGAACTGCGCCAGGTCGTAAATGCCGAGCTTCTTTTCGATACCGGCCACTTTATCGACCACTCTTTCAAAACCATCTTCACCGAAAAGTTCGTGCTCCTTTTTCTCGAAATCCTCTCCGAGTGAATTGTATTCGTTCTTGCTCACAATCTTGCGGAACTCGGGAAAAAGAATCGTGTCCTCACGCGCCTCATGCGGGTTGTACATGCGGATGAATTGGCGCAAGGAATCGGCAAGTTTACGCCGATCATCCGAATTCTTGAGCGCCTGGTTGGTCGCGAACTGCATCGTGATGTCGGTCACTTTCCGTCCGCCCTGATGTTGCTGTAACAAAACATCGACCAGATCTACGAGTTTGCCCGCTTTCTTGAACCGCGGGAAAAGAAAGTCTTCTTCAAGCTTCTCGTGGTAATCCTCAATAAAATTGCGGATGATCTTCGCGGAATCCATGACAGTTTCCGGCGGCAAATCCTCGTTCGTTTCTATCCGCCGGATGGCTTCGCCATAAACAAGCAGCACCCGCTTCAATACGCCATGCTCTCGCATCAAATCTTCCGCGGGCGAAACCTCCTCTTCTTCGTCCCTCTCCTCTCTTTTCGGCTCGGCACCAAACAAGCCGGCCCGACCAAATGCCGAGGCGGCAACAACAACACCGCCCGTCACCAGAAATTTTCTGCGAGACGTAATGATATTCATAACATAGAGAAGTTCTCCTACGATATAGCGCAAGTGTAGAAACAAAACGCGATCGCTCACGATCACGGGCGGGCGGTGCGGAAATCTCGTGGCAGCCCGGCTTCGCGCGAAGCCGAAGAAAACGGCGTGATTCGGGATTTTCTCACGCCGTTTGCTTCATTAATCTGGGTAATCCGAGATAACTAATCGGCCATTACTTGCGAGCCGTGAAGCTCGTCGATAAAGTCGCGACCATGGCTAAATACAAAATCGCGTGGATGCCCGGTGACGGAGTGGGCAACGATGTGATGGAGGCGGCTCGGCTCGTTTTGGATCGTTTGAAACTCGATGCCCAATACGTGCCGTGCGAGATCGGCTGGGAATTTTGGTGCAAGGAAGGTAACGCCCTGCCGGATCGTACAGTTAAGGCATTGAAGGAAACCACCTGCGGTCTGTTCGGCGCCATCACCAGCAAGCCACAATCGGAGGCCAAGGAAGAATTGGCGCCGGAACTGAAAGACAAAGGGCTGGTTTACTTTTCTCCCATCGTCGGGCTGCGCCAAATGTTCAACCTGCACACCAACATGCGGCCGTGCAAAAGTTATCCCGGCAACCCGCTCAATTATCGCGGGAATAAGATCACCAATCCCAGTGGCGAAGACGTCCCGATCGATCAGGTGGTGTTTCGCGAAAATACCGAAGGCATGTACGGCGGGGTTGAGTTCTTTCCGCTTCCCGAGCCAGTTTACACCGCACTGTGCGCGAACCCGAAGATGAAGAAGTGGAAAGACAAGGCTGGATTGGAAAACATCGCGCTCTCCACCCGGATCATGAGCAGGCAAGGTTGTACTAACATTTGCAAGCAAGCTTTCGAATTCGCCAAGAAAACCGGCCGGAAACGCGTCACGCTGATCGAGAAACCGAATGTGCTGCGCGAAACGGGCGGCTTGATGATGCGTTGCTTCAAAGACGTGGCCAAAAATTATCCGGGCATTCGAGCCGACGACGCGAACATTGATGCGATCTGCATGTGGATGTTCAAGAATCCGCAGGATTACTCCGTGTTGGTAGCGGAAAATATGTTCGGCGACATTGTCAGCGATTTATGCGCGGGCCTGGTCGGCGGACTTGGGTTCGCACCCAGTGCCAATCTCGGTGATAACTATGCCGTCTTCGAGCCCACGCATGGATCGGCCCCGAAATATGCGGGGCAATACAAAGTCAATCCTATTGCGATGCTTTTGACTGCCAAGTTGATGCTCGATTGGCTCAAGGAAACCGAAATGGCTACCCGTCTGGAATCGGCCATTGCCCGCGTCATTGCCGAAGGCAAGGTGCGCACCTACGATATGGGTGGCAAAGCTTCTACTCTCGACGTGGCCAAAGCCATTGCCGGGTACGCCAGCTCCTAGTCCCGTTCGAAAGGAGGATAAGTGTCTTATCCTCTAGTATTTGTTCGGCGAAATCGGCTAAGGCGGACCTGATAAATCGGGTGGCTCGTTGACACCAGAGAGCGAGATTCGTACGCTTGAAGGGCATCACCGGGATTAATTCACCTTGCAAGCTAACGACGATTATGTGCTGAAAGTGCTCGAAGAGATCGGGCTGGTTTCGCGCAAGCAAATCGCTCAGGCGCGCGCGAAACTTAATGGTGCTCCCAGTGTCGTCGATGTCCTGGTTCGTGATGGGGTTGTTTCGGCCGATGACATTTCGCGCTCCCTCGCGGCCCAGGCCCAGATGCACTGGATCGATCTTTCTGCGGTTGTCATTCCGCCCGAAATCATTTCGCAAATTAGCGCGGCGGACGCGCGCCGCTTCAAAGTCATTCCCGTGACCTTTGGCGAAAGTGGCCTGGTCCTCGCCATCAGCGATCCCCTTGATGTCGATACCATCGATAGCCTCAATTTTCTTCTCCAACGCGACCTCGAGCTAGTTTGCACTTCGCCGGAAAAGATCCGCCAGGCGCTAATTAAATATTACGGTACGGCCGAGGAAGCGGCTGACGTCCTCCAGCATAAGATTGGTGATGAAGTCGATCTTGGTCTCGAGATTGGCGATGGCACCGAAGCGTTCGCTGTCGATGAAGCGGACGCGCCCATCATCCGGCTGGTCTCAATGTTGATCATCGAAGCGCATAAGCTCGGTGCGAGCGATATTCATCTCGAGCCACTCGACAAAAAATTTCGCGTCCGTTTTCGCATCGACGGCGTTCTCCAGGAAATGCAGGCGCCGCCGAAGCGTTTGCAATCCGCCATCATTTCCCGGCTGAAAATCATGACCGGCTCGATGAGCATCGCGGAGAAGCGGTTGCCGCAGGACGGACGCATTCAAGTGAAGATCAAAAAGAAACCGATTGATCTGCGCGTCTCCACCATCCCAACGAACCACGGTGAAAGCGTTGTCATGCGCGTGCTGGATAAATCGAGTTTACTCCTCGGCCTGCCCGAACTCGGCTTCCTCAGCGATGACCAAGATAAATTCGAACGGTTGCTGCGTTCGCCTGATGGAATTTTGCTCGTAACCGGCCCGACTGGTTCGGGCAAAACGAGCACCCTTTACGCCTGCCTGAACTACATCAATAAGCCGGACCGCAAGATCATCACGGTGGAAGAACCGGTCGAATATCAGATGACCGGGATCAACCAGGTGCAGGTCAACAACGATGCCGGAATGACATTTCCAATCGCATTGCGCTCCATTTTGCGTCAGGCCCCGAACATCATCATGATCGGCGAGATTCGCGATTTGGAGACGGCATCGATCGCGACCAACGCCAGTCTGACCGGCCATCTGGTTTTCAGCACGCTGCACACCAACGACGCGCCTTCAGCGGTTGCGCGTCTGGTCGATATCGGCGTGCAACCATTTCTGGTCGCGTCTTCGGTGCGCGCAATCATGGCGCAACGTCTGGTGCGCCGATTGTGCACTCATTGCAAACATCCAGCCGACCTGAGTGAAACCGAAATGCGCGCGCTGCGGATCGAGCCCTCCCAAATGAAAGACTCGCAAGTGATGAAGGCGCCCGGCTGCGATCATTGCCGGCATACTGGCTACCGTGGACGAATGGGAATTTTCGAGATCTTCATCATCGACGATGAAGTGCGGCACATGATTAACAAACGGACTTCGACTTTCCTTTTACGCCAGCGCGCACGAGAGCTGAGCATGCGCACTTTGCGTGAGGATGGCGTCCGCAAAGTGCTCTCCGGCCTGACTTCAGCCGACGAGGTAATTTCGGTAACGATTGCCGATCTGAACTGATGAATAACGAGCAGGTCCTCGATCTTTTTGTCGATCAAAACGTTTTGCAAAAAGCACAGGCCGACGACGTCCTGACCGAAGCGCAACAGAACGGCAAGACCATCGTGCAGGCGATGGTCGACGGCGGCTTCATGGATGAAGCCGGATTTTACCGCACGATGGCGGAGGGGATCGGCGCCGAGTTTATCGATCTGAATGATCGAGAAATCGGTCCCGAGGTTGTGAAGATCGTTCCGGCGGGCCTGGCTCGTTTACATCGCGCGCTGCCGGTCGAACTTGTCGATGGCACTTTGCGGGTCGCTTTGGCCGATCCGCTGGAACCGAGCACCGCGGAAGATCTGCGCTTCGCTCTGGGACGCGACATCGAAGTCGTGGTCGCGCCAGTCGAACAGATCGAAGACCGAATCAAGATTTTCTACGGCAGCGACACCTCCAGCATGGAGGAGGTGCTGAAGCAGCTGGGCGAAGTGGGCGAGCTGATGCAATTGCGGGAAGGCGATGGTGCGACTGGAGCAGAGGCAGAAGCGAGCGCTACCCCGATCATTCGCTTTGTCGATCTGATTCTGTATCAGGCGATCCAGGACCGGGCCAGCGACATTCATTTCGAACCATTCGAAAACGAATTCAAAATCCGTTATCGCGTCGATGGCGCGCTTTACGAAATGGCTCCGCCGCCGCGACATCTGGCGCTACCGGTTATTTCGCGCGTGAAAGTGATGGCGAGTATGAACATCGCCGAGCGCCGGTTGCCACAGGATGGTCGCATCCAAAAAAATATCGCCGGTCGCAGCGTGGACCTGCGTGTCTCGACTTTGCCCACGCAATTCGGCGAGAGCGTTGTTCTGCGCGTGCTCGATCGCAGTACCGTGAATCTCGATCTCGAAATGCTCGGCATGCCCAAGTATGTGGGCGATTACATTCTCGAAGTCATTGAGCGACCAAACGGAATTTTTATTGTCACCGGCCCGACTGGTTCAGGGAAAACAACGACGCTCTATTCCTGTTTGCGCAAGATCAACACGCTCGATTCAAAGTTACTCACGGCGGAAGAGCCGGTGGAATACGATCTGGAAGGTATCGTGCAGGTACCGGTAAATGAGAACATCGGGCTGACGTTCGCGCGAGTGCTGCGAGCATTTTTGCGGCAGGACCCGGACCGAATCATGGTGGGCGAGACACGGGATTTGGAGACGGCGCAGATTGCGATTCAGGCTTCCCTCACCGGCCACCTCGTCTTCACCACACTGCATACGAATGATGCGCCAGGAGCGATCACACGTTTGATCGACATGGGAGTCGAGCCGTTCCTGATTTCTTCAACCCTCGAAGCGATCCTCGGGCAGCGATTGCTGCGCAGCATTTGTCTCAATTGCCGGGCGAGTTACGAGCCGAACACAAACACGCTCGATCAACTGGGATTGGGGCGGCGTGATTTGGGTGACAAGAAATTCTATTACGGCAAAGGTTGCGACGCCTGTAATCAGACCGGTTACAAAGGCCGCAAAGGCATTTACGAATTGATGCGAATCAGTGATCCACTGCGCGAGTTAATCAATGAGCGCGCGCCGACCGTTACGCTGAAACAAAAAGCGATCGAACTCGGAATGATCACGCTGCGCCAGGATGGGTTACGCAGCGTCTTCGACGGCGATACTACGGTAGAGGAAGTTCTTAAGTACACCTAGAATTTGAGATCTCAGATCTCAAATTTCAATGCGTAACGATTCACGATTCAACGATTTAACGATTCACGCTTAACATTGAGATCGACTTCTTGGTCGTTAAATCGTTGAATAGTTAATCCGTTAAATCGGCAATTTCCCCCATGCCCCGCTTCCAATACGTCGCCCTCGATGCACGCGGCCAGGAATCTACCGGCTCAGTCGAGGCTAATTCTGCTAATGAGGCCATCGGGCATTTGCGGCAGGCGGGATATTTCCCGACCGGCGTTTATGAACAAGGGAAAGCGCCAGTAGCGCGCGATGGAAAAGTAAAACGACCTCGCGCTGCGCGTAGCGCTGCTCCGGTCGTCGCGACGCCGAAGCGCAAGCCTGGCATCACCCTTTTCCAGCGGCAGAAAGTGAAATCGAAAGTCCTGATGATTTTCACCCGGCAGCTTGCCACCCTGATCGATTCCGGCCTTCCCCTTTTGCGCTCGCTCAATGTTCTGGCAAAACAGGAACGCGACCCCGTTCTCAAACGCACTACGGAAGCGCTGGGGGATTCGGTGCAAAGCGGGAACACTTTTTCCGACGCCCTCGCGCAGCATCCGAAAATTTTCAATGAACTTTACATCAGCATGGTGAAGGCCGGTGAACTCGGTGGCGTACTCGAGGTCGTGCTGACGCGATTGGCCGAGTTCCAGGAAAAGGCGCAAAAGGTGAAAGGTAAGGTCCTTTCCGCGATGATTTACCCAGCCATCGTCATGACCATGGCCGTCGTAATCATGGGCTTTCTCCTTGTCTTCATTGTGCCGAGGTTCGAGGCAATTTTCAAAGACATGCTCGGTGACAAGCCATTGCCGGGTATCACGATCTTTGTCATCACCATTAGCAATTTCGCAAAGGACAACTGGGCGATTCTAATCGGCGCCGGTATCGCGCTCATTATGGGAATCAAACTGCTGGGACGAACGCCCGGCGGTCGCGGCTTGATCGATCAACTCAAATTGCGGGTCCCGCTCTTTGGCGACCTCATTCGCAAGACCGCGATTTCGCGTTTCTCGCGCACTCTCGGCACCCTGGTTACGAGCGGCGTTTCCATTTTACAGGCGTTAGATATTACCCGTGATACCGCGGGCAATACCGTGATCGCTAACGCCATTTCGCAGGTGCATGATCGGGTGAAGGAAGGCGAATCGATCGTGCAGCCTCTTGAAACCAGCGGCGCTTTTCCGCCGATGGTCGTTAGCATGATCGATGTCGGGGAAGAAACCGGTCAGCTACCCGACATGTTGTTGAAGATTGCGGACGTCTATGATGACGAGGTGGACAATGCGGTTGCTGCGCTCACCTCTATTCTCGAGCCCCTCATGATTGTGTTTTTGGCAGTAGTGGTCGGAACAATCGTAATTGCCCTTTTCCTCCCGCTCATCAGCATCATTACTACCCTCCAGCAACAGACGTGACCAGCCGGCGGCTGGAATGACGAATGACAAATGTCGAAGCACAAAGGGATCCTAAGATTCGCGTAATCAGAAGTAGTAGGCGGCGACGGCATTCGGGCTTGGTCATTCCTTCGTCATTCGTCATTCGAGCTTCGTCATTCCGCGCCGAAGGCGCGGTGACCATCATCGAGCTGCTGGTGGTCATTATCATCATTTTGATTCTGGCTGGTCTGATTCTCTCGATTAGCAGCTATGTGCAAAATAAAGGCGCGCGTACCCGCGCCGAAACCGAGATCGCGGCCATGTCCGCGGCGCTCGAAAGCTACAAGGCGGATAATGGGATTTATCCGCGAGATAATACTACGACGGGATACACTGACGGTTTAAATGCTCGAATAAATCTCGCGCCCTCGCCCTCGCCCTCGCCAAACGCGTACACCAGCGCAAGCTTTTATTTATATAGTCAACTAAGTGGATTGGACCAGAATCAGCAACCTGTAACTGGTATGAAATCCTACTTCACCTTCAGACCCCAGATGCTGGGCCATCCAACAGGTAATACCACCACTGTGACTTACATTCGAGATCCGTTTGGAAATAGCTACGGGTATTCAACAGCAAATCAAGGAAGTAGTAGTGCAGGCTATAATCCAACGTTTGATCTATGGAGCGCTGGTTCTACTGCGTCACCCACGCCTACACCGCCAGCCGGATGGATCAAGAATTGGTAACGCCGTCATCCTGAGCGGAGCCAATTCCCATCCGGGGAGCGCACGCGCCTCGCGTGCCAGCTTCGGCGCCCTCGCCGAAGCTCTTCAGGAAGCGGCAGGCGGGAACGCCTGCCCTACAACAATTAATTACAGCGAACGAACTATTCGCCGCTCGTGTGAACGACGATCACCACGCGCCGATTCGGTTGCTGGCGCACAATCTCGGCTTGCTCCATCGCCGGATCCATCACCGGCCGTGGCGCCACCAAAAACTTCGACGCGCCGTAACCGCGCGCTTGAACTTG
>Ga0137403_10006661_pt1 | contig 13187 bp, 10 predicted proteins | sample CZOMad2_1_16fung_FD_122057 | JGI IMG/M metagenome (GOLD analysis project Ga0137403, IMG submission 122057) | Vadose zone soil fungal communities from Angelo Coast Range Reserve, California, USA - CZOMad2_1_16fungal (Hybrid Assembly) | ecosystem: Environmental > Terrestrial > Soil > Vadose zone... | reverse complement strand
TACGACACGCTGGACATCAGTGTGATCTCGGACGCTGGACAAGTCCGCGACTTCGTGCAGAGCTATACGATCGTTCTACCCCCAAGCAGCGACGACTGACGACGTTTTCCGGGTGTCAGATGAGACAGGCACGAGCTGAGCCGAGACTGGGCCTGCGGTCTCGGTTCTAGGTGCCGTCGTCGTCGCAGCCCTCGTGACCGAGATCAACGGGCTGCTGGCGATGCGGCATCCCCGGCGCCGCCGCGCCGGCCGTGTGACCGTTCCTGTCATACCGAGCGCGTAGACTTCCCGTGTCATGCAGACCGTCGACGGCCGCCTGATCCTCTCCCCCTCCGATCTGAACGACCACATCGAGTGCCCGCACCTGACGACGCTGGCGCTCGAAGTCGCGCGCGGCGAGCGCAAGCGCCCGTTCCTTGCCGACGACCACGCTGAGCTCCTGCGGCGCAAGGGCGAGCTGCACGAGCGCGCCTACCTCGAACGTCTCCGGGCCGGGGGGCGCCAGATCGTCGAGATCACGCTCGGGGAGCCGTGGGACTTCGACGCGGCGGCGCGAGAGACGGCCGAGGCCATGCGGGCCGGCGCCGAGATCATCTCGCAGGCCACGTTCGTGGATGGGCGGTGGCGCGGGCGCGCGGACTTCCTCATCAAAATCGAGCGGGCCACCGGGCTCGGCCCCTGGGGCTACGAGCCGCTGGACGCCAAGCTGGCGCGCGCCGAGAAGCCCACGTACGTCCTGCAGCTGTGTTTCTACAGCGACGGCGTCGCGGCCGTTCAGGGCGTGCCGCCCGAGCGCATGCACGTGCTGCTCGGGATCGGCGAGCAGCGCGCGCTCCGGTACGACGACTTCGCGGCGTACTACCGGCGTGTGCGCGCGGGGTTCGAGGCGGCGATTGCGGCGCCGCAAGTCACCGAGCCCTACCGGGTGGAGCACTGCTCGCTTTGTGACTTTCGCGCGGTGTGTGCCGCCCGCTGGGAGGCCGAGGACCACCTGGTTCAGGTCGCCAGCGTGCGCCGCGACCAGGTGACCCGGCTGCGCGATGGCGGGCTGCCCACGCTGACCGCGCTGGCGCAAGCGGCGCCGGGCACGGCGGTGACCGACGTCGCCGCGCACACGTTCGAGCGGCTGCGCGACCAGGCCGCGCTGCAGCACGTCCGGCGGACGACGGGCGCGCTGGACTGGCACGCCATCGAGGCGGACGCCGGCTGCGGCTTCGAGGCGCTGCCGCCGCCGTCGGCGGGCGACGTCGTCTTCGACATCGAGGGCGACCCGTTCTGGGAGCCGGCGCGCGGGCTGCACTTCCTGTTCGGCCTGCTGCTGCGCGACGGCGCGGACTGGCGGTACCGCGCGATGTGGGCTCACGACCGGGAGCAGGAGCGGCGCATGTTCGAGGACTTCGTCGACCTCGTGCACGGCCGGCTCGCGCGCGATCCCGGCATGCACATCTACCATTACGGCGTCTACGAGAAGACCGCGATCACGGAGCTGATGGGCGTCTACGCGACGCGTGAGGACGCGGTGGACGATCTGCTGCGCCGGGAAGTCTTCGTGGACCTCCACGCGGTGGTGCGCCAGGGACTGCGCGCCGGGGTCTCGAGCTACTCGCTCAAGGAGGTCGAGGCGCTGGCGCGGTTCGCCCGGCAGGCCGACATCAAGAGCGGCACGCGCGCCGTGCTGGCGTACGAGACGTTCATGCAGACGCGTGACGAGGCGGCCCTGGCGCGCATCGCCGCCTACAACGCCGAGGACTGCCGGGCGACGCTGGCGCTGCGTGACTGGGTGGTGGCCAACCGGCCGGACGGCACGCGCTGGGCCGAGGCAGTCGCCGCCAAAGAGCGCGAGGACGCCGACGAGGGCGAGCGGGAGGCGCTTCGTCGCGCGCTCGCCGAAGGCAGCGCCCCGGGGTCGCCGTGGTGGCTGGCCGGCGAGCTGCTCGAGTACCACCGACGTGAGGCGCGACCGGGGTGGTGGTGGTTCTTCGCGCGGCGCGATCGCATGACGGTCGAGGAGCTGGTGGACGACGCGGAGGCGATCGGCGGCCTGGCTCCGCGGGGACGGCCGGTGGCGGACAAGAAGTCGTTCGTGCACACGCTGACGTTTCCGGCGCAGCAGCACAAGCTCGGACCGGGTGATCATCCAATCGACCCTGCGACCCGCAGCGCCGCCGGCACGATCGTGGACATCGACGACGTCGCCGGCACCGTCACGCTTCGCCGCGGGCCGAGCCTGAAGGACGTCGCCCTGCCTCGGGCGATGATTCCCGGCGGGCCAATAAGCACGCCGGAGCAGCGTGGCGCGCTGGCCCGCCTCGCGTCGTCGATCCTTGCCGACGATGGGCGCTACCGGGCGCTGCGCGACATCCTCGGGCGGACGCCGCCGCGACTACTCGGTCGCGCGCCAGGCGGGGTCGTCCAGACCATCGACATCGCCCAGCAGCGCCAGCTCGCGGCGGCCCTCGACGCCAGCTATCTCTTCATCCAGGGGCCGCCGGGCACCGGCAAGACCTGGACGGGCGCGCGCCTCATCACCGACCTCATGCGCCGCGGCCGGCGCGTCGGCGTCGCCGCGACCAGCCACAAGGCGATTCACAATCTGCTCGCGGAGGTCGAGAGGGCCGCCCGCGAGGAGGGGCTGGTGTTTCACGGCCTCAAGAAGGCGTCCGATGGCAACGACGAGTCGTTCTACGAGGGCCATTCGATCACGAACGTGACGGATGTCGACGCGTTCGCCGGTGCTGGCCCGGACGTCAGGCTTTTCGCCGGAACGGCGTGGCTCTTCGCCCACGAGGATCTCGACGGCGCCGTCGACACGCTCGTGATCGACGAGGCCGGGCAGGTGTCGCTGGCCGACGCGCTCGCGATGGGTACGGCCGCGCGCAACGTCATCCTGCTCGGCGATCCGCTCCAGCTCGCCCAGGTGTCGCAGGGCACGCATCCGCCGGGGACCGGAGCCTCGGTGCTGGAGCACCTGCTCGGCGATCGCGCGACCATCGCGCCGGAGATGGGCGTGTTCCTCGAGCGCACGCGGCGGATGCATCCTGACGTGTGCCGATTCATCTCCGAGATCGTGTACGACAAGCGGCTCGACGGCATCCCGGACCTGGCGCGGCAGGCCACCGCGTTCGGGACCGGACTGCGATTCATGCCCGTCCAGCATCTCGGCAACGCGTCCGCGTCGCCGGAGGAGGCCGGCGCGGTCGCCTCGGAGATCCGCAAGATGCTCGGCGGGTCGTGGACGAATCGGGAGGGCGCCACGCGGCCACTCCGCGAGACAGACTTCATGGTGGTGGCGCCGTACAACCACCAGGTGCGACGGCTGCGTGAGGCGCTGCGGGCGGCCGGCCTCGCGAGTGTTCCCGTCGGCACCGTGGACAAGTTCCAGGGCCGCGAGGCGCCGGTCGTCTTCTATTCGATGGCGACCTCCAGCGCCGAGGACGTGCCGCGCACGCTGCAGTTCCTCTTCTCGCGCAACCGGCTCAACGTGGCCGTGTCGCGGGCGATGTGCCTGGCGGTCGTCGTGGCGAGCCCGCTGCTGCTGGAATCGCGCGCGCGGACGATCGAGCAGATGCGGCTGATCAACGCGCTGTGCCGGTTCGTGGATCTGGCCGAGGCGACTGTCTGAATCTTTGGACATTGTCCGTGTCCGGGACGCCAGCGATCGTCCTGGCGTGCCGCGGGTCAGAGACATTCCGGGTCCGTATCGTTGCTTCTTCTATAGCTTCGACTGTCGTGAACCTGAGCACATCCACGTGCGGCGAGAACGAATGGTGTGCAAGTTCTGGCTGGCGCCTGTCGCGCTGGCGGCTAACCACGACTTTTCAGCACGAGAGCTGAACGTAATCCGGACGTATATTGAGCAGTATCTGCCGCGGCTGTTGGAGGCATGGGATGAGCACTGTGGCTAGCGACCCGCGTATCAAGAGCGTCGAAGTGTCCGCCGAGATGATCACGGCCCGCCTCGCCGACGGTCGGATCATCAGCGTTCCGCTCGCCTGGTCCTGGCGTCTCGCCGCGGCGACCCCTGCTCAACGGGCAAATTACGAGATCATCGGAGACGGGCAGGGCGTGCACTGGCCGGACGTGGACGAGGACATCAGCGCCGAGGGCATGCTCGCCGGGGACCCCGCGCGGCGACCGCGGAAGCGAGGTTAGCGTCTAGGACATCCGCCGAGACAGCCGGGAGGTCGACGACGCGGAGCCTGTCGAGCGCCGTGGTCATCGGACGTTGAACCCCGTGGTGACGACCGTCGCCGGCGCGTCCTTTGCCGCGTCCATCTCGGCGAACGCCGGTGGCTGGAAGTGCTGTGGGCAGGCGCGCGCGTAGGCCGCCGCCGCCTCGAGGACGAGATCTTCTCGGAGCCGGCGCCCGACGATCTGTAGTCCCACCGGAAGCCGCTGGCTCGTGAGCCCGCACGGCACCGACATCACCGGGAGGCCGGTGATGCTGAAGGCGTAGGTCGTCAGGAAGACGTCGTAGAAGCGCTCGACGGGCACGCCGCCGAATGGCGAGATCGTTTACACCGGCCCGGCGCCGGAGCTCGTCGCCAACCCGGAGGTCCTGGCGTCGTACCTCGGTCGCTAGCTGTCATTCGCCGTGGTCAGTGTCTAGTCGGCCGCCCGACGAAAGACTAGCCACCCATATGGCACAGCCGACGGATCTCCGAAGCGTTATCTACCGTTAAGCTCGTGTTCCTTAAGGACTCTTCGGCTCTTGTCCACTTCTGGCACTCCTCCTGCTGTGTACCGCGGAGTTGATGCGCCCAAATGGCAGCGCATGGGGGAGGGGAATGCGAACGGTCATGGCCGTCACGATCTGGACCTTGTGCCTCGGATGGTTGCCGCTCGGGGCGATGACCTTGCCGGAGCGCCATCGCCAACGGGAATACGGAAAGTGCACGTCGTGCAATCGCCCGCTTGGCGAGATCCGGCTGAAGTTGATGCCGACCGCCGAGATGTGTGCCTCGTGTCAAAAGGCGGTGGACACTCGACTCTTCGCCAAGCGCACGGCTGGAATCAAAGACGCTCCGCGATAAGAATCGTCAAACCGCCGCTCTTCGCGTGCTGCATGCCGACGTCCTGACATCGTAGCTCGCGCATGTGACCCTCCTGCGGCCATGCGAGGCCAGCAATCATCTCGCCTCCCCCGCGCTGCATCGAGCGGGCATCGTTCCTTCTACAGCGTCGGCTGTCGCGAGCTCGAGCACGTCTCAGTGCGGGTGCCGCTTGACTCCGCGTCGTCGGCTCTGGCAATGTCACGCGGCTAATGCGCGTGACGTGCTTCGCGATTGTAGAAGTGCGCATCTGGAGGAGCGATGCATCGGCTGGTGAGTGTCCTGTCCGCGGTTCTCGCAGTGCTCGTGATCGGCCCCATACACGTCATGGCCCAGCCGTCGACACCTGGCGGCGGCCTCACCGCGCTCCCGCCGACAAACGTCGGGCCGAATCTGCTCCAGAACTCAGGCTTCGAGACGCTGAGTGGTGGTCTGCCCGTCGCCTGGAGCTCCGGAGCGGGCTGGAGCGCCGATCAACGGATCGTACATTCCGGCAGCGTCAGCTATCGGCGCGCACCCGGTGCGGATACCTCCGTCCAAACGCTGCAGCTGAAGGCCGGAACGTACCTCCTCAGCGCGTGGATCAAGACCGATGGCCTTGGCAGTGGCTCGACGAGCGGTGCGCGGCTGACGCTCGACTTTCGACCGGGCGGCATCAATGCCTGGCGGCCCTCGGACGTCATCAGCGGGACGAACGACTGGCAGCTGTATCAGGTCGGCCCGATCGTGGTCGACACCGACCGGACCGCGGCGGTATGGCTGGAGAACTACAACGGAGCATCCGGAACGGCGTGGTTCGATGATGTCAGTCTGGTGCAGATCCTGCCGCCGCCGGTCGATGTCTTTCTGCTCTATCCCAACTATCGAGGACTGCTCTTCGACGATCAGCCGCAGACCATCCAGCTCGACGTGACCGTGACCCCGCCGGGTGGCGACTTCGGCCGCTACAGCGTACGGGGCGTACTGTCGGACGAGACGAGCGGGCGCGTCGTGGCCCAGCGGTCCTTGTCCGCCGCGGCGCACCTGGGCGCGGGGCTCGATGCGGCCGCGCTGCAGTCGGGTCGCAGCTATCTCGCGACCGTCTCACTCGTGGATCGCGCGACGAACAGCGTGGTGTCGGTGTACCCTGCCTATCGCGTGGCGAAGGCCGCGGGGAGCGCCAGGCAATCGATGAACGTCTCGGCCGATGCGAACAATCGCGTCGTCCTCAAGGGCGTGCCCCGATTCGTGCTGGGCGTCTACGACTCGGGGCTCAGCTACAGCACGGATCCGACGTTTTGGGACAACACGCTCTGGTCGCCGGCGGGTGACCGACGCATGGGCGGTCTCAACATCAACATGTACTTGAACTACCAGTGTGGGCAGGCGCCGGCCGAGGCGATGGCGGCGCTGATGGACAGCCTGCAACAGCACGGTGTCATGTATCTGCAGACCGGCAACTGCTTCGACAAGTACCCCGCCGATCCGACGTTTCCCATCGAGAGCTCGGACACCTATGTCCGCACGCTCGGCACCCACGCCGGCAGCGCCGGCTACTACACCATCGACGAGTGCCTCTCGTCATTGCAGCCCGGAGCCTTCAGCCAATACCAGCGGCTGCGCACGCTCGACCCGGGCAGCATGACCTTCGCCGCGCTCCTGGGGGAGCCCGAGATCGTCCTGTGGCGTGACAGCGCCGACGTGCTGGCCAGCGATCCCTATCCGCTGTTCGGCGCAGAGCCGACCGGCGGCTACGATCTGGGGCAGGTGGCGGAGTGGACCGCGCGGACGCGGAAGGCCGTGAAGGATGCGCGACCCTTCATGACCGTTCTTCAGTTCTTCCAGTTCACGTCGCAGGGCCGATTCCCGACGCTCGCGGAGATGCGCAACATGGCGTACATGGCGATCGTCGAGGGGGCCAAGGGGCTCATGTGGTGGAGCCTCGGCGAGGACGCACTCGACAGCGTGTGCGAGAGCAGCACCACCTGGTGTTCGCAGCGGACTCAGCTCATGACTCAGCTCGAGGCGGTGGTGAGCGAGGTCGCGTCGCTGGAGCCCGTCCTTCTGGAGAACGACACGACGCTGCCGTGGGGCGCCGTGACGCGCGTGACCGTGAACGGGGCGCCTCGGGCCACGTCGTCGATCGGGACGAAGGTCAAACACGACGACAGGTCGAGCACGGACCCGTACCACGTCTTCGCCTACAACACCACGCCGGATAACGATCCCCGCATCGCGTCGCCCTCGGCGACGGCGCAGTTCACGCTGCCGGCCGTCCCGAAGTCCATCACGGTCCACGGTGAGAATCGCGCGATCACACCGACGGCGACCGCGACCGGCGCGACCTTCACGGACACGTTCGGTCCGTTCGAAGCGCACGTCTACGTGATCCGCTACTGATCGGCCGCGACCCCAGGTACTTCAGGAGCTGGCCGATGAGTGGACAAGTTCCAACTCTGACGAGGCTATGAAACGCCAGCATCTCGAGATCGCGATCCATCGTGAAGTAGCGAGTCGGCTCAAGTTGGCGGCCGCGCGACGGGATCTCACCGTCCGGCAGTACGTCTTACACGCCGTCAAGGATCGAATCCAGGAGGACCTGGGCGGCGCGGACACCTCGTGCATGACTTCCAAAACGGATCCTGTGCTCGCAGATCTCTGGAACAATCGCCGAGACGCTGCGTACGATCGGCTGTGATCGGGGCGACGTCGTTCTGGTTCCATTCGTTTTTTCGGAGGAGACCGGACGAAAGATCCGCCCAGTTCTCGTCCTCAGTGCGCCCCGCTACAACCGCAGCAGGCAAGACGTCATCGTTGCGGCCATGACCAGTAATGATCCCGCGCGGCGACCGCGGAAGCAGGTTAGCGTTTAGGACGTACGGCGAGCTACACGGCCTTCTTGAACCACTCGTATCGCTCGGCCAGGAACTCGCGATTCGGCCGAAGAACCGCGCTACGCGGGACGCGGATGCGGGCGCCGTGGAAGTCTTGAAGACCGTGGCGGAGCATGGGACCGTCCGGCTCGTGAAGAATGGCGGACGCCACGTGAACCACGAGATCGGGGTTGATGCCGATCAGATGTCCGTCGAATGCCGCGTGGTGGAGCTTGCACAGCGCCAGGCCGTTCGGCACGACGGGCTCGCCGCGCGGGTGTCCATCGGGCAGGATGTGAGCGGCCTCGAGGAGCTCCTCGTGGCGTAGCCGGCAGATCGCGCAACATTCCTGGTAGGCGGCGAGCACGCGCTGTCGGAAGCTCTGCTGGTGGAGCCGCTGGCGCGTGTAACGCGTGACGTATTTCCTGCGCGCCTCCGTCTCCATGGTCTCTTCGATCCGCGGCCCGAGGTTCAGCAGCCTTGCGTCGTCGACGGCCACTTTGAAGGCGAGCGCCTGTGGCTTGTCGCCGACGATATAGACGGGCCAGACCGGCAGATACCGGCCAGGCACGAGACCGTAAAGATAGATGAGCGGGGTCTGACGCTGCATGGCCAGGCGCAGGCCGGCGTTGTCGGGGTGCCTCGGATCGGTCCCGCGATAGCGGTAGAGAATGGCGCCGCCCTCCTCGACGCGATCCTCGTAGGGCGGCTCGCGGCCCTCGACGATCGGGGCCGTCGTGATCGTCAGGGGCATCTCGGTGATGGCGGGCTTGAAGATCCCTGGCGGTCCGACGAGAGGCACGCGGGTGCCGTTGAAGACGAAGCCTCGGCTCAGGACCTCGCGTGAGAGGACCTCACCGTGGAGACGGGTCTGCTCTTCAAGGAACTCGAACGCCGCCGCGCGGACCCGGCTGTCCAGGTCGGAAGTCGCCACGGCAGGAAGATAGACCGGACGGCGGCTGAACTAAAGGGGATACACTATCTACGTGTCGGGACACTAGGAAGGGGCACGCTTTCAGCTGGATCTTTCCTCTGGCCTCCTCCAGGAAGTCGAGCCTCTCGCGGGCGGCGCGCTTCAAGAGAGCAGAGCAGCGTCGCCGGTTGGGGCTGAGCACGCGCTCCAGCTTGCCCTTGTTGTAGAGATGGCGAACCAGGCAGCCAAAATCGCCGTCGCCCGTCACGATGACCGCTCGCTCATAGTGTGGATATTCGATCATTGCCTGGAGTACCAGCTCGGCGTCTACGTTGCCCTTGGGCTTGCCATCGCCGCGATAAGTGACGGGCTTGAAGACCACGGTGTAACCCGCCTTCTGGAGCCTCGTGTAGAGGGGCTGGTTATCGGGGATGAATCCATTGAGGTTCTGACCGTCGATGAAAGCGAAGTTCCGCGGGCTTGCGACCGTCACCACCGGCGACTATTCGGGTCATGGCGGCTCCCGAACAATGTCCAAAGATTGATACGCTGCCGGATCACCACAGTGAGCCATCCGGCGGGTCAGGAATCCTGGTGACCCCTCGCGTGGCGCTCGTCACCGGTGCGGGTCGCGGGATCGGCCGCGCCACCGCCGAGGCGCTTGCCGCCGACGGCTGGGCGGTCGTGGTTGCCGAGCTGAGGCCGGCGCTCGGCCGCGCGGTGGCGCGCGCGCTGAGCGCGCACGGCGCGCGATTCGTCCAGGTCGATGTCGGCGACGCGCGCTCCGTGGCGCGGATGGCGAGGCGCGTGGGCCGCGTGGACTGCCTGGTGAATAACGCCGGCGTGCTCGAGCCGGGGCCGCTCGCGCGCCTCTCCGCCGCGGCCGTCGAGCGCATGATCGCGGTGAATCTCGCGGGGCCGATCCTCGTCACGCGCGCGCTCCTGCCCGGGATGCTGCGCCGCAGGGCGGGCATCGTCGTCAACGTCGCCTCGCTGCTCGGCAGGGTCGGGATGGCCGACTACGTCACCTACTGCGCGACGAAGTTCGGGGTGCTCGGGTTCACCGAAGCGCTGGCCGACGAGGTGCCCGCCGACAAGGTCGGCGTGGTCGCCGTCTGCCCGGGGCAGGTCAACACGCCGCTCGCGTGGCAGACCGGCGTGGCGAAGGCCGAGCGTTCCCAGCTCATCCAGCCCGCGAGCGTGGCGCGCGTGATCGCCGAGCTGGCGGCCGGCCGGCGGCGATTCAAGCACGGCGAGTCCATCGACGTGACGCGCTGATACGCAAGCTGCAACCCTCGTGTAAGATGGCGCCCCACCGCGGCCCCGGACGGGGTTGCGACGAGGAGGACCACCATGCGTCGTCGGGACACTGCGGGTCTCCAGCGGCTGGTCACGGAGCGGAGAGAAGGGACGCTCGGTCGTCGGGAGTTCCTCACAAAGCTGGCGGCAGGCGCGACGGCGGCATCGCTGGCCGGCAGCGCCCGCCCCGCCGGGGCGCAAAAGAAAATCGCCGTGACGATGTGGGACACCGAGCCGAACCCGGCGACGCGCGCGGCCGTGAAAGCGATCGTCGAGGACTTTCACAAGCTGCACAAGGACATCGAGATCCGGGCCGAGGGCATGGGCTGGGGCGACATGGACAGAAAGCTCCAGGCGGCGATGGCGGCCAAGAGCCCGCCCGCCGCGTCGCACACCCAGAGCTACGTGGTGACGTCCTTCCGCGCCAAGGGCCTGATCGAGCCGGTGGACGACGTGGTGAAGGCGATCGGCGAGGACAAGATCTTCCCATCGGTGCTCCGGTGGCTCAAGTATCCGGACGGCAAGTACTGGGGGATCACGCATGCGTGGGGCGCCGAGATCTTCGGCGGCCGCGGCGACTACCTGGCTGGCACCGGGGTGAATCCGCAGAGCTGGCGGACGTGGGACGACTTGCTCCGTGACCTGCCCAAGCTCAACAAGCCGCCGCAGTACTACGCGCTCACGCTCGCCGGCATCCCGTTCTTCGTGAACGAGGACGTCTACATGTGGGCGGGCGCCAATGGCGGCAGCGTCTTCGACGCCAAGGGTCAGCCCGCGCTCGAGAGTCCACAAGTCATCGGGATGCTGGAGTTCTGGAAGAAGCTCAAGCCGTACCTGCCGCCGGGCTGGTCCTCGCACGACTATCTGGAAACGCTCTCGGCGTGGGCGACGGGCAAGGCCGCCTCCGTGCTCATGTGGGGCCGGACGGCCGGCTACATCGACCAGTACGCGCCGCCCGACAAGCGAAATCCCGACGTGTTCCAGGTGTGGCCGAAGACCACCGGGCCGATGGGCAAGGCGCCCCTGACCCAGTTCGACAACGAGCCGTGGGTGATCTACGCCGACGCGCCCGCCGACGAGAAGGCCGCGGCGAAGGAATTCCTGAAGTTCTTCTTCAAGCCCGAGAACTACCGGCGGTACTGCGACTCGGTGCCGGTCCACCTCCTCTCCATCTTCAAGGCGGATTTCAAGGATTCGAGCTACCTGAACCATCCCGAGCGCAAGCGCTGGAAGCCGTGGCTCGACGCGCAGCTCAAGTGGGTGGAGATCGGGCGGGCGCACCCGCTGCTCGTCAGCAACCCTGAAGACGTGCTGATCCCCTGGATCGGCGACGTGGCGGCGTCGCCCATTCTCGCGGACATGGTGATGGCCGTGGTGGAGCGCGGCCGAGATCCGAAGGTGGCGGCGAAGGAAGCCAGCGACAAGATCGTCCGGGACATCATCGGCAAGGCGAAGTAGGCCACGAGCGTCCGCGCCGACACGCTCGCCGTTTCCTCCGAGCACACGCCGGGCCGCGCCTCGCGTAGCCGCCGCGAGGCGTGGCTCGGCATCGGCCTGCTCCTGCCGTCCGTCGTGCTGGTGCTCGCGTTCACGCTGTTCCCCGTCGGTTACAACGTGTGGCTCGGCTTCTACGCCAAGCACTCGCTGCGGGCCACCAGCACCTGGGTCGGTCTCGGGAACTATGCCCAGATGCTCAGTGATCCCGACTTCTGGCGCAGCGCCTGGCTGGCCACCGTCTACGCCGTCGGCAGCACGACGCTGCAGATCGTCGCCGGCGTCGCCGGGGCGCTCATCCTGCACCGGCGTTTCGTGGGGTGCGACTTCCTTCGCGGCGTGGCCCTGTTTCCCTACATGATCCCGACGGTCATCGCCGTGTTCGTCTGGCGCTGGCTGATGAACGATCTCTACGGGGTGATCCCGTACGTGCTCGGCACGCTGCACATCCCCGGCATGCCGGAGGCGTGGCTGACCCACGGCACGATCATGTGGGTGCTGATCGTGCTCTCCGTGTGGACGTTCTTTCCGTTCGTGCTGGTGAACGTGCTGGCGCGGCTGCAGACGATCCCGCCCGAGCTCTACGACGCCGCGCGCGTGGACGGCGCCTCGGCCGTGCGGCAATTCTTCCACGTCACGCTGCCGCAGCTCCGCAACGTGCTGCTGATCGTCCTGCTCCTGCGCGGGATCTGGATGTTCACCAAGTTCGACGTGCCGTGGCTGCTGGGATTCGGCGGCGGCGCCGGCGAGGCGATCCGGACGCTGCCCGTCTTCACCTACCAGCGCTCGTTCACCTACTACCAGGCGGGCATGGGAGCGGCGCTCTCGAACATCATGCTGGCACTGCTGCTCATGGCGGTGACGATCTATTTCGTCGCGTTTCCTCCCGCCGAGGAGGAACAGGATGCGTAGGCGTCCGGTGTCGCGGACGGCGGCCTGGGCGCTCCGGCTGGGGCTGTTCGCGTTCTGCGCGTTTCCGCTCTACTGGATGGTGGTCTCCTCGCTCAAGGTCAGTCACGAGCTGCTCGCGTCGCCGCCGACGTTCTGGCCGCACGAGTGGGAGCTGCGCGCGTACCGCAAGCTCTTCTACGAGACGAACTTCTGGACCTACTTCCAGAACACCGTGATCGTGGCCGCGCTGACGACCGTCATCGTCCTCGTGGCCGGCGTCATCGGCGCCTACAGCCTCACCCGGTACGCGTTCCGGGGGCGGACGTTCGTGGCGCGCCTCACGCTGCTCGCCTACATGTTCCCGCCGATCATCATGCTGGTGCCGCTGTTCTTGCTGGCCCGACAGCTCGGGCTGGTCAACTCGATCCCGGGGCTCGCGCTGACCTACATCTCGTTCTCGCTGCCGTATGCGCTATGGATCCTGCGCGCGTTCTTCCAGTCGATCCCGCTGGAGCTGGAGCACGCCGCGCTGATCGACGGCGCCAACCGCGCTCAGGCGCTCGTCTACGTCGTCATGCCGCTGGCGCTGCCCGGCATCATCGCCACCGCGATCTTCACGTTCATCGTCGCCTGGAACGACTTCCTCTTCGCGCTGGTGCTGATCGGCCAGGACGAGCTGAAGACGCT
>Ga0137403_10006660_pt1 | contig 13189 bp, 11 predicted proteins | sample CZOMad2_1_16fung_FD_122057 | JGI IMG/M metagenome (GOLD analysis project Ga0137403, IMG submission 122057) | Vadose zone soil fungal communities from Angelo Coast Range Reserve, California, USA - CZOMad2_1_16fungal (Hybrid Assembly) | ecosystem: Environmental > Terrestrial > Soil > Vadose zone... | reverse complement strand
CTCGCCCTCATCTTCGGCGTCATGCGCGTGGTCAACTTCGCGCAGGGCGACTTCATGATGCTGGGGATGTACCTGACCTACTACTACGCGGTGGTGCTGGGCATCGACCCGCTGGTGGGCGCCCTCGTCACCATTCCGCCGTTCTTCGTGGCCGGCCTGGTCATCCACCGCGTCTTCCTCGCGCGGGTCACCGGCGGGGGCGACCCGAACCGCGAGATGGACGCCCAGCTCATGCTCACCCTCGGCATGTCTCTCATCATCACCAACGCCACCACCATGATCCTCTCGCCCATGCCGCGGGCGATCAGGACGACGTACGCGACCCGGGCGTTTGCCGTCGGCCCTCTCCTCCTGAACCAGGCGCGAACCTATGCGTTCTTCATGGCCCTCCTCCTCGCCGCCGCCGTCTATGTGTTTCTCACCCGCACCGATCTCGGGAAGGCGCTGCGGGCGGCCGCCGACGATCCCGAGGCGGCGAGCTATCAGGCCATCAACGTGCGCGCCATGCACGGCGTGGCCTTCGGCGTCGGCATCGCGCTCGTGGCCGCGGCCGGTGGATTGCTCGCCACCTACTATCCGATCGAGCCCAATGTCGCCGTGAACTTCATCGTGCTGATGTTCGTTGCCGTCGTCCTCGGCGGCCTGGGGAGCATCCCAGGCGCCTTCGTGGGTGGGCTCGCCATCGGGCTCGTGCAGTCGCTGACGCTGCTCGTCCTTCCCCTCCAGCTCCAGAACGTCGGCGTCTTCGTGGCCTTCCTGCTCGTGCTCTACGTCCGTCCGCAAGGCCTCTTCGGCCGCCGCGCGCGGACGGTCTAGGCGTGGCGTCCCGGTCGCGCGAGTGGCTGGCCATTGCCGCCGTGGTGGCGGTGGGGCTGGTCCTCTCTTTCGCAGTGACCGAGCGTTATCACCACCGCGTCCTCACCCTCGTCTTTCTGTGGGCGACCATGGGTCTCGCCTGGAACATCATCAGCGGCTACGCCGGGCAAATCTCCTTCGGTCACCAGGCCTTCTTCGGGATCGGCGCCTACGTCACCGTGCTCCTGGCCTCCACGCTCAAGCTCACGCCCTGGCTCGGCATGCTGGGCGGGGTGGGCGTGGCCGTGCTCGCCGCCGTGCTCATCGGCACCCCCACCTTCCGTCTCGCCGGGATCTACTTCGGCCTGGCCACCCTCGCCTACCCGCTGATCTTCCGCATCGTGATGGATTACCTCGGCTACCAGGAGGTGGCCATCCCCATGATGCGCGAGCAGCCGGGGCTCTTCATGCAGTTCTCCGAGCCCGGCTACTTCGATTTGCTCGCCCTCGGCATCCTCGCCGCCACCCTTGTCCTCTCTCGGATCATCGAGACGTCGCGCCTCGGCTACTCGTTGCGCGCCATCAAGGAGAACGAGCAGGCGGCCGAGGCCATGGGCGTCGACAGCTTCCGCTGCAAGATGATCGCCTACATGCTGAGCGCGGCCCCCGCGGCCGTCGCGGGCGCCGTCTACGCGCACGCCATTCTCTTCGTGGTGACGCCCGAAGCGGTCTTCGGCGTGCTCGTGATCGTGCAGACCCTGACCGTGTGCCTGGTGGGTGGAGCGGGGACGCTGTGGGGACCGATCATCGGGGCCGCCATCATGATTCCCGTGAGCGAGATCCTCGACACGACGGTGGGTGACCGGCTCCCGGGCATACAAGGCGTGGTCTACGGCGCCGCCCTCATGGCCGTCATGATGTACGCGCCCGAGGGGCTCTACTGGCGCGTACGGAGCATGATCCTCGCCCGGACACGCCGCTCCGTCGGAGCAGCCCGCCCCGCGCCGACCGCGGCGGAAGTGCACGCAACGACCCCGGCGGTGCCGGCGGGCGCGCGATCGGTGCTCATGGATGTGCGCGGGATCTCCAAATCCTTCCTGGGCCTCCAGGCGCTATCCGACGTGAGCTTCGACGTGCGCGAAGGCGAGATCCTGGGCATCATCGGCCCGAACGGTGCGGGCAAGACCACGCTCTTCAATGTCCTCAACGGCTTTCTGCTGGCTGAGCATGGCGAGGTCCACTGGCTCGGAAAATCCATCACGGGACTCCAGCCGCACGTGATCTGCCGGCTCGGCATCGGCCGCACCTTCCAGGTGATGCGCCTCTTTCCCCACCTGACCGTGCTCGAGAACGTCATGGTCGGCGCCTTTGCCCACGGCGCATCACCCGATCGCGCGCGCGTGAGCTCGCTGGCCGCGCTCGATTTGGTCGGTCTCGCGGACCGCGCGGACGTGGTGCCCACCGGCCTCACCACGCTCGAGCTGCGCTTGATGGAGCTGGCCCGGTGCCTCGCCACCCGCCCCAGGCTCATCCTCCTCGACGAGCCGCTCGCGGGACTTTCCACCGATGGCGTCGAGCTCATGGCGCTGATGATCCGGCGCGCACGCGCGGCGGGTGTCACCGTGGCCATCATCGAACACACCATTCACGCGCTCGTCAGGCTCGCCGATCGGCTGGTGGTCCTGGACCAGGGACGACGATTGGCCGAGGGCCTGCCGGGAGAGGTGACGCGGACCCCTGCCGTGATCGAGGCCTACCTGGGCACGCGTTGGCTCGCGCGGCACGGGGCCCCTCAGCATGCTGAAGATCTCCGGCCTTAGCGTCTCCTACGGAGGCCTGCACGCCCTCGAGGGTGTCTCCCTCGAGGTCGCGGAGGGCGAGTTCGTCACCATCGTCGGCCCGAACGGCGCGGGCAAGACGACGCTCATGAAAGCTGTCTCAGGCTCGATCCGGGGCGCGACGGGGCGCCTCGAGTTCCGCGGCCGGGACATGACCTCCCTTCCCGCGCATCAGCGCGCCGCGCTCGGCATCGCGCACGTCCCCGAAGGACGGCGGATCTTTTCCTCGCTTACCGTGCTGGAGAATCTCGAGCTCGGGTCCTATCGCCGGGCCGCGCGGGCAAAGCGCGCAGAAGGACTGGAGGCGGTGCTCGCCCTCTTCCCCGTCCTCCGCGAGCGGCGCCAGCAGCTGGCCGGCTCGCTGTCCGGCGGCGAGCAGCAGATGGTTGCCCTCGGCCGTGGGCTCATGGCGCAGCCGGATCTCCTGCTTCTCGACGAACCGTCGCAAGGGCTCGGGCCACGTGTGGTCGAGCAGATCTTCGAGACCATCGACCGCATCCGGAAGAGCCGGCGCCTGACCATCCTTCTTGTCGAGCAGCGCGTGGTCGAGGCCCTCGAGCTCTGCGATCGCGGCTACGTCCTCGAAACCGGCCGCGTCGCCCTCGAAGGGGCGCACGATGCCTTGCTCGCCGATCCGAGAGTACAGCGCGCCTACCTGGGCGTTTGAGGAGGCTCCTGGACCGTGGCGAGCTCGTCCCGGAGGCCGGGCTTGTGAATCTTGCCGGTCGGCGTGCGAGGAAACTCCTCGGCCTTGCGGAAGACGAGTCGCGTCGGGACCTTGTAGCTGGCGAGTCGCTCGCGGCAGAAGGCGACGATCGCGCCCCCGTCGGCCGTCGCGGCTTCGTGCAGCTCCAGCGCCGCCACCACGACCTCGTCCTTGTCACGGTCGGGAATGCCCACCACGTACGCCTGCTTGACGTCCGGATGCTGGAGGAGCACGCCCTCCACCTCGAGCGGCGCCACGTTGATGCCGCCGGTCTTGATCATCTCCTTCAACCGGCCACGGAAGCGCACCCGCCCATCGTCGCCGACCAGCCCGAGATCGCCGGTGTGGAAGTATCCTTCACCGTCGAAGGCGGCCGCGTCGAGCTCCGGTGCCCGAAAATAGCCTGGCGTGACATGACCGGCGACGCATAGCTCGCCCACCTCCCCCGGCGGCAGTGGCCGCCGCGTCTCCGGGTCCGCCACGCGGATGTCCATGCCGGGCAGGGGCAGGCCCTGCGTGTGCAGGCGCAACGCGGGCGGATCGTGGGCGTCGGTGACCGCGCAGTTGCCGTACGTTTCCGTCGATCCGTACACATTGCAGAGCTCGCGGGCGCCCACCGCCTCCATCGTCATCTCGATGTCCTCGGCGGGACCGATGGTGAGGCCGGTGCGCATGGAGTCGAGCCGCCGGCGGCGGCGATCGGGATGCTCCAGCATGGCGCGCGCCATGTTGGCCATGCCGTAGTAGACGCTGCACCGCTCGCGCTCGAGCAGCTCCAGCGCCTCCCCGGGCTCGAAGCTCTCCTGCAGCACCGCGCACCCGCCGTGCGTCAGGATCGCGGGCAGCGCGTTCGCCGATCCGAACGACCAGAAGAGCGGCACGGCGAGCCAGAGCCGATCCGCGGGAGTCAGATGCTGGCGCTCTCCGATGTTGAAGCCGTTCTCGATGACGCCGCCGTGCGCGAGCGTGACGCCTTTGGGGGTGGCCGTCGACCCCGAGGTGTAGAGGATGTAGCACACGTCACCCGGGCTCACCAACCGCTGCCTTTCCTGCAGCGCCTCGGTTCCCACGCCGGCCCCGCGCGCGAGGAAGTCCTCCGGCTGGAACACGCCATCCACGTGCCGCCCGTCCATGGACACCACGGTCCGGAGCCTGGGCAGTCGCTCGCTTCGAAGCGCGCCGGGGGCACTCCCGGCCAGCTCGGGACAGAGATCATGGAGCGCGTCCAGATAGGCCCGCCCCCGAAAGGCCTCGAGCGTGATGAGCGCCACCGCCCCGGAATGCTCGAGCGTCCATCCCAGCTCGCGGGCCGTGGAGAAGGTGCTGATCGCCGACACGATGCCGCCGATCTTGGCGATGGCGAGCGCGGCCACGACCCATTCCGGGCGGTTCGGCAGCAATACCGCGACTCGATCGCCGCGTGTCACCCCCGCCGCAATGAGGGCGCGCGCGAGCTCGTCGACGCGAGCGCGCAGCGCGGCGTAGCTGATTTGCTCGTGGCGAAAGGCGAGGGCCGGGGTGTGCGGCCGTTCCGCGGCCATCTCGTCGAGGAGATCCCCCAGCGTTCGACTGGTCGGGCGCACGCTCATCGCCCGGTGAATCGCGGCGGGCGGCCCTCGCGGTGCGCGGCCATGCCCTCGTCGACGTCATGGCTCCACTCGAGCGCGTGACGGAGGGCGTCGGAGAGCGAACGGGCAGCGGCGAAGCCGGCGTCACGGCGGGCGTTCATGATGTGCTTGGCGCCGCGCGTGGCGAGCGGGCCGCTCGCGCCGATGCTGGCGGCCAGGGCGTGCGTCTCCGCCCGCAGGCGATCGGCGGGGTACACGGCGAGGACCAGCCCGAGGCGCTCCATCTCTCGCGCGTCGATCTCGCGGCCGGTGCAGATGAGCTCGAGGGCGCGCGCGCGGCCGACGATCTCGGGGAGCCGGACCGGCCCGCCCGCTCCGGGGAAGCCCCCCCACAGCGCCTCCGGAAGCCTGAAGGTCGCGTGGGCGGCGGCCAGCCGAATGTCGCACGCCAGGGCCAGCTCCGCCGCGCCCGCCCGCGCGGCGCCGTTGAATGCCGCGATGACGACCTGGGGAAGCGCCTCGATAGCATCGTAGAGCCGGTTGGCGATACGAACCAGCTCGAGGATCTCCTCCTTGGTGTAGCCGGCCCGCACCGCCGGGTTCAAGATGCCCATCGAGAAGAACTCTGAACCGCTTCCGGTGACGACCACGGCCTGGATCTCGTCGTCACCACCGAGATCGTCGGCGATGCCCTGCATCGTCAGGAGGACGTCGCGGGTGAGCCGGTTCTGGTCGCTCGGACGATCGAAGGTCAGCGTGAGGACGCGCTCAGTGCGCTCCACGCGCACATCGGAGGCGGACGGCGGGGTTCCTGGGGTCATGATGCGCGTATGCTAGCACTCGCCGCCCGTCACTCGTAGCGGGGCGGGCGCTTCTCCCGGAACGCGGCAACACCCTCTATGAACTCCGCGCTGGCCCGTACCCGGTCGCCGAGCTCCTGGTCGAGCGCCTCGCGTGAGCGCGCGTGCTCGGCGATAGTCTCGCTGATCTGCCGCTTTACCGCCTGCACCGCGGACGGACTGTTGGCGGCGATGGCCTCCGCGGTCTCGAGCGCCCACGCGATGAGGCCGGAGGCAGGCACGACGCGATTGACGAGCCCCAAGCGCATCGCCTCCTCAGCATCCACGAGCCGTCCGGTGAGGAGGAGATCCATGGCATGAACGTGCCCGACCTGCTGGATCAGCTTGACCGTGGCGCCGCCGAAGGGATAGATCGACCAGCGCACCTCGGGAAGGCCGAACCGGGCGTGGGGCACGGCCGCCCGGATATCCGTGGAGAGGAGGAGCTCCAGCCCGCCGCCCACGCAGTCGCCGTTGACCGCGGCGACTATCGGCTTCGAATACGCGTCGGTCTTCAAGAGCGCGTGGCTGACGATCTTCGCGGTCTCCGCGCTCGCGGAGAGATCGCCGCTGATATCGGCCCCGGCGCAGAAGGCGCGCTCGCCCGCTCCCGTCAGCACGATGCAGCGGCAGTCGCCCCGCTCGAGCTCGTCCCACACGCGCCCAAGCTCCGCCATCATCGACCTGGTCATGGCGTTGAGGCGTCGCTGATTCTCGATCGTCACCATCACGATGTAGCGCCCATGGTGCTCCACCCGGATTTCCATCATCGAGGCTCCACGACCACCACGACCTTGCCGTGGGCCTTGCGGTCCGTGAGGAGCCGGATTGCCTCCACGCTCTGCTCGAGCGGAAGGCGGTGCGTGACCAGCGGCCGGAGCTTGCCCTCGCCGTACCACCGCACGAGCCCCTCAACGGATCGCAGGAGCTTGTCCGGTGCGTGCCAGCGGAAGTACCGCAACGAGGATCCCAGCGCGGCGCGATGCTTCACGAGGAGCCGGTTCGCCGGGATCTGCGGCACGCCGGCCACGAAGCCGATGAGGAGAATACGGCCGCCCCACCCCAGCGACGACAGGGCGGAGTCGAAGAGATCTCCGCCGACAGGATCGAAGCACACGTCGGCACCCTTGCCGTCGGTCAGCGCCATCACGCGGTCCGTGAGCTTCTCCGTCGCGTAGTTGACGACTTCATCCGCCCCGCGCTCTCGTGTTGCCGCGAGCTTCTCGGCCGTGCTGGCCGCCGCGATCACCCGCGCGCCCATGGCCTTGCCGATCTCGACGGCGGTGAGCCCCACGCCGCCCGCCGCTCCCAGCACCAGCAGCGTCTCGCCAGGCTCGAGCCGGGCCTGCCAGCGGAGCGCGACGTGACTCGAGATGTAGGCTACGGGAAAAGCCCCCGCCTCCTCGAAGCTCATGCCGTCGGGAATGGCGAAGGTCTCCGCCTCGGGAGCAACCGCGAGCTCGGCGAGGCCTCCGTGGGCCAGGATCGCCATCACGCGATCGCCCGGCTTGAAGCGCGTTACGCGATCACCGCAGGCGGCGACAATCCCCGCCGCCTCGAGGCCGGGGCTGAACGGTAGCGGCGGCTTCGTCTGGTATTTCCCGGCCACCATGATGGCATCCGCGTAGTTGATTCCCACGGCCTTGACCGCGATGACTACCTCTCCGTCGGCAGGAACGGGCGTTGGCGCGTCGCCGAGCTGGAGACTCTCCACCCCTCCCCATGCATGACAGAGCATGGCGCGCATCGATCAGCCGTGCCTCATGAGGTCACCGCTAAGGTAGGCTATTCGTTACATCCCGCCGAGATCCTGAATCGCATCAACGACCATCCCTGTCCCTACCGCAATCAACAGAATGTCATTTGCCACTCGCGCGTAGCGATATCCGGCCGCTGGGATACCAATCTGCACCACGAGGTCCTGCGGCACATCGTAAAAGATCACGTCCCGCGGCAGCGGCCGGCCGATCGCCCACTTCTTGGCCTGGCCGGGCGGCATGCAGCCGTTGTGCTTCTTAGCCAACCCCGGGGGACAGCGACCGGTGCGAAACTGCTCGCGGTAGTAGTTATGGACGATTACTCGGTGCTGGTCGTCAAAATATTTGCCTGGCCTGACTGCAGACTCGGTTGTGTCACGAGGCGATCTCTTGTCACTGTCCCCTTTCTCGCTCTTCTGCTTTTCGTGCTTCCCTTTTTGCTCGTCCTTTTCGCCTTTGCCGCCCCCCGCCCACGGAGGCTGGGCCGCGATGGCCGGGGCGAGGGCCAGTATTCCGGCGATTGAAACAACCCATACCGAATTCGTTCGCAAGACTATGCGTTTCAAAGTTTTCCTCCGCCTTGTCGGCCGCCCACCAGCCTCGAGCAGTCTTGAGGTCCCTGATATCCAAAGCGACCCAAGCCTAACAAACCGAGGCGATCCGTACTAGCCGGTTGTCTTCCTAGGGGTCGACCATCTCGACGTCGACAAGGACAGGAACGAGATGAACGTCCTTCGATGGGTTCGGGGCCAGTGGGGGCGCTGGAGTGCGCGGGCCACGGCTACGGAGGAAGGAATGAGCACCGGATCATCAGCGCGAGCGTGCGCGACATGCTCGACCCTTATCCCCCATCCAGTCTCAGATCTGGACCACGGCCACATTTTGCGATGCCAACCAGCCGGCGACCATGGCCCAGTGATCCGGCGCCCGACATTCCCAGGATCTGACGGCCTGACCGGGAATCACTACGTACGGAAGTCCGTCACGAACCACAGCTTCAACGATGCGGGCGAGGTCTGTCGGGGAACTGCGGAGATCGTTCAGCAAATCATGAGGGATGGTCATCGAATCCTCCTTCTTCCCGACTCGAAGAAGCAAGACCGATGCCGTCGCAGCATGCTGGGTAGCAGCGTGCGGATTCAATAACCTCAGCCTCCTAGTCTCACCCGATAAGTTCTTCTGGCGGTCGCGGCTGCGTCATATGGGACCGCTCGGTCATCTCGCCGCCGTACTTTCTTCATCGGATCAGGGCGGCTCTCCAATGCGTGACCGGAAGTGTCACGCTTTGGTCGTGGTCTTCCTTCCCAGCCCCGGTCGAGCGGGCTAAGAAGGGCGCGCCCTGTGTCGAGTGGTGGACGCTGGCCGACACTGGCATGCTCGATGCTCCAATCAGAAGACGGGCGCTGCTTTCCAATACTGGGGCCTGAGCGACTATCAAGTGCTCCCGGTCCCCGTCAAAGGAGGATCAACGATGAGATGGAACAAGGCATGGACGGGCACTCTCCTCGTCGGCATGATGGCATTTGCGCTACCCGCGGGCCTGGTCTGGGCCAATCACGTTCGGATTGAAGGCGGCAATGATGCTCCCCCAGGCGTCATCTACGCACCACCGGGAAGCGCGGTGGTGGTCCCCGGCCAACCGACGGCGGTCCCGAGCACAGTACAGGCCGACGAGATCACCGCTCATCAGGTTCGGGCCTCGACCATCTATGCAAACAAGATCCAGGCAGATGAGGTAATAGGGACCGTCCATCAGACCCGCGGCGTCAAGATCAAGGACACCCGAGGCGACATCCGGGCGCCGGAGGTTGTAGCGTCGGTGATCTACGCCGATGAGATCAAGGCGAACTCTGTCTCGGCCGATGCGATCTACGTCCGCGACCTGAAACGGCGCTAGGTCAGCCCGGGGCTACAGCCCTGGGTTCGGCGGGAGAGACTGACGGCCATGGAGGGGAAGACGCGCGGTGTTTGGGTCCACGACACTGCGCGTCTTTCCACTCGTAGAAGCCCGAACCGCTCTTTCTGCCAAGGCGCTTCTGCGCCAGCAACGCGTCGAGCTCTGGCCAGAGATCTCGCACAGCTCCTTCCTCCGACCGCACGCTCAATGCGGCGAATTGGACGCATTCTCGGTCGAGCTGACGACATGTTGATCATTCGGGGAGTCAATGTCTTTCCATCCCAGATCGAAGAGTTGCTTTTAAAGGAGCCGCTTTTTGCGCCGCAATATCAATTGATAATCACCCGCGACAGCCACTTGGATGATCTGGAAGTGCGAGTAGAAATGCGCGAGAATAGAGACATAGGAGATCACGGACGGCTGGCTCGCGAATTGCAGTTGCAAATCAAGGCCTGGGTCGGAGTCTCTTGCTCTGCAACCGTACTCCCTCCGGGCAGTATCGAGCGAGTTGTCGTCGGAAAAGCAAAACGGGTAATCGATAAACGCCCGAAACAGGAGGCGGCAGCTTTGCCATCGAAATCCAGACCAATTTTATGAAAGTGTATGAGGCTATCGCCGAAGGGGTAAACCAGGAATGCCCCGGCATTTTATTTGGTGTTTTAGGCAACGCGAATATGTACCTGGTGGCGGAGCTCTGCGGAAAGCACGGGTTCAAGTTCGTTCAAGCGAAGCATGAACAGAGTGCCACCTCGATGGCAGACGGTTTTGCCCGCGCCAGTGGAAAGATCGGTGTCGCCACGGTCACCCAAGGCCCCGGATTTACTAACACGATCACCTCTCTGGTTGCGGCTCGGGCTCACCGCACACCGCTCCTCATGTTGGCCGGCCACGCTCCGCTCAGTGACCCCTACAATATGCAAGGATTGGTAGACCAACAGGCAATGGCACTTCAAGCAACCCAGGCCGCGGCCGTGTTGAATCATCCCAAAAGTGTCGATTACGCCCTGGGTGAAGCATTCCGGCACCTCAAAGGAAGAGACGGCCCGTTCGTTCTCAATCTACCTCAGGATGTGCAAGGTCTGGAAATGCTGGACTCAAACTGGGTCTATCGGCCGTCCTATAAGTCGGCCGAGTTTCAGCCCCCTGGAGCCGACGATTTAGAAGCCGCAATACGACTGATCGAGTCGGCCAAAGCGCCTGCCCTGATTTGCGGGTTAGGCGCTCGATCCGCTCATGCTGAAGCCGAAGTGCAAGCATTGGCTGAATATCTCGGTGCTCCACTGGCGGTAACATTGCCCGCCAAAGGAATGTGTTCGGAGTATGCTCTCGGTGTCGGGGTCAGTGGCAAGCTGGGAACCGGGCTGTCCGCTGAGGTGCTGGAAAACGCCGACCTTATCATCGCGGTTGGCGCCAGTCTAAACCCGTGGACCACCCAGAACCGCACGGTTCTTCGCAATAAGAAATTAGTCCAGATCGACCGCAGACACACCGCATTTGGTTTCTACACCTCCGTCGATGTCGGTCTTGAAGGTGACGCGCGAGTGACCGTCGCGGCCCTCCTAGAAAGACTCCACTCCGCCGGCAAAAAGCCACGCCAACCAAACGCTGCCATCGCCGAGCGGATCAAAAAATTCGATGCAATACGTCCGAAGTTTGAAGACGGCGACTTCATCGATCCACGCCGAGCCGTCTGGTACCTGGAAGATAAACTGCCGAAGAAAGATCGTATCATCGTAATCGACGGGGGGCATGCTGGTCTGGTAGCCCAACAGATCCTCACCTCACCAAACGCCGATAGTTGGGGTAATGGATGGGACTTCGGTTCAATTGGCCAAGGATTATCGATCGCAATCGGAGCAAGCTTTGCTCGCCCGGGCAAGCGGGTCACCCACGTGACCGCCGACGCCGCCTTCATGATGAACGTCGCGGACTTCTACACCGCAGTCGCTTTCAACCTGCCGCTCACCGTTATCGTTTTGAACGATCATGCCGTGGGCCAAGAAAAGCACGATCTCATCCGCAAACACATCGATCCCAGGCTGGCCGATACGCCTCAGCCCGAACTTGATCGACTAGCGATCGGGTTCGGAGCCAAGGGATTTCGGGTCCGACGGCCCGAAGACCTCGGGGAGATCGATAAAGCATTTGCCGTGACCGACGGCCCCGTTGTGGTTGATGTACGAATCAACGGAGAGATGGAATTACCCATCAGCAAAGAAATCGCTGAACAGTTTGCCAAGGGAGGGTGAGGGAACGCCGGGAGCGCCGAAAACGCCGAGAATGCTAGAAACGGTGAGAGGTGATTGGTGATTAGTGATTGGTCATGGCGAAGGCGTGGTCAGGACATCGGTAACACTTTAGGTTCAAGACATAGGTAACACTGGGTTAGGTTTTAGGTTACGATTTTTCTTTGTTTTTGCCCAGCTTCTTGCGGGGGATATCGGCCCGTGAGGAGCTGAGATTGTTTTGGTCGATGGTAGTGTCAGCTTTTCTGTGTGCGGGTCGATTTTTGGCTTTGCTGTCTAACTTAAGGAGAGTTGTTCTAACGACGTCAGCGGGAGCCGGCGAGACCATCTTCCATTTCCGCATCTCAAAGCGTAAGAAGCGCTCCTGCCATTCATAGCCGGTCTTAGCACTGATCCCATATTCCAGGCACAGCGCCCGAAAGTTCTCGCCCCCAGCGCTCTCAGCACAAATTCTACTCTCTGCTCCATAGGTTCACTCTTCCTCCAGGGCATGAGCGCTTCTTTTACCGCTCTCTGCCCAAAAGTGTTACCTATGTATTGAACCCAGAGTGTTACCTATGTTCTGAACCTGCACCACTGTTGGCGGTTGGACGGGAGCAGTGGTCAAACGATCTCAAGCTCCTTGCTGTCGGCTTTTCCTGGAACAACTCGATCCAGCATTAGATTAAATGCTTCAAGCAAGTCTTTGCCCTCATAACACAGATTCGCTCGGGCTCGCAAAGTAACCGTTCCGTTGACAGCGACGGAATAGGCAACTCGGTCAAACAAAAAGGTGTCAGAAACTGAATCGCCAAAGGCTATAGAATGGCAGATCTGTGTTCCGTTTTCGGAACATACCGTTTCTGCTATGCGCACTTTGCCCTCTGGACAAAGAATGTTAACCGGTGCGCCCACCGCAAATGGGTGGGCTGGCTTTTGAAACTCACTACCATAGACGAAGTCGAAACCCCAGGCGAGGCATTCCAAGGCAAAAAACGTCGGTGACATAGTTATCAAACAACTGCGCCAACCATATTCGCGAACTAGTTCTAATGTGGATCCTATATTGGACAGCTTGGGGCATCCGGCAAAAGCTTGCGCAACGTGTTCCAAAGTTACTTCCGACCACAAAAAGCGATCGCTTCCGCAAATTGGTATGTAGTACATTCGCTACGTGCAAACGAGCCTTCCAGGGTAAGCAATTGGGTAGCCGTTCCGGTCGCCTTCGCGATCGGACTAAGTTGCCTGGCCACCTTTGCCGCCGAGGGCCTGCCGTTCGAGACTGCGATCCAGATGATGACCTCGGGCATGAACGTGTTCTCGTTCCTTGCCATTCCGTTTTTCATCTTTTCCGGCGAATTGATGCTGCACGGGGGCATCGCCGACAAGATCGTCGACTTCGCGCGCAACCTGGTCGGCCACTGGAAGGGTGGCCTTGGGCTCGCAAATGTGATGGCTTCGACATTGTTCGGGGGCGTGTCCGGTTCGCCGGTCGCCGATACCTCCGCCATGGGCGGCGTGATGATCCCGATCATGAAGCGTGAGGGCTACAGCGCGGCCTATG
>Ga0137403_10006658_pt1 | contig 13190 bp, 11 predicted proteins | sample CZOMad2_1_16fung_FD_122057 | JGI IMG/M metagenome (GOLD analysis project Ga0137403, IMG submission 122057) | Vadose zone soil fungal communities from Angelo Coast Range Reserve, California, USA - CZOMad2_1_16fungal (Hybrid Assembly) | ecosystem: Environmental > Terrestrial > Soil > Vadose zone... | reverse complement strand
CGAGATATTCAGGAGTCAAATGCTCGGATACAACTGGTATTGCCTTTTGCAGACGGCATTCGAAAAAAAATGCATTGCGAAGCAGCGCAAACAATTCTGCGGAATTGTGGGATTTCTCTTTCCAGGTAGAGAAAGAAATTCCAACTTTTCGCAAGTCAATTACATTCAAAAAAACGGATTCCGTTTTGCTCCCCCCCTTGGCAAGGGGGGGCAGGGGGGGTCTCAGAACCTTCACCCAAAAGCTGTATGCGAGCCAATTCGGGAGATCACACGGTGTGTAATTCGCATGGGGATCGTCCCGTCGCGTCAGCCCCCCTGCCCCCCCTTGCCGAAGATGGCGACGACGGTTGGCTTCACCTTTTGCACGACGGCGACGCGCTGTGATTCGGACTGCAACACTTGATCGAGATTCTGCGCATTGGTCCAAGCGACTAGCGCCAGAAATGCGAAACTGCCGAGCAATCCACAACGCAACATCGATACTCTCCCGAACGAGTTGGTATCCAAAAGTAGACGAAGCAAAGCCATGCATCGAACAAATGAGTTTTCGATTGCCAACGGCGGACAATTCATGATGACCTGCGTCAACCTTGATTGAAACGAAGTCCTTGTTCAGGAGCTTTGCTATCTCCTCATTCTCGAAGCTTTCCCTTTCCATTACATGGCACCAATGGCAGGCGGAATAACCGATGCTCACCAGCAGGGGCTTATTTTCAGACCGTGCTTTCTTTAACGCTTCTTCTCCCCAGGGATACCAGTCCACGGGATTGTGTGCATGCTGAAGTAAATATGGGCTGGTTTCTTTGCTTAGACGATTTGTGTGCAGCATGGCGTATAGCTTCAGGCCTCAAGCTACAAGCTTCAAGCCAGAAATAGAGGCGTCTTTCACAAAAAATGTAAGGGACTTGATTAAGTCAACTTGCAGCCTTAAGCTTGCGGCTTGCAGCTATTTCTTCGTGGCTACTATAGCGAGATATTTTTCGAGAGCGGAGACCATAGAAGGCGCCTGGGGAAGGGGGGCCTTGATATCCAGCGTAAGCCCGGCCTCTTCCGCCGCCCGGAAGGTATTGCTGCCGAAAGCGCCGATCTTGGTGCCGTTCTGCTTGAATTTCGGGAGGTTGTCAAAAAGGCTTCTCACGCCGCTGGGAGTAAAAAAGCAGATGATATCGTATTCGCTCTTTGCCATCAGCTCTTTTACATCATTGCTGATCGTGCGATACATGAAGGGGGTGGCGAAGCCGCAATTATTATTCCTGAGCCAGTTGACTATTTCATTATCCTGCTGGTTCTCCGAGCAGGGATAAAGGAACCGTTCGTTCTCCTTATGCTTGTTAATGACGTCGAACATGCTCTTATTCAGGCCATCGGCGCCGTAGAATACTTTGCGCTTGCGGTACAATATGAATTTCTGCAGGTAGAGCGCTACGGCCTCGGTAATACAGAAGTACTTGGTATCCTGGGAGACGCTGACCTTCATTTCTTCGCAGGTCCTGAAGAAGTGGTCGATGGCGTTCCGGCTGGTGAAGATCACGGCCGAGTACTGTGCGATGTCTATCTTTTGTTTGCGGAAGTCCTTGGAGGGAATACCCTCAAGGCGGATAAAAGGATGGAAAGCCAATTCTACCTCGTATTTCTTTGCAAGTTCGAAATACGGAGACTTATCCGTTTCAGGCCTGGGTTGCGTGATTAAAATCCTTTTTTTGTCCTCGTTTTTAATCATGTGTGTTCCCCTATGATTTGCAAAGTTAAGAACCTTTTTCCAAATATGTCAATAACACCTTGTAAATCAATAGCAGGGGTGCTATTTCGAAGGCGCAAAGGTACAGAAAATAATGAAACGGAGTTAGTTTTATTTCATTTCTTATTGGCCGGAACGCAGCCAGGATCCGATAGGCTAGAAAGATGAAAACCATTACTAATGAGATAGTTACATAAATTTCTCGGGCGGAAGGCCCGGAGAAAGTGATCAGGATCAAGAAAGGCAGGAGGAAAATACCCAGCATTTTATTGACCAGGAAGACGATAAAGATATAGGTGTCGGTGGCCCGGGAAATATTGAATACCCAGCCAGAAAATTTCAGCACGAGGAATTTGACCAGGTAAATCAGCCCCAGGGATAACATACAATCAAGGTAGAGGAGCCAGAAATTGAGATCTCCGCCGAACTGGTAAAAACGCAGCAGGTAACAGGCATAGAGTCCCCCGGTGATGATGAATAACCCGTTCAGCATCAGGGAAGGCAGGGGTGTCTGTTGGACCTGTTCCCGGATCTGTTGCTGACGGATGGATACCCGGAAGAACAGGGTGACCAGGTGACCGAAATACTTTTCATAAAAGATCCTCACCAGGGCGAAATAAAACAATATCGCGACCAGCAGGTAGAACAGGGTGTCCCTGGAATCCGCCCGGTGGATCATCTCCCGCTCCACAACCCACTTGCCCATAAAATTGAAAAAAGGATTAGCGGCAAGAGCGGCATGCCATCGCTGGATATCCTTTCCGTCCTCAGCGGGAACTGGAACAAGAACGGGTTGTATTTCCACCGGATGTGCCGTATCTTTTTTCCTGTGCAAAGTATCGGGCATCATCGCAGAATCAATAGATGCAGCTGGAGTCGGCACCATTACGGGCCTGGGTCTTGGGGGCCTTTTTTTCGCTGAATCATGAAAATGCTGGCCCGAATCCTTTGCCCGCCCGGCCGGAACTACACCCGGTTCCTGTTTGGGTCGGGCCGTATTCGTATCCTTTGCCGCGGGGAGTGTATCCTGAGCGCTCTGAGCAAATGTATTGCCGACAAAAAACAAGCATAAAAAAAGGAGGAGTAAAAATTTTATCATGAGGCGCGTCCCGCGGTTGTTACTGTTACAAAAATATCATAGTAAGTTGATTAAAAAAAACTCACATAACCCAGATGTATCTTCGCATCCCTTAAATTCAGATTGGAATCATTCCTCTTGCCAAGGGCATACGATATATTGAAAATGCCGGCCTTTGTCTCGAATGCCAATCCCAGCCCCGTCCCGAAGAAAAGGTTGTCCAGATGATAACCGGGTATATCATTCTTTGCCCAGCCGGCATCCAGGAAAGTGAACAGAAAAGAATTGAGGCCGATAAGATACCGGTATTCGAGACTGCCGACAGCGTATTGGGCTGCCAGGATGCTCTCTTCATCAAAACCTCTTAAGAGCTTGTATCCGCCGATGAGGAAAAGCTCGTTCCTGTAGATGCTGCTGCTGCTGAATACTCCTGCATTCGCAGCCAGCTTCAGCGTAGAGGCCCGGCTGATAGGGAAATAATGGGCCGCGGACATTTTCAGCAGGAATTCATAGGAATTCAATTTTACCGTATCGTAAAGGGAGTTGAAAGAGAAACCTGGATCCGACGGATCGGTCAGCTTGACGATCTGGGCGTTCCTCCGAATTTTCTTCGTCCCCGCCGAGCCCATGAACTGAAGCTCGTTCCCGCGCCTGGGATTATAGCGGTAATTGGTATTATTGAATTCATAGGTGATCCCCAGGCTCACCGAACTGATATCCGCCTCGGTGGGCAGGCTATGCGTGGAGTGCACCTGGAAGGTATCCACATTCAGCACGTTGGTGATCATGTCACGGATGAATACGGTGCCGGTCTGCGATGCCGAAAGGGAATATTGCATCCCCAGCTGCATATTGATATTGATATACGATGAATCTTTTTTGAACAGATCGAAGGAAGCATTGAGCCCGAATGGAGATCCGAATAAATAAGGCTGCTGGAACAGCAGGTTCAGCCGGGGCGACTGCGCCTGCAGCTGTTGCCAGTTGAGGCCAATGGTCTCCCCGCTGCCCAGGGCATTCTTCAGGTTGACCGTAGCCTCTCCGGTGACCAGGAACTTGTTGCCGAGGAGGGGGTCGCTGCTGGGCAGGAAGCCGATCAGCACATTGATCTGGCTGCTTTTTTTCGGCTTGAGATAAAGATTGACCACCGAGCCGGTGGCCAGCATGGTCAGGTCCCAGGGCCTTTGTTCCTGCACATAAGGTAATTCCAGGATCTTTTTACTGATGGTGGCCATCTTGTCCCTCCGGTAGATGGCCCCATTGGGAAGCGCCAGATAGTTACGGATAAATTCACCGGATATTTTGGCCGTGCCGTAAATGCGGATGCTGTCGATCTTATACAGGGGCCCCTTGTCGATCTTCAGGCTGGCCGACACTTCGCTGCTATCTTTCAGCACGATACTGTCCAAGCCTATTTTCGCAAATGGATAGCCATTATTCTCGAGGTAATCGAGCATGGCCTGTTGTCTGCCCTGAAATTTGCTGAAGTCGAGCGCGCGGCCGGAGAAGCTCCTGTCATTCCAGCCAACGGCCGACAGCAGGGTGGGCTCGACCTGGTGGGTATTGATATGCGCCCAGCGATAAGCGGGCCCGAGATAAAGGCGGATCGTGGCCCCAGAAGAATCATAGCGGATGCTGTCCACCGATGCGGTCATGAACCCTTTTCCCTGCATCAGGGAAGGAATGCCGTAGATATATTCCGTACACAGCGCTCTGTTCTTAAAGGAAAGAGGAGCGCCCAGTCTCTTCACTACGAAAAGAGAATCCTTATCCACGGGCTGGATATGCAGGGAGTATTGCGCAAACCCCCGCTGGCTGCCTATTAAAAACAGCAGGAAGAGTGTAAGGCTATATCCCCTTAATTTTGTCATGCATCGTCAATGGGCTCATTTGTGTAATATTCGCGAAAATAAAGCAAACAGAATGGCAGGTATTTATCTTCATATCCCTTTTTGCAGGCAGGCTTGCCATTACTGTAATTTTCATTTTTCCACTTCTCTGAAACGTACAAACGATTTTGTGGTTGCTTTATTGAAAGAAATGGAATTGCGGGAAGGTTATATCTCCGGGGAAACGGTAGAGACCATCTATTTCGGCGGAGGCACTCCTTCCCTGCTGGAAGCCGAAGAGCTGGAGCGGATCATGGACGGATTGCGGACACAGTTCAGCATCGATGCGGGAGCGGAGATCACCCTGGAAGCCAACCCTGACGATATAACCCCTCCCCAACTGAAGTCCTGGAAGAAGGCGGGGATCAACCGTCTCAGCATCGGGGTTCAGTCTTTTTTCGGAGAGGACCTGCAATGGATGAACAGGGCCCATGATGCCGGTCAGGCCCTGGCGGCGATCAGGATGGCGCAGGTGGAAGGATTTACCAATATCAGCGCCGACCTGATCTACGGGGGACCAACCTTGCCGGATAGTCACTGGAAGAAGAATGTAGAGCAGGCCGTCCTGCTGAGCGTACCCCATCTTTCCTGTTATGCGCTGACCGTTGAGCCGAAGACGGCGCTGGACAAGATGATCCATCTGAAAAAAGTTTCGGCTGTCGAACCGGAGGACCAGGCCAGGCAATTCCTCCTGCTGATGGACTGGCTGGGAGAAGCGGGTTATGAGCATTATGAAATATCGAATTTCGCCCTGCCCGGCATGAGAAGCCGTCATAATTCTTCCTATTGGCAGGGGCGGCGATATCTTGGGCTGGGCCCGTCCGCGCATTCCTTCGACGGGGTGTCCAGGCAATGGAATATCGCTAATAATGCCCGATACACCGATGCCCTGTCGGAAGGCAAGCTTCTCTTTGAAAAGGAAGAGCTGCAGCCAGTGCAGCAGTTGAACGAATATATCATGACCTCGCTGAGGACGGTGGAAGGCTGCGACCTGGACTATATATCGCGGCGATGGGGGAAAGAGGCGGCCGTTAAGCTACTGGCGAAAACGGGCCGATACAGGAACGAGGGAAAGCTGGAAGAAGGGAAGGAAAAAATTGTGCTGACCAGGGAAGGGAAATTGCTTACGGACGGGATCACGGCGGAATTATTCTTTGAAACTCACCCACAGCCAGCGGTCTGACACCCTTACCAGGCGGTTCGGATTATCGGGGGCGGCAATCCTGCGATCAGTGGTGCTGGTGGTATTTTTCCTTAAGGTACTTAATGCCCTCGACGGCCGACAGGACGAGCACCATCAGCAAGATGGCGGTAACTCCGAGTCCCTGGTAAGAAAATGGCATCATAACCGTAAGTTTAGTTTGACATCCAAGCGATCCGCCTGTAAAGGTAATCACAGACAACCGCTTTTCCTATACATCAGACGAGCAAGGGCTCAATTTGTTTAAACCCTTCCCTGACTTTAACATTTTCCCATAAAATCCGGTAGATCATTCCGGCGATGGGCATCTCAGCTTCTATCTCCTTATTTATCAAATAAATGCACTTGCTGGCATTATATCCTTCCGCCACCATGTTCAATTCCAGGCGGGCGGCCTTGACTGAATATCCTTTCCCGATCATGTTCCCGAATGTCCTGTTCCGGCTGTAGAGCGAATAACAGGTCACCAGCAGATCGCCCAGATAGACAGAAGCCGCATAATTTGCGGGGCTGATCCCTGTCTTTCGCAGGAAACCGGCCATTTCCTCGGCTGAATTCGCGATCAGGACACTCAGGAAATTATCCCCGTATTCCAAGCCATGGGCAATTCCCGCGCCCAGGGCATAGATATTCTTCAGAACCGCCGCGAATTGCACTCCCAATACATCGTTATTCACCACGGTATTGAGATATTCCGTCTTAAAATAAGACGCTATTTCTTTCGTAAATGTTTCATCCTGGCCGGAAAAAGTCAGATAAGAAAGCTTTTCCGCCGCCACCTCCTCGGCATGGCAGGGCCCCATAATGGTGAAGTAGTTGTCGATGTCCACACCGAATCTTTGCGCCAGGTACTCATTCAGCAATAAATTCTGTTCGGGGATTATGCCTTTGACGGCGGAGACCAATTTTTTCCCGGCAAAGATATTCTCGTCCAGTGCCCCCAGGCTATCGGTAATATAGGCGGAGGGGACTGCGATGAGCAGGCAGTCGGAAGCATCGATAGTCTCTTTCACTTCGCTGTCCAGAGTCAGTAGCCGTGTATCGAAATAAACGGAAGGGAGATACTGTGGATTGTGGTGCCGGGATTGCAGGTGCCGGATAACGTCCGGGTTCCTTACCCACCAGTTAATGGATCGTCCGTTATCGGTAAGGATCTTAGCTAACGCCGTAGCCCAACTGCCGCTGCCTATTACACCCAAACGCATCTACGGATCGATTTACTATTTTGATTACACTAATCCTTTTTCGCCTCGAACAATTTATCTTTCGGAACAACCTTTACTTTCATTTTACCCTTCAGGGTCTTGCTGATAATGCTGTAAGGCCCCGAGACCACCTCATCGCCATCCTTCGCCCCATCGACGATCTCTATGTAATTGATGTCCTGGATATCCGTCTTCACCTTGGTCTTTTTCACCGTACCGTCCGCCTGCAGCAGGAATACCACTTCGTCCATATCCCCGGTGGCGGAAACGGCTGTCTTGCTGTCGCCATTATCCGGCCCGTCCTTTTTCGCATCGGCATTTGCCTGGACGGAATTATCCGAATTCTTTTCGCGCGTAGTCACGGCATTGATGGGCACGGACAAGACGTGTTGATGGGTGCGGGTCTGGATATCGGCACTGGTGCTCATGCCCGGCCGGAAAGGAAAATTCTTGGGCTTGGCCGGATTGATCAGATCCTTATAGGAGTCGGGCGACAGCCGTATATGCACTTTATAATTCGTGACGTCGTTGGTGGTCGCGGTAGCCGCCGAGGCTGTCGTGGTGCTGCTGGCAATCTGGGTGACCGTCCCTTTGAATTTACGGTTGTTATAGGCGTCTACCTCCAGCAGGGCCGAGTCTCCCAGGTGAACTTTCGGTATATCGTTCTCTCCCACATCCACGATCGCCTCGATCTTGCTCATATCGGCCACGCGCATCATTTCCGTGCCGGCCATCATGGAGTTGCCCACTACCCTCTCTCCTTTCTTTACGCTCAGCAGGGAGACCACCCCATCGATGGGAGAGGTCACGGTGGTGCGGCTGAGATTTTTGGCGGCGATGGACAGGTTAGCCTGGGCGCTGGCCACCCCAGCCTGGTTCCCCCTTACCGTCTGTACGGCGGCGGCATAATTGGCCTCGGCGGATTTGAGCGCGCTCTCCGCCGCCTCATATTCGGAGAGGGAGATCACTTTCTGATCCAGCAGTTGCTTCTGCCGGTCGAAGGTTCGTTGGTTAGCATCGAGCGTGGCCTTCAGGCCCGGCAGCTGTGCGGAAATATTGGACACCAGGGCCTGCTGCTGGTTCACCTGGGCGGCCGCCTGGTCGCGCTGGGTACCGTATATATCTCCGTAGATCCTGGCCAGCTCCTGCCCTTTTTTGACGCTGTCTCCTTCCTGGAAGACCATCAGCTCGACGATCTCCCCTGAGATATCCGGGCTGATCTTTACTTCTTTTTCCGGATAGATCTTGCCGCTGGCAGTAACGATCTCGGTTATATCCCGCTTGGCGATCTTTTCAGTGGACACTTTAATTCCTTCATCTTTTCCGCCTTTCAGCACGACGAGCAACAGGATCAGTACGACTACGCCTATGATGATCCAGAGCAGTTTCTTATTCATGTATAAGTTGTTTGAGGGTTCTTATTTGGTTAGCTTGATCCCGAGGCCTTTATAGAATTCCAGCACTTTCATTTTGAACACATAATCAAACTGGGAGTACAATAAATCGATCTTCGCTTTGAAAAAATTATTCTGGTTGGTCAGCAGGTCTATCGTATTCAGCATACCGATACCGTATCTTTTTTGCGCATATTCGAAGCTTTTCTGGGTGGCGGCCACGCTGATCTTGTTCGCTTCGAATTTTTGCAGGGCAGTTATGGAAGCCGTATAGGCCTGGTAAATATTCTGTTTGAGGGTGAGGTTGTCCTGATCGCGTTGCAGCTCGTAATTGCGGAGGTTCAGCTTGGACCTGGAATAATTCGTCCGCTGGGTGCCCCCGTTTAGGATGGGGATGCTGATATTGAGCCCGAGGTTCTGGCTGAAATTCCGGTTGAGCTGATCGAAATAAGGGTTGGCTTTTACCTTGGTAAAACCGGTCAAAATCTGCGCCTGATCATTTACAATTTTGTTCGTCGACCCCGCTACTCTTAAGACGGTAGTATCCGTAAAAAAAGGGGAGTAAACAGGCGCCGACGAAGTGAGGTTGACATAGCTGCTGGAAAGGCTGCCGGAGAGGGTGATATTGGGATACATAGCTCCTTTGTTCGAGGCTACGCTTTTCTGGGCCGACTCGACCAGGTAGGCATCCGCCTTTTGCAGGGGTTGGTAGGCCAGGGCCAGGGCATAGACCGCTTCGGGCTGCAGGTTGGCCAGTTGTTCGATGGGGATCTGGTCTACGGGCGGCGTATCCACTTCGAAACGGGCGCCGGCGTCCATACCCATATAAGCTTTTAAGGTCAGGGTATTTTGTATGATCGCCCCCTGGGTAGTTATATAATTCGAGCTGTCCTGGGCCACCTGCGCCTCCAGTTCCGCGGCGTTGAGTTCCGGTAAAGTGCCCGCATTCACCTGTTTGTGGGTAATTTCCAGTTGGTTCTGCGACAATTTGAGTTGCAGGCGGGCGGCCTCTGCCTGCTCCGTAGACAGCAATACCTGGAGGTAGGCATTGGCGACGTTCAGGGATATATCATTCTTTACCCTGTCCGTAGTGGCGAGGGCGGCCTGGAAAGCATAGCGGTTGGCCTCGATGCTGTTACGAAGGCTGAAAAAATTGAAGAGGGAGACGCTGGACTGCAGGCTGTAGTTATTATACAGATAGGTGACCGTGCTTAGGGTAAAGCTATTGGGATTCTGGCTTCGCCCGGAATTTATCCCGGCTCCGGCCCCTACTCCCAGCGTTGGGATCTGGGATAGCTTGCTCTGGTCAAAGGTCAGTTTAGAAAGTCTGGCCTGGACATCGGATTGCTTGACCGATATATTGTTGGCGATCGCATATTCCACGCATCGCCGCAGATCCCATTTGTCTTTATCCTGGGCTTGGCTCATGTGACTCAGCAGTAGTACCGGTAAAAACCACACCGGCAGCAATTTTTTCATGGTCATGCAACAAATTTAAAAGTAGTTCTCTTTCCCGGAAGAACTTTTTTACAAACGGCTACCCGGATGAGCGGCTAAAATACACAATCCCTCCTCCCCGGCAAACGATAAAACACTTATTCAGAAGGTTTTTACAAAGCTTTTGCAAAAGCTTGTCCGAGGTCTTCAATAAGGTAAGCGGGGTCTTCCAGGCCGGTGTATAAGCGGATCATCCGGTGTTCCTTATCCGAAGGATCGAACTGGCCCTCAGTCAGCGAAGCGCATTTGGGCAGAACCAGGGATTCATGTCCGCCCCAGCTCACGGCCATCATGATATGCCTCAGGGATTCGCAGAAACGCACGATCTCCTCCATCGTCCCGGCTTTCATATAAAAACTCAACAGGCCGCAGGCCCCCTTCATCTGCGCCCTGGCCAGATCATATTGCGGAAAAGTTTCATCGAAGGGGAAAAGAATGCCTTCCACCAGGGGATGCTGTCTGAGGAAGGCCGTTATCTTATTTGTAGTCGCCGTGATACGGTCGAGCCTTGCCGGCAGGGTCCTGAGCCCCCGGATCAGCAGCCAGGCGTTAAAAGGCTGGATACCGCTGCCGATATTCAGGTATTCGTTGTCAAAGATCTTTTTGATCATGGCGCCGCTGCCCGAGAGTACTCCACCGAGCGTGTCGCTATGGCCGCCGATGTATTTGGTAGCCGTCTGCATGGCGATATCGATGCCCATCTCAATGGGCCGCTGGTAGAGGGGCGTGCAATAGCTGTTGTCGATAATGGTGATGATATTTTCCGACCTGGCCAGCTCGGCCACGGCCTTCAGGTCCTGGAGGCGGTAATCCCAGGAATTGGGGGATTCCAGGTAAATAACCCTTGTATTGGGCAGGATGGCCCGCTCGAAATTTTCGATCAGGGTCCCGTCGACATAGGTAGTGCTGACCCCGAAGCGCGGGAGTATGATATCGAACATCCGCTGAGCCCAGGTATAGGGTTTCTCCACCGCCACGATATGATCCCCGGCCTTTACATTAGCCAGCACCGAGGCAAAGATCGCGGCGGCCCCGCTGCTGAACACCAGGCAATCTTCCGCCCCATCGAGGGCGGCAAGCTTCTTGCGGAGGATCTCGACGGTGGGATTGAGGCCGCGGCTATAGAGATAACCGCTGTATTCATTGTCGAACAATTCTTTCAATTCCGCCACCGTATTTACCCGGAAATTGCTGGTCTGTGCGATGGGTGGGGCAATGGCATTGAAATAATGCTCCCGATCCTCCCCCAGTTCGTTAAGTATGTATGAAATATCCATATTCAATGGCTTATGCCGGACGGCTGCCCGGGAACATGTTAATTATCGGTTTCCGGCCGGCGTATTTTCTGTACCCAGCGCGCGGCAAAATACAATCCAAAAAAACAAGCGAAGATCAATGCTCCATACGAAGCCGTTACCGGGTCGTCGATAATGATGCTGGCGCCTACACCGGTATAGGCCAGGATAAAGATGAGGGGCAGGAGGGGGAAGAGCCGCATCCTGTAAATGCTCTCCCCTTCGCCGACCTTCCGTCTCCGCAAAATAAAGATCGTGGCCGCTGAGGTCGACATGCCGATGGAATCCAGGAAAATGGTATAGTTTATCAGCTTGTTGACCGTACTGCTGTAAAGTAGGGTGATAACGATCACCAGGGAAAAAGCGGTGAGTGACCAGACGATCACCTCGTGCTTGCGGGTCCTTTTCTGAAAGATGGAGGGGAGGATCTTTTCCTGGCTCATTGCACACATCACGCGGGGATTGCTCATCATGAGGACATTCACATAAGCCAGCACCGACAGGAACATGGCTATGCGCAGGATGCTTTCGCCCGTGGGTCCGAAAAGATGCCTGATAAGGATCGCGGCGATCGAATCGGCCGTCCTGAGCTGTTCGAACCCGATCACGCTCACGTATACGAAGTTCAGGGAAAGGTAGAGCGTGAGAATGATCATGATGCCATAGCTGATGCCCCGCGGTATGATCCGGGCCGGATCCCTCACTTCCCCCCCGAAATTAATGCTCTGCTGGTAACCCCCGTAGGTAAAGGACACCGCGATGAGGGCGATGCCAAGGGCCTTCAGGAAGCCCAGGGAGCTTGCAGGCTGGGCGGGAGCCGCGGCGGTGCTGCCGGAAATGACCGTCACCGGGTAATGGCCAAAGACCGAAAGGAGCAATAAGAGAATGAGGGAGATCTTCACCAGGATGAGCACATTCTGTACCCGGCTGCTCATTTTCAGTCCGAGCATATTGATCGTGAAGAAAACGATCACGACCCCGATGGTGACCCCCTGCATAAAGATCTCCGGCGTGGGGCCATCATAAAAAAAATGTCCTAAATATTCCACGCCGATCACGGCTACGAGCGCAGTGGAGGCAGCGTTGGATACGAGGACGATACAATTGACCGCGAAGGCCAGGGATTTGAAATTCGACGACGATGTTTTCATTCGTGATCCCAGATCCAACGTGGCATACGTACAGATCCGCGGTGAGTTTCCGCTGCAGGTGGATAGCATCGTGTCGGCCAAAGATGGTGAGGATAAAAACTCCAAAGTGGTGGAGGCGAAAGTGAGCGTCAAGATAGAAAACGCATGCTTTCAGAATCCATTGCCGCTCATGGGAGTGCGGCACGGCAACTTCAGCTCGGACACGCCGCCGGTGTTTCACATGCACTTTGACGAGTCCGGCTGGCATGTGGACAAGCTGGTTCATTAGGGGCCAAAATTCAGCCACTTTTCACGGCTTATCAGGGATCGGTTACCGCGGGGCCAACGCTACTCCCACCAATGAATCCGCGCAACCGTAGTACAGAAACCATTTCTTCCTGAAAAACACCAGGCCTTCCACGAACGTAGTCCCGGCCGCGTATTGTCCGGTTTTCTCAAACGGCATCTCGGGCTTGAAAAATGGATTTTCGGCGCGCGAAATCAGCTTGGCCGGATCGTCAGCAGCGAATAGCGCTTGTCCGGCGGAATACGCGTTCGGTCCCAGATCCAGATCCCCGCTTTCGGGATCATTCTTGCCGTTGTAGATGACCACGATCCCGTTCCGCGTAAGGACCGGCGGCGGACCAACTTCGGGAAAGCTGCTATCGAACTTGCCGCGGCGTTTTTCGAGCACTGCGACGGGATTGCCATCCGGCCCTTCCACCGGGGCCCAGTGGATCAGATCCGTGGAAGTTGCCAGCCG